>Ga0114950_10000714_pt1 | contig 23579 bp, 21 predicted proteins | sample N075metaG_FD_83503 | JGI IMG/M metagenome (GOLD analysis project Ga0114950, IMG submission 83503) | Deep subsurface microbial communities from Kermadec Trench to uncover new lineages of life (NeLLi) - N075 metaG | ecosystem: Environmental > Aquatic > Marine > Ocean trench > Sediment | place... | reverse complement strand
TAAATTAGTGGCAGGACTTTATTTGTCGCTGGGAAAATATTATGTTGGGGGCAATCAAAAGATCCGGGAAACAGGAGTACAACATGAAAATCGACGGTGGCTTAGAAGGTAATCTGAATCGTGTGGGGGAAAGTGCAATCAAATTGGAAGAGGCTGGTTACGATGGTGCCATGTCCTTTGAAACCGGGAATGACCCCTTCTTCCCGCTCCTGTTAGCGGCACAAAATAGTGAACGAATTGAGCTCATCACGTCCATCGCCGTTGCTTTTTCAAGAACGCCCATGCTGCTGGCCAATATTGGCCATGACCTGAATAGCTATTCAAGGGGCCGCTTCATCCTGGGACTCGGTTCGCAAATCCAGCCTCATATTACCAAACGATTTAGCATGCCCTGGTCTTCACCTGCGAAACGAATGCGTGAATTTATTATGGCGATGCGGGCTATCTGGGCCTGCTGGCATGAGGGTGAACGACTCAATTTCAGGGGAGATTTTTACACCCACACGTTGATGACGCCGATGTTTACTCCCCGGGATAACGAATACGGAGCGCCCAGAGTATTACTGGCAGCAGTAGGTCCGCTGATGACTGAGGTTGCCGGCGAAGTGGCAGACGGCGTTATCCTGCATGCTTTTTCCACCGAAAAATACATGCGGGAAGTCACCTTACCTGCGATAGAAGCGGGCCTCAAGAAAAGTGGCCGAAAGCGTGAAGACTTCCAGATTTCCTATCCGGGATTTGTCGTTACCGGTCGAACCGAAGAAGAGTTCAATGCATCCAAAATGGATGTCTGCAAGCAGATTGCCTTCTATGGTTCCACCCCGGCCTATGCGCCGGTGTTGGCGATTCATGGCTGGGGCGATTTGCAACCGGAGCTTAACCGTCTATCCAAGGAAGGCAAGTGGGATGAGATGGGGACGCTGATCACAGATGATATTCTGAAAGAATTTGCCGTGGTGGGTGAGGCGGATGAAGCGCTTGAACAATTTAAAAACCGGTTTGGCGATATCGCGGACCGGACCACTGTGAATTTTGCCGCCAGGGATGAGGATCACCGGCAAGCATTGATGACAAGACTCAAGACATAGCTTCAATCTGAATGAACGCACCAGATGTATCTGCTCGTTTAATTTCCAGGCAGTCTGGTGAATGGGAGGATATTCTAGCCTTAAGACCCTGCTTACTGAGTCTGTCTGCCGATTCCTGGAGATTATGCGATCTCAGGACAAGGGCGTACATGCCTTCTCTATGAGTCTCCAGGAATACCTTTATGGATTTCGCAAAAGGTCGATTTGCATCATCAACCGAGACCAGTTCTATTACGCCACCCGATGGCGGGCTGCAAATTACTGATCGCACACCGCGCACAGGATCTTGTGCAGGCGCCGTAATTTCCATAGCGAACATCTGTCCGTAGACCTTTGATGCGTGATCAAGATCGTTGACCGCAATGATCACCCGGGAGATTCCAGACAGGTGAGGCGAACCGGCCTCGTGCTGCTTGTCTGCAATGTCCTCATCAGCCTGAAACGAGTTCACCGGGTACACGCGAACCAGCACCCCGTGGGTCGAGTTGGGATGAACATCGCGGCCGCCCGCGCCAGCCATAAGTGGAAGCACATTCAGCCCGCGATCTATCATTTGTTCCGCTTCTGCATTTGGATCGGGTGCTTCCAGCATAAGTGCGAACAATCCTTCACCGCGGCGATCCAGGAATCTTTGCAGACTTATACTTAGAGGTGCGGTCCGGTCAGCGGGTGACATTAGTTCAATATTGCTTCCGCCCGGGGGAAAACACATCGCAAGTTTTGCCCCAAGGCTCTCGACGCTGCTTTTGGATATGTCCTGGACCGGTAGCCCGAGTTTGTTCCTGAAGGTGTTAACCGTGGACTCGAAATCATGGACGGCAATTGCGATGCGTGGCATACCCGTTATCATCAGGATGGTTCTCCCAGTGAGTCAAATCCATCTAATATGCCTTTGATTCTTCTTGATTCCGGATCTGCTTCCAGTGCGGTTTCCAGTGCTGATCTTGCTTCCTGGATTCGATGCAATTTGATCAAGGTGAGTGCTTTATTGAACAGGGAAGTCGGCAGTAACCCGGCATCGGTTGCAATCGCTTTATCAAATTCGGTGAGCGCATGCTCATATTCGTGGGTATGATAAAGCGCGTTACCTCGATTGATATGGACCTGGGGCATATCTGGTTTTAAGCGCACTGCACGATCATGGTCCTCCAGTGCTTTTTCAAACTTACCGTTTTTCGCGTGGATAATACCGCGGTTTGAATAGGTCGCTGCCAGGTCGCGACGAGTCAAATCACCATGGCTGATTGCGTTATTACAAAAATCAATGCCCTGGTTCGAAAATGGAAACATACTTTCCTGATAACAACGCAAGGCATCGGTTGAGCCGAGTGAAGTTGAAGCTGCCGGTTGTGCAGGATCTGCTGCAAATAATGCGAGGGTTAGCAGCAGGCTGGTTCTTAATTCAAGGCGCATAAGCTGGCTCCAATGTAAAGGCGAAGCGTAACTGCACGGCAGCCACAGTCATCGGGTCACCGCCAACTTCCCTTGGCAGGAATTTGAATTTTCGTATGGCACCCAGTGCCGCATCATCAAAAATACTTCTTGGTTCTGAATCCAGAATAATGGCATTAGCCACGGTGCCGTTTTGTCTTACGGTAAATTGCACCAACACATATCCTTCAATTTCCTTCATTACCGCCGCAAAAGGATAGGTGGGTTGCACAACAAACAGTGGGGCCAGATCCTTTACAGGTGGCATTATTTCCAGCTGCATTTTTTCGGTGTCCAGCATATCTGCCAGTGAGACCCTGTTGGGCAGTAGTGATTCAGTAGTTGTCAGGATACGGGTAAGGTTAGGGAGCCCCCTGGGTGTTGGGGGCGGTTCGGATGGCATCGCTTTCTGCAGTTTTTTTCGGGATTCTCTTTTTTCTCTTTCCCTGATAGGTGAAAAATACGATGGCGTAATTTTGAAGGGAACAATATCCGGGCTCCTGGAAATTTCCATTGAGATGAGGAGTTGCATTAACCAGAAGCACAGGAATGTCGCCAGCAGTGATGCTGTGGTCACGATCAGGTACTTCACGGGAATTGAGATGTCCACAATCGTTTCTCATCCAGGTGGATGGCAAACAGATTACTCTTGCTTGCAAACGTTGTCATCTTGCAGCATTACCCGGTATCAGACAAATGCTAGCCCATTTGCAGGAGTTCTACCCAATTTCCATCTGGGTCTTCGATGATTGAAATGGTAATACCCGGTCTGATTTCCGTGGCTGGAACCGCGATTTTGTAACCGGCAGAAGAACATTCGTCGGTCGCTTCCCTGAGATTGGTAACCGATATAGTGAAATAACGAAATCCGGTTGCTCCGCCAATGCCTCCGGGTGCCGCAGAAGCTTTCGGTTCGCGTCCGTTTACAACAATTTTCAGCACGGTCGTGCCGCATTTCAGGCGGGTCATCTTTCCACCACCGGGCATTTCCATTTCTCCGTCTGGCTCAAGTCCCAGTGTATCGCGATAGAACTTCAATAATTTTTCTGCATCCGTGGTGACGATGCCGAGGTCGACCGAATCTTTGCTGATTTCCAGTGTCATATTTTTCTCCGCTTAACGTTTTTCATTGGTGATAGGCACGAATCGCACAGGTGATACATTTCTTTCACTGTATGTCATATCCATATTTTTGGTGATGACTTTCAGTTGTTGTGTTTCATATTGCCCGCCGATGGGCATGACGAGTCGACCCCCGGGTACTAACTGATCCAGCAAGGTGTCTGGAATATCCAACCCTGCTGCTGTCACTATAATGCCATCGAATGATTTCCCGGTCCAACCCAGCATTCCGTCACCGTGGCGTACATGAATGTTGTCGTAGCCCAGTTTTGCTAAAAGTGATTTTGCCTGATCCACGAGTTCACCTATGATCTCCACTGTGTAGACTTCCCGGACGATTTCAGCCAACACGGCTGCCTGGTATCCGGATCCGGTGCCTATCTCCAGTACGATTGAGTCCTCGCCGACTTCCAGCAAGTCTGTCATTAATGCAACGATAAATGGCTGGGATATCGTCTGGTCATTGCCGATGGGCAGCGGGTAGTTACCATATGCCTGTTCCCTTAACTCCTCTGGTACAAATTCATGCCGCTTTACTGTGGCGAGCGCTGCCAGTACCCGGTCTGACAGCACTTCTTTTCCGATGTAGGCCCGGGCGGCATACATGTCATGCTCTATTTCCCTTATCATTCCTTCGCGCATAATCTGCCACTCGTTGTCACTGGCGCTGGTCGTCGCCACCAGAAATAGCAGCGAAACAGTAGCCAATATTCCATTCAAGAATTTGTGTGTCAAAATCCGGTTCATAAGATTCTGGTTCATAAAAAACTGGTTCGTCAGCTTTAAACCTGGTTCCTATGGCATCAGCCAATGCCTGAGATTCCGGTTTTGTTGCGAATCCGTTAGTTTATACCAAATAGCGTGTTTAATCGGTGGAAAATTGTTCGCTAATCGCAGCGCAATCTTCCTGGCAATCCTGGCGGGCGCCCTGTCATCGGTGAAAAATTTCACCAGGTTATTCGTGCCATGATACATGGGCCGGGTTGAGCGCATGTGCCTGGTTTCGAATCTCTGGAGCAGCCTGGGCGCGCCTATATCAGTTCCTTTATTGACCGCGTTGATAACTTCTTGCGCCAGTATTTGCTGGCCACTAAGACCTAGATTAAATCCATGTGCGGTGACCGGATGCATGCCCACTGCGGCGTCACCTATCAATGCGAACCGGGTGGCGAAGAATTTCCTGGCATGGACGCCAACGAGTGGATAGGCATATCGCTCACTGGCCAGGTGCATTTCACCATATTGATTTCCAAAGCGGGTCCGGACGTCCTGATTGAATTCTTCTTCCGTCATATTCATGATTGTTTCGCGTTCCGACATCGGGGCAGTAATCACGATCGAGGATTGATTACCGTTGAGCGGCAGTACTGCCAGGGTCCTGCCATAGTGAAAACACTCAACCGCGATGTTGTCGTGGGGCAGGGCGTGGTTCATTCGACACACCACACACACCCGGCCAAAGTCGAACATGGATGCGGGTATGCCCATCATCCGCCGTGTTTCCGAAAAACGGCTGTCTGCCGCAACCACCAGGGCACCTTCAAGGTATTTGCCGTCTCCGGTTAAGACCGAGGCGCCAGTGGTATTGCATGAAACAGAGGTGACTGAAGTGCCAGGAATAATGTCCAGGTTCTCGATTTCACGGGCTACATCAAAGACGGCCTTACGGATGTGATGATTTGATACGAGATAACCGAGTGCGTCGATTGAATCGCTGCTCCTGTCGAAGTTGAGGCTATAGGGAGATTGTCCATCCAGCACTCTGGCTTCAAGAATCGGTGTGATTTGATCGTCGCTTAGCCGCCCCCAGACCCCGAGATCCTTGAGGATATGAACCGAGAGATGGGTGAGTGCGATGTCCCGACCGTCAAAGACGGGTTCGGCGATTGATTCCAGGGATTGCTTTTCCACTATTGCAATACGCAGGCCTGTTGAGGTAAGGGAAGTGGCGAAACTTAAACCGGCGGGTCCTGCGCCGACGATGATGATGTCGTAGTTCATAAAATATGCACCGTTTGTCATTGAAGTGTTTGTAAGCGTCCTGAAATGAATGGAAACCCATCCGGGCAGTAAGGTTAAAGCTGCTGCTTGAAATAATCTATGATCTGGGTCAATTACAGTTTTCAAGGGAGATGCCAATTACATTTGATCTGTATCAGAATAAACTGCAGGCTGGGTGTTAGGCTGCATATTCGATGTGAACTCCTGGCCATGGAAATGAGTGAAACAATACCGTTATTGGAAGAACCACCACATTTTGGGCATCGGGATTTTCCGGCGGCACTGGTTCTCGTTACCAATGCCTGCAACCTGAGGTGCAAGACCTGTTTTGTCTACCGTGAAGATACGCCAAACGAATCCAGGGACAAGATGAGCGACGCGAATATGTTGTATCAGCTGCGCAAGCTCAGGGACAAACACAACATCAGATCGATGCTGTTTATGGGTGGAGAGCCCATGATTAAATCCAGGCTGGTTTTTGAGGCAATGGACCTGTTTGATGAGAGTTCAATCGTCACCAATGGTACCTACGGCATTCCTTCAGTGCCCGGTCATCTTGTGACTGTTTCGCTTGATGGGCCGAAAGAATTGAATGACCAGATAAGGGGTGAAGGTGTGTTTGATAAGGTAAAGAATTCAATATTCGAGCACAACTTACGCGATGATACGACTGTCATGTTGCAAATGACGGTGACAAGAAAAAATTCGGATTGTATCGAAGCGTTCGTCAATGAAGTCGAGCAATGGCCAATTCACGGAATTGCTTTTACATTTTATGTGCCGGATAGAGGTGAGGTAAGTGAATACGCCTGGGATCATGTTCAGGAGCGAGACCGGGTCATCGAGAAATTAATAGAATTAAAACGGGTTCATCCCATGATCAGGTCCAATGTCGGTGCGCTGCGATTGATGCTGTCTGATAAATCGATGACGGCTACAGGGATTAACGGCGAGAATTGCAGTCTCAAGAATATGCTTCCCTTATACGTTGGTGATGGTGGGGTTTTTGAGCGTACCTTCTGTTGCTATGGGAACAACGCTGATTGTTCCCGTTGCGGTGCTTATGCTGTATTTAACACTGCCTACCATCGGGCCTCAGGGAGAAAATATGGATCTTGATGAGTCGCGGCGAGAATATGATTTCGGGCATCTTGATAGACAGAGCCTGTCTGATTCTCCGTTCCATCAATTTCAGAAATGGATGGGAGAAGCGATTGATTCGGGTATTAAAGACCCAACCGCCATGTGCATCGCAACGGTTGGAAAAGATGGCAAACCTTCACAAAGAATTGTCCTTCTTAAACATTTCGATGAGAAGGGCCTTGTTTTCTACACCAATCTGGAAAGCAGAAAGGCTATGGAGATCGCTGACAACCCGGCGGTCAGTTTACACTTTCCGTGGATGAAGATAGATCGTCAGGTTGCGATCGAAGGTCGTGCGGAGAAACTCGGTTTATCAACTGTGCTCAAGTATTTTGTTAGCAGGCCCATTGAGAGTCAACTGGCCGCCTGGTCATCACCGCAGAGCCGGAAGATTGACACCCGCTCAATGTTGGAAGATGAATATAAACGGATGCAAATGAAGTTCGCGCAGGGGAAGATACCGGTTCCATCTTTTTGGGGTGGATACAGGGTTGTCCCCGATCAATGGGAGTTCTGGCAGGGTGGGGAGCATCGGCTTCATGATCGTTTCCAATACTCACACTCGGCAGACGGCGGCTGGGTGATTAATCGCCTGGCGCCCTAGTCGTCCTTAAAGGACTACCAGCTGCCCGCCGCAGGCTAAATTAAATGCCGTATCCGCCGTCGACGCTGATTACCTGTCCGGTAATACCGTGAGATTCAGGTGATGCTAACAATACTGCCATGGGGCCGAGTTCGTCAGGTTCAAGAATTCTTTTTTGCAAATTCTCGGATTCGATCATCGTGCGAAGCGAATCGACATCCATGTTGTAGGAGAGTGCGATCTGGTCAAGATCGACCAGTTGGGTGTTGGTCCAGCCTGGGCACAAGCAATTTACAGTAACGCCCTGGGTAGCGACCCTGGCGGCCATTGCACGGGTCAGGCCAATGAGGCCATGTTTGGCGGCAGTGTAAGCGAGTTCACCGCCGGACCGCTTTGCGTAACCGGAGCCAATATTGATGATTCGGCCATCGCCCTGTTCCAGCATAGTGGGTAGCACCGCCTGGCTGGCTCGATATGCGGAAAAGAGATTCAGGTCGATATTATCAATAAATCCGAGTTCATCTATTTCTTCAGCGGACAAGTCAGCGTCCTGTCTGGGCGGTACACCACCACCTGCGTTGTTGACCAGGATATCAACCGTGCCAAGGTCGGAATTAATCACCTGGCTGCAGTGCAGAATATCATCCAGGGACATGACGTCGGCCTCGACGGCAAGGGCCCTGGATCCAACGGCTTCAAGTTCAGCAGCGACCGCTTGTAGTTCTTCAATTGTTCGTGAGCTTATGGCGACATGGGCGCCAGCGCGGGCAAATGCCAGGGCGATTGATCGTCCGATTCCGCGTCCACCGCCGGTTACCCACGCGACTTTTCCTGCTAGCTTTTTCATCCAGTTACCTCTTTTAAAATTAATTGAATTCTGCCTGAACAGAGACAGGAAGTGGAGCTATGTGAATTCATCACTGAAATTGATGGTACCACTAGCATGATTCAGGTCATTTAACCCGGAAAAATCAAATGATAGGTTAAGCCATCAAAAATATTCAGGGGGTGAAATATGACTGTGGCCAGGTCAAACAAAAGAGTAATGAAATTATTTGCGGTGGTGCTTGGGTTTATGCTGGTGCCGCAACTGCAAGCCGCGCAGAACCGCGAAATTGAGGAAATTATCGTCACAGGGTCGTACATCAAAGGCTCGCCGGAAGATGCGGCATTGCCGGTTGATGTTATTACGCGAGCCGATCTTCAGGATGTAGGTGATCCGACAATTATCGAGATGATTCGAAATCTCGGTGTGAGTTCTGCAAATGTTGGTGAATCCAATCAGTTTGCGTCTATTGGCCAGGGCGCTGCAGGTATCGCAACGGTTAACCTGCGTGGACTTGGGTCCGCTCGCACCATGGTGCTGATCAATGGTCGAAGGCAAGTGACGATCCCGACCCGTGGAGTCGATATAAGTGCCATCCCCAGTTCGGTCATCGGCCGAGTTGAAATACTGAAGGATGGTGCAGCAGCCTTGTACGGTTCTGATGCCATTGGTGGCGTCGTTAACTTTATTACCCGGTCCACCTTCGAGGGCCTGGAATTTCATGTTGCAAACCAGTTTATTGAAGATGCTGGTGACCAGGATATCAGCGGGATTTATGGCCGGGCGGGGAACAATTGGCATTGGGTCGTTGCGGCGGAGTATGAACACCGGGATGAACTGCGAGTCCAGGACAGGGACTGGGGTCTCGTACCCTTCGGAGAAAATCCACAGGGAGGCTGGTCAAGTATTGGCAATCCCCCGACATTTTTCCCCTCTGCGGCTCCGGGTGCGCTGCTTGCTGGTGGAACATTAGATCCGAATTGTGAAAATCTGGGTGGCTCCAGTCAGGCAGGGTTCTGTCGATTTCGATTCACGTATTTTGACAACCTGATTGAAGACATGGATACCTACAAGTTCTTCACTGAGTTTAATTACGATCTTAGTGATGATGCTACCTTGCACGTTGAGGCCCTGTATTCAAATGTAGATGTCCCGGATTGGAAGACCTCGCCAGCCTATCCGCCTCAATCGTTACTGGGGCCTGATCGCTTCATCGCAGCAGATCATCCTGGTCTGGTAGACCTGAAGGCACAGAATCCAGGTTTATTTGTGCCGCTATTCGGCATACCAGCTGCAAACCAGGGCGCAACTATCTGGGGCCGGATGGTGGGTAGTGCCGGAATCCGGGGCGGTGGACCTGAAGATGGTTCCCGGGAAGCTGACACTTATCGATTCAGTATTTCATTGAAGGGTATAGCGTTTGATGAGCTTGGCTACGATATCGCCATCTCTTACTCAAACAGGGAGCGAACATCGGAAACCGCAGACATGTATGTGGAACGTATGGCCTTCGCATTTGATGGTCTTGGCGGTGCAGGGTGTGATCCGGCTACCGGAACACCAGGCGTCGGGCCCTGTGAATATTACAATCCCTTTTCAAATGCGATTGAGATATCTGCAGTTAACGGGGCGGTCAACCCACAGTTTAATCCTGCAGTTGCAAACTCGGATGCGCTGTTGGGCTGGCTAACGGATCGATTAGGGACGGAGGAAAGAAACGAACTGTTAGTGATCGACCTGGTGTTCAACGGTGAGACCGGCATTGATCTCGGTGGAGGCAATATCAGCTGGGCCCTGGGCGCCCAATCCAGAAGGGAACGATTTCAACTTGACCTGAATGACATTACCAACCTGGCCCTCAATCCATGTCCGTTCAATAATCCGGAATCAGTTACTCGAGGTTATGTGAGTACCCTGGATTGTGGAGATGGTGCAACAGGATTGTTTGCATTCTTGTCCGGTACAACAGAAGTAAGGAACAAGCGCACCATTTATGGTGTGTTTGGAGAGTTGGCGATACCACTTTCGGATACCGTCGATTTGCAGGCCGCGATTCGCTACGAGGATTATGGTGGAAATGTTGGTACCACAATCGATCCGAAAATAGCCATCCGCTGGCAAGCCGCAGATTGGCTAACCTTACGCGGGTCGGCATCGACTACATTCAGGGGTCCACCCCAGAGCTTGTTAAGCGGTCGAGGTACAGCGTTGGCATTTGTCGGTCCGGCACTTGCATTTAAGGCCATTGATACCGTTGGTAATCCTAAGTTACAACCAGAGGAAGCCACTGCGCTTAACTTTGGATTTATCGTAGAAACCGGGAATTTCACGGGTTCTATCGACTACTGGAGTTTTGATTTTTCAGATCCGCTTCAGGTGGAGAGCTTTAATGCGATCCTGACCCAATATGCCGTCCAGGGCTGCGAAGATGGCGGCGCCGGTGTTGGCACAGCGAATTGTGATGCCTTGCGTGCACAAGTCTTCCCCCTGGGTACGGTTGCCGCAGCCGTACAGAGAATTGAGCGTAACTGGATCAACGGAGCAGACATCCAAACCAGCGGAGTGGATGTTTTCGCCAGCTACGCATTTGAATTAATGGGTGGTGAGGCTTCTATTGGTTTGGAAGGAACCTATACCATCGAGTTTGATTCAGACGCGTTGGTACTCAAAGCGGGGATTGAGGTGTCTCCAGCACAGGATTATGTTGGTCGACTCAACGACATTAACTCGTTTACGCCGCTGCCGCAGTTAAAAGGTAATCTCTTTGCGGATTGGAAGAGTAACCGACACAGTGTGAGGTACGTGATGAGATACACTGATTCCTATAAGGATAAAGATCCTACCTTGACCGGATCTCTGGGAAGCCTGGCAACCATTGATGACTTTATCACTCACGATATTCACTATAATCTGGATTTGTCCGGGCGGTTCAGGCTTTCATTTTCCGTATTCAATTTTACGGATGAAGACCCCCCCCAGGTTGCACTGGACTTGAACTATGACCCGCTCACTCACAGCGCATTTGGCCGTATGTACAAGCTAGGGATAACCTATACTGCTTTCTAGCAACTAACGATTTAAAAATGTTTTAACCACGGCCGGTTCCCGAAAGGGAGTCGGCCTTTTTTGTTTTCCCTGACAACGGACCAACAAACTGATTTAAGATTTCCGTTCAGGTAAACTGCCGGAACGCGGAGCCCTTACAAATGAGATTCGTGTTTTATTCGCTTTTTAAATTCTAACAACCATGGAATATTCAAATGCCAGATCTGCCTTTTCCGGAAGAGAATATCATTGCGACAGAATACTACGGGGCACACAGCCACCCATATGAACTGTTCAAATGGTTAAGAGCCAACGACCCTCTTCGATATTTTACCCCCGACGGGTTTGCGCCCTTCTGGGCGGCAACGACGCATGACGATATTGTCGAAATCGAAAAACTGCCCAATATTTTTAAGAGTGCTACCCGCACCCAGATACTGCCAAACAGTATGCTTGAGGCAGCGCAGAAACAATCAGAATCCCTCGGAGCAAAATCGGATGAACCGTTGTTTCGGAGCCTGGTTAATATGGATCCACCCGACCACAAACCATTGCGGCAATTGGTGATGCCCTGGTTCAGGCCGAGTATTCTTGACAAGCTTGAGGCCAGGCTGGAGGAGATTACCAGGGACATCATCGATGAAATGATGGGCGATGGTAGCGTGCAGGAATGCGATTTCGTTCAGGATGTAGCCGTGTGGGGGCCGCTTCGTTTGATCTGTGAAATACTGGGCGTGCCCCAGAAAGATGAGCAATTGCTGCTGAAACTCACTAACGAGATTTTTGCAGGGGAAGATCCGGAGATGAACCGAACGAAAGAAGATTCATCGGGACTGATGAATACAATTATGGATTTGATTACCTACTTCACGGAGATAACGGCAGACCGGCGGGCCAATCCCGGCGAAGATTTGTGTAGTTTCATCGCGAATGGAAAGATTGATGGTGAATACATTTCGGATGCGGATCTGTTTGGCTATTACATTATTGTTGTTACTGCAGGTCATGAAACAACCCGCACAGCCATGTCCGGCGGTTTGAAAGCATTGCTCGATTTTCCTGACCAGATGCAAAAACTCATCGACACCCCTGACCTGATGAAACTGGGGACTGAAGAAATGATCCGCTGGACGGTACCGGTAACGCAATTCTGCCGTGTGGCAACGGAGGATTACCAGATCAGGGACAAGACCATTAAAGAAGGAGATTCGGTGGGGTTATTCTACGCATCAGCCTGTCGAGACGAAACTTACTTTCCGGATGGCGATGAGTTCAAGGTGGACAGGCAACCTAACAAGCATCTCGCTTTCGGTACGGGTCCGCATTTATGCCTTGGTACGATACTGGCGCGGATGGAAATGCGGATATTCTTTGGCCAGCTTCTGCCGAGAATCGCGAAGATGGAGATGATAGGAGATGTGGATTACCTGCAGGCCAGTTTTGTCCACGGGATCAAACATCTGCCTGTTCGCTACCAGCTTAGACCGGCAGCCTGAGTTTGGTTTGTTGCTAGCTCAATATCCGGAAACCAGTCGGGATTGGGGCTAAATTACCCTGTGTTTCTCATGCCTGCAGCGATGCCTGCAATTGTGACGAGTAATGCTTTTTTGACTTTCTCATTGTCTTCCTGGTGTCGATGGCGGGATATGAGCTCAATCTGCAGGAAATGAAGTGGGTCAGTGTAGGGGTGTCTTAAATCAAGCGCCTGTTTGATTTCAGGTGATTTTTCCAGAAGAGCGCCCTGGTCCTTGATCTTGTTCACGCTCGTGATGAGTGATGATAGTCGTTCCCGAAAAGAATCCCCCATCGGTTTCAGGCGATCAGGGACTAGCACCTCGTCATATCGTTCTGATATTTCAGGATCTGCCTTGGCAAGCACCATCTCGAGCATATCTAACTGACTCTGGAAAAAAGGCCACTCTTGGATCATTTCTTTAAGTACAAACCAGTCCTTGCGGGAGAACTCCTGTGAAAATGCCGCATCAGTACCCAGCCAGGCAGGAATCATAAGTCGCTTCTGGGTCCAGGCAAAAACCCAGGGGATCGCCCGTAGTTCTTCTATGGAACGATCATTTGGGTCATTGGATCGTCGTGCCGGACGGCTTCCAAGTGCCAACAATGCCAGTTCCCGCTCTGGTGTTCCCTCGACGAAATATTCAACGAAATCTGCGTTGTTCTTAACCATTTCGCGATAACTCTGGCTGGCCACATCAGCGAGGCGATCCATCATTGATCGCCAGTTCTCCATGGGTTCTGGCGGCGGTAGAAGGCTCGCCTCAATGGTGGCGCTGAGCATGATGTCCAGATTGGTTAATGCCAGTGGTGGCGAGCCATATTTAAATCGAATCATCTCTCCCTGTTCCGTTACGCGAATATTGTGGTTAACAGATCCAGGTGGTTGTGAAAGAATCGCCATTCGTGCAGGGGTTCCACCACGGCCAGCCGCACCACCGCGACCATGGAATAATGTCAGCCTAACCTTGTATTTTTTTGCCACGATAACGAGTTCTTCCTGTGCCCGGTACTGCGCCCAGGCTGCAGCCATTTGACCCGCATCCTTGGCAGAATCGGAATAGCCGATCATGACCTGCTGGTAGCCATTCATGTATTTCGTATACCATTGGGTTCGCAACAGTCGCTCCAATGTCCAGGCTGCATTATCGAGATCGTCAAGAGTTTCAAAAAGGGGAACAACCGGCAGTTTTTTGGCAAGCCCGCATTTACGAAGAAGCAATACCACCGCCAGCACATCGGAAGGGTTCTTTGCCATCGAGACGATATAACTTGCGATTCCCTCTGCCTCACCCTCTGCGATGAGCCTGAAGGTACGTAACACTTCGCCGCTGCTTCCTTCGGGTTCCCAGTCTTCCGGGATGAGCGGCCTCTTTGTCTTGAGCTCTTGTAATAGAAAATCGTTGCGCGCCTTTTCTGACCATTCTCTGTAGCTACCGAGTTCCAAAAACTCCGTGAGTTCATTGAGCAGTTCAATATGCTTGTCTGCACTCTGCCGGATATCCAGATCCACCAGGGTCACGCCAAATGTGGAAACACGTATTAAAGTTTTCTTTAGCAGTCCGTCTGCAATAATACCCATTCCACAACTTTTAAGTGATTGGTAACATTCATGCAAGGGTGCGAAGAGATCGTCTTTGTATAGAACAAGTTTTTCGTCCGGCGGATCAATTCCTTCAGCCCAGGCTCTTGTTGCCGTTAGTCTCTGCCGCAGGTCCCGGAGGACAACTTTATAGGGCTCATGGGAATCTTCCTCGCCACAGAAACTGCGAAAGGATTCCGTACACTGAGTCATCGTTAGTTGGGACAGAAGTTCTTCTACGTCCCGGAGATAGAGATCCGCAGCCATCCACCGGGCCAGGCGAATGACTTCTCTCGTGACTTCCGCCGTCACGTTTGGATTACCGTCTCGATCCCCACCCATCCATGAGGAAATTTTTACAGGCGCGATATCCAGGGTCATCGATTCGCCGGTATGTTTCAGAAGCAGTTTATCGAGACCCTCCCACAGGACCGGAATGGCAGTCCAGAAGGAGTGTTCGATGACAGCATACCCCCAGATTGCCTCCTCGCGTGGTGTTGGTCTTGCCGTGCGGATTTCATCTGTATACCAGACTTCTGCAATGAGGCGCTGCAACTCGATTCTTTGATCCTCGTGAAAGGGTTCATCTTTTTTCACCTTATGCAATGCGCTGGCGATTCGGTTATATTTTCGGATAAGTGTTCTGCGGGTAATCTCTGTCGGGTGTGCGGTTAACACAAGGTCACAACGCAGACGTTTAACCGTGTCAGATATCACCTTCTTGTCTGTCCCTTTACTGATAAGGGTCGAGAGTAAATTGGACAGGTGGGAGCTTTCAGGGAAACGCATATCGGCGATCTCACCTGTTTCCGCCTGCTCGGCGATGTTCGTCAGGTTCAGGAATTGGTTGAATGCCCTGGCGATCGATATGAGATTATCATCATCAAGATCCTTGAGTACCTCTTGAAGCTTTCTATGATCATCACCTTTATCTTGTCGCCGGGCCTTGGCGAGTAGCCGAATTTCTTCTTCCTTTTCCAGGAATTTATTACCGTGCTGCGCCGCCATGGTTTCACCGAGCAGGTTACCCAGAATTCGAACCCGGTGTCTTAGTCGCTTGGAGATCAGTTCATCCACGTTTGAATTGTTTCCCGCTGGTGATTGTCCTCCACTACAGTAAATCATTCGAATGGTGCGTACAATAGTGTCCAGATACCGGGTTTAGGATGTGGAAATGATCGATTTCAATATGCAGGATAAAGTAGTGCTCATAACCGGAGGCAGCAGGGGGCTCGGCAGAGCCATGTCGTTGGGCTTCGCTGAAATGGGGGCGAATATAGCGATCATTAGCCGTAAGATTGACTCTTGCAAGGCGACAGCGAAGGAAGTGGAAGCGCTGGGGGTAAAGGCTTTTCCCTATGCGGCTCACGTCGGTAAATGGGGTGAGCTGGATGACATGGTTGAGGCAGTCTACGGTGAATTTGGACAGGTGGATGTGCTCATTAACAATGCAGGTATGTCTCCGCAATATCCTTCTCTGGACGAGGTAACGGAAGAGCTGTTTGATAAGGTGATTGGCGTTAATCTTAAAGGGCCGTTTCGTCTCAGTGCCAATGTGGCAAAACGCATGCAATCTGCGGGTGGGGGAAGCATTATCAATATCAGCAGTACTGCCTCTGTGAGTGCCAGTCCCGGTTCAGAACCTTATGGCGCGGCGAAAGCGGGATTGAACGCAATTACGCGGTCCTTTGCCTACGCTTATGGCCCGACAGTGCGCGTCAATTGCATTATGGCAGGTCCGTTTTTAACAGACATCAGCAAAGCGTGGGATATGGAGGCGTTCAATGCCCGGGCCGCGTCAGTCATTCCCTTAAAGCGAGGCGGGCAACCCAATGAGATTGTGGGCGCTGCACTGTATCTTGCAAGCGAAGCAGCCAGCTTTACGACTGGTGCCATCCTTGCCGTCGACGGGGGAGCCCACTAGACAGGCGCCCCCTATAAAGACTGATCTGGACCCTAGTTTTTCCTGAGAACGGAGACAAAGTCTCTGAATATATCCATCAGGGTCTCGTACTTGTAGTCAGTAAATTCACCTGCGTCAAAATACAGACCGTGTTCTTCGCAGGCTTCATACTTGATGTGAGTCTGGACGGGGTCTGACATTTTTTTCATTCGTTTGCCGCACCTCGGGCAATCAATATCACGAATTTTGTTCTGTTCTTTGCCCACATCCGGATCACCATCATCCACATAGTCTGACATCCATTTGTCTTTCAATGTTTCAGCTTCACCAACATCAAACCACAAGCCTTTACAGCTGGTGCATCGATCTACCGTAACGCCACCTTTAAGGGTGCTGAGGGTATGTTCTTCCATTGGTGCATTACATTTCGGACAGTCCATCAAATTACTCCGCACAGATTGATTGGCTTATTATCCACGCTTTAGGCATAAAAGAAAGAAAGTGAATTAGTCTTGTGTTTTGTTGAGCTTTGGTTCGATATAGTCACCTGCTTTAAGGAAATAAACGAGTAATGATATGACTGACTCACCGGTTACAGAAGAGATACTGGAAGAACTGAGAACGCTGGATACGCCGACTGTATGCAATGCCCTGGAACTGACTTCTCCTGAGCGCAGGGATCATGGCTTCACCATTTCGCAACTGGTGTGCACGCGGCCCAATCTGCCCCCCATCGTCGGCTATGCCAGAACTGCAAGGATAAGTGCACTTGCGCCTGATCCGGTCAAAGGAAGTGCCGCCCGGGAAAAGCGGGATGGATACTACGAATATATGGGTTCGGGACCAGGACCCAGCATCACGGTCATTCAGGATATGGATGGCGATAGGCGAGGATTCGGTGCCTGGTGGGGTGAAGTCAATTCAAACATCCACAAGGGGCTGGGTTCGCTGGGTGTGATTACAGATGGTAGCGTCAGGGATCTCCCGGATGTGGCGGATGGCTTTCAGATGCTGGCAGGCAGCATTGGACCCTCCCACGCTTATGTACATGTCCGTGAATTTAATTGCGATGTAGAAATAATGGGCATGAAAGTGCGGCACGGAGATCTGATCCATGCAGACCAGCACGGCGCGGTGGTTATTCCAAAAGAAGTGGCGGTGAAGGTTAAGGCAGCGGCAGACATCATCGCCGCCAATGAGGCCGTTATCATAAAAGCATCGCAGCGACCCGGATTTGACATTGATCAGCTTCGAAGGGCCTGGGCCGACCTGGAAGAAATTCACTGATGGGCCCAGGCGTTCTCTCCATGTTGTCGAATGAGTGGTGCTCAATGCGTGGTGCTGGTATAAAGGGCGTCAGATAAATCAGGCGTGAGGGGAAATTATTATGAAGGCAGCAGTATTCAGGGAAGTGGGCCAACCACTTGAAGTAGAGGAAGTTTCCATCTCGAAGCCCGGCCCAAGAGAGGTATTGATAAAAACAGCCGCCGCGGGAGTCTGCCATAGTGACCTGCATTTTGTGGAAGGGCTATATCCTGCGGTGACTCCGATGGTGTTGGGCCATGAGTCCGCCGGTATCGTGGAACAGGTGGGGTCTTCAGTCAACTATGTGAAACCCGGGGATCATGTGATTACCTGTCTCTCGGTGTTCTGCGGCCACTGCGAGCAGTGCCTGACGGGGCACATGTCTTTGTGTGCCAGCCCCGAGGTCAGGCGGGGCAAGGACGAAGAACCGCGTCTGTCGCAAGAAGGTAAACCCATGCAACAGTTCGCCAGCTTGTCGTCTTTTGCGGAGCAAATGCTGGTTCACGAACACGCCATCGTAAAGATTCGTGAGGATATGCCGCTGGATCGTGCTGCATTGATAGGTTGTGGTGTGACAACGGGTGTCGGCGCCGTCTTTCACACCGCGGCAGTCGAACCGGGAACTACGGTTGCTGTCATCGGTTGTGGCGGAATTGGTTTGTCCTGCATCAATGGCGCTGCACTGGTTGGTGCGGCCAGGATTATTGCCATTGATACGGTGGATTTAAAATTGGAGATGGCCAAGGTGTTTGGCGCAACGGATGTGATTAATGCCAGCGACGGCGATGTCGTCGAACAGGTCAGGGAATTAACCGGAGGCGGCGTTCAATATTCCTTTGAGGCTATCGGATTGAAGCAAACGGCAGAACAATCATTCAGCATGCTTCGCCCCGGAGGCACAGCGACCATCATCGGTATGATCCCGGTGGGCGTCAAAATTGAGTTGATGGGTTCTGCCTTCCTGCAAGAGAAGAAGATCCAGGGATCCATGATGGGGTCTAATCGCTTTCGTGTTGATATGCCGCGGTTCATCGATTTCTATCTGGCCGGTAAACTGCATCTCGATGAGATGGTTTCAAAAAGAATCGGATTGGGTGACATTAATGAGGCATTTGTCGATATGAAATCCGGAACGGTTGCCCGAAGTGTCATTATGTTTGACTAAATAGGAAGGGCTACTGATCGTGAAGTTGATCCTGTAGCTCTTCCACCAGGTCCTCCAGTTCATCAATTCGAGTTTCTAGAAAATCCGTGTGATCTTCATCGAATATCCGATCATTGCAGGCATCGACCTGCTCCCCCATCGTAAACAAATCGACTATCCAGCCGACCAGGAATAAACCGACGGTGAAGAGATAGATTAACGCCATCATGGGGCGCCGGAGATAAAGTTTATGGGCGCCGAGAATGCCCAGCATCAGCCAGAGGAGGTAAGCAACGCCAATGTTTCGTTCTCGAACCATCACTGGATAACTCCCGTCAATTTAATTCTGCGTTAAAGGCAGGTATATCATATACCCCTTAGTCCTGATTGGCATCTTCCTCCCTTAAACGAATACGGCTTGTATTTTCGGGGTTTTTGCCTGTTATGGGTTTGTAAAACTCGCGGATTCTATCCATATCTGCCGTCACATCATCGCCGGGGATGAATGAATACCCCAGGCAAGCTATTTTATTTTCATAATCCAGATAACCGCAGACGATGGGAATCTGTGCAGCCCGTGCGATCTGGTAGAAACCGGATCTCCAGTAGTCAGTTTTTTTGCGCGTGCCGGAAGCGGGAATGACCAGGGTGAAATTGGGTGCGGCAGCAATATCATCTGCCAGCAGTTGGACCATATTGGTACTCTTTGAGCGATCGATCGGAACGCCGCCCAGATATTTCATCCAGGCGCCCCAGACAGGTGGGAAAAGGCTCTTCTTGCCTAACCAGTTAACGCTCAGGCGAAAACAGTAAGCAGCACCAAGGAGGAAGATGAAATCCCAATTACTCGTGTGCGGTGAGGCAATGATGATCATTTTTTTACAGTCGGGTACCTGCCCTTCCATTTTCCAGCCGCAGACTTTCATCACGACCCGGCCCAGGGTGTATGCGAAGAGGTTACATTTCCTGGCGGGGTGGTCTGTAATATCTTTGTTTGTCATCAAGCAACATTCCCGTTTACGTATTCAGCAGCGCGTTCACCGGCAATTTTACCGAAAACTGCGCCGGAAGTGAGTCCCGTACCGCCGGGATAGTTAAAGTAGAATAGCCCGCCAATCAATTCGCCCGCTGCAAACAAGCCGGGGATTGTTTTTTGTTCCTGGTCGCAGACTTCAGCATGTCGATTGATTTTGACGCCCCCAAAAGTGAAGGTGATACCGCAGGTGATCTGGAATGCTCGATAGGGAGGGCTATCAAGCCTGTTTGCCCAGTTTGATTTGTTGATGGCCAGGCCTCTGGTCCCTCGCTTGTCTTTCACAGCGGGATTGAAGGGCACATGGGTTTCGACTGCCGCATTGAATTCGTTCAGTGTGAGTAAACAACGCTCTGCATCGACGCCTTCCAATTTCTTTACCAGGTCCTCCAGGGAATCTGCTTCAACCTTGCTGACTTGCCGTATTCTATATTCGTCTCTCAGCAGATTCTCCACCCTGGCGTCGAATATTTGCCAGGCAAACTGCTGCGGCTGGTTCAATATTTCGCGACCATATTTTGCGTAGGTATAATTACGAAAATCTGCTCCCTCGTCTACAAAACGTTCACCGCTGGCATTTATCATCACGCCAAGTGGATAAGAGTGTTTTTGAAATCCGTCACCGACGTTAAGATCTCCGTATTCGGGTGCATTTCGATCCCAGCCGACCGCATGGCAGCCTGACCAATGGCCGTAGGGCGCCGCGCCAGCTTCAAGACCCATGCGTATTCCATCGCCAGTGTTAAATCGTGTCCCCCTGACCTTGGCCAGTTCCCATCCGGGGCCCAGGTACCGTGTTCGCCATTCGCTGTTTGCCTCAAATCCGCCGCAGGCCAGTATCACGGCCTTACAATTCAGGGTCCGGGTTTTCCCCTGGTGCTTAACGATGACACCGGTGATCCCGTCATCATCAATCTCGAGGTTCATGGCACGGCAATCACAGATGATGGGTATCGCTGCTTTTTCGGCAGCCTTGTGTAGATTATCGATCAAGCCAGGTCCGCCGCCCCAGGTTTCCACGGTTAAACCACCCCAGAATTTGAATTTTCCATCGACATTAAATGCCTGTCTGCCATACATGGGCATGAAGCGGACGCCTTGTTGAAACATCCAGCTTATGGTGGGGTAACTGTTTTCAATCAGGATTTCGGTGAGATCAGGATCACTTCTGTACTGGGTCATTCGGGCCATGTCATCATAGAAATTTTCCCGGGTGTAGGTCCCAAAATCAGCGTTGGCGATCTCTGCATCGCTGAGCTCGGGCATAATGGCACGCAGGTCATCGATACCATTGTAGACAAAACGCATGGCACCAGCCGTATACCTGGAATTTCCGCCTTTTTCGGATTCTGGCGCGCGCTCCAGCAGCAGGATATTCTTGCCGGATTTCCGGGCGGCCAGGGCTGCACAAAGAGCGGCGTTACCTGCACCGATAACAATTATGTCTGGGTCTGAACTCATCAGGAATATTTAGGAACCTGTCATCTCTATTACTGTTGCCAGTCGTTCTGTCGATTGCACAGCACTGACAGGATCGCTGTGTAAATTGCGGACAATGATGTCGGTATAACCCAGATTCTGGAAAGCCTGAAATTTTGCGGCGACTTCCTCTGCAGGGCCAATCACCAGGGATTCGGGATCGAACCCTCTGTATCCCTGTTTACTGATTAGATCCTTCACCTGCTGCGCGTCTTCCCCTGACTCTGCTACATAGATATCGCGGCGAATAGCAATAGTGTCGGGTGTCCGCTTGTCATGTTTGGCAAGTGCGCTCTGGTAGACGTCCATTGCTGTTGCTGCCTGTTGCAGGGTCATGGAAGGATCAGCTAGCCAGGCATCACCCATTCTGGCAGCACGGTCTATTGCAACGGGTGCAGATGCGCCGATCCAGACTTCTATTGTAGTCGGTGGTAAGGGCGATATCCTGGCTTCACTAAATTTCCATCTGCCATCAAGTGAAACGGTTTCGCCTGCCCAGAGTGACCGAATACATTCCAGCGATTGTTCGAAGGCAGAGGGACGATTCTTTATTTTGGTTCCCATCGCGGCGAACTGTTTATTCCCCGTACCGAGTCCACATTGCATAACAAATTTTCCTTCTGCGATGCAGGCAAGGGTAGCGATTTGTTCTGCCGCCAGTACAGGATTCCAGAGGGGAAGCAGTAACAAGGCACCGGACGTCCTGGTGTCCCACTCTGCGAGCAGGCGGCCGATGATAGGGGTGTTCTGATAATAAGGTGTGGCAACGATGTGGTGGTCACCAACAAAAAGTGAGTCCAGCCCGGCTGTTGCTGCAGCCCTGGTACGGGCAATCATTTGCCTGGCACCCTCACGTACGTCACTTGTCTGGTAGGCACTGGTGATAGAGATTCCGATCTTCATCCTTATTCCTTATGAGGCGCGGAGTATCTAGTTTATGTGTTTCACTACATTGATGTTAACACAAAATCCGACTGGGAAAGTGACAACAAATATGCGTTAATGGCCAACTCTAAAAAAATTGTCACTTAAGAAATACTTTATAAATCAGTAGCTTATGATTGGTGTTGGAATAGATTTCGGAACTTCAAACTCGGCGGCGGCCTGGTACGATGGTGACCGCGTGCATCTTGTACTGCTGGAAAAAGAAGATACAGTGATGCCGACGGCAACACACCTGGACAGGGAGCTTGCAACCCTGACCGGCAGGGATGCGGTCAACCAGTACATAGAGGAGAATCGTGACAGAATCGTTGAGTTAACGCCGGAGATTATTGGAAAAACCTCCATCCTAACCTCTGAGGCAGCGATCGATGATCCCCACAGCCAGGCTGAGGTTGTGACCGCGGATGTCTATGGCAAACCCTGGATTGATCGGGGGATGCCAGGTCGGCTCTTTCGCGGTGTGAAAAGGTTGTTGGGTAATCCCGGTATTAAAAGATTGCTGGTATTCGATCATCCTTTCCGAATTGTTGCTTTAATCACACCGATATTACTTAGGATCAGGATGTCGATAGAAGACAGCCTGCCTCAAGAATTTGATGATGTGCACTTTGGGCATCCGGTTCTGTTTGAAGGTAACGAGCAACACCGAAACGATCTTGCGTTTGCCAGGTTGAAAGAAGCCTGCGTACATGCAGGTATTGAAAAACTGACCTTTTACCCGGAACCTGTGGCAGCGACAGTGAGCTATCTCCATGATAAACATAAAGACGAAGCGGCTCCCGGGAAAGGACGTGTGTTGACGCTGGATTTTGGTGGTGGCACGTTGGACTTGAGCGTCGTAGAGTTTGTCGGGGTTAACTTTACTGTACTTTCTACCGCGGGGCTGTCTCTGGGAGGTGATCATATAGATCAATTGATATTCCGGGAATTGTTATTCCCGCTGTTGGGTAAAGGTGAGATTTGGTCACGAATGTCCGATGGCAGGTTGATTGAAAATGAATTCCCATTCGAAGAATTTGAAGACAAACTGTTGAATTGGGCGGTCACTTATATGTTGAACCAAAATCAATACCGGGCAAAGGTGGCCGATTGCATCAAGAAAGGCGGTCCTGGTGCAGAAAAATTCGAACGCCTGGAGGATTTAATTACTCACAACTATAGCTATCTTGTTTTCCAGGCAATTAAAGATGCGAAGGCTCGACTATCAGAGATGGAGGAAACGATTCTGGATATCCCGGAACTGGATGTTTCAATCATTTTTACGCGTCAGCATTTTGAATCAATGTTGATTCACATGCTGCAGCAAATTGATGATATTTTGGGTACCGTGTTGGCGGCAGCGAATTGTCATGTTGACGATATTGATGTTGTCATCCGCACGGGTGGCTCAAGTCAGATAGCTGCTGTAAAACAAATGCTGGAAGAGATGTTTCCAGG
>Ga0114950_10000713_pt1 | contig 23588 bp, 21 predicted proteins | sample N075metaG_FD_83503 | JGI IMG/M metagenome (GOLD analysis project Ga0114950, IMG submission 83503) | Deep subsurface microbial communities from Kermadec Trench to uncover new lineages of life (NeLLi) - N075 metaG | ecosystem: Environmental > Aquatic > Marine > Ocean trench > Sediment | place... | reverse complement strand
TGGGATGCTCGGCGGGATGATGATGCCGAGCGTACCGGCCGCGCATAGCGCACCGATCGAGAACGACTTCGAGTACCCCGCTGCGAGCAAGGCCGGGTAGATGACCCCGCCGACGGCCAGCAGCGTCACCGTGCCGGAGCCTGACACGGCGGCGAACAGTGCGCAGGACATGACGGCTGCGATTGCCAGACCACCCGGTACCGGGGCGCTGACGGCGCGCATCACGCGAATCAACCGCCCGGCCATGGCCCCGCGCGACATGACGTTGCCGGCCAGGATGTATAACGGGATCGACAGCAAAATATCCTTGTTGACTGCGTCCCAGGCATCGACGACGATATTCGTCAGCACGCCGCCGCCCCAGACTGCATACGCGTAGCCGGTTACGATGCCGAGCACGACCAGCAGGTTCTGACGCAATGCGAACAATGCCAGCACGATCAGGGGCAGGCAGAGTGCGGCAATCATGTCCCGCCCTCCTCGTCGCCGGCGACCGCCGAGGCCAGCGGGGGCCGCAACTCGGGGAACATCGCGTACGCCAGATGCCGCAGGCCGGCGAGCGTGAATGCGATCGGAATGACCGCCTGGAACGGCCAGATGACGACCCGCAGTACCACCGATCGTTCCGCCAACTCGAAGCTCTCCGCGACGACGGCAACCGCGATGCCGGCAAAGACCACACAAAACAGCGCCATGCCCGCATCCTGCAGCCGATCGAGCACCGGGCCGAAGCGAGCCGGTAGCCAGCCGTCGGCGAAACGCGGCCGCAAGTGTGCGCCGCCGGCCGAAGCCACGCCGAGACCGAACATGACGACGAACAGGTTTGCGTAAACTCCGGCCTGGCGCGCCCAGTGCAGACCGGTCCCGGTCAACTCGCGGCTGGCGACATCGCCGAACACGACGACCACCAGCACGACGAACGCCGTGCTCGTAATCGCCCGCTCCGCCCGGGCGAGCCGGTTCAGCAGACGTTCGGCCTGCTGGCTTTTCTTGGTAGAAGTCACATTATAAAGATATCTTAATTAACTGTTTTTGCTGGGTAATATTTTTAATCAGCCACCTCACGATCGCGGCCGAGGCAATCTGCATGATACCGACGGTGGCGAAGATCGCGATGGTACGAATGTCGAAGCCCCGCTCCTGCGCGAGGTACAGCGGCAGGAACGTCACCAAGAAAATAGAATGCGCCGTCGCTGACGAACCGACTCAGCAGAGCCCCCAGACTTCCCGATAGCGGAGGACTTTGACGAAGCCATACCAAGGCTCACCCGCGCCCGGCGGCATGCGCCATGCCGACCAGGCTCCATGCGATGACCGCGATGCCCCCTCCTGATCGTCGCGGTCCATCGACCGCGTACTCAGCGCGCCAATCAAACCACAGCCACCCCGGTCCGCGCCAGCACGACTTTCATAGCCAGCTCCGAATGGTGGTCAGACGTTACCTGGCTGGGTCCGACCCTCGGGCAGCGTCTTGATTCGGCGGGCGGCGGGCATATATGCTGTGCGATTCGCCCACCAAGTATGAGGACAGACCATGAGTGCGGCCGCAGACATCATCGCCCCGTCATCTGAAACCCGGGAGTTCCTGAATCGTAACCACCAATTGCTGATCAACGGCGAGTGGGTCGACCCCGTCTCCGGCGAGAAGACCGTCGTCCATGACCCGGCCAACGAGGCCGTCCTCGCCGAGGTCGCCTGCGGCGGCGCCGAGGATATCGATCGGGCGGTTATCGCGGCTCGGGCCGCCCTGACGGGTGAATGGTCAAAAATCACCGCCCACGAGCGCAGTCGCCTGATCTGGCGACTGGCCGACGAACTCGAGGCCGCCATTGACCTCGTCACGGAACTCGACGTGCTCGATAACGGCATGCCCCGCCCGATCGCGATGTATTCGATCATCGCCGCGGGTGTGAATCATCTGCGCTACTACGCAGGCTGGGCGACGAAAATTCACGGCCAGACCATTCCGGTGTCCCCGGGCGGCGCCCGCAACGGCGGCACGCTGACTTACACGCAGCGCGAACCGATCGGTGTGGTCGGCGCGATCACGCCGTGGAACGCACCGCTGCCGATGGTCATCCTGAAACTCGCCCCGTGTCTGGCCACCGGCTGTACGATGGTGCTGAAGCCGGCGGAGCTGACCCCGTTCTCGGCCCTGCTGATCGGCGAACTGACGCGCAAAGTCGGCATCCCGCCGGGCGTGTTCAACATCGTCCTTGGTCACGGCAGCGAGGCCGGTGCGGCGCTCGCCGAGCACGACGACGTCGACAAGATCGCGTTCACGGGGTCCACGGAGGTCGGCAAGATCATTGCCAGAGCGGCCACCGGTAACCTGAAAAGAGTCTCGCTGGAACTCGGTGGCAAGTCACCGGTGGTCGTCTTTCCCGACGCGGATATCGAACGGGTCATTCCCGGCGCCGCCCGCGCCGCGTTTTTCCTGCAAGGTCAGAACTGCATGGCCGGCACCCGGTTGTTCGTCCACGAGGACGTGTATGAGCAGGTCGTCGAAGGCGTGGCGGCGATGGCCAATGCGTTCAAGATCGGCCATGGCCTGGACCCGACCAGTGAACTCGGCCCGCTGATCTCCGCTCAGCAGCAGGCGATGGTCATGAGCTATGTCGAGGCCGGCAAGGCAGCGGGTGCGGACCTCGTCTGCGGCGGCGAAGCGCTGCCCGGCAAGGGCCATTTCGTGCAACCGACGGTTTTCGGGCACGCGAACATGGACATGAAGATCATGCAAGAGGAGATCTTCGGGCCGGTGCTGAGCGTGCAGCAATTCGGTGACTGCGAGCTCGAGGAGATCGCGGCCGAGACGAACAAGACGATCTATGGTCTGTCGGGCAGTGTCTGGACGAAGGACATCTCCGTGGCGCACAAGATGGTCAACCTGATCGATTCCGGCCAGGTTGCGATCAACTGCCACGCAGCGGTCGACCCGGCGATCCCATTCGGCGGCAACCGCCAGTCCGGCTGGGGGGGGCGCGAGTTCGGCGAGGAAGGCCTGGACCCCTACCTTAAGACCAAGGCGACGACGGTGATGTTTTAGCCGGCTGAGCCGGCGTCGGCCAGGCTGTCAATCTTCAGCGCCACGGGTTCTCGAACTGGATCTGCGGCCAGACTTCGCCGTACATCATGGTCTGAAAGAAGTCGCTGACGTACAGTGAATTGGGATATTCCGGCACCAGCGCGGTCAGCTCATCGAGCCCGGCAAGCTGCGCGGCCGTCAGTTCGACGTCGGCCGCACCGAGATTGTCGGTCAACTGGTCCAGTTTGCGCGCGCCGATGATCGGCACGACGCAGGCCTCGCTCCGGTGCATCATCCACGCCAGGGCGAGTTGGGCCGTGCTGCAGCCGATGTCATCGGCCATCGCGGTCAGGGCTTCCGCGACTTCGAGCTTGGCTTCATCCTCCAGCAAAGGGCCCCCGCGCGGACTCGACGTCAACCGCGCACCTTCCTGCGCCTGCGTATCGGCGCCGCGATTGAACTTCCCGGTCAGAAAGCCCCCGGCCAGCGGGCTCCACGGCGTGATCGCCATGTCCTGGGCCCGGGCCAGTGCAAAATGATCGCGTTCGATGCTGCGCTCGATGAGGTTGTAGTGCAATTGCATGGCCGTGAACGGGGTCTGATTGCGTTCGTTGGCCAGCGTATTTGCCGCCGCGATGACCCAGGCAGGAGCGTTACTGATGCCGACGTGGAGAATCTTGCCGGCACGCACCTGGTCGTCGAGCGCACGCATGACTTGGGCCATGTCCGTCGAGCCAGCTCAGCCGTGCACCCAGTACAGGTCGATGTAGCCGGTTTGCAGGCGCTGCAGGCTGGCGTCCAGCGACTGAACGAGATTCTTGCGCTGGCTGCCGCCCGCATTCGGATCGTCCGCGCGCGTGTTCAGGCTGTATTTGCTGGCCAGAACGATGCGGTCACGATCCTGCGCCAGGAAGCCGCCCAGCATGCGCTCGCTCGTGCCCAGGTTGTAGATATCGGCCGTGTCGATGAAATTACCGCCGGCGTCGAGAAAAGCATCATAAAGCACGCGGCATTCGGCCTCCGGCGCGCCGATGCCGTATTCCTCGCCGAACGTCATGGTGCCCAGACAAAGCTCCGACACCTTCAGGCCGCTACTGCCTAATACCTTATATTTCATTAGCTTATTATCCTTTATTAAACCATTTGACAGGGTTTCAGGCCGCACTTTCCCGGGCGAACCGGGAGCTTACAATAAGGTTCCGGAGCCCGGACAATAAGACCTCCGCCAACGCTAAACAATATCTTTAAGGAGCCTTGGCCATGCCATCTGAACTGCCGAACGTCGATATCAGTCTGCTACAGCAGTGTCAATGTCATCGTGCGGCCATGGGTCCACGAATGACAGGACACCACGGGTCTCCCCACACGCCCAGCCGGGCCCACCGGCTCCAGCGGCGCAGGAGCGTGGGCAGATGCGGGTAATCTGGTTGCACTGTTATGCCCGCCCGTTACATACTGTTACAACATATTGAGATATATGGACAAATAAGGGCTTGGATTTCGGTTGGATTGGGCCTAAGATCGACCACCAGTCGGACATAACAGGATTGATAATAACCGATGAGTTCCACTCGCCCTATTCGCGCCTTGCTGCGCGGCCTCGAAGTTCTGCATGTACTGAATCACCACAATGGTGCCACGGTATCGGAGGTCGCAAATACCATCGACTTGCCGCGCACGACCACATACCGGATACTGGAAACCCTGTGCGTCGCGGGCTACGCCTACCGCGCCACCAGCGATGACCGTTACCGCCTGACCATTATGGTTCGCGGCCTCAGCGACGGCTTCGACGACGAAGCCTGGATCACCCAGATTGCGCGGCCGTATATTTACGAATTATGCCGTGAGATCGTCTGGCCGGTGGCCGTCGCGACGCTCTCGGGCAGCAGCATGCTGATCCGTCAAACCACCGATCACCAGAGCCCGCTGGCCGTCGAGAAACGCGGCCCGGGCTTTCGCGTACCCGTCCTCGGCTCGGCAGCCGGCTTGTGCTATCTCGCGTTCTGCTCGAAGGAGCAACGTGACAGCCTGCTCGACATCCTCGCGCGTTCCAAGAAGGAGGCGGACAAGCCCGCCCGCAACCGGAAGAAGGTCCTCGACACGCTCGTCGAAACGCGCAAACGCGGTTTTGCCATCTCGCACCGCGCACGGCGGATTTCGGATGAATTGAGTTGCTCTGTGCCGATCAGTGCCGATGACCGCCTGTTAGCCTCGCTGACCTTTCGCTGCTCGAGCAGCGCCGTCCCCGAGGAAGAAGCGATTCAGCGCTTCGTACCCAAGCTGAAGAAAGTCGCCCGACAAATTGGCCAGAACTTCATCGATCAGCACAAGACGGACTCACTGGTGTCGGCGCCGACGGAATTGGTTAACGCAAGTCTCGCGGCCAACAATTAGCCATTCATCCGCAGAACCTATCGGAACACCGGCGGCTGCGGTGCATCCAGCCCGGTTTCCTGCTTGCAACTGGCGCGGATTTCTTCGATCGGAGGGCCGAAGTTGAAGGTCGTGATTTCATCGCGGTCGCTACGCATCTGGTCACGCAGTGCGGTTGTCGCCGCTTCGTCCACCGCCCCGTCGCTGATGACGACGCCATAATCTCTGGCGCCTTCGACCGTAGCAAGAACACGCTTTACGTCCGCCAGCACCAGCGCCGGATCGCGCTCCAGCGGGTCACCCCAGCCACCACCGCCCCAGGTATTGAAGTACAGCAGGTCGCCGACCTTGACCGCGATGCCATCACACTTCGAAGGCAGCCATTCCTCGCTGCCATCGGTACGCACGAGCCGCTTCGTCGAACGCAGGCCGACCTGGCCACCGAGCACACCCCAGGGATAGGTCAGCCAGCGTTCGTCATGGATCGCAATCTCGCCTTCCACGAGGAAACGATACGCGACGCTCAGGCCATTGCCACCGCGGTGCAGACCGGCGCCACCCGAATCCGGAATCGTCTGGTAATGCTCGATGCGCAGCGGGAAATATGCCTCGATGAACTCGTTCGGCACATTGGTGAAATTGGGCCACAAAGAGTGTCCGTCCGCGCCGTCGCCGGCCGGCCGGCCGGGAATACCGCCAAAACCGATCTGGAACAGCTGGAACCACTCGTTGTTCTTGCCTTCACGATTATCGTAACCGGAGTAGAACAGGTGCGGGGAATCGGAGAAGCCGGCCGCGTTCAGCATCTGTTCCGGCGCGCCAGCACCGAGCAACGCACCCAGCACGTCGAAGATGCGCCCCAGCGCATGAGTACGACCGGAAAGCGCCGCGGGGAATTTCGGCTTGAGCAGCGTGCCTTCCGGTATCCGCACATCCACGAGATCATAGAAGCCATCGTTGAACACAATTTGCGGATCGACGATGTTGATCGTGAATGACCCGAAGAACATCTTGAACATATCTTCGTTCAGATAGAAGTTCACGGAACTCTGCGCCTGTGGATCGGTGCCCTCGAAGTCGAAGATCGCGACGTCGCCCTCGCGCCACATTGTGCACTTGATCTTGTACGGGCCCATGCCCATGCCGTCATCGCAGATGTAGTCCTCGAAGGTGCGGGGCTCCTCCGGGATGAATTTCTGAATGATGTACTTCATCGCGTTGTAGTTACGTTCCAGCATGATGCTCATCGTGCTGTGAAACACGTCATCGCCAAACCGGGTGGCCATTTCGACGCAGCGTCGGGCTGCGGTGTTGCAGGCTGCAACCAGCGCGTTGAGGTCGAAGCGGTTCCACTGCGAGGTGCGCACGTTATGCAGGATCAGTTCCAGGATGTCTTCCTGCAACACGCCCTTTTTGTACAGCTTGATCGGCGGGATGCGAATGCCTTCCTGGTAAATGGTGGTAGCCTTGATCGGGATGGAACCGGGCACCATGCCGCCGTTATCGGACATGTGACCGAACATCGCGGACCAGGCAATATGGCGACCGTCCTTGAACACCGGCACCAGCACGATCCAGTCCGGCAGGTGCGATACCGCCGCATTGCACGTGTAGGGGTCGTTGGTCAGGATGATGTCGCCTTCTTCGATCTCGGCGTCATAGGCTTCCATGAACGGGCCGATGAACGAGCCGAACTGGCCCACCACCATTTTGCCTTCCTTGTTCGCGATCATCGGGAAGCAGTCACCCTGCTCCCGGATACCCGGCGACATGGCCGTGCGGAACAGCACGGCATCCATTTCGACGCGCGCATTTTTCAGCGCGTTCTCGAGAATGTCGACGGTAACCCCTTCAACCTCTACTATTTTCAGAGGAGTGGTGTTGGTTTCAATAATTCTTGCGGGCATGTCTCAGGCTCCTCTACTTACTTGCCGGGGTTAATCAGCAGGTTACCGATCTTGTCGACTCTGGCCTCGTGGCCCGGCAATAACACCGTGGTCGAATCCATCTCCATGACAATCGCGGGGCCCGGGATGACGATGCCTTCGGTCAGCTTGCCGCGTTCGTAGATGGGGGCGTCGTGCCATTCTCCACCGTAGTAAAACTTCGACTGGTGCACCAGACAGTCTTCCAGACTGGCGCCTTCAGAGCCGACCGTACGGGCCGCAATCTCCGTGCTGCGCGCATTGACGATGGCACGAATCATCAGGATTTCGTGACCATCGCCGAGCTTGAAGGTAAACAGTTGTTCGTGCTCCGCATCGAACTGTTCGGTCAACAGCGCGATATCCTGGTCACGCAAGGCATCTTCGGTGAAATCCAGCGTCAGACTGAAAGCCTGGCCCGCATAGCGAAGATCCGCCTGATAAACCACCTCGAGCTCGTCCGGGGCAATACCATCGGCGATCAGCGACTCGGCGGCGCGTTCGCGCAGTGCCAGCAAATCAGTCAACAGCTGGTCCTTGGTCGTATCTTCGGCCATCTTGACATAGGTGCGGGTCGCTTCATCCTGCACCTTGGTGGTTGCATCGCCATAGGCACACAGAACGCCCGGGCCGGGCGGAATAATCACCGGCCACGCTCCCGTCAGAACGCCCATGGCATTGCCGTGCAATGGCCCTGCTCCGCCGAATGCCACCAGTGAAAAATCACGCGGGTCATAACCTTGCTCGACCGAGACCAGCCGCAAGGCACCAAACATCGATTCATTGACGACCCGCACGATGCCTTCGGCCGCTTCCATCAGTGAAATACCCATCGCATCGGCGATTGTCTGCACCGCCTTTTCGGCCGCTTCCTTGTCGATGGACATTTTGCCGCCCAGCTGCACGTCGGACGGCAGGTAGCCCAGCACAACGTTGGCATCACACACCGTCGGTTTCTCGCCGCCCTTCATGTAAGCAGCCGGCCCCGGCACGGCCCCGGCCGACTCCGGGCCGACCCGCAGCGCCTGGGTCAATTCGGGCACGAAGGCAATGGAACCGCCGCCGGCACCGACCGTACGCACGTCTACCGAAGGGGCGCGCACCTTGATATCGCCGATAAAAGTTTCGCGCCGCACCCGCGCTTTCGAGTTCTGTATCAGCGCGACGTCAGTCGAGGTACCGCCCATGTCGAACGTCAGGATATTGTCAAACCCGGCCCGGCTGCAGAAATAGATTGCGCCCGTCACGCCACCGGCCGGACCCGACATCAGCATATTAACCGGCGACTCGCCCGCGGCGCGGCCGGAAGCCAGGCCGCCGTCGCTGCGCAGGATCGACAGCACCACTTCGTCCCCCATGCGTTCCCTCAGCACCGCCTGCAGGTTGACGATATATCTCGAAACCTCGGGGCGCACGTACGAGTTCATCACGGTAGTCTCGGTGCGCTCGTATTCCTGCATCTCCGGAACCACTTCGCTGGAGACGGAAATCGGCGTATCGCCAAAAACTTCCCTGGCAATCGCGGCCGCTTTGACCTCATTGGCGCCATTGATATAGGCGTTCATGAAACAAATGGTCAGCGCCTCGACCTCACCGGTCGCCAGCAGTGCTTCCAGATCCTTGCGCAGCTGTGTCTCATCCAGTTCACGAACAATCTCGCCATTCGCGTCCATGCGTTCGTGCGCGCCGATGGTCAGCTCGAGCGGCGCCAGCAACGGACTCTTGTTAAAGGTGACCCAGCCGCCCAGGCCGCCCGGGCAAAAAGAGCGCGCGACTTGCAGCGTCTGCTCGTAGCCCTTGGTGGTGACCAGACCGACCTTCGCACCTTTCCCCTGCAGCACCGCATTAGTCGCCACGGTCGTGCCGTGCATAACGCGAGTGATCCGGGCGGGATCCACGCCGGATTCATCACAGATCTGTGCCACGCCATTCAGCACCCCGATCGAAGAATCCTCCGGTGTCGAAGGAACCTTGGCAGTATAGGTCTCGCCGGTTTCTTCACTGATTAAAAGCAAGTCGGTAAATGTGCCGCCGACATCGACACCAAGACGGTAACTCATGGTTTCACCTTAAAATAATTTTAAAATTTCCAATCAAACGACTGCCACGAATACCAAATGTGGCAGTCAACACAAGATTCTCACAGTGGACGACGTTTAACGTACGTGCCCGAGCGATACGGCCCCCGAAAGGCTTGCCTTGCTAACTGGCTTGCCGGTGTTTTTCGGCTACCTGGGGGAAAATACCCGCCTTCGGCAACATCGCAGGTACCGGACGACCCAGTTGCTCCTGCAACCAGCCGCTGGTCTCGATTATTTTCTCCAACGATACCCCGGTCTCTACCCTGGACCGTTCAAGCATATACAAGAGATCGTCCGTCGGGATATTTCCCGTCGCCGCCGGCGCAAACGGACAACCCCCGATTCCGCCGATGCTCGCGTCCAGAGAAGCGACACCGGCATCGAGCGCGGCCTGCGCATTCGCAAGCCCCGTGTTCCGTGTATTGTGGAAATGGCACCGAATCGGCAGATGCGGAACCCGCTCGCGCACCGCACCAATCAGTTCCGTGACCTGGTTCGGCACTGCGACGCCAATGCTGTCGGCAATGCCCAGGTCGACCGGGTCGCCTTCGGCAACCTGGTCGACGATATCGAGCACCCGCTGCAACGGCACCTCGCCCTCGAACGGACAGCCGAATGCAGACGACACCATGACGTTGGCGCGAATGCCCGCGGCCTTCGCGTCCTTGCTGATATCCAGCCAGGCCTTGATCGACTCTCTGTACGGCACGCCCTGGTTACGCTGGTTATAGGTGTCGCTGGCGACAACCGCCATGCCGATTTCGTCGATGTTGACGTCGCGTGCGCGGTCGAAGCCGCGTCGGTTCAGCACCAGGCCGATGAAAATGACGTCGGCCCGATCCGGCAGCCCGCGGATCACAGCTTCCGCATCCGCCATCTGCGGCACGCGCTTCGGATGCACGAAACTCGTGACCTCCATGCGACGAATGCCGGCCTCGATCGCGCGCCGAATGAACTCGATTTTCACTTCGGTCGCCAGGATTTCCGGCTCACTTTGCAGCCCATCCCGGGGACCCACTTCGATGATCGAAATTTGCTGGTGCTTTTCAGTCATTACGTATTGCAGACAGGTGAAACCAGCATATTCTATACTACAAAGCGCGGGGCGAAACACCCCGCGACGGCAGCCGATCCGCCCGATGAAACCCGAAGTGCGCCCGATGCAGACAGAAATCCACACAGCCCGGATTCAGAACAAACCCCCAGGCGCAGGCGGTATCGTGCCCGGACCTAATCAAAGCCAAGGATTATCAATATGACCAGCGATGCGAAACCGAACACCGGCCCACTGAAAGACCTGCGTCTGATCGAAATGGGCACCCTGCTCGCCGGACCGTTCTGTGGGCAGCTCATGGGTGATTTCGGGGCAGAAGTCATCAAGGTGGAGCCGCCGGGCAAGGGCGACCCGATGCGCGAATGGGGCCAGGAAAAAGCCCACGGGATGTCGCTGTGGTGGCCGGTCATCGCGCGCAACAAGAAATCCGTGACCCTGAACCTGCGTGAGAAAGAGGGCCAGGAGATCGCCCGTGAGCTGATCTCCAAGGCGGACTTCCTGCTCGAGAACTTCCGGCCCGGCACGCTGGAGCGCTGGAATTTGTCTTACGAGGAACTGCAGAAGATCAACCCGGGCCTGATCATGATCCGCGTCTCCGGCTACGGCCAGACCGGCCCGTATGCGAGCCGCGCGGGCTTCGGCGCGGTCGGCGAATCGATGGGTGGGCTGCGTTACGTCTGCGGCGACCCCTCGGCCCCGCCGAGCCGCATGGGCATCAGCATCGGCGATTCACTGGCGGCGACGTTCGCGTGCATCGGCGCACTGGCGGCCCTGCATCACCGCGAACTTACCGGCGAGGGCCAGGTGGTCGATTCGGCCATCTACGAGGCCGTGCTGAACATGATGGAATCGCTGATTACCGAGTACGATCAGGCCGACTATATCCGCGAGCGCCAGGGCTCGATCCTGCCGAACGTGGCCCCGTCGAACGTCTACCCGACCAAGGACGGCAAGATGCTCCTGATCGCAGCGAACCAGGATACGGTCTTCAGACGCCTGACCGAGGCCATGGACCGGCCGGACCTCGTGGCAGACGAGCGCTACCGGACCCACTCTGCCCGGGGCGCAAGCCAGGTCGAGTTGGACGAAATTATCTCGGTATGGACGCGGACGCTCGATGCCGACGAACTCGAGGCACGGATGGCGGAATTCGGCATCCCGTCAGGCAAGATCTACCGTGCGCCGGAGATGCTCGAAGATGCCCACTTCAAGGCGCGTGCAGCCATCATCAAGACGCAGCATCCGAAGTTCGGCGAACTGTTGATGCAGAACGTCGCACCGAAGCTGTCAGGCACGCCGGGTAGCGTGCGCACGCCCGGTCCGGAACTCGGCCAGCACAACACCGAGATCTACACAGGCCTGCTGGATTTCACCCAGGTCCGCCTGGCGGAACTGACCGAACAGGGCATCATCTGACCCGCAGGACCCGCCATGACTGAATCCATACCAGAGTCCGGGCAACTGGGCCCGATTGCCTGCGTCACCGTCACGGCACCGGAGCTTGCGGCCGTCGAGGCCTGCTACACCGGTTTTCTCGATTACCGGGTCGTCGGCCGCGGCCGGGTTGACGCCGCGCTGGCGGATCACTGGCAGGCACCGGCCGTCGCCGGCAGCCGTTACCTGTTGCTGGGTCCTGCCGCCGGCACCGAATGTATCTTGCGCTTCGTCGAAACCCCCACCGACCCGGCATACGTTCCGTTCTCGACCTATGGCTGGAACGCGGCAGAAATCATGGTGCGGAACGTCGATGGCCTGGCCGAGCGCCTGACCGACTCGCCCTTCGAGATCATCGGCGCACCGCAGAACCTGTCGTTCAGCGACGATATCCGCGCGATGCAAATTCTCGGGCCGGGAAAAGAGCTGCTCTACCTGACAGAATTCAAGCGGCCGATCCCGGGGCTGGACACGCCGGTCGCGCGCTGCGATGTCGACAGCACGTTCATCGTGATCCTCGGCGGCCCGAGCATGCAAGGGCTGCAAAATTTCTACCACGAAAACTTCGGCGTACCGAACGCGCCGGTCATGGAATCGCGCGTCAAGGGCATGTCCGCGGCGTTCGGTAATTCACCGGAACATAAATACCCGATCGCGGCCCTGCCTCTGCACGGGCAGAGCCTGATCGAGGTCGACGAGATGCCGGCGGGCGCTACGAACCGGCCGGTCCCGGACGGCTCGCTGCCGGCCGGCATCGCCATCGTCAGCGTCGTCAGCCGGCTGAGCGGCGGCACGCCGGTTGGCGGTGACGAGCCGCCCTATGCGGGTGCTGGCGGCAGCATCTGCCGGACAGGTCCGGCGGGCGAGTTACTGGAAATCATCTACCGGGGGTAAACCGGGCTCGCAGACCCGTGAACTGACACCCGTTCAGGCGATTTCTACCTGCAGTTCCATCAAGTCCGGCACGGACCATGAAACGCGGTCGCCCGCATGCACTCGGCATTCGCGGGCCCGCTGCCCGCCGTCGGGCTCGAAGCAGACCAGGTCGCCCGGCCGGAAGCCGTAGCGTTGTGACAGCGTGGCCATGCGCTCCGGTAAGGCTTGCGCGTGTTCATAGGCCGGGCCGGCCGCAAGCTCGACGTCGTTGATCAGTAGTTGCGCCGTGCGTGCATGCGGGGCACCGAATTCATCTGCAGTGACGATCGCCGGGCCGATCGGACAGGCACCGGGAAATTGTTTGCTCTCGTAATATCGGCGCCAGTCGGCCGCCGGCGCCGCGTCGCCGGGCGCCGCGATCGACAGGTCGAGCACCAGCGTAAACCCGGCGAGCGCCTCACTCGCTTCTGCAGCGCTGGCCCGATAGAACGGCCGACCGATGACTGCGGCCAGCATGCCGGAACAGACGGGTGGCGCATCGTCGTTCCACGGTATATCGATCTTTGACTGATTGCCGGTTGCCGTATTCGGGCTCTTCAGATAAGTCGTGCCGTCCGCACTGACGACCAGCACCAGCCCGGGACGCCGAATCGGTGGCAGCAGAGCCGTGCCTTCGAACGGCAGCAGCACCCGGTCGCGACGCAGTTGCGCACGCCCGTCCGCGCCACCTTCATCGGCGGCCGACACGAGCCGGGCAACGCGCTCGAGGCCGTCGGACCCGGCCGCCAGTACGCTGACGATGGAATGGGGAATCCATTGTGATTCGCTGAGCGTACTCGGCGCGGCGGCCAGATCGAGAATATCGCCGTTCGGCAGCAGCACGCCGGGACGGCCGGTCACTTCCCTGCAGTCGATCGTCAGCAGTTTCATGCGCGTCTGATCACGGTTGCACTACCCTTCGTTCTGCGCGACGAAAATTTCGAGCCCGTCCAGGTCATCGGTCATCTCGAGCTGGCAGGTCAGTCGGCTGCGGTCATCGCGATCCATCGCGGAATCGAGCATGGCATCTTCCATGTCTTCCATCGCCGGCAGCTTGCTGTGCCAGGCCTCGGCAACGAATGAATGACAGGTCGCGCACGCGCAGGCGCCACCGCATTCGGCGACGATACCCTCGATGTTATTATCGATCGCCGCTTCCATCACCGTGTTGCCAACCGGAACCTCGACTTCGTGTCGTTGTCCGTCGAGGCCATGAAAAATAACTCTGGGCATCAGCTGCTGGTCTCCAATCTGTCGGCGGCGCCCGTACCCGGCCGCTCGGCGCGGTTTGTCAGCCGGCTGCACGGGCTAAAAAAAGGGCGATCAAATACACATCGCCGGTTTTTAACCGGGCTGGATTTAATTCGGGATCGCGGCCTGGCGGCGGGCGGCATCGCGCGCGGCACGCGCCTGCCGGATGGAGTCGTTGAGCTGCGCGATCCGCGACTGCTCATTCTCGATGAACTTGATCCAGTTGCGCGCGCGCTTCTGTACCTTTTTGTCTTTGCCTGCCAACCGGAAAGCCTGCTTGGCATCCTGGTACTTCTCGAGCTCGAACAGGCACATTCCCAGCAGTTCGTGAGCGACCGCCGGACGTTCCAGTTTGCCCTTGAGCGCCGTTCGCGCGGCACCGGCACATTCATCATGCCGGCTCAGGTTCAGATAACTGCTGGCCAGCCGCACGTAGAGCTTGCCGTCTTCCGAGGTGGCCGCCGCATCCTTCAGCGCCGGAATTGCCTTGTCGAACTCCCCGGCCATCTGCCAGGCTTGCGACAGCAGGCGGTAGTTGCCCTCGACCCGCTCGACGGTGCCTGCTTTAAAGCCTTTCTCGAGTGCCCGCCCCGCCTTGTACGGGACTTCGGCCTGCATCAGCAGTTGCGCGAAGGTCACGATCTCGGTGCTCCTGGTCAGCAGGCCCTGATCATAGGCCGCCTCGTAGGCGCCGAGTTGGCGTTTTTCCTTATTCAACTCGCCGTACATCCCGGACAGCATGGTCCAGTATTCTTTCTTCGGCCAGTTGACCACCAGGACTTCCAGGATCCCGGTGACCTTCGGAATGTCGTTTTTCTCGTAATATGCCACCCTCAGTAGCAGCCACCACTGTTCTTTGACTTCCTTGTCGCGGGTACGGGCAATTTCCATCGCTTTTTCGATCGCGGGAATCATCTCGTCGTACTCTTCGAGCGAATAGTGGGCTGACGCGAGCAGGATGAACGGATCCGGCGGTGGATTTTCGACGATGGCAAACCACTGCTTCATCACTTTGACCGCGCCTCGCCAGTCTTCGATCGTAAAATGCAGTTGGGCGAGTGTATAGAGCGTATCCGCCCGCTGACGCGGCTCGATGCCCTCTTGCAGCAACATCGTCTCGAACGATTTGATGCTGTCCTCATAACGTTCCATCGTGAAGTACACGATGCCGTAGAATTGATAGAGTTGAATCGCCTCGGTGGCCGTTAATTTTTTCTTGTTTTTGACGTCATCGAGAATCTTGAGCCCACCCTTGAAGTCGCCCTCTTCCACCAGTTCCTGAGCTTTTGCAAACTTCTCGTAGATCTTCGCGCTGATGCCGGTGACTTTTTTCGTCTGTATTTCGCCGCCGTCTTTGTCCTGCGCGTATGCAGTACCGCACGCGAAACCGACCGCCAGGCACATTCCGGCAATCCAGCAGAAAAGTTTGCGAGACGCGCTGCAGCCAGTCATCGGTTCGAACCGTTCCCTGTTGCCCCGCATCGGGTTTTCGACTGACCTACTCATCGAACCTGTACGTCAGCCGCGTCTGCACACCCGTCGAGTCGATCGGCTCACCGTTGACGACTCGCGGCTTGTATTTCCACTTCAGAACCGCTTTGGTCGACGCATTCTTGAATACTGAACTCGAACACACAGTGGCCACCGCGTCGATGACGGTGCCCAGCCTGGTGACGGTAAATTCCATATCGCAGTAACCCTCGATGCCCCGTGACTGCGCGCGGCGCGGGTACATTGGCTCAATGCGGACGATCGGCAGGTACTCACCATCGACGGAAAAGTCATTGCCGCCGATGTCCATGTTGATATTGACGCTGACGCGGTTTAACGCAATCCTCGGCGCATTGGGATCGAGGTTATCCAGTTGGGGCGGCGGCCTGTCGGGTGGCGGCTGCTCGACCTCCGGCGGTTTTGGCGGCTTGCGATCCTTGAGTTCGACGGTCTGGACCTGGCGCACGCGGATGAAATCCGCGATCGTGAAGCCCGACTTTTCCGTCAGCGCGTCCTTACCGGTGGTGATCAGGAACTGCATGACAAACAACAGGAGGAAAGTCATTGCGACCCCTGTTATCAGTGCTGTACCGATTCGAACGACCATATATTCTTCCCTTCTCCGGCGCCGGCACTCAGTCCTGCCGCGCCGAAATCGACACGTTGACCTTGGCCTGCCGGGCCGCGGCCATCACCGCCATCAACGCCTCACCGTGGGAGTCGCGGTCAGCCAGAATCAGCACGGAACCTTCCGGGTTTTCGGCATGCATGCGCTCGATCTGCCCGCGCACGGCGTTGCGGTCGATCCTGCGCCGATCCATCCAGATTTCGTCCGAGGCGCTGATTGCGATCAGGATATTTGCATTCTTCTTGGAGACCGCGGTCTTGGCATGCGGACGCGAGACATCGATACCAGCCTCTTTGACGAACGATGCCGTGACGATGAAGAAGATCAGCATGATGAAAACCACATCAAGCATCGGGGTCAGGTTGATCCCCTCTTCGTCATCGCCTTTACCTGAGCTATTGTCCAGAATCGATCTGCGCATGCTGTTTGCCTTGTTCGGTGTCGTACTCCCGGTGTGCGGGGACGGCCGTCTTACTCCTGTAGTTCACTGACCGGTATCGCGATGCCACGAAAGCCGGAGTCACGCGCCGCGTCGATGACGCCGACCACCAGTTCCGTGCGCGCGCCCCGCCCGACGAGTACGGCCAGAGTCGCGCCCGGACTCTCGGCTTTGCGCCGGGTAATGTGGGCGCTGACGGCACGCGGGTCCACACTCAAGCCGTCAATTACAATCTGGCCACTGCTGTAGATTCGAATCGCGATGGACTTCGAATCGGTCGGCGGCGTCTGCACCGACGGCGGCCGGGTCGCGTCGACGCCCACCTCATTCAGAAATGAAGCCGTCACGATGAAGAAGATCAGCATGATGAACACGACGTCGAGCATCGGCGTCAGATCGATCTCGGCTTCCTCCTCGCCTTCGGCGAGCATCCGGCTGAGCTCATCAACCCGCCCGGCCATGTTTCACATCCTTCACATTATCCATATGCATCCCGAATACTTCGTTTCAGGTCAATGATCCATCGTCAAGGCGTCTTCGAGGTTCTCGACCTCGCGCGCGACACGCCGCGTCAGAATCGTACACAAGAAGACACCCGACAGCGCCCCCACCATGCCGGCCATCGTCGGTATCGTCGCCTTGGAAACGCCGGACGCCATCGAACGCGCATTACTGCTGCCCGACATACCCATGACATCGAAAACTTCGATCATTCCCGTGACCGTACCCATCAGGCCCAGCAACGGGCACAACGCAACCAGGGTATGCACCATCGGCACGAATTCATTTGCAGACATCGAGAACTGCGAGATCATCCCGCTACGAATCTGGCGCGCACCCCAGGAGTGCCGTTCCGTGCGCGCTTCCCACTGCTCACGAATGTCCTGCCCCATTTTCCTCAGGTTGGTCTGGAAAAAGATCATGCGTTCGGCAATCAGGGCCCACATCGCAAAGATCGTCCAGCTGATCACGGTCAGGACGGGCCCGCCCAGTTCCATGAAATCGCGGACTGATTCGAAGATGTTGACAAACCACTGCATGCAGGCAGCTCCTTATCAGCCGGCCTTAGCCACCGCTTCCACGGCGGGCCTGCGACTCCCGCTCGGCGTGGGTGGCAATAATGCCCGCACTCTGTTCCTGCAGTACCTGCACGATGCGCCGGCTGCGACCACTGACCAGCGTATGCAGCAGCACCATCGGGATCGCTACCACGAGACCGAGCACCGTCGTGACCAGCGCCTGCGAGATGCCGCCGGCCATCAGCTTCGGATCGCCGGTGCCGTACAGGGTGATCGACTGGAAGGTTTTGATCATGCCGGTCACCGTGCCGAGCAGGCCCATCAGCGGCGCCACGACCGAGATGATCTTCAGAAACAGCAGCCCGCGATTGAGGGCCGGGGTTTCCTTGAAAATCGCCTCGGACAGCTTGAGCTCGAGCGTCTCCGTATCGGCGGTCTTGTTCTGCTCATGCACACTGAGAACGCGACCCAGTGCATTGTTCAGCATGGGGGTGTCGCTCTTGAGCTGCACCGTCACCTTGCGGCTCGCCAGACCGAGGACAATCATGCGCTCCAGCGCAATCATGAGGCCGATCAGACCGACAAATATAATGACGTAACCGACCAGGCCACCCTGCTGTATCCGCTCGATCAGGTTCGGCACATAGATCAGCGAGGCCAGGACACTGCCGCGGGTCGGGTCGAAACCGAAGGGCACGAGGCCCGACTTCGCATCGAACAAATCCTCGGCACTGCGGGTGTAGCGCCCCTCGGGCTGGCGCACCAGCTCGGAAACCGTACCGGTCAGCGAATCGTACTTCAGATATTTACCGTCGGCGATGATATTGAAGCCGCCCACGCGCACGACTTCGAGGTTTTGCTCCTCACCGTTGATGATCACGGCAGTATTAAACTTGACGACCTTGCCGTTCTCCGACATTTCGCGCTGTAACTCGAACCACAGGCGCTCGATTTCGCCGAGCGACGGCAGTTGCGCGCTGCTGCCGATCTTCTTCGCCAGCGCCTCGAGGAACACGGAACGATCCGGGAACTGGAGGTTGGTAAGAGAATTCTCGAAACGGACCTGCGCGTCACCCGACACCTGCTGCATCACGCCGAACAATTCTTTCAGCGAACCGAGGCGCTGGTTCAGCGTTTCGGTCAGCTCGGCGACATCGATGTCATTCTTCTCGAACTCGGTTTCGAGGCGTTGGCTACGGGCTTCCTGGTTCGACTTGTCGCGCCTGGCTGCATTCAGCAGCTTCTGCTGCTCGGTCTTCGCCTGGCCAAATCGCTGCTCGCGCGCCTTGTTTTCGCTGTTGTCGGTGACACGACCCTGCTCGACTTGCCGGAGCAGTTCGCTCATGGACATCGCTTTGCTTCCCTGGGCCTCGGCCGGCGTGCCGGTCAGACCTGCGATTACGATGAATACGCCCAGTGCCCGGGCAACTGCATGAATATTCTTGTTATGCATTAGCCCGCCTCCGGTGCGATTACGGGAAGAATGACGAGTTCCGGCGCCATCTGTTTCTTTGCCATCTTCAATGCCTTGCGAATCTGGTTCTTCGACTCATTGCCGAGCACCTGCCACTCCCGCTGCGTTTGATTCCATGCGCCCGACACCTGGCCATCCTCACTCTGATACATCAGGGCAACACGACCAATGCGCAGGAAGTCGACCTGCAATGTCTTGCCGTCCACGGAGATCGTGTCCTTGTATGACTCGATCTCGGTTCCATAGTCGTTCTCGATCTGGTATGCCTCGGTGACCACGCGGAATTTCTCGGCGACGGTGACGTCGTCACGTTCCATGAGTTCCTGCAGCCGCATGACGCGTCCCTGACGCTCTTCGAGCAGGAATGGAACATCGAATTCGATGAACTGCTCCAGGCCGTCAATCATCTGCATCATGATCGGTACGATCTGCCGGTTGATGACCTCGACCTGATCGATGGATTCGTGCAGTTGCACCATTTTCAGATTCTGGTTATCAACCTGCAGGCCCAGCAAGGTGTTGTAGACCTTGAGCCCGTCGATCTCTTTTAACGTGACCTTGAACTGATCGTCGAGGCTGCGCGTCTGCTTGACGACATTGTCGATACGCTCTTGTGACTCCTGAGCGAGGCGCGTTCGCGTCTGCTGCCCCTGCAGAATCTGATCCAGCGACTGCGAACTGCCGGTTAACGGCAGCGCAATGGCCAACGTAGCCATTCCAGCCACGAGCCACGACTTCCAATGGGTTGGACTCATGCAGATCCCCTTGACAATGATTCGATTAGAAAACGTCGGCAATGCCTGGTTTGAACATCAACCGCGTGTGCGTCCAAAAAACACCGATTTATTTTTCGTACCTTACTACAGGTTCGCCCAAAATAGCATAAGCCGATTGTGTTGGCGGCGGACGATAGCATAACTTGCGGCCGGAATAGTCTGCGTAACGGGCGTATCGCCGGTCGCCCGGCGGGCTCCGGCTGCGTGCCGTAAACGCCGTGCGGGGAAAAAACCAGCCGGTGAGTGTGGTCAAAGCTGCGACGCTTGAGCGAGGTTTTCTCCGGTGAATGGCCCGGTCGAGGCCGCCTGCATTTGACATAGGCCCGCAGTGCCTGACAGCAAACGGTGTTTTGTGCAGTGGCGGCAACAAGAAACCCATGCTTGTTATTGGCTTAGCCTCGATTCCTGAACCCCGCTCTATGCAAAGCACTCGCTCGACCGCGCCGTGCTGCTGCCGGCCGAGACGGGCCAGCGGGCAGCATCCCGAAACCGGCCCGGCTACGTTGACAAGCGCGGCGCCATACCAGATTATGGACTGGTTATGATTTATGCGGCAGCCCGATCCGGACAGACCCGCGCACCCGGCAGCCCGGTGCGATCGATGGTATGGTCCGATGGCCTCCTGCTCCTGGAGCTTAGTGACAGGGGCTGCGGGCACTGATCGGCTGAACGGACGACACGACAGATGAGCCCCGCGCCCGACACCGGTCGCGGGGTTTTTTTATGCGGGCGGCGCCGTGATCTGACAGGCCAGGGCAAGATTTTGGATTTTTAACCGGGTTTGATCAGACCGCTGACGAGCCCATAACGAGCCGGTGATCCGCCATGCTGCGGCCCACCCCACTACGGAGGCAAGCAATGAGCGAGCGAGCCAATGAGCGGGTCGTCATTTTCGACACCACTTTGCGCGATGGCGAACAGGCGCCCGGATGCAGCATGACGCTGCGGGAGAAACTGCGGGTCGCCAACGCGCTGAGTGAATTACAGGTCGACGTCATCGAGGCCGGATTCGCCGCCGCCTCACCGGGCGATTTCGACGCCGTCACAGCGATCGCTGAAACGATCGAGGGGCCGATCGTTTGCAGTCTGGCCCGCTGCCACGCCCAGGATATCGAGCTGGCCGCCAAAGCCGTCAGGCCTGCCGCCCGCAGCCGGGTCCACGTGTTCGTCGCGACCAGCGAGATCCACCGCAAATACAAGCTGGAGATGGCCAAAGACGAGATCATCAGGCGCGCGGTCGAGGCCGTGCAGATGGCCCGGGAGCTCTGCGACGACGTCGAGTTCTCGCCCGAGGACGCCTCGCGCACCGAGCCCGGCTATCTTGCCGAAGTGGTCGCGGCGGTCATCGAGGCCGGCGCCGGCACCGTCAACATTCCCGATACGGTTGGCTACACCGTGCCCGGCGAGTTTCAGGACCTGTTCCGCTACCTCAAGGCACATGTTCCCGGCGTCGACCAAGCGGTGCTGAGCGTACATTGCCATGACGACCTGGGCATGGCCGTGGCCAATAGCCTGGCCGCCGTAACGGCCGGCGCCCGGCAAATCGAGTGCACGATTAATGGCATCGGCGAACGGGCGGGCAACTGCTCGCTTGAGGAGGTCGTCATGGCGCTGAAGACGCGCGAGGATTTCTTCGGCATCACCACCACGGTCGTTACGCAAAAACTCTATCCGACCAGCCGCCTGGTATCGAGCATCACCGGCATGCGCATACCGCGCAACAAGGCCATCGTCGGTGAGAATGCCTTCGCGCACGAGGCGGGCATCCATCAGCACGGCATGCTCAAGCACGCCTCGACATACGAAATCATGCGCCCGGCAGATGTCGGCCTCAGCAGATCCAACCTGGTGCTGGGCAAGCACAGTGGCCGCCATGCCTTCCGCCAGCGGGTCGAGCAGCTCGGGTTCACGCCCAACGATGCCGAGCTCAACACCGCGTTCGAGGCGTTCAAGAAGCTCGCCGACCGGAAAAAAGAGCTGTTCGACGCCGACATCGAGGCGATCCTCATGAATGCGGACGGCGATGCCCGCGGCCCGTGGTCCATGCTGGCATTGCACGTCTCCGCCGGCACCGGCGTGCTGGCGACCGGGTCGGTTCGCCTTGCGCATGCCGACGGCCGGACGATCGACGAGGCCGCGATCGGCGACGGCCCGGTCGAGGCGGTCTTCAAGGCACTCGAGCGGGCAACCGGGGTCGAGACGCGGCTGACCCACTTCGAAGTCCGCAGCGTGACCGTCGGTGAAGATGCGCAGGGTGAGGTCACCGTCACCGTCGAATATAATGGTCAAAGCTACCGCGGCAACGGCATCAGCACCGACATCGTCGAAGCCGGGGCCCGCGCTTATCTTGAAGTCATCAACCGCCTCTGTCGCCGCGCGGCGACGGGGGCAGCCGCCAATGAGCAGCCGGCGGACAAAGTTGCGACCATTTGAAGTTGCCAACCAGAAGGAAACACATGCCTATTAACAGGACAGACTATATCTGGCACAACGGCGAGATGGTGGACTGGGACGCAGCGCAGGTGCACGTCCTGACCCATGCCCTGCACTACGGCTCGTCCGTGTTCGAGGGGATTCGCGTCTACGCCACGCCGAACGGTTCGCAGATCTTCCGACTGGAAGCGCACACGCGACGCCTGCTGGACTCGGCCAAGATCCACCGGATCAAGATCCCGTGGTCGGCCGCCGATATCGACGCGGCATGCCGCAACATCATCCTGGTCAATAAACTGACCAACGGTGCGTATATCCGGCCGATCGCATTTCGTGGCTATGGCCCGCTCGGTCTCGCGCCGGCGCCCGACCACCCGGTCGATGTGTCGATCGCGGCCTGGGAATGGGGCACCTATCTCGGCGCGGATGCGCTCGAGAACGGCGTCGACTGCTGCATTTCATCATGGCAGCGGGTCGCGGCGAACACGATTCCGGCGGGCGCCAAGGCGGGCGGCAACTATCTGTCCGGCACGCTGGTCAGCCTGGAGGCGCACGAGAACGGCTATGACGAAGGCATTGCCCTGGCCGCCGACGGTACGGTCAGCGAAGGCGCCGGAGAGAACCTGTTCATGGTGCGAGACGGCATCATCGTCACGCCGCCGGCGACGGCGTCGATCCTGACCGGCATCACGCGCGCCAGTGTCATGGTGCTGGCCCGGGATATGGGCATGGAAGTCGTCGAGCAGTCGATCCCGCGCGAGATGCTGTACATCGCGGACGAGATATTCCTGACCGGAACGGCGGCCGAAATTACCCCGGTCCGCTCGATCGACCGGATCGAGATCGGCACGGCCGGGCGCGGCCCGGTCACCGAGCGGTTGCAGGATGCCTTCTTCGGCCTGTTCAACGGCAAAACTCAAGACAAATGGGGCTGGCTCGATCCGGTCGGCGATACGCCGGCGACGGAACAAACGGCCTGATGACCGGCCAAAACGGACACACACCTTTCGGAGTACCCCAGTCATGAGCGGTCAATCATTATTCGAAAAAGTCTGGGACGACCACGTCGTCATCCCGGAGACTCCGGATCAGCCGGCGGTCTTATACATCGATCTGCACCTGGTCCACGAAGTCACGACCCCCCAGGCGTTCACGTTGTTGCGGGAGCAAGGCCTGAAGGTCCGGCGCCCCGACCTGACGCTGGCGACGCTCGATCACTCGACGCCGACCGTGCCGATCGCGACACTGGCCGATCTCGACGTCGTAT
>Ga0114950_10000712_pt1 | contig 23590 bp, 26 predicted proteins | sample N075metaG_FD_83503 | JGI IMG/M metagenome (GOLD analysis project Ga0114950, IMG submission 83503) | Deep subsurface microbial communities from Kermadec Trench to uncover new lineages of life (NeLLi) - N075 metaG | ecosystem: Environmental > Aquatic > Marine > Ocean trench > Sediment | place... | reverse complement strand
GCGATGAACAATGTCCTCGAACGCGATCCGTCGCCGGAGCAGGTTGAGCAGGTACATCCGCTCGTCCCTGTCCATCTGTATCGTCTGACCGTTCGACAGTTTGTAACTGATGATGTCGGCGCTGGTTTCACCGAATGGCTGGAAGCCGACCGACTGCGCGGCCTTGAGGATGATGTTGCTGGCGGTCGCGATCCGGGCCGACATTCTGCGCAGGATGTTGTCATCCACGCGGAGAGCCTTGAGTTCGGACTCCCACATCTCAATGAACTGAAACTCAAGGTCGTACGCCCGATCCATCCCGCGATCGACGTCGCCGTACAGGATCTCGTACGTCCCGCTGTCCCGGCCGCCCAGATACTCAGCCAGCGTCATCGCGAGCATGTTGGGGATCCGGCCGAGCGATATCTCGACCAGGCCGCCCAGCTTGCCGGGGTCGTCGATCTCCTGCCTGCCCTGCCGGTTGATCCGCAGCGGCCGGAGCCTCTGTCGTTTCCGATCCGTCGGAACGACGACGCCGGGGCCGGGCCGGACTCGGCCGTCAACCTCTGATGCCATGACGTCGGCGGCTCGTTCCTCGGCCTGTGCCAATGCCGCCCGCCTCGCGGCCATCCGTCGGCCGTTCACGCCGAGCAGGCCCTCCAGCATTTCGGCGAGGTGCTGGATGTCGCTGGTTTCGAGTTCCTTGACGTTTGTGCGATCGAGCCGCTTCAGTTGCTCCTCAAGACGCTTCGGCAGTTCGACCTCGGAGCCTTCGGTGGCGATCCTGATACGTGTCAGGACGTCGCGCAGCGCGTCGGACAGGTTGACAATGTTGACGTCGCTGAGCAGATCGTCGATTGCTTCCTGGATGTCTGGGGCGACACGGCCCTTCCGGGCGCTACGAATGGCGTTCTTGACCCGGCCAATGGCCTCGCTCCGCTCAAGCCGCTGGACCAGCCGCTCGGCGGTGGCGATGGCGTTGTCAAGCTGCTTCCGGGTCCGGACCTGGTTGAGTTTCTTGGCGAGGTTCTTGGGTAGGGCGCCCTTGAATCGCTCGGTCAGGGCCTCCAGGAGTTCCTGCTTCAGCGCGTCGATCTCGCCCGCGCGGTTCTTGGCCCGACGCAGCCGTTCCTCCCAGACACGTGTCGCTGTATCGACGCCCTCGGCCCTGGCCTTCCGGATGGCTTCCCGGCCCAGTTTCTTGAGGTCGCGGATCTCCTGGAGCAGTTCCTCGGCCTCCGTGACCGTCTCGACCCGGTACGGACCGCCCCAGACGATCCGGCGGATGAGATCCTGGACGGATTCTTTCTCCTTGGGCTTCGGCTTGTCGGGCGGCGGCGGTGTGGGTTCGGGTGCCGTGGCTTGCTCGTCCAGCCGCCTCTGGACCTCTCCCAGCACCGCGTCGGCGTTCCGTTGGGCATCGTTGCCCAGAGGACCGCTCCTGATCAACTGAGCCGCGTCCTGAGCGTCCCCCAGGAGCAGATCGTCGAGAGAGGCCAGTTTGGACTTGACGTCTAAGACGGGCTCTACGGCGGCCTCATCGGCGGCGACGTCGGCCTCGGCCTCGACCTCGACCTCGGCGACGCCCTCCCGCAATTTGCTGATGAGGCTCGCCATCGACCGCCGCAGGGGACCAGACCGATCTTCCAGGCCATTGACGGGGTCGTTGTCCTGCTCCAGTTGGCTCGCCAACTGATCTCGCTGCTCCTGCGTGAGCGAGTTCATCGAATCCAGGTCGACCGCTCCCCCTCCGGCGTCAATGCCGAACCGCTTGAGCGTGCCCACCGCAGTCGCGTCGATCTCTTGGGACTGCGCTTTCGTCAGTGTGATCTTCGGGATCTGGGTCGCTTTGACGAGCGAGATCGCTTCCGGCGAGCCAGGTTGTGTCGGCTCGCCAACTATGTCGAGTCCCGTGGACACCTGTCCAGGCGCAGGCGCGGAGTCCGGGAGAGTCAACAAGATCACCTGATGGGCGAGTCTCAGGTCGTCGATGGTGAGTTGCTTGCCCTCGGCGATCTTGGCCGTGATCTCCTCGTGGGCCGCGATCGTGCCCCCGAATGTGCCGCCGATGAACGCCGCCGTGACGGCTTCCTCGATCAAGGGGCCCCAGAACTCGTGCGTCAGCATCCCGAAAGCGATCTCCGGGTCATCCCGCAGGATCGCCTTGGCCGTCTCGATCCCGATGCCTTCCAGGATCTCCTGAACGCCCTCGCCCCCGGCGCCGCCGATCGCTCGGAATGCCCACCGGCGGGCCGCCGTGGCAATAAAGCGGTCCGCGCCGGGGATTTTCTGCAGGAGGAACTGGAACGGAATGAACGCCGTGGCGATGGTGACTGCACCGGCGACCATCGCCTCGATTTCGGCCTCGCCCTCGCTGCGGCCCTCGGCCAGCGCCTCAAGATACTGACCGCCGACGACCGGCGCCGCCATGCTCCCGGCGAAGATCGCGAACGCCACGGCTGGCCCGGCGGGACCGGCGGCGAACCCAAGGGCGATCGGCAAGGCGGTCGATGGACCGCTTTCCAGGACGTTGCCCAGTAGCCGTTCGATCGCGCCCTCGCTTTGCTTGTCGCGAGGGAGCAGTTTCAGGCCCAGTTCAGCCACGAACTGCCCTTGCTTGCCCTGCTCGGCCAGAACGCTTGTGATAAAGTTCTTGCCGATGACGCTTTCCACGACACCGGCGCCCATTCGACGTAGCCCGGCCATCTGTCGCATGGTCTGGAACATGCCGCGACCGGCCGTCGTGCGCATCGTCTCCAGGAACGTCTCCTCCATCGGGATCGGCCCCGGCATCGACTGGAGCATTTGCAGGGCGACGTCCCACGGGGTTCCCTTGAGGCTGCCTCGGCCCGGAACCGGCTCTGCCATGACAGCGTGAAGGATCGAACTCGCCGGAGGCGTCTCGTCCATCACCGAATCGAGGATTGAGCTACTGGGTAGCCGCGTCACCAGCAGGCTCCGGTTGGATCAGGCCGAACCAGCCCCTTGTCTTGGCGACGACTTCGGCCATCCGAGAGACTTGCTCGCTCGCCACCGCGTCATCGTCGGACAGCGTTCCAATCGACTCAAGATACGCCTTTGCCTGCCCGTACAGCTTCCTCGCCAGCGTTGGATCGGCCTGTTCTATGTACCCGCCCTGGTGTGACGACTGTCTCATATACGGGTGCCATTGGTCGCGTTCGATGGCCCTTGAGCCGGGCAGAACGGTCCTGATGGCAGCGTTCCATCCCTTGGAATCGGGCCGGAGCATCTGGCCCTCGCCCGTGTCGGGATTCCATGACGCGATCCCGGTGATCTGGCCGTCCTCGGTGAACGGGAGCAACTGGTTCTTGTCCGCGTCCACCGTGATGATCAAGCTATACAGCGTTTCGTCGCCGGAGACGTGGTCATTGAGGAATGCGGTCATCGCTGGAGACGCGTCCACGAACTTCGGGACCAGGACAAAGTCCCAGTTACCGATATCGAAGTCGAGTGCTTTCCATCGCCCCTTGAGGTTCTCGACGGCGAACTTCGAGGCGCCGGTGTAGGCGTCCTTGCGTTCAAGCGGGTCGATAGCGCCAGCGGCTTGCCTCGCGAGCATGTTGAACATGACTCCGGCCCGCCAGTCGGCCAATGCCTCTCTGTTGACCATGACGTCGCCAAGGCCCTCGAACGAGTTGTCGATGTCGTCCCGCCACTGGTCGCCGTCGATCATCAGCGGATCCTGGAGGTCGCTGGCGACACGATTCAGCGTCGCCTTGGCGTCCGGGCTGGACATCATTTCGAGAACTTGCGGGGCCAGGAGTTCGTCCATCGCGATCATCCTGACAGTTGTCTGCGCGACGTCGCTCATGTCCGTCTCGGCGAGCATCTGGTCAACCCGGTCCTTGCCGCCGGGCTGGGCCGAGATCGCCCGGTACGTTTCCATCGCCATAGCGAGGTCGAACGACCGCGAATCCGCGTCCCACAGGTTGCGATAGTCTTTCCTGAAGTTGTCCGGGAATCCCGTCGTCCCGCGTGCGAACCACGCACCGATATCAGCCATGCTCGCGTGGGTATCGTCTTGGATCGTTTCGTAAGCCGCATTCAGCGTCGTCGGCGACCATTGGCCGGTCAGCGGTTTATCAAGGGCGAACTGATGCGTGATCGTCTGCGCGTCAACGTCGATCGCAGCCCGGCGGATGCCGAACGCGGCAATGTCCGCCAGCGCGACGCTCTTGAGCGTTCCGATCACGTCCGGCATGTTCCTGACCTGATCTTCGATGGTGTCCAGCATTTCCCCGCCGTTCGGGAGGATCACGGCGGACGAGGCGATATTGACCAGCCGGTGCGTCTCCTGGACCAGTATGTTGACGCTCTCGTCGCGCTTGTTCGCCATCTCTCCGGCGTCCATGTTCTCGGCGGCGAGGTCGGAGTCCAGAAGGTCCCCGATCATCTTGTGCTTCGCGATCGCGGTCAGTTCGCCGGACGTCTTGATCCTTCCGAACTGGGTCCGGACCATCTGGATAGCGAACGCTCGTTTCTTCTGCGTTGCCTCCAGCGCCGTATGTGAATGGTTGATCAGCCAATCCACTCGCTCGCTGTACCGGTCCATGGACTCCTGCAGGGTGTTTTCGCCGCGCAGCGCCTTGGCACGCAGTTCGCCGCCCAGTTCCTCAAGGGCAGCGTTCGACACCGAAACCTCGGCCTTGCGGGCGTCGCGTTGAACGCGAATCTCGGTCCGGGCCGCATCCCGCGCGAAACCGAGTTGCATTTCCTGGCGAAGCGCTCCGTCCTTGACGTTGCTGAACGTCTTGCCGAACTCTTTGGCTTGGGCTTGGAACGATGTCAATCGGTCGTCGGGGTCGAGTTCCGCGACCTCGTCTTGGGCGTTCGCCAGGAAGCTGAGCCATTTCGTTTCGGCCGTGATGACCTTCCGGCGGTTGACGGTCTGCCGGAATCTATCAAGCGCGGTAACGATCGCCGTCGTCGCTCTGGATATGTCTCCAGAGAGTCCCAGCGCTTGCCGGGCCCCGCCGGTGGGGATCGGGATGCTCAGCGGAGAGGTGCGGACGCGGGTCATCCTACGGGTCCGATCAGGGACGACGGGACGGTGATCGGGCTCGTTCCGGCCGGTTTCAAGATGTCACCTATCTCGCCAGCGAACCCGACCGCAGTCCCGAATGAGCCGATTCCGGTAATGATCCCGCTGGCGAGCGTCTGCCCGGCCTGTGCCCGGAGGTTGGCGGCGGTAAGGTCGCCACCGAAGGCTCGAAGCAATGCTTCTTCCTCGATTTCCGCCGCCTCGTCGGCCAGAACGTCCAGCGTGCTGCCGGTTCCAAGGACAGCCCCACTTGCCCCGAAACGCACGGCCCTGTCCGCTTTGGAACGCCTGCCCTCGCGTCGGACGCGATCAGCCTCGATCCCCCCGGCCTGTTCGGCCAGTTCGGCTCTCTCCCTGCCTTGCTTGGAGGCGACAACCGCCGATCCGATCGCAACTACACCGGAAGCGAGTGATCCGACGAGGCCGATGATGGGGATGAGGGGTGCCATTGCTCAGACCTCACGATGGCAAAGAGTTGATGATCCCTTCCCAGCGGATCATAACACCGCAACGTGCCCTCGTATTCAAAGCCCAGCATTCGCGCCCATCGTTCGCCCGCGTCGAAACCCGCCAACACTGTCGCCTCAATACGCCGGTGCGGCATCCCGCTGATCAGCTTCCTTCCGAGACGAGTGAGCGCGAGCGCGACGGCTCCGTTCACTGATTGCGGGAAATCGTCGAGGATTGCGATCCAGATGCACGCCCGGCCCGGCCAAGGCTCCGCGTAACCAGCGACCGCCGCAACCGCGCCGTTCCACCTGCCCGTCCAGACGCGGCCGTCCCGTTGGTGCGAGGCGACGATCTCCTGCGCCCAGTCCTCGAACGCCGAGCCGTAGGTCAGGCTGGTTCCCCTGAACGCCTCAAGATCCATCGGCTCGAACGGAGTGACCTCAAAGTTCATCCGAAGTGATCTCCGCCGACATAGAGAGCAGGTTGAATGGCAGAGGCCCGTCGCCCGTGATGCGGATGGTGGCCTCCGGCCCGCTGCTGCCGGGGAACGCAGCCTCCAGGACACCAGTGAACAGTTCGACCGGCTTCATCTCGTCGCCAAAGGAACGGTATTCGATGATGTCGCCGGGCTTCTCGTTCGTGCCGAGCCGACCGCCGATCGAGCGATTCAGCCAGAGGTTGACCTGCGCGATCCGGTTGGCGGCCCCGCGCGTGTCGGCGCCCGGCGTCAGGTCGACGATCGGCATGGATTCGTACGCCCAATCAAAGGCCAGCCCCACCAGGATCCGGCTGGCCCCGTATTCGAGCGTGATCGACCCGCCTGCGACAACTTTGGTGGGGTGTCTGCCCCCATCGGCCAACACGCCGACAGTCTCACCTTCAAGATGGCCGAGCCCACTGATGACCGTCACGTGTTTATACACCGCGCCCGCGCTGATGTACCCAGTGAACCCCGTCCCGTCGATCCCCGAATCGTCGTCGGGATCCCGCAACTGGAACGTAGTCGCCGTCTCGCCTGCGACCTTGTAGACGTTCTGATTCAACTCCGTCATGCCGACAACGTCGCGGATCCGGACGAAATCGCCAGAGACGAGTCCATGCGCGACCGACGTCGTGATGATCACCGGGTTCGCTTGTGTCGCATTCGCGATCGGGAGCGGGTTGTCGACCGCCAGCGCGGAATCGAGGTGCCAAGCGTCCTCTTGGTGTGCCGTGCGGCCGAGTTGCACCTGCTGGAACTCGACGTATCGCCGGATCATCCCGTTGATCGTTCTCTGGACAATCATCCAAAGCTGGTCGTCGCTTCCCTGACGGATAGACGCGATCGAGTCGACGGTCGGGTTGTCCGAGCCGTTGAGGGACCCCGCGATCGGGTGCCGATGCCATCCAATGATCTGCTCGGTCCGCTCGTACGTCATGCCGACGAGTATCCCGTTGGTCAGGATCGCCCACATGATGCTGTTGGGTTCAAGCTGGTAAGCCGTGTAGACGATGTCCGACTCGGAGATATGTTCAGCCAGGATCGACAGGTCCGGCGCGATCACGCGGTCGACGTCGAAGTTGTAGATCAACTCGTGGACACGTCTCCCGCTCTTGGCGACCATCAACGCAGCGCCGGGCAAGCGCAACGCGCGGGCTGTCGCATGGGACCCGGTCGGGTCTTGCAGCCGCATTCCGGTGTCGTCCGGCGTGAGCGGGGCGTCGCTCTTGGGACGGGCGAATACGCCGCCGGACGTCATGATCAGCAGGCCACGCGGGTCCGACAGGATCCACTGGATGCCGTTGAGTTCATTGCTGTCGATGGTCCCAGTGACCGCGTGCGTCGCGATGACCGTCGTCACGTCGCTCAGGTCGCTCGGTGAGAAGCTGGGGAAGTCGCCGACCTCGCTGCCCCAATACGTTGTGGGATTGCTGCGGCTCCCGCCAAAGATAAGCCGCTGCTCGTGGAACGTGACCGCCCACGGCCACCCGGTCGTGTCGGACCATCTCCCCAGTCTCCACCGGGTCGTCGGCGCGAGACTGGTGAAGTCCACCTGGACCTCGACATCGACAGTTGTGTCGTTGGTAAAGACGGTGATGATGGCCCACCCCGCCGTGTTGCTCGTCGGATGCGTCAATCGGATCAACCGCCCGACGTCCGTGGCGACGAACGTGTTTGCGGCGCTGGCGACGATGGTGACAGTTCCGCTCGTGCCGTCCGGGTCCAGCGTGTCGTCCGACGTGTTCTCGTCCAGATAGGGCCCGTCCTGTGTGTCGAGCGGTGCGAGGACCCACGTTGTCGGGTCGGTGTCGTTCCCGACCGTCCGCGTCAGGGTCCGGACCTCATAGTCCGGATGCGTGAGGTAGAGAACATCCGCCGACTGCGTGAACTTGACCTGGATCAGTTCGGCATCAGCCCACGGCGCCACGATCTCGGTGATGGTGCCGGGAGACGGGTCGCCCGCGACCTGGGTCATCTGCGTTTGGTCGCGGTAAAACCGGATGTAGGCGGCCCCGACCTCCAGGACATATGTCTGGTCGACAGAGAACTGGAACTCAATGAGCCTCGTGCCGGAGTTGGCCGGAAACTTCACCTCGGCAACGTGCTGCGTTCCCGGCCGCCGGACAAACCCGCCATGCTTCTGCACAAGCACGTTCGTCATCTCTCTGGCGGCGTTCGCGTACTTGCGGAGATCCGATCGGCCGTTCAGCAGTGGCGACCACTCTCCCGCCGTGAAATTGGACTGGTATGGCCGTGGTGTCGCCATGGGTCTATCCCCACTGGGTACAGGTAGTCGTTACTGCCCCAGGGGCACCGGGAACATCAATGGTCGGGGCCGGAATGACGATCATAATCGCTTGGGGGTCTGGTGTCTTGACGACATGAATCGTCGGAGCCGTAAGCACGAGCGGAATGGTCACAGGATCCGGCGTCTTGCTGATACCTCCGAACACGATCGTCGGCGCTGGCAGCAGAAGCGGGATCGCATGGGCATCTGGCGTCTGGACACGTGTCAGCGCGATCGTCGGCGCGGGAACCAGGATTGGGATCGTCTGGGGATCCGGCGTGAGCGTCTGTGGAGCAGAAGCACTGAACCCCTGAGCGGTGATGTGGCTGTCGTTGTGCGACACCGCGATTGAAAGCGTCTTTGTTCCGTGCAGCGACAGCGCCGTGCGTCGCATCTCAATGATGATGCGAAGCCGCTCGGACGCTGCGGCCCAGACGTGACTCGACAACGTGCCAGTGATGACACCCGTGCCGATGGGCGCGCCGTGGATGCTGCCCGTCGTCGTGCTGCCGATCGAACATCCTGCGTCGTCGATGTCCTGCACACGCACACGCATGTCTACGTCGGTTGAGGCGTCGATCTTGAGGCTGTAGTCGATGTCGCCGTCGTCCGGCGTGTCGCCACTGACATCAACGTCGAAACTGAACTTGTCCGCGAACGTGTTGGAGCTGATCGACGCAGAAACAGGGGAGGTGTCGGACCCCTGCACCGTGTTCATGTCCATGTCAATGTCCAACCCCAGGTCGCAGGTTGTGTCTACATTGACGCCGCGCAGAAAATACTTCTCAGACATGGGCGAGCGGTCCTATCCAACTCGGAGGCCACCACTCTTTCGCGGCAGCCTTGCAAATGGTGTCGTGGTTCTCCATGTCGGTCCAACCGCCCCGGAGAATCCGATCCGAATGCGGGATCGGGTACTCCTCCTGTGTGTAGAACGCCCCGGCGAAGTAGTCTGGGTCCCGCGACTGGAACCACCAGACCCACATGCACTGTACGACGCCGTCGGGCAACTGGTCGGCCGTGTGGGACAGTGAGCAGTATTGCGCACCGCTACTGAACCACACGGCCCATCCAACGACGTTGTCGTTGTGTATGCCCTGCGCCTCGTCGTACCAGCCCATCACGTCACCTGGAGGATGCCCTGGGCGTTCCACTGGAATGTCACGTTGCCGCCGTTGCCGTCGAAGTTGAACCCACCTGAGTCGATGTACGCGATGGGGATCGAGTCGGCGATGACCGTCACCCACTTGAATATGACGAGGGCTTGGTTCTGCCGTGTGCCGACACCGAGGGCGGTGAACACCAGATCGATCGCGTCGAACTCGGCCCGGTTGCTCGGATCGTCCTGGTTGACAGCCTGGGTAGCCAGCGCGTGGCCGAGGGTGCTGTCGTGGTTCGCGCCGTCGCAGTAGTCCTCGGTGGTCGTGTCGTCCATCCGATCGTTGTCCTCGTCGCCCGCACCGTCGAACGTGGTGTCGGTCATGACAAGGACGGCTCGAATGTCGTCGTTGACGAGGTCGATCTCGCCCTCAGCCAGTGCCCGCTTGAAGTTAGTGAATACGAAACTCATTACGTTGCTCCTTGCCGTCAGCGGCGGCTGCCGACCAGGTACAGGTCGCACGCCTTTATTGTTGCGATTGAGTCTATGTTGAAGATCAGCGCGGTAAAAGCGTCCAGCTTCCGCGTCCACGCCGACAGGGCTTCGGACGTCGCCGTGATTGCCCCGCTCAATGCGGGCTCAGCCCCGCCGGTGATCGTGTCCGCGTCGGTCGCCGGATAGTTGAGATACGTGTCGGCCCAGACGTCGATCACGACGCTGCCGGACACGTCCGCGAACAAGTACCAGCCTTCGATCAGGAAATCTTCGGTGATGAACAGACGAGCCTTTGAGTTGACGGCGACAACGCCCCCGCCTCCATCGAAGTGAGCGCCGATGGTGTAGCGATTTCGTGGGTATCCGGTCATCGGCCTGTTTGGTAGGTGTAGATAAACGCCGTCGCGGGCGACGCACCCGCGTCGTTCGTCGCGACTCTCAACCGTGCGATCGGGAACCCGTCGGTGCTGATCGCCGCCTGCTCGACAAGGCTGCCGGTGAACTGCTCCCCAAGCAGTGTCCAGTTCTGCCCGTCGATCGACGCCTCAAGCGAGACGACGGCGGTCAACCACGTGCCCGTCTGGAGCCGGACCGAGATGCGGTCCATACCCAGGATGTTCAACTCGAACTCAAGCGTTGCGTTCAGTGTCGTCAGGTCGAGGATGCGAGGCGGGAACGACCAGCCACCTTGCGCCGTCCTTGAGTCGGTGCCTTGGTACGACTGCTGGGGTGTTGCCATTACGGCACCAGGTTCGAGATCGGCCTGTTGTCCGGCCAGGCGGGGACGATTCTCGCCGTGAGCAGGTGCGTGCCCGTGACCTGTTCGATCGGTGCCTGGAGGGCGTCGGACAGCCGTGCCTCGTCCAGCTTGACCTGAAACAAGTCGTACATGACCTTCATCAGATTGATGTTCCGGGTCAGCTTGATCGCCATCTCGGCAGCCAGCTTGGTCGCGACCGTGTCCACGAACGTCGGCGGCCACACGCTGACCGTCTCCACCTTCGCCACGTAGATGAGATCGACAGACCCCATATTGGTCACGAGGATGCGGCCGTCGGCTGCGGTGTATTCCAGGCGAAACTCGCTGGTCTGGTCGCGCGTCGTCATCAGGGCCAGGAAGTCGGCGGGAAGCGCAAAGGCGTTGGTCATGCCCCAGGCTGGCGTGAATGCGAGTTGCGCCGTCAGTGTCACGCGCGTCGTCGCGAAGTTCCACGCTGGCGGTATCTCAAGGACGGAGTCGCGCACGTCCGGCAGCCGACGCTTGGCGATGACCGCCCGCGTCGTGTCGTCGTTGATGGACATGATCGGATCTTGTCCGAGCAGCGTCAGGGCGATGTTGACAACGTCTGTTTCGTTCGCCATTCATACCACCACGGTTGACTGACCCTCGTCTCCGAGATGCACGAACGCCAGCCAGTTCGTACCGTCGTTGATGAACGTAAACCCACCGCCGACGTTATTGACGTCGGTCCCCTCGTTGAAGCCGACGGAAGTCGCCGAAAGGTCGTTGAACGTGATCAGGTCTGTCGTCTGACTGGCGACTGTGATCGTATTCACGTCCGTCGTGCAGATGATCGTGTAGACACACCCCTTCGAGTCAGCGAGCAGGGGCAGCGTGATAACCAGGTTGGACGCCGCAGACGCGCCGTTCGTGGTGAAGATGGCGCCGCTGTCGCGCACGGAGAGCGTCACGTTTCCCGTGATGTCGATCGTCTTGCGGCGTGTCTGTGGCACTCCGAGCGGGTGGTTGCCCATGAGAATGTCCTGGACTTTTCTTTTCCAACCCATGTCAACCTCCTCAAACGATTGTGATCGCCTGGCCCTCGTTCGCCAGGTGCGGGAACACGAGCCATTGTGTCCCGTCGTTGACCACGTAGAACACGCCACCGGTTTTTTCGTTCGCGGTGGCGTAGGCGACCGACGACGCCGCGACGTCACCTGACGCGATCATGTTGTTGCCTTCGGCGCTCGCGACCGTCATGTTCTCGTCGGGAACAGCCACAAACCAATAGTGGCAATTCGCCGAGTCTGCGAGCGCGGGCAGCGTGAACACGACCGACCCGGCCGCCCCACGTGTGGTGAACACGGTGCCGCTGTCGCGGACCAGCACGCCGTAGCTCGCCGCCTTTGCCACGACACGCAACCGGCGCTGCGGCACTCCGGCTGGCGAGAGTCCCAGCAACACATTCTCGATTATATTTCTGACTGACATGGCAGCCTCCTACGAAACGTGCGCGATGGTCTGGTCCGCGTCTGCCAGGTGGATCATTGGGATCAGTTGGACCCCGTCGCAGAGCCAACGAACGCCCCATCCGGTTTTTTCGCTGGCCTGGTTAGCTCGCAGCAGCGACACGGCGGCGTCGGCTCCGTAGCCAAGTATCTCGTCAGTTTCGCTGTCGAACGTGAGGTTTTGGTTGACCGCGTTGAAGAAGTCCCAGTAATTCCCGACCCCGACGGTCAGGGGGTTTGGCATGAGGATTGTAAACGTCCCCGTACTGCGCACGATGAACAACGTGCCCGATGTCAGCGCGGTCATCTCCGGCTGTGTGTTCACCAGTGTCACGATCGGCCCGGCGCGTGCGAACGGGATCGCACGGATCTCGTCGGCGTATGCCGTTCCGAACTGGACACCTGTCAGGACCTTCTCAACGAGACGGTGAAGTCCCATGGCGTATCTCCTGCGTGGCCTCGTGGGCGGTTTGGCCTCACGGCCGCGCGACTTGCAGGAAAGGCCGGGCCGGTGAAGGGGAGCAACACCGGCCCGGACTGTGTCAGTCAGTCAACGACGTACGTGCAGGACCACGAGTAATCGGCACCGACGATCGGCGTCGTGGCTGCGGTGAACGTGATGCAGACGTCATACTGCCCACCCGGATCGGCGGTGAGCCCCAACAGTTCCCACAACTGCAAGCCCTGCGTGTTGTGGTTGAGGTTCGCGAACCGCTGGTCGACCCGTGACCCGGCCGATCCGCCGACGCCCGCCGAATCGAACAGGTTGGCGTCTCGCACGGTGGGCGTGTCGGCAAGGTTCTCGTGCGCGTCGTACAGGCCGAGGTCCATCGTCATCGTGCCGCCCAAGTCGTCCCACTGCGTAAACAGTGTGAGAACCCGCGCGACAGTCGGCAGCCGGAACAGCACCATGATGTCGTTGATCAGGAACCCGGCAGGCATTTGAAACGTGCCCTGCTGGATACGCACTCGGCCGCGATTCAGGCCGACGGGCGCCATCCTTGGGGGCGATGCGAGAACACCGTCCATCACGTCAGTTGATCCGAAATTAGCCATCACAAACTCCTAGAAGTCGAAGCCGTCAGCGGGAGCCTTGGCCGCCTCCGTATTACTTCGGGGATCTAAAGACTCAGGCAGTCTCATCCGCGAGGATGCGAACAACCTCCAACTCGTCCATTCGGACCGCACCCAGGCTCATTGCGAAGTAGACCTGGAGGCTGTACCGCTTGTCATCACGCTCGGACACTCGTCCAGTGACGTCCTTGGCGAACGACAACTGGCAACCACGCCTGCTCCACGCCAGCACGTGCCGGTTGTTGCCGGTCAGCGTTTGGCGCTCGGAGTGGATCATGTGGAAGCCCATGAAGTTCGCGCCGGTGATGTCACCGCGCATCAGGGCGTTGAGCGTGCTGTAGTCGGCACTCGTGACTTCGTCGTCACGCATGAGCGCCATCAGGTTCGAGCCGGACATCGACATCGTCAGGGGCTCGAACTCCGGGACCTCGTTCGTCAGGAACAGCCGACGGGCCTCTCGCATCTTGGCGACGGTCATGTTGCTGTTGACCGCCGAGCCGTCCTCGATGTAGTCGACCGCGACGATCTGGCCCGCAGCGAAAGCAGCCGTTCCGCCGCCTCCCGACTTGGTCCAGGTGTCTGCGGTCCCATCCAACGCCGCAAAGACGGTGTCGTCCATCCGGCGGCCCGCCGCCATGGCACCGGCCTTGGTGTAGGCGTTCTCCGGCTGGATGATGGTCTTGAGTTTGTCGGCGTCGTCGACGAGTTCGTTCCAGTCGTAGTCACGCAGGAACAGGCGCCGACGGGTGTGATCGACGGGCGTGAACGGCGTATCGCCGTGTCGGTCCGTGATTTCCACCATCTCGGACCCGCCGATTCGGTCGTATGACTTGCTTTCGCCCACCACGCCGCTCTCGACGGTGCAGTGAGCGCGGGTGCGGGACATTCGCTGCTGCGCCTCGAAGAACAGAGTCTCCGAGAACGCTTGTACGTGGGCATTGTCGATTGAGAAGGACATAGGGGATTCTCCGAAGGCAAACGAATAGCTTGCTTCGGATGGTCCCCGCCGCTCTGGCAGGCATCCTTGCGACTTACGGTCGCCAGTCGGATCCTTCGAGGCAGGCCTGGATCATGGGTCCCTGCTCACCAGACATATATCCAGCGTCTCTCCAAGAGTCAAGGCCGGGACACGATGACCGTATTGTCCTCGCTGAAGTTCGCGGCCATGATCAGCTTCTCGTATTCGTCCGCCGCCGCCTTGTGTCCGCCGCTGGATTCGTCGCGCACCGCCTTCATGAAATCTTCGTCTCCACGCTTCTGATCAAGCACTCTGCGCGCTTCGGCCGGGCTGTAGCTGAATGAGGCGCTGCTGCCACGGCCAAGGATCTCATCGGCTGTCATGTATTTTCCGATCTGTGCGAATGCCCGCGCCAGGGCAGGAAACTCGTGCAGTTTTTCTGGGGGAATAATGGCGGCCAAGCCTTTGGCGCCACCCTCCTCCAGCCGGGCCATCGCGGAACGGGCCATCTGGGTTTTCTCGTCGAACGCGCTGCCCCACTCCTCTTTGAGTTCAGCGAGCGACGCCTGGGCCGCCTTCTCGCTCTCCTGGGCCTGCTGTCGCTGGGCTGCGGCGGCTGTATCGACCTGGAAGCGGACCGCTCTGGCGGCCTGCTGGCGGTTCAGGCCCATCTCGTGGGCTTCCTTGAACCAGCTTTTCGAGATGCCTTCGTCGACCGAGACGTTGTCCGGGAGTTCGCCCGGCATTTCGTACCCGTCCGGGCTCTCCGGCCGCCCCATCCTGTTGTAGAACGCGCCCATCTCCTCCGGTGAGGCTCCCTCGGCGGGGATCTGGACGCGGTTCTCCAGCGTCTTGTTCAGGTTCACGTACGCCTTGGCGAGATCGCCCGGCGTCTCGTACTTGGCGACCGTCGCGTCAGCACGCAGTTCATCCGACAGTTCGTCGCGCCAAGATGGGGTCGGGGCTGCGTCGGCTGTCAAGGTGTCAGAGCCAAGGCCCCCCTTGTCGGCATCGGGCGATCGGTAGATGTTCATTCAGGTCCCCTTGGTGGTTAGAAGCCGTGGACACGTGTCCAGTCGGCATGATAGCCGTTCGCGGATCACCAGAACCCGGTGACGTCTCGCCGCAATGGCCTTTCTCGGTTGCGATAAGTCTCATCGTCGCTCGGCACCTTGCCTCCCCTGATGGAGATGATGGCAGCCGAATAATCCTGGGAGTCGGTCCACTGGGACCCCAACGTCGTGATGCCACCGGCCACGTTGGTATAGCTGGAGCCCCACGACCCGCCCGTGATCGCCGTGGTCCAGTCAAACTCGAACAGCAGTGAGCCGTCTGCTCCCGGTGCGACGATGCCCGTGGAGTCGTCCGGCCCCACGTCGAGCGTCTGGGCGAACAGCACGAGGGCATTGGGCGAGGTGTTGAGTTGAAGCGTCAGGGGGGTCCCGCTCGCTCGCCCATCGACCTCGCCGTCCCGCGCCTCGACGAAAGACCCTGCCTGGATGTCGGCGTTGTCAATGACATAGACGTGCAGCCGCGCCCGTTCCGGCGTGTTCGCCCAGTTGACGGTGACGTTGGCCGTGGCCGCCGTCGGGTTGTGCAGCGTGTAGATCGCGACCTGGTTTTCGATCCCCGTGAGGTTGAGTTGCAGTTCCTCCTGCGTCATCGTCTCGCTGGTGTTGAACACGACGCTGGTGATGGTGTGTTCCGCAGGCGTGGCGTCGCGGGAGTGAACGCTTGCCACCAACACCTGCCCGGCCTCAACAGTCACGCTGACACTTGTCGTTCCGGCGTTGACCGACTCGGCCGTGTCGCTGCTTGGGTCGTTCGCCAGCGACGGGGCTGTCGGCACGCCAGCGCCAAACGTCTCGTCATCGCTGTCGTCCTCAAGCATCTCCATCATGGCGTCCGGGAGCAACTGCGTGTCCGTGTTCACGCCGACGATGTTCACGGACAACGGGATCACGTCGTCCATGAACCTCCCGCCGAACCTCACTTGCCTCGGCGCGACGGAAAGGTTGTTGGCGAACAGAGACAGGTCTGATTCCCACCCCTGCTCACGGGAGCCTGTTGACGCGACGAGGTGCGTGCCAGCGACCCCCTGTGAAAAGCCGATCCACAACTTGTCTCCCCTGGCGATGTTGATGTCGGTGATGTTGCTCGTGTCCTGCAGTGTGCCGCCGTTGTAGATATTGGCGCGGATCGTGCCGTTTACGGCGGCGAGATAAAGTATGTCGATGCGCTCGTCGTTTGACCCCCAGATCGTCAGGATAGTGAAGCTGTCGCCCTCGATACCGAACACTGAGGCGTCCGGGGCCCACGGTTCGATCGTGCATTCAAAGACAATTGTCCATGTGTCCTCGTCCATGGTGGCCGGGAGGTTCTGCCAAACGTTCTCGTCCGCGCCGACCGTGTCCTCGTCCATTGGGTACGGCGGCAGTTCGCCGCTGTAGAAGCCTTCAAGCTGGATCAAGAACTCCATCCGGCGAGGCTCTAAGGATTGGAGCCGGATTTTCAGGAGCGGGTTGTAAGTCCCACCGAACCCGTCTGCCGGGAAGTGTTGCGAGATCGGTGTCCACTCCTCCCGTTCGCATATCTTGACATGCTCGGAGAATACTTCGGCGGGCGAACTGTCTGAATCTTCGAGCGTGAAAATGCCGTTGAAGCATTCCGTTCCGATGATCCTGAGATGGGCCGTCATCACCGCGTAGGCCGGGGAGAACGTCTCGGCGTCGGCGGGAGTGAACTCAATAATCGACGCGCTATTGTTGCCAGTGACGCAGTGGTAGACCGGGCCGAAGCCCGGCGCGTCCAATGGTTCGCCGGTAACAGGGTGCAGTCCGTCGGTGATACGTGTCACTGTGTTGCCGACGCCGATCGCCAGGTTAGTCACACCCCCGCCGCTCAGCCGGAGTTCGTTGGTCGCGCCGCGTGATACCGCCAGCCCTGCCGTCGGCCCCCGCATGTTCGGGAGCAACAGTGTGTACGTGTCGGTGCCACCAATGCGAGACGACAAGACCAGGCTGTCGCCAAATGGCATTGTGAATGCACCAGTGAGGACGTCGGACGGAGAGCGAGCGACCGGCGCAAACCTCCGATTGTCCGGCGTATACCAGAGCCTCGCAAGGTCAATCGAATTAGCCCCGTTGGGACGTATGAGCGTGCAGCGGTCCTTGTTGTACGGATCAGCAGTTCCCATCCACAACGAAAGATTCGTACCGCCCGACAAGTCTCGCGCACGATGGAAGCCTCCCATGGAACGCATACCAGGTCCGTCATCCGGGTCGTCCGGAATGGTCATCATCCAAACGTTCGCTGTCGATAGATCGTTGCCGACAACGATTTCGTTTGGATTGTTGCCGACGGCGCAGCCCGCGTGTTGCGGCGAATCGGTTGGGTCAGGGTCGTCCGAACCGGCGCCATGCCAGTGCCGATGCACGTCGAAACTCTCGGCCGTGGTCACGTCGTCCCACGACCCTTTGGGCGTGAACAGTATTCCCTCGTTCAGATCAGCGCCGTCGCCCTGCGCCAGATAAATCCCGTTGGGCGTCCAACAAGCAGAGTGGAAATGGACATTGCCCTCAGACCGCTCGTACATGACGAACGATTTGGCGAAACTCCAGTTGCCGCCGGACTTGGTGAGTTCGACGTAGTGGAGTTGGCCGCCGGGCTTCTGTTCGCTCGGCTGCTGGTTGTCATTCATATAGTCGACGATCGGCAGCATGATCCGATCGACGTTGACACGTGTCTGCGTGCTGTCGAACGGGAACCAGCCCGTGAGCGCCCACATTGCGCCGCGCAGCCATCCTGGAAATAGGTTGTTGGGGTTCGGGAGGTTGAGGATGGTGATCACGGCCGTCGCGAGGTCCCAAGGCAGATCGGGGTTGCCGGTGTCGAACATGACCAGCGATACGCCATCGGCCTGCCAGTCGCGGTCGCCGACACCAGCGTTGCGGTCAAACAAATGGGTGCAATAGATGATGAACGCGCCGGGGATAACTATGCCGCCCTCTAGCTTGTGGCATTCGTTGGGGATGTCCGCGCTCGTGGCTTGCACTACGTCGGTTATCTGGGTGTGAAGTCGGCCTGCTATCCCGCCGGACGCTGTGCCTCCGGGGTCGGCCACGGTGTACGTCACGGTGTCCGACGTCTCGCCGGTGACTGCAAAGTCGCCGTTATATCCGCTCGGCGTGACGCCGCTCACTCGGAGCGTGTGTGAAGTGGTGATCGCGTGTTCCGCGTCGAGCGTGAGCGTCGCCGAGCCACCCGCCCACGAACCGCTGACCACGTCAAAGGCATTCGACAGCGTATCGGCAAGAGCGTCCTTGCCGCACGCGAGGTCATAGTCCTCAGAGCCGCCGCTGAAATCGCCAAGCCAGAACTGAAGGTGGGAGTTTCCGGCCTGGAAGTACGCCAGCATCGGCGTGACGCCGTCCGCGTCGTAGCCACTGAACATCTCTCTTGAGCCAATTCCGACCAGCCCGGCGGGAACTGTCCACTCTCGCGGAGAGACGCGGTAGCACGGCAAACCGGCGCGAGGCATGTCCGCCAGAACGTCCGAGCCCGTGCTGTTCTTTGACGCCAACACACGTCGCACTTGCGCTGGGCCGAGGGCGCCGAACTGCGTTGTTCCTCGATATATCGCCTTGAGGACGCTCACTACGCGCCGTTAGCCTTCCACTTCGCCAGCGCATTCATCGCAGCCGGGTTCGACTTCAGCGATGCCTTCGCCAAGTTGGGATTGTTGGGCCCGCCCCCGGCGGCAACCGCCGTGAAGATGGCCGAGCGCTGACGCCTAAGCGTGCGGATGATCGGCAGTCCGAGCAGAGCAGGCGGGAAGAAACCACCGGCCACCAGCAGCGCCGTCTCCATGAATGCGAACGGCGCATCGGCTGCGCTGGTCGCGGACGTGATGGCGTTGTCGAATATCTCGTGGACCCGCTTCGCCTCCGCGACCTTGGCCTGCAACGACGCTCGCTCGATTGGGTCGGACACCTGAAGCAACTCGATCTCCAGCGCGGTGATTTCCTCACCGAGTATGGCGCTGGACTGTTGCCACGTTGCAAGATCCTCCGGAGAGGTGGTGGAACAGCCGCCGAGGGCGACCGAGGACACCAGGACGATTGCGATGACTAGCTTGCGCATTATTTATCCTCTAGTTGTTTCCGAATCCACTCGACGTCCGTCTTGATCGCAGCGAGATCCGTGTTGATCTTGCCGTGCGGACCCTCGGCGCTGTTGTGCCCAGCTAGTGATGACTGATTAGCGAATGAGAGGCCGAGGATGGCGAGCAGGGCCACCGCGAATAGAACTCCGACGACGCGGGTCAGGACTCCGTTGAGTTTGGATGGTGGCATTCACTCGTCTCCTTGGACACGTGTCTGTTGAGGCTGCCTGGGGTCGGGCGCGGTGTAGATCGCCATCGCGTCGGCCATGAGTTGATCCCTCGATCCGGAGACAACCGGGGTCCAGCCTCGCTGCATCATGCCCGCAACCTCCAGCGGCGTCGGCGGCGGGTCCATCATGTGAACCAGCCATACAAACGCCCGGCCAACACATGACGCCGGTACATCCTCAAGGAACGGACGACCGGCTCGGAATCGCTGGTTGCCGTGATACTCCAATCCGAACTGCTCGCACCATTGCCAGTCAATGTGCGCGAACTCTTGCTGCCCACCGACCCATGGGATCGCCTCCAACCCAACCGTCTTGACGACCCGGCGTAGTTTGCGACGCCACCGGACGATCTCGCGCGGGTCCTTTGATCCGCTGTCGAATACGAACTTCGTCACGCCACGGTCAGCCCACTCTTGAATGTTCAGGTCGCGCAGCATCCGGACGTGCTGGGGGTTGTCGGCGTCGGCCCAATCGGGTTCCCCGATGAATCCCCATTGCTCGCCGTCGGGCCGGGGTCGGCCGTAGATCGTGTAGGCACTGGACATCTGCCAGCCGCTATACAGGGTCCACTTGTGGCCGGGCCGTTCCGCCAGGACTCGCCCCAGGACATCTGTCCACGCGGCGCCGTGGCCTTGAGCCAGCCCCAGCCACGGCGCACTCGACATCGTGTAGATCCAGCCCTGCGGCATGTGAATCATGCTGCCGCCCGTGTATTGGGGGTGCATCGCCCGTTCGTAGGCTCGCTCCGAAAGCTGCTCTGGCGTCCAGTAAGGCTCACTGGCTCGGCCAATGACACGGGGGTTGATGTATGCGACGGGTTCAATCATCTCATGCTCGGTTCGCTGATCGTCTCTTTGCCCTGCTGGCCTCTTTGGCGGCTCGAAAGGCTTTCACCTCACGGCTCAGGGGCTTGGGTGGTGGTGATCCGACCGCCTTCGTAGTCAGCTTCTCGAAAGCGCGTTGAGTGCTTCGCCTTTCAGCAGATTTGATAGCTTTCTTGGTCTGGGCGGCCGCGCGAGCCTTCAGTTTCTTTCCGAGTCCAGGTCCAGGTCCGGGCATGATTGTGACTCCCTTCGGTTGATGTGGCGCCTCCTGGACACGTGTCAGGCTACGTCAAAACCGCTCGAACTTCCATCCGTCACGATCACGCGTGACCCCGAAGAACGTGAAAGGGTACACCATCGCCGCCGCACGTATTCGGACACGCGCCGCTTCCATCCAGCGGCCTTTGACTTCGTGCAATTCAAGCGTCTCGTCTGGTAATTGGACCATGAAGTCAGGCGTGTAGAACGAGTCGCGGCCCTCTGCGGAGCATCCGATCCGTATCCGCATTGGTTCATACCACCATGCCGCGACGGCCCCCGCCGCCTCCATCGTCACCAGGCGACCCGCGTAGGCTTGCTCCAGCTTGTTGCATCCTGGTAACTCGACGATCGGCGCCCTGGCTGTCATGACTGCTCTTTCATTGAAGGTACAAAGGCTCTCCACCGAGGCTGTCCGGCAACAGGCCGAACGCGGGCGAGTCGGTGTCTAAGGCTTGCTGGCCCGACTCCCCTGGCCCCGGCAGAGCGCCCGCTGTAACAGGAATAACGACAGCGGGGGCCGGTGCCTCCCGCTGCCGCTCTAAAGGGAACATCTTTGCCCACATGAGCCCCATCTTGTGCGACCATTTGTCGATGTCGATGGCAAGGTCGGCCTTCATCTCATCCTGCTCAAGACGGACGCACGCGACGCAGAGGTCATCCTTTTCTTTCTGCCCGGCAGTGTAAGGCTGTTCACAACGGACGCAGCAGTTCTCATGCGAGGCGTCCCGAAAGACCTTGCCGATCCGCAGACGGTATTTGATCATGATCTTACCGATGTCGGGGCGGCGCCCGGGAAAGTCGGCTTCAATCAACTCACCAATGGCGCCGAGCAGCACGTTGGGCGACAGGGTCGACAGCTTCCAGACATATATCCGAGCCTCGTCCGGACCTGGTCGCCAGTTCGTCCAGTAGCCCATGATCATGCGACGGACACGATCCCAATCGTCGAGTGACATCTTGTTCTTAGTGCAGGATCGGTACGCGGTGTCCATGGCATCGGTGGACTGATCCGCGTTCTGTTTGTTCTGGCTTGACCTGTTCAGCCAGTTCACGACGAACCGCTGCCAGTTCGTGTACCTTTTTTTCCCAGCGCGCAGCCAGCCGTTCATCCCGCCGAGTTCGAGATCGATGTCGAGGTTCGGGAAGTCCTTGCGCAGCGCTGGGTAGTCGATCCCGGTGAACCCGTCCTTATCGGTCCACGTGACTGCCACTGTATGCTCCTCTCGATTGGCCGATCACACCCTGGACGCACGTCCGGAGCGTGGCCGCGAAGGTGACGCCACGGCATGTACCCTCCCGTTCGGCGCCGTCTGTCATGCCGGTCATTACGCTCTCGGCCAGCCACGGCCTGTCGGGTCCACCAGTTCGTTGATGCGATTTCAATGGCAAGAGTTCGACGGTGATTACAGCTTTCATGATTACCCAATCAGTTTGATCGAGCCTTTGGCGGGATCCGGGTCCACGATCACCACCACGGCCCAAGTTCTTGTCAGTTCCAGTCCAGCCTTTTCAAGCTGGACACGTGTCGCTGCGACGAGTTCGGTTTGCAGCTTGAGTGCAGACTCGACGTCGAGGGGCCATTCACCACTCATGTCAGGTCCCAGACCAGCGCGGCCCCGATCACGAGAAGCCAGGACGCGCAGAAAACCACCACCACCCAGGTCGTGACGGTCTGAATCATGTCGTTCCAGTCGGCGAACATTCCGGGTTTGTATTGCATCAGGTTCCCCATGCAGCCAGTAACGCTAAAAAGTCCTCGATGCCCACGCCGGGCGGGTCCACGGTGTCGAACGCTGAGCGAACCTCAACCTCGTATGTGCTGGACAGGTCGCCGGTCATGTTGATGTTGCCTCCGGCGAGTACCTGCGTTTCAATCGGGAACACCTGTGGGTTGTCTGGGAAGAAACAATCGGTGGATGGGGTGATGCCGACGGTGTGATTGCCGGTAGCCAGTACGCGGAACCGCATCGTGCCGAGGATGGCTGGGTTGGCAAAGACGTTCTGTTCCGTGCCGAGCGGGGAGAAGTAGAGGACGCTCATGTCACCGTCGTTGTCGGGCCAACCATCGAACGGGTTGATGTCCTGGTTGATGCAGTCGTAGTAGAGATTGGCGGGATCGTTGCTGACAAATATCCAGACGAGGAAGTAGTCGTAGAGCGAGTCGCAGATCGTGTGGCTCACCGGCTCCATCACGGCCGGGTCCCAATTCAGTACCACTTCGACGCCGACCCACTCGCCAGCCGTGGCGTCCTTGTCCTGTTGGGCAACGATGGAGATGTTCACGTCAACGATGTCGCCGACGTTCGCTTCGGATTGGCCGGTCAACAGGATGTCGATGCAGGGGAGGCCGACGCCGGTTTCACAGAAATGACCGGCCTGCACTACGGCAGACAGGCCCATTACAAGGACGATGGAGGCGATTGTCTTGATCAGCATGGGGTTGCTCCTTGGGGGTTGGGCAATCTTACCCCGACCTGAACGTCGCCAGATGCGGACCGCTTGAACGACAGTATTGCCTTCAGCCGGTCGATCTCAGTCTTGGCTTCATCGAGCCGCTTGTATTGCAACTCGCTGAACCGCGATAGCTTTGCACTCAGCCGATCGACCTCACCAACGATCCAGATGGCATCGTCGATATCTACTGACATGTAACCAGAGTTTTCGTCTTGGATACCTGGCAGCCACAACGCTTTGATCTTTGTTATTCGGCCTAGTCGCTCACTCATGCTTGATCTCCGCTCGGATGGCGGCACGGAAGTCTTGGACTCCGCGATTCCATCCCGCCGCCCATGTAGGATCACCACGCCGCATTCCTGCTGGCTCTATCAGCTTGATCTTCGCCGCAGCCTCCATGCCGTCCTGGCAAGCGTACTTCGTGGCACTGACGATTGTCTGCTCCAGCCGCTCGACCTTGGCAATCAGCCAGCGGCGGTCATCATTGCTTCCCATAGGTTCGCGGTTTGCTTTCCGCTTGATCTCTGCCAGTCGCTCACTCAT
>Ga0114950_10000710_pt1 | contig 23596 bp, 24 predicted proteins | sample N075metaG_FD_83503 | JGI IMG/M metagenome (GOLD analysis project Ga0114950, IMG submission 83503) | Deep subsurface microbial communities from Kermadec Trench to uncover new lineages of life (NeLLi) - N075 metaG | ecosystem: Environmental > Aquatic > Marine > Ocean trench > Sediment | place... | reverse complement strand
GGCGCCGAACCTCATGAGCTCCGGAACCCGTGACATCGTGCCGTCTTCGTTCATGATCTCGCAGATCACGCCGGCCGGATACAGACCAGCCATGCGGGCCAGGTCGACCGCCGCCTCGGTCTGCCCGGCGCGCCGCAGCACGCCGCCCGACTCGGCGCGCAGCGGGAACATATGGCCGGGTCGGGCGAGGTCTTCGGGTCCGGTGTCGGGATCGATCGCGACGCGCACGGTGGCGGCACGATCGGCGGCAGAAATACCAGTGGAGACGCCCTGTTTTGCCTCGATCGAGACGCAAAACGCCGTGTTGAACTGTGACGAGTTGTCGTCGACCATCAGCGGCACCTGCAGAGCCTCGAGCCGCTCGCGCGTCAGCGGCAAGCAGATCAGACCGCGGCCGTGCTTGGCCATGAAGTTGATTGCCTCAGGGGTGATCTTGTCGGCGGCGATCGTCAGATCGCCTTCGTTCTCCCGATCCTCGTCATCGACGACGATCACCATACGACCGCGACGGATCTCCTCGACCGCTTCTTCGATCCCGGCGAAACTCATTTTTCGTCCCCCACGCCGGCGACGATCGACTCGACAGCCGGCACCTGCGGATGTCCTTCGAGCATCCGGGCCACGTACTTGCCGAGGATGTCGACTTCCACGTTCATCGCCTCTGCGCGCTTGTCCGAGATCAAGTTCGTGTGCTCCAGGGTGTGCGGAACGAGCTGGACATCGAACCAATCCTCCGCCAGGTCGGCGATGGTCAGGGAAACCCCGTTGATCGCGATTGAACCTTTCGGGACCAGATAACGCTCCAGCCCCACCGGCATCTCGAATCGAACGCGCACGAAGTCGCCTTCTTCACGCTGGAATCGCTGCCGGGTCACCGCGTCGACGTGGCCTTGAACGAAGTGCCCACCGAGAAGCGCGTTGGCCGCCAGCGGACGCTCCAGGTTCACCCTCGTGCCCTCTTCGTAGAACGATTGGTTGGTGCGAGCGATCGTCTCCGGTGAGACTTCGGTCGAGAAGTCGGTGCCGTCGATCTCAACCACCGTCAGGCAGACGCCGTCCACCGCGACGCTGTCGCCAATCGCCAGGCTCGGGGCGACCGCGGAGGTGGTGATCCGCAGGAGCGAGCCGTGCGGCCCACGCCCGATGCGCGTAACCGTACCTATCTCTTCGACCAATCCGGTAAACATTCGTAAGTTTCTGGTCTGACAGTGTTGAAGCCTGTGTTTCGACGTTAGCGAGGCGCTGAATCAGCGCCCTGCTAGAGCGGCGGTTCCGGGGCTTGAAGGTATCCCTCAACCGCCCAGTCGTCACCGAGATCGAAGTGTCTCACGTGATGGAGGCGCGGTGCTGCCGCGAGCTCGCCGATACCCTCGCCCCCCCATAGCGACAAGGCGTCAGAGCCGCCGATCAATAGAGGCGCATAGACGAGGAAGAGCTTGCTTATTATACCAGCCTCGAATGCGCTGGTAAGCACACCGCTGCCCCCTTCCAGCAGCAACGACATGACCTCGCGCGCCGCCAGCTCGGCGAGGATGTCGTCCCAAGAAAGCCCGTTGTCGCCACCCTGTACCCGAACCACCTCGGCGCCCGCCGCGCCCAGCTCGGCTTCGGCATCGGCAGCCGCCTCCAACCCGCAGAACAACAGCACCCGGCCCTGGCGCTCGCCCAACAGCTTGGCCGCCGGCGGGGTGCGCAGGTTGGTGTCCAGGACCACCCGGTAGCGCGGCCCCACGACGTTGGCGCCGCGCGCCGTCAGGCGTGGGTCGTCGGCGAGCAGGGTGCCGATGCCGACCGCGATCGCATCGGTTTCGGCGCGCAGCTCGTGCGTCCGCTGGCGGGCAATCTCACCGGTTATCCACCGCGACTCGCGGCTCCGCGTCGCCAGGCGTCCGTCGAGCGAGATCGCCGCCTTGGCGGTGACGAACGGCACACCGTGGGTCTTGTACGACAGATAGGCTTCGTTGAGCCGCGCCGCCTCATTGGCAAGTTCGCCAACGTCGACCTGGAGACCGGCCGCGCGCAACGCTTCCACTCCGCCACCGGAGACCCGAGGATCCGGATCCAGGGTGCAAACGACGACGCGCTCGATATCCGCTTGCAACACGCTGTCGACGCACGGCGGCGTACGCCCCTGGTGGCTGCAGGGCTCGATATTGACGTAGAGCGTCGCACCACGCGCTCGGTCGCCGGCCTCGTCGAGGGCAACGCGCTCGGCATGGGGATCGCCGGGACACCGGTGGAACCCACTCCCGACCACCTCGTCGTCGCGCACCACGACGGCGCCGACCATCGGATTCGGGCTCGTCGCGCCGCGGGCCTGGGACGCCAAGCGGATGCACTCTTCGAGGTACTGAAGGTCCCCCACTTCTACCTATTGATCCTCGCCGAGCAGGCCGTCAACATAAGCCTCGGCGTCGAACGGGGCCAGGTTGTCGATTCCTTCGCCGGTGCCGACAAACCGAATCGGCAGGTCCAATGTCTCGGCGATCGAGAGGGCGATCCCTCCCCTGGCGCTGCCGTCGAGCTTGGCGAGGATCAGACCGGTAACACCCGCGTGATGCAGGAACTCCTCTGCCTGGCGGAGTCCGTTCTGGCCGGTGGTCGCATCGAGCACCAGCCAGACTTCGTCGGGCGCTCCTTCGATGACCTTTGCGGCCGCCCGGTGGATCTTCGCAAGCTCCGCCATGAGGTTGTCCTTGGTATGCAGGCGGCCCGCGGTGTCGATGAGAACAACATCGATGCCACGAGAGCGGCCCGCTTCACAGGTATCGTAAACGACCGCCGCAGGATCGCCACCCGGCTGGTGGGCAATGACCGGAGCATCGAGACGCTCGCCCCACACCTGGAGCTGCTCGACGGCGGCGGCGCGAAAGGTGTCGGCGGCGCCGAAAATGATGCTGCGCCCTTGCGCAACGAACCGGGCTCCGAGCTTCGCGGCGGTGGTCGTCTTACCCGAGCCATTGACACCGACGAGCAGGATCACGTGCGGCCGCCGGTCCGGCGGACCGCTGTCTTCGGTCTCGCTCCTTTCCAGGGTCTCCAACATCGCGACACGCAGCCGCTCACGTGGGCTCTCGCCGTCAATTGGTGCCTGGCGCAGGTTCTCCACCAGACGAAGGGCTGTCGTCGGACCGACATCGGCGGCGATCAACGCCTCTTCGAGGGCCTCGAGCGTCTCTTCGTCGGGCTTTCGGGACGGAACAATGCGGCGCAGGGCGTCCGACAGGCGGGCGCGCGTTTGGCCGAGCGAACGGCCCAGGGCACCGGCCAACGTTGGCACCAACTTTGGCTACTGCAGCCGCGACAGGGCCGCTTGCGCCCTCTCGCTGGCCTCCGTCCCCGGGGCCAACTCGATCACTTTTCCCAGGTGCCGGCGGGCGGCCGGAACCTGAGATAAATCGTGGTACGCCATGCCCAGCTCGAGGTGCGCCTCGACGTTCATCTCGTCGACGTCGAACACCTTGATGAACGCCGCGATGGCCTCCTGGATGCGATCGAGCTGCCGGAGCGCCTTGCCGAGCTGGATGTGCAGCGGCGCGTACAGCTGATCGCTGGCGGCAACCCCTCCGGCGGCGTTGGCGAGGTGCTCGAGCGCCGCAGCCGGGTTACCGACCTCGAGGTAGACGTTGCCCAGGTTCAAGCGCACCCGGGCCTTGGACACTGGCGGATACACGGGATCGCGCAGCGCCGTGAGGAACTCGCGCACCGCCGCGTCGAGGTCACCCTGCCTGTAGCGCAGCAACCCGAGGTAGTTGCGCGTCTCGGTGAGCCCCGGGTTGCGGGACAGCGCCTTCATGAAGGATTCCTCCGCTGCGGAGAACTGTTCGGTCAGGAACTCCGCCACACCGAGCCACATGTAGGTCTCGCCGTTCTCCGGGTAGAGGTCGACCGACCGTTCAAGCAAGGGAATCGCTTCGGAAGGCTGGTTATCCTCGATATACAGGATGGCCAACATCTGCAGGTCACGCGGGTCGACCTCCTCCGGATTCTGCAGCGGAGCCAGGAGCCCGGCGTATTCGAGCACCCCGCCGACCGCACCGGCGGAGCCGATGGTGATCGCCGATACGCAGAGAAACGCTATCCAGCACAGAGCCTGCCTTGAGTAACGCATGGGCCAGATCGTAGCACGCCAGATGCCACTCGAGAGAGAGGGGTCCCGACTACTCTTCGACCAACGCCCGTGCCATCAGATCCTCGATCGCCGCCCGCGGCCGCTTGCCTTCGTGCAGGATCGCGTAGACCTCGTCGGTGATCGGCATCTGCACCCCCAGCCGGCGCCCCAGGTGAAATGCGGCCGCCGTGGTCTCGACGCCTTCGGCGACCATCTGCATGCTGCCGACCACCTCGTCGAGACTCCGGCCCTTGCCCAGCTCGACACCGACGTGACGGTTTCGACTCAACCTTCCGGTGCAGGTCAGCACCAGGTCGCCAAGGCCGGCCAACCCTGTCAGAGTCGCGGGCAGCGCGCCGCGGGCGACCGCCAGGCCGCTCAGCTCCTTGAGGCCCCGCGTGATCAGGGCGGCGCGCGAATTGGTGCCGAAGCCGAGCCCGTCGGCGATCCCCGTAGCGATCGCGATGACGTTCTTGAGCGCCCCGCCGTGCTCGACGCCGATGATGTCGGGGTTGCGGTAGGCCCGCAACGAGCCCTGGCTCAGGCAGGTCTGGACTCTCTCGGCCGCCGCCAGGTCGGCGCACGCCAGGGTGACCGCCGTCGGGTGGCCTTCGACGAGCTCGGCCGCAAACGAGGGTCCGGACAGAGCCACGATCGAGCCCTCCGTCCCGCCGGTGTATTCGGCAAGCACCTCGCTCATCCGCAGCCCGGTGTCGTCCTCCAACCCCTTGGTCGCCGAAACGAGGTGCGCCCCGGCAGGAAAGGCGGAGCCGATCTCGTCCCAGACCGGGCGCAGGTAGCGCGACGGGATGACGCTGATCACCAGGTCGGCCCCGGCCATGCTCGCTGCGGCGTCGGCGCTGACCACGAGAGATTCCGGGAGCCGGCAGCGCGGAAGATAATCGGCGTTCTCCCGGCTGCGATTCATCGCCTCGGCAGCCGCCTGCCGCCGGGCCCACAAGGTGACGTCGTGGCCGGCCGCGCTCGCATGAACCGCCAGAGCGGTGCCCCAAGACCCCGCTCCCAGGACCACGATCTTCCATCGGGCTCGGAGCTGCGAGTTGGTCGCGGGTGCGCTCACCATCGCTTGCGTCCGATCGCTGCAATGCTCATGATCGTGCCCCTCCGAGCTTCGCCTCTTCGCCTCGTGTGATGCGCCGGATGTTCTCCCGGTGACGCCAGACGATGACGCTCGCCGCCAGCAACGCGGCCGCGACCGAGTAGCTGTGCTCGTCGCGCAGCCACGCGGTGACCACCAGCGCCATCGAACCGAGGAGAGACGCCAGCGACATCATACGACCGACCGCCGCCGTTACCACCAGGACCCCGGCCCCGACCGCGGTCGGCACGGGCACGAGCAGACCGAAGGCTCCCAGCAAGGTGGCGACCCCTTTGCCGCCGCGAAAACCGAGCCATGGCGTGTAGCAATGTCCGAGCACGGCACCCAGCGCGCCGGCCGCGGCCCAAACAGGCGGTGGGTTGCCGAGCACAGCGACGCCGACATATGCGGCGACGAGCGTGCCCGCGGCGCCCTTCGCGGCATCGAGGAAAAGCGTGATGACGCCGCCACCGACACCGAGAGCACGGCTGACGTTGGTGGCACCGATGTTGCCGCTGCCGGTCTGGCGAACGTCCTCGCCGGTCTTCAGGCGGACCAGCAAATATCCGGAGGGAATACTACCGATGGCAAAGCCGATCAACAGACCCCCGATGATCGAGATGATGTCGTTGCGCGCCGCCAGCAACAGATCAATCATCGGCACCGTCGTCCGATCCGGCGAGCCGCTGGCGCAAGAGGTCGAGCACGGCTCCGACCGCAGCGGCACGTACGGCGTCGCGGTCACCGTCGAAGTCCCATTGCCGCGAAACTACGCCGTGATGGCCGGCAACGGCGCCGAAGACGCGCCCCACCGCCTCACCGGGGGCGGCGGTCGGGCCGGCCCAGCCGGTCACCGCCACCCCGTAGGTTGCCCCTGAGCGGTCCCTGATCGTCTCGGCGAGCGCTTCGGTCGTAGTGGCGGAAACCGTTCCGTGCTCCTCGAGCAGCTCGGGATCGAGCCCGGCGAGCTCGATCTTGGCGTCGGCGCCGTACACGACCGTGCCGCCCCAGAAGAAATCGGAAGAGCCGGGTACCCGGGTGAGCGTCGCCGAAACCAAGCCGGCGGTGCAGCTTTCCGCGGTGGCGACCGTCTCCCGTCTCTCGACCAAGACGCCGCCCACCTCTCCGGCGAGAATGCGCAGGTCGCCCGGCGTCGGATGGCTCACATCCCTGACGCCCAGAGGATGGCGCGAATCGTCACCTGTGTGTAGATCGCCGCCACGACGTCATCGGCCATGATCCCGACGCCGCCGTGCAGGCTCTCGAAGCGTCGTGCCGGGAAAGGCTTCCAGATGTCGAAGATGCGGAAGAAGAAGAACGCCAGGACCCAGCCGGTGGCACCCTGGATCGCCACCATCGACAGCCACATCGCCGCCCACTCATCGACCACGACCGCCGACGGATCCTCACCCCCTAGCCCCGGCGCCGCAATCTCGGCGGCGAACGTGCCGAGAATCGTCAGCCCGATGCCGGCGGCAAGCTGCCACTTCCAATCGAGGGGCGCCAGCAGCGGGATGAACAGCACCACGCCGAGCAGCGATCCCCAGGTGCCGGAAGCGGGCCGGAGAAAACCGGCGCCGAAGCCGGTCGCCAGCAGGCGGGAGGCCTGCTCGAGGGGGCTCCGGGTCACGGCGTGAGCCGTCCCAGCAACCTCGGGAAGGGGATCGTCTCGCGCACGTGCGGCACGCCGGTGATCCAGCCGACGACGCGTTCGAGCCCCATGCCGAAGCCCGAGTGCGGCACCGAGCCATAGCGCCGGATGTCGAGGTACCACTGGTAGTGCTCCTCGTTGAGGCCGTGCTCTCGGATGCGTGACAGGAGCAAGTCGTGGTCATGGATTCGCTGGCTGCCGCCGACGATCTCGCCGTATCCCTCGGGGGCGATCATGTCCATGGCCAGCGCCAGCTCCGGACGCTCCGGGTCGGGCTCCATGTAAAATGCCTTGATCGCGGTCGGGAACCGATGCACCAGCACCGGACGGTCGAAGGCCTCCGAGATGATCGTCTCGTGGCCACCACCGAAGTCCGAGCCCCACTCGAAATCCTCTCCCGCCTTCCGCAGGATCTCGACCGCATCGTCGTAATGGATGCGCGGAAACGGCTTCACGACCCGCTCCAGCGCCGTCGTGTCGCGCTCGAGCGCCTCGAGCTCGCCCTCGCACTCCGTAAGTGCCGTCTGCACCACATGCGAGATGAAGTCCTCCGCCAAGTCCATGGCGTCGTCGAGCGTCGCATAGGCGACCTCCGGCTCCAGCATCCAGAACTCGATCAGGTGCCGCCGGGTCTTGGACTTCTCGGCCCGGAAGGTCGGCCCGAAGCAGTAGACCCGGCCGTGGGCCATACAGGCCGACTCCAGATACAGCTGCCCGCTCTGGGTCAAGAAGGCGGTCTCCCCGAAGTAGTCGGTGGAAAATAGTGTGGTCGTTCCCTCGACCGAGGTCGGGGTCAGGATCGGGCTGTCGATGAGCACGAAGCCGCGGTCGTGATAGTAGGAGCGGCAGATCTGGACCACCTTGCTACGCACCCTGAGAGCCGCGTGCTGGCGCTTCGATCGGAGCCATAAATGCCGATGATCCATCAGGAATTCGGTCCCGTGCTCCTTCGGGCTGATGGGATACTCGGCGGCCATGTGGACGAGCTCGACGCGCTCGGCACCGAGCTCGAAGCCACTCGGGGCGCGGGCGTCGGCACGCACCGTGCCGGTCACGATGACCGATGACTCCTGGGTGATCTCACCGATCAGATCCCACGAGGCCTCGTCGACGTCCTGGGGCGTGGCCACCGCCTGAACGACGCCGGTGCCGTCGCGCAGCTGCAGAAAAGCGATCTTGCCGCTCGACCGCTTGTTGTACAGCCAGCCGCGCACGGTGACGGTTTTCCCCTCGTGCTCGCCAATCTTTTCGATGTAGAACGGTTCAGCCATGATGACCAGCGATCGTACCGTCGCCTATCGGGTGCGACAAGCCGGCGGCGCGGCGGTCGGTCCCCGCCTGACAGGGTCCTGGAAAACTCCCGGGAGTTCTTCAGCACCTTGTCAGAGACGCTCGAAAGCAGCGAGCTCGGCGATCATGTCGTCCCAGCCGAGGCTGGCGAGGGCGCGCTTCGCATGGCCCCACGTACGGCGCGCATAGGCAGCGTACTCGTGACGGCCGGCTACGCTCACCTGATAGCCGAAGGTGCCGAGCGCCTTGAGAGACCGTTGCGCCGCGGTCAGCGCGAGCCCCTGCCGGGCTCCGGCGGGCAACAAGGCCGGCGTTTGCGGTACGTCCGCCGCGGCGCTGATCTCGACGCTCGTTCGGGCGCCGGCCCAGAACGTTTCGATCGCCGCCGCCCTCGCGGTTCTCGGCAGGTCGCGGTAGTCATCCCACAACAAGGACACCAGGTCGTAAAACAGCGGGCCTTCCATGGCGTCCTGGAAGTCCACGACCATCAGCTCTTCACCGACCAGGAGGTTGCGCGAGTGGTAGTCACGATGGCACATGCGCCGCGGCAGCTCCGCCACGGCGGTGGCGAGACGCTCGAAGGCGGCGGCGCGGCGCGGCGACGGGTCGCTCTCGAGCCAGCCGCGCAGGGCATGCGCTTCGGTAAACGCCAGCTCGTTTGCAAAGCGCTCGGCATCGAGTCGCCAATCCGGGTTCGGACTCTGGACCTCGAGACCGCGCGCCTGCAACGCCAGGATGACGCGTGCAGCCTCGATGTACCGTGGGGTCAGCTCTCGGTCTTCGGCGTGCTCGGCGAGAAGTAGGTCACCCCCGTCTTCGACGATCAAGGCCCGCGTCGTGGCGCCGTAGATCCGCGGCACCCGAGCTCCGGCAGCGAGAAACCAGCGCGCCGTACGCTCATAACGCGCCACCGCGTCAGCATCGTCGCTCTCGTAGAGAACCAAGACGACCGTTGCCGGCGACGTCGGTTGGGGACGGGGATCCCCTAGCTTCACCGCCTCGGTCGCCGGCCACCGGTCCGGAGTCGCCTCGGGGTCCGGGGTAATCCTGTAGAAGCGCCGAAGCGAGGCGTGCAGGCCCAGGCGCACGGCGCCACCCACCGGCCAGGGAAACGGCAGCCCGCCGATGCCCGGCACCTCCTTCAACTCGCTCCACGCGTCGCCGTGCTCGGCACTCATCCCGTTCGCCCGACCGCCTCCGGCGCGATGACCTCGTCAACACGTCGCGCCCCCGACGGGACCACGGCGTCCTCGAGAACGATACAGCGCTCGACATGGGCTCCGGTCCCGATCCAAGCGCGCTGCATCAGCACGCTGTCTCGCACCGTCGCGCCGTAGCCGACATAGGCTCGTGAACCGGCGATCACGCCCTCGATCAACGACGCTTCTTCCAGTTCGACGTGCTGATCGAGCATGAACGGAGGACGCATCCCGGCCCGGAACCAGCCCACCAGCCCGCGCACGTAACCGCCCGGCATGATCCGCCGGTATCCTTCGAAGGCGAGCGGAAATTCTTCCCGCCGCAGGGCTTGTAGTTGGCACGAGAGGTAACGCTCGGGCGTGCCGATCTCGTACCAGCTACCGGGGACGACGACGCCGTGCAGCGGCAACCCCTCTTCGAGCAAGCGGCGGTAGATCGGATCGACCATGCCGCAATAGGTGCCCTCGGGAACCAGATCCAAGACCTCGCGCTCGACGATATGGATGCCGGTGAAGCACCCTGCGGCGGCATCGCCGCCGACCGACTCTCCAATCCCGATGCCCGGGATATGGGTGATGCTACCGTCGTCATCGATCTCGATGCCGGGGTGCGGGCGTCCGCCCGCCCCGGCGTGGAGCGCCATGGTCGCCAACGCCCCCGAATCACTGTGATGCTGCCACAGGGGACCCGGGGCGATTGTCGTCGCCACATCACCGTTGACGACGAGTACCCGGGCACCGAGCCGGTCGAGCACCTTCCGGGGCCCGCCGGCGGTCCCCAAGATCGACTCCTCGACGCTGAAATGAACATCGATGCCGAATGGCCTCTCTCGGTAGCGCACCCGCACGCTCTCCGGGCAGTGGTGCAGGTTGATGACCACCTCGGTGAAGCCGCAGCGACGCAACCAATCGAGCGTGTAGTCGAGCAACGGGCGGTTCAGGAACGGCACGACCGCCTTGGCGCGCATCGAGGTCAGAGGTTCGAGGCGGGTGCCGTAGCCCGCCGCCAGGACCATCGCGGTACAATTGGCACCCAGCGCCCCCCTAACCTGCATATCTCAATGCCCTCCTGCTGCAGGCGCGGAGAAGCGCGCTGAGATATCCGGGCCAACCCCGATTTCGTCCTCGATCGGCATCGCGCGCTCGATGGTAGCAGGCCGTCCCCTACTATCGGATCTCGAAGAACACGCCGAGGTGGCGCTCGTCGGCGCCACCCAACAGATCCGCAGGCGCCACGCCACGGGTGGCGAAGAGCCGGCCATGATAAGCGTAGCCGTCGCCATCACGGCGGCCGCGCCCGATTTCGAGGCGTGCGCGCTGGTTCGCTCCGGGCTCTGCCGGACCTCCAAATGTGGCTCCCTGCACCGAGGCCGCCACGTCTCCCGGAACCAGAACACGCAGCGACACCTCTAGTGTGTCGAGCGGTTCCCTCGTGGTGAGAACGAAATCAACGACGGTGCCGGGCGTCGCCCAGACGCCCCCCGCCTCGGCCCAGGCAACTTCAGGGAGCTCCTCAACGACCCACACAACGGGGCCCGCGTCCATCGTCGTCGGCCGATGGCGATCGGTACGGGGCCAAGCACCGTGGTGGACGAGCACGAAAGCGCAGGAGCCGACGACCACCGCGGTCGCCGCCTTCCATCCCGCGAGCCGGATCGGGGCCGGTGTCCCGCTCGTTGTGAGATCGCCCATGGGCTCGGCGTCGGCCGCCGGCTCGGGCGCTGGCGGCGTCGTCGCGACGATCGCTGCATCGGCGGCTCGCATCCCGTAGCGCCACAGAAACACGCCGAGCACAACCGTCACCGACGTCCACACAGACGTCACCGCCCAGTTCGGTTGCTCAACGTTGACCCACTGCGGAAACAGCCGCCACCAACCCGAGCCGTACGGCGTGTAGTTCTGCAGCAGCCGCGAGGCCAGAACCGGGTAGTCATGCGGCAAGAGCTGCGGCTGGGCGGCGTACGCCAGCGTCAACATCGTCGACAGGGCGAGCAGGCCGCCGCGCAGGGCGGCGTACCCGCGGGCGGTGGTAATGAGCGCCAAGCCGGCGCCCAGAGCCGGACCGAGCACCCACAGAACTGCCATCAACGGCCGCACCGGGGGACCCTGCCCACCGAGCTGCTGCGACAGCGCGTAGGGCCCGACGTACGAACCGACGACCAGCGCCGAAATCACCACCAGGCTGCGCCTCCGCCTCCACAGCAAGCCGAGCCCGACGATCGCCAGGAGAAAATGCGGTCCGTAGGCCAGCAAGCCGTCCTTCTGGTCGAGCAGGTAGCCGATCGCCGTGGCGACGGCGCCCGGCCACGCGTCGATGTAGGCGCGCCAATCGCCCCCCAGAGCCGGGGCGCCGGCCTGTGGCCCGGCGCCGAGGTAGACGGCAAGCGGCGAGATCGACCCGTACAGCGCCCACGTGAACAACGCGTGCAACAGAAACCCACCGGCCAGGGGGGCGCCCGATCGGCACGCACGGCCAACGCGGCCGGCCGGCGCCGCGCACCAGATCCCGACGAGGAACACCGTCCCGGCAAGCGGCATGTATTTCACGCCAAGCCACGGGAGAGCGGCGAGCGCCAGGCCGCACCAGATCTCCGGGGCATCGCGCGCCGCGGAGGGATCCCGCCCCACGCCTAGCCCGGACTCCTCAACGGGTGGCTGTTGAGAAGTGCGGGTTAGCCCGCGAAAGGCGAACAGGGCGAGCACCATTGCCGGCACTTCCGGAAAGATGAATAGCGGGGCGAAGAGCAGTGGCGCCAGCAACGTCGTGGCGGCGGTACCGTACGCCGCCGCGCGCCAGGAGACAGTCTCTTCGATAAAGCCGTACAGCATCCACGCGAACAACCCGTACAGTAGCGCCAGCAACGCACGCGGCAGGGCAACCATGGCCTCGGGGCCGAGCCGCTGACCCACCGCGTAGGCCGGTGCAATGAGCACCGAGAGACCGAGACCGTGCATCGAATACCGGGTCCCCTCGGCCAGTCCGGGCTTGTAGTGGGGCGAAAGCGCGGCCGGATGGTAGGGCGCGTGCACCCGACGGCGATAGTCCTCGGCCAGATCGAGGTCGCCGTCAGCGACCAACGAGTGGGTCACGATCAGGTAGTGCGGCTCGTCACCGCTCGGCGGACTCCAGCCGATCACCAGGACCAGCGCGACGATCGCGGTGCCGCCGGCCAACAACGACCGCAGACCGACACCGCTCTCCGCCGGTGCGGGCACCAGCGCGCCCCAACGGCGCACCACCAACAATCCGCCGACGGTGAGACCAAGCGCCGCCAGCGGCGGTGCCGTCGGCCAGAAGAAAAAAGCATCGAGCACGGGTGCGATCGACGGCGTCGCCGCCCCCCAAAGAAACGGCGTCAGGGCGACGCTGACCGCATTCGGCGATACCTCGCAACGACGCGCGACAAACGACGAGATCATCCACCTGCCGGCCGCCAGGACGAGGGCCAAGGTCGCCGCAGTTATCCAGAATCCGGTCGAACCGAGATAAGCGCCGGCGGATGCGACCGGGCTTCCGAAACCGAAGCCGGGAGGAATACCACCGTGCACGAGCCAAGCTGCAAGGCCGAGCCCGGCCGCCAGTGGTGCTGCTTTCGAGCCGTTGGTCAGAACTCGAGAATCTCGCTGTTCTTGCGTTCCGCCAGCTCGTCGATGCGCTTGACGTATTCGTCGGTGAGCTCTTGGACGTCTTTGTACCCGCGGTGTTCGTCGTCCTCGCTGATTTCCTTGTCGTGTTGCAGCTTCTTGATCTTGTCGTTGGCGTCGCGGCGGATATTGCGAATCGCCGTCTTCCCCTGCTCTGCAGCCCGGCCGACGACCTGGGTGAGCTCGAGGCGGCGCTCTTCGGTGAGCGAGGGGATGGGGATCCGAATCACCGTGCCGTCATTGCTCGGGTTCAGCCCGAGCTCGGCCTGATGGATGGCCCTCTCGACCGACTCCATCGCCGATTTATCATAGGGTTGAACGACCAGGAGGTTGGCGTCGGGCGCCGTCAGGCTGGCGAGCTGGTTGAGCGGCGTCGGGGCGCCATAGTAGTCGACCACGACATCGTCGAGAATCGAAATGCTGGCGCGGCCGGTACGCAGCGTATTGAAATCGTGCGTTACCGACCCAATCGAAGCCTCCATGTGCTGCTTCGCGTCGTGCAGGGCATCATCCACCATGGTGCCTGACTCCTTCGTTGCAGCCCCAAGCGCCCCGGCTCGGGATCTACGAGCTGTCTACGCGCTGATCGTCGAACCGATCGGCTCGCCCATGACCGCCTTGATCATATTGCCCTGCTTGCGCAGGTTGAAGATGAGGATCGGAAGGTTGTTGTCCATACACGTCGTGATCGCCGTCGCGTCCATGACCTGGAGCCGCTGCTCGAGAACCTTGAGATAGGTGATCCGGTCGATTCGTTCCGCCCCGGGATCGGTCTCCGGATCGGCAGTGTAGATGCCGCCGACCTTGGTTCCCTTCATCAGGATCTCGGCGTGGATTTCCATGGCACGAAGCGCCGCCGCCGTATCGGTAGAGAAATACGGGTTGCCAGTGCCGGCGGCGAAGATCACCAGACGCCCCTTCTCGATGTGACGAATGGCGCGGCGCCGGATAAGAGGCTCAGCCACCTGGCGGATCTCGATGGCCGACATCACTCGGGTCTCGAGGCCGCGCTTCTCGAGGGCGTCCTGTAACGCCAGGCTGTTGATCACGGTGGCCAACATGCCCATGTGGTCGGCCGTGACCCGGTCCATGTCGAGGGCGTCGGCGCGAAGGCCTCGGAAGATGTTGCCGCCACCGATGACGACCCCGAGCTCTACCCCGAGCGCGTGAACCTCGGCGACCTCGTCGGCGACCACCAATGCCACGTCGGGATCGATGCCGAAACCCTTGTCGCCCATCAGGGCTTCGCCGGAGAGTTTGAGAAGTACCCGCTTGTATTTCGGCCTGTCGCTCACCGCGGCATTCTAGCAGGCCGTGGGGAGAGGCTGATGCCTCTGGCACGCGGGTCTTGGGCCTATCAGGCCGTGGTGAAAGTGTGATGGGTCTGGCCGGGTGGGTCTTGCGGGCGAGGGCAAGGCGGGCCGACGACCGCGATGGCGAGCCATCGTCGAGGAGGCCCGACGCCGCCGTCGGCTGCAACCCCCACGTGCCCGTCAGCATCTCCCCACGGCCTGCTAACTGGTAACGATGAGCCGGGTATCCGATTCGCCGACCGCAAATCGCACAAAGCGACCGATGACAATGTTTTCGCCGAGGCGGTGAATGGCCTCGCTCAGCAGGTCGCCGACCGTCTGGTCGGGGTCCTTCACGAAGGCCTGCTCGTACAGCACGTTCTCGGAGAGGTAGCGCTCGAGCTTACCGTCGACGATTTTCTGGATGATCTCCGCCGGCTTGCCCTCGGCCTCCGCCTGCGATTGATAGACGTCGCGCTCTTCTGCCAGGGCGGCCTGGTCGACGTCTTCACGCTTGATCGCCCCCGGATTGGAGGCGGCGATGTGCATCGCGATGTCACGCGCCAGTTTGATGAATTCGTCGGACTTGGCGACGAAGTCGGTCTCGCAATTCAGCTCGAGCATGACCGCGATCTTGCTGCCGAGGTGCACGTAAACCTCGATGCGACCCTCGCTCGCCTCACGGCTGGCCTTCTTGGCGACCTTCGCCTTGCCCATCTTGCGGAGAATCTTGATCGCGTCATCGACATCGCCCGAGGATTCCTGCAGCGCTTGCTTGCAGTCCATGATGCCGACGCCGGTTCGTTCCCTCAGTTCCTTGACCTGATTCGCACTGATGCTCATTTGCTGATTCCCAGGTCGGCGGTCCCGGTGCAGGAGCGCCCGTGGCTTCCGGATGACTGCGCTCGACGGCGCCGTCGCTATTCCTTGGATTCCTCTACCGTCACGTCGCCATCGGCTTGCTTGGCGTCGGTATCGGCTTCCTCGGCGCCATCGGCTTGCTTGGCGTCGCTACCGGCTTCCTTGGCCGCGTCCGCGCCAGCGGCTTTCTTCGTATCGCTATCGGCCTTCTCGGCGTCCGTGGCTTCCGGCGGCTCGGTAGCTTCGCCGTCGGCCTCCGCGCCATCGGCTTCCTGCTTCACCGGCGCGTCCGGAGCCGGCGCCTTCTCGGCCGCTTCGACCCCGGCCGCCGCCTTGGCTTCCTCGACGGCCTCCAGAGCGGTGTCCTCGATCGCCTTCTCGTGCAAGTTGCGGCCCTCGAGAATGACATCGGCAGCAGCGGACAGGAACAGACGGATCGATCGCAAGGCATCGTCGTTGCCCGGCACCACGAAGTCGATGCCGTCCGGATCACAGTTGGTGTCGACGATGGCCACGATCGGAATGTCGAGCTTCATCGCCTCGTTCACCGCGATGTGCTCGCGCCCGACGTCGAGAACAAAGAGGGCATCGGGAATCCGCTCCATGTCCTTGATGCCCTCGAGGTTCCGGAAGAGCTTGAACTTCTGGCGCCGCAGCTTGATGCCTTCCTTCTTGGTCATCAGACTCATGCGACCGTCTTCTTCCATCGCCTCGATGTCCTTCAGGCGGGCCACACTCTTGCGGATGGTTTGGAAGTTGGTCAGCAACCCACCTAGCCAGCGCTGGTTGACGAAGTACATCCCGGTGCGTTCGGCCGCTTCGCGCACGGCCTCCTGGGCCTGGCGTTTGGTACCGACGAACATCACCGTACCGCCGCCGGCGGCAAGATTGCCGAGAAATTCGAGGGCCTGGCGAAAGGCCACGACGGTTTGCCGCAGGTCGACGATGTAGATACCGTTCCGCTGCGTGAAGATGTAGGGCTTCATCTTCGGGTTCCAGCGCCGTGTCTGGTGCCCGAAGTGGACGCCCGCGTCCAATAAGTCCCTCATGTTTACGCTGACCAAGCCGTGACCTCCTCTGCGTTCAGCGCTTGCTGAACTGGAACCGCGCGCGAGCGCCGCGTTGCCCAGGCTTCTTGCGTTCTTTCTTACGGGCATCGCGGGTCAGGAGCCCTTGCTCCTTCAACACGCCACGCAGGTCCGGATCGAAGTCGACCAGCGCCTTGGCGATGCCGTGACGGACCGCACCGGCTTGTCCGCTCAAGCCACCGCCCTTGACGGTGATGTAGAGATCGAACTTCTCGGTGTTCTCGGTCGCGTTCAGCGGCTCAGCCACGAGTTTTCGCTGGTCAACGGTGGTGAAGTACTCGTTGATCGGGCGGCCGTTGACGGTCGCCCCCCCCTTGCCAGGGCGCAGAAACACGCGCGCCACTGAAGTCTTTCGCTTGCCGGTTCCGTAGTTCTGCGTCTGTGCCATGGTCCCGTGCCTCAGTCAGCCCAGCTGTACGGTTGCGGCTGCTGTGCCTCGTGCGGGTGCTCGGGACCCGCGTACACGCGCAGCTTGGTGAGCATCTGGCGGCCGAGCTTGGTCTTGGGAACCATGCCACGCACCGCGGATTGCAAGATTCGAGTGGGATGCTCGCGCATCACCCGACGGGCACGCGCTTCCTTGATGCCGCCCGGGTAGCCGGTGTGCCAGTAATAGATCTTGTCGTTCATCTTGTTGCCAGTCAGAACGACCTTCTCGGCATTGATGACGACGACGTGGTCACCGCAGTCCAGAAACGGCGTGTACATGGGCTTGTGCTTGCCCATGAGCATCGTCGCGATTCGGGTGGCCAGGCGTCCGAGAACTTGGCCCTCGGCGTCGATCAAGTGCCACTCGTGCTCGATGGTATTCTGCGAAGGAAACGGTGTGCTCATGGTTACCTAGTCGGCAGCGACCAGCTGCTCGGCCTCCGCCCTCTCTTCGTCCGTGACCGCTTTCAACGACAGGCGAATACGGTCACGCTCGTCAATATTGACGACCTTCACGAACAGCTCGTCGCCCTCGTTGACGTGGTCACGCACGTCCTTGACGTGATGGTCGGCAACTTCTGAAATGTGCAGCAAGCCGTCGGTCCCCGGCAGGATCTCGACGAAGGCGCCGAAATCCTTGATCGACCGAACCGTCCCGGCGTAGACCTTTCCGACCTCGGCTTCGGCGGTCAGACCCTCGATGATCGCGAGAGCCGCCTGCCCGGCTTTACTGTCGGTCGCGGCGATCTGCACGGTACCGTCGTCCTCGACGTTGATGCGGCAGCCGGTGTCCTCCTGAATGCCGCGGATGATGCGACCGCCCGGGCCGATGATATCGCGGATCCGGTCGACCGGGATCTTGATCGAGATGATCTTCGGCGCGTACCGACTGGTCTCGGGACGGGGCTCGGAGATCGCCTCGCGCATCTTGCTGAGGATGTGGATCCGGCCCACCCTGGCCTGCTCGAGCGCCTCGGCGAAGATTTCGCGCGACAACCCTGTGGCCTTGATGTCCATCTGCATGGCGGTGATGCCGCGCGGCGTGCCCGCGACCTTGAAGTCCATGTCACCGTGGTGATCTTCTTCACCGGCGATATCGGAGAGGACCGCGTACTCGTCGCCCTCCTTCATCAATCCCATGGCGATCCCCGCCACCGGGGCACTGACCGGAACGCCGGCGTCCATCAGCGACAGAGTCGCGCCGCAGACCGACGCCATCGACGACGAGCCGTTCGACTCGAAGATGTCGGAAACGATGCGAAGTACGTAGGGGAAATCGTCTTCAGAAGGCAGTACCGGCTGCACGGCGCGCTCGGCGAGAGCCCCGTGACCGATCTCGCGCCGGCCCGGTCCACGCAGGAAGCGCGCCTCGCCGACCGAGAACGGCGGGAAGTTGTAGTGCAGATAGAACTTCTTCCACCACTCGCCGCCGTAGTTCTCCATCTTCTTGGAGTCCATCTTGGTGCCGAGCGTCGTGGTGACGAACGCCTGGGTCTCGCCACGGGTGAACAGCGCCGAACCGTGCGCGCGGGGGGCGACGCCAACCTCGCAGACGATCGGGCGAATCTCGTCGAACGCACGACCGTCGGCTCGCACCTTGTCCTTGAGGACGCCGCCGCGGGTGTACTTCTTGATCAGGTCGTAGAACGCCTCTTTGTAGTCGTCGCTGTGCTCGGCCTCGTCGCCCTCAAGAGCATCGAGCAGCTCAGCGCGGAGGTCGTCCATGGCGTTACGCTGCTCGATCTTGTCCTTGACCGCGAGGATGTCCTTGATCTTCTGGCCGACTCTTTCCTCGGCCTTGGCGATGATCGCCTCGTCGATCTCGTACACCTCGAACTCGCGCTTGACCGGCTCGAGCTGGTCGTAGATGCGCTGCTGCAGATCAATGAGCGCCTCGATCGAGGGCTGGGCGAACTCGAGCGCGTCGAGAATGTTTTCCTCGGACACCTCCTTGGCGCCGGCCTCGAGCATGACGACCGCATCGCGCCTCGCCGCGAGGATCATGTCCAGGTCACCCTCGGCGACCTGGCTGCGCGTCGGGTTGATGATGAACTCGCCGTCGATCATGCCGACGCGAACCGCCGCGATCGGAATGGTGAACGGGATCGGCGAGCAGTACAGGGCCGCCGACGCGCCGGTGATGCTCAGCACGTCGGGGAGAATCTCCGGATCGGCCGACAGGACGTTGCCGATGACCTGGGTCTCGTGCCGGTAGCCTTTGGGGAACAGCGGCCGGATCGGCCGGTCGGTCATCCGCGAGGTGAGGATCTCGGCCTCGGTGGGGCGGCCTTCACGCTTGAAAAAACCACCGGGGATGCGCCCACCCGCGAAGCTGTTCTCGCGGTACTCGCACGTCAAGGGTAGGAACGACATCTCCTTGGGGCGCCGGTCGCTGACCGCGGTAACCATGACGACGGTCTCGCCATAGGTGATCACCACCGCGCCATCTGCTTGGCGGGCCAACTTGCCCATCTCGATCGTCAGCTCGCGGCCGCCGATCTCTACCGATTCGCTAATTACCATGTTCTTCTTCCGTCTCCTCACCGCCGGGCACACCACATGCGTGCCCTCTGCTTGTCAGGCGTAACGCTTTCCGCAGAATGCCGGGGTCCCGGACGGAGGGGGGAGCAACTCTCTTGGAGTGCTTACTGGTGGCGACATGTCGCCGGATGTCCCTTCGCCGCTTCCGCTTCCCGCAATCTCCGCCAGTCGATATCCGATCGACCGCTATACGCTCCGCAACCGCTACTTTCTCAGGCCGAGGCTCAAAATAATGGCCTGATACCGACCGTCATCGATCTTCCGTAAGTAGTCGAGGAGGCGGCGCCGCTTGCCGACCAGCATCACCAGGCCACGCTCCGTCGCGTGGTCCTTCTTGTGCTCTTTCAGATGCTCCGTCAAATGCCGGATGCGATCGGTCAGCAGTGCGATCTGGACTTCGGGAGAGCCGGTGTCCTTATCGTGGCGTCCGTACTCCGCAACTGTTTCTAGTGTCGTGGTCATCACAAAAAAAAAGGTGGAAATCAAGAAAACTTCAGGCAGCGCGCAAAACACCCTTTGCCCGCCGGAGAATGGGAAGATAACACGGGTCTGTGAGCCTGTAAACCGCCGCCGCGGCGGCACATTCGAGCCCCACGCGGGGCCGCGAAACACCCCTCATCGCAAGACGATTCGCGGTTGGATGAGGCCGCCGGGGACCATCTCCCCCGCGGCGATCATGACGCCGCTGCGATCCACGACCCGTACCCAACCGTCGCTGTCGTGGGCACCACCAGGTGTGTCGACCGAGATGCCCGGACGGCGTTCGACGATCCAGCCCGCCTCCAAGATGCGGCCGTTGGCGGTCGCATCGGCGCCTTCCTCGCCGACCGTCGCAATGGGCCAGTCGGGAACCATGTCGGCGGCCGGCAGGATCCGCTCCTCCAGAGCCTGGGGCGTGGTTTCTTCGATCTCTTCCCAACTCACGGCGTGCGGGAGCGAGAACGAGCCACTGCGCGTGCGGCGCAGCCCGGCGAGATGGGCCGGGCAACCCAAGGCCTCGCCGAGATCGTGGGCCAACGTCCTGACATACGTCCCGGCGCCGCAGTGAATCCTGACCTGGATCGTGTCCGTGGTCAGATCGAGGAGCTCGGCCGAGTGGATCTCGACGATCACCGGCTTCGGCCGCACGTCCTCGCCCCGCCGTGCCCTGCGGTAGGAGGGTTGGCCGCGGACTTTCTTGGCGGAATAGGCCGGCGGTGTTTGCTCGATGGCGCCAACAAACGAATCCAAGGCATCCTGCACTTGCTCGCGATGCAGTGGGGGCGGTGTAACCGGATCGGCAAGAGCCTCCCCTTCGGCGTCGTACGTATCGGTGGCCCAACCCAGCCGAACGGTCCCCTCATACGCCTTGTCGTGCCCCTGGAGGAACCGCGCCAATCGCGTGGCAGCTCCCAGGCAGACCAGGAGCACCCCCGTAGCCTGCGGGTCGAGGGTGCCCGCATGGCCCACCCTGCACCCGAGGATCCGACGGATGCGCTCGACGACGTCGTGTGAGGTCAAACCGGCCGGCTTGTCGATCACCAGCAAGCCGGCTGGTCGGAGCGCTCTAGCCGGCATATCTCAACGCCCTCCTGCTGAGGTCGCGGAGAAGCGCGGGTCCACGGCGTTGCGCTTGGTCGGGCACCTTCGCCCGATTGTCCAGGCCGGCCTCGCTCACGCGTCCCCTTCGGCGATGCCGAGCGCACGATGCACTGCACCCAGAATCTCGCGACGTGCATGCGTCAGGTCGCCCGGCACCACGCATCCGGCGGCACGTGGGTGCCCACCTCCACCGAACGTCCCGGCGATCGCGGCGACATCGACGGATTCGTCGGAACGTAAGCTGACGCGGTATTGCCCGACCTCGACCTCTTTGAACAACAGCGAGACCGAGACGCCGTCGATCGCCTTGCCGTGGTTGACGATGCCTTCGGTGTCGGGTTCGCCGGGGCTGGCTTCGAGGGTGGCGCGATCGAGCACCATCGAGGCCACCCGGCCGCCGGCTTCCATCCGCAGGCTGCCGAGGCCGGCGGCCAGCAAGCGGACCTTGTCTGCCGGAACATTTTCGTAGATCGCCTCGGCCACCGACGCCGGATCGACGCCGAGGCCGACGAGCTCGCCCGCGACTCGGAAAGCCTCGGCGTCGGTGTTCGAGTAGCGGAACGATCCCGTGTCCGTGAGAATCGCGACATAGAGATGGGTGGCGATCGCCGGTGTGATATTGACGCCGAGCTCTACCAGGAGGCGATAGACCATCACCCCGACCGCGGCGATCGACGGATCCACCCAGTTGACGTCGCCGAAGTGCGGGTTGTTGGCGTGGTGGTCGATGTTGACGATCAACCGGCCGTCGAACCCGCTGATGCCGGTGCGCTCCACGCCGTTGCACTCCATGAAAACGGCGACCGGAAACCCTTCCGGCGCCGTGGAAGACACCCCGATACGATCACTGTCGGGGAGCCGGCGATAGGCAGTGAACAGCGGATCGGCAGAGATCACCGCGGTGCGCTTGCCCAGCTGCTCGAGGGCGAGCCCCAGGGCCAGCGATGACCCCAGCGAGTCGCCATCCGGGTCACGGTGACCGACGATGACGAAGGCGTCGTGCTGTTGCAGCACCTCGATGACCTTATCCATCGGTGTCCTCTTCGGATTCGCTCTCACCACGCGTCTCCGCGAGCAACGAGTCGATGCGGGCGCTGGTATCGAGCGTCTCGTCGAGGACGAAATGCAGCTCCGGTACACGGCGGAGCTTGAGACGGCGGCCGATCTGCGACCTCAGAAAACCGCCGGCCCGCTGCAGTGCATCGAACGATTCCGCCGTCTGCTCATCGTCACCGAGGATGCTCACGTATGCCCGCGCATGCTGCAAATCCGGGGACATCCGCACCTCGGTCACCGTCACGAAGCCAACGCGAGGATCCCGGATCTCCCGCTGGATGAGCTCGGCGAGCTCGACCCGAAGCTGATCGCCCAAACGCTCGCGGCGGAATCGAACCATCACGCGATCCTCACAGGTGGAGAAAAAATACTATAGCCGCGGGCCGGAGTCCGCCTCGCTACTCACAAGAACTCGATCTCGACCGAGATCAGCTGCGCCTCACGTTGACGCTCCGCCTCACGAAGCACCTTCTGGAACATCCTATCGATCGGCTCGCGCTCAGCGGCGATCGAGACGACTCCGATCGTAGACCGCTGCCACAGGTCGTGGTGGTCGATCTCCGACACGCCGACGTTGAACTTGTTCGATACCCGGGTTCGGAACGAGTTGAGGAACCTGCGCTTTTCCTTGAGGCTCCGACAGGCCGGCAGGTGAAATTCGAGCGTGCAGACGCCGATGATCACGGCTCGTTAGAGCTTGACCTCGAGCTCTTCCAGCTCGAACGCCTCGATCACGTCGCCGATCTTGACGTCGCTGAAATTGGCAATAGCGATGCCGCATTCGAATCCCTGCTGCACCTCGGCAACATCGTCTTTGAAGCGGCGCAACGAACTGATCTTGCCGTCGAAGATGATGACGGAGTCGCGAACCAGGCGAACCTGGGCATCCCGAGTCATCTTCCCATCGGTGATGTAACAGCCCGCGATCGACCCGACTTTCGGAATACGGAATGTCTCGCGCACCTCAGCAGCCCCGAGGGTCGTTTCACGAAACTCGGGCTTCAGCCTGCCGAGCATCGCCTGCCTGAACTCGTCGATAAGCTGGTAGATGACGGTGTAAAGGCGCAGATCGACACCCTCTCGCGCCGCGATGTCGGCGACCCCACGCTCAGGACGGACGTTGAAGCCGATCAGGATGGCATTCGACGCCGAGGCCAGCAGGACATCCGATTCCGTGACGCCACCCGGCGCTGCGTGGATGATCTTGACGTTGACCTTGTCGCCCGAAAGCTTTGAGAGCGAGTCCTTGAGGACCTCGACAGAACCCTGGGCGTCGGCCTTGATCAGAACCGAAATATCGACGCGATCGGCGGCCCGCAGTTGCGCGTGCAGGTCGTCGAGCGTCAGGCGGCTGCCCGCCGTCAACGACTCGCGGCGGTGCCGCTCCTGGCGAATCTCGGCGACCTTGCGCGCCAGCGTCGCCGCCTCAACGACCTGGAAGTTGTCACCGGCTTCCGGGACACCACCCAAGCCGAGCACCTCGATCGCCATCGACGGGCCAGCCTCCTTGAGCTGGGTGCCGCGGTCGTCGATCATGGCGCGAACCCTGCCGCTTTCCATGCCGGCAACCAGGTGTTCACCGACCTTCAGCGTGCCTTCCTTGATGATCAGCGTCGCCACGGGGCCGCGCTGACGATCGAGCTGCGCCTCGAGCACCGTGCCGCGCGCCGGAACCGTCGGGCTGGCGGTAAGCTCCTGCATCTCGGCGGTCAGCGACATCATCTCGAGCAACTCCGAGAGGTTCTGCTTCATC
>Ga0114950_10000706_pt1 | contig 23645 bp, 21 predicted proteins | sample N075metaG_FD_83503 | JGI IMG/M metagenome (GOLD analysis project Ga0114950, IMG submission 83503) | Deep subsurface microbial communities from Kermadec Trench to uncover new lineages of life (NeLLi) - N075 metaG | ecosystem: Environmental > Aquatic > Marine > Ocean trench > Sediment | place... | reverse complement strand
TGACCCCGGTCTGGGCAATAACTTCGCTATCGGTAAAAGCGCCCAAGAACTTCGGGGCGAGGATGAAAAATAGCGTTCCCATAACGAACGCGATGAGAACGGCGCGTGTCATCGCGTAGACGACAACGTCGCGCACGAGGTCTCTGCGCTCCGCGCCGTGAAACATGCCGACAAGGGTCACGAGACCCGCCGAGAGTGCTATCACCGGCAGCAGGTAGATGTGGTCGATGCGGGAGCCGACTTGAAAGGCCGCAACGGTCTCGTCGGAATAGACAACGAGAAGGCGATTGAACACCGCTCCTCCAAGGGCCATAACGACGAACGAGAAGGATGCCGGGGCCCCGACAGCAAAGATCTTTCCGAGAAGCGACCAAGAGAAGCGAAAATCCCGGAGGTCGAACGTAACGTAGGCGTGCTTCTTGAAGAACAGAAGATAAACGAACGCCGAGGCCGCGAGCGCTTGGCTCAACACCGTCGCGAGAGCGGCTCCTTCAACGCCCATATCGAGCTCAAAAATGAAGATGGGGTCGAGCACGATGTTCAAGAGCGTCCCGCCGCCTTGAATCATCACAGGCGTTTTCACGTCGCCTTCGCCCGACAGGATCGAACGGAAGAAGACCGACATGACGAGAAAAACGTAGCCGCCTGCGAGTATCCGAAAATAGGCCCAGGCGAGCGCCATCAAATGGTCGGGAACGCCGAGCACGGAGAGGAACGCTCTCCCCTTCCAGTAGGCAAGGAGAGTAAAGATGGCCGAAATGACGACGCCGAGCGCGACCGAGTGCTCGGCGGCGGAGTCCGCGAGCCGTTTGTCCCGGGCGCCGATATAGCGCGCGATCACCGAAGTGACGCCGGAGCCTAGACCGAAGACGATCCCGATCCCGAGAAAGACGACCGGCATGTTGAAGGCGAGCGCCGCGAGCGCCTCGGAGCTCACCTGCCCGACGAAATACAAGTCCGCAAGCATGTAGACCGTCTGGACCGACATGCCGATCATGATCGGGAGCGCGAGTCGCCAGAGCGCTCGCCGGGGATGGGCAATGAACTCATCGAGCCGCGAGCCGCGTTTATCTTGGGTCATAAGGACTCACAGATCATCCTATAAGTAGGGAGTCAACAGACGTGCCGCTCCGTCTCGGAGTCGAACGGGTAGCTTGCGTTTCCGATGCTCCTCGGCCGTGAGCCGACGCGCTTTCGCAATCCGCTCCCGCACGAGGCCCCCCATCTGCTCGGCGAGCTCCCGGTCATAGCATTCGACGTTGAACTCGAAGTTCAAGCGCAAGCTTCTCGGATCCCAGTTGATCGACCCGAGCAAGACCCAATAGTCGTCCACTACCATGAGCTTGGTGTGATCGAACGGTTTTTTCGGTGAAAGCCAGATGCGGCACCCATGTTCGAGAACCTGATCGATCTGCCCCCCCATCGCCCAGTTCACGAGTTTCAAGTTGCCCTTCTCGGGCAAAACGATATCGACGTCGAGACCACCCAACGCGGCCGTGTTGAGGGCATAAACGAGCGCTTGGTCCGGCAGAAAATAGGGCGTGATAATCTTGACGGAGCGCGTCGCGCAAGAGATGGCGCCCATGAGCGTAAAGTTCAAAACGTCCAGATCGGCGTCAGGGCCGTCGACGATACCGCGGGCGATCGTTCGGCCGACGGGCGAGAGTTTTCTTAACCAGCGCGCGCCGTCGAGTGACTCTCCCGTCGTAAACTCCCAATCCTCGGCAAAGGTCTCGCGTAGATGCTGCACGACCGGCCCCTCGATGCGAAAGTGCAAGTCCATCCCGGGATGTTTCGGCTTCTCATCGAGAACGAAATCCTCACGGATGTTCATCCCGCCGGTGAAGCCGATACGACCATCGACGACCATGACTTTGCGGTGGTTGCGCAAGTTGAACGATGGTAGGCGCGTCGAGAACGTGGGAAGAAACAACGCGACCGGAACGCCGTTTCGCTTCAGAAGCCTCGAGATCCGAGGATGCGAGTAGCGCGAGCCGACCGAATCGATGAGGACGCGGACTTCGATCCCGCGACGGGTCGCATCCGTGAGTGCTTCGAGAAACTGGCGGCCCGCCGAGTCGCTGTCGAAGATATAGGTGAGCAGAACGATGCTCTCCTCGGCGCCCCGAATAGCCTCGAGCATCGCCGGGTAGGCCTCGTCGCCATTCACGAGTAACTGGACGAGATTTCCGTCAAGGAGCGGGCGCGAGGTCACGTTCCCGACCAGATGAGCGAGCTCCACCGCTTGGTCCGTGGCCCCAGGGATTGCCGCGATATCCCCCGGGACGAGGCCGGCCGCGGGGAGCGGGCCATCCGCGTTCCCCTCGTTTTGCCGGCGAAGCGCCACGGCCCTTCGCCGGATGCGATTGATTCCAATCAGGTAGTAGAGAACCGAGCCAAAGAGCGGCACGAGAAGAATGAGCCCCACCCAACCAATCGCCGCGCGAACTTCATCCTTGAACAAAAGCACGTGGACGCCCGCGACGACGGCGAATACCGCGACCACCCCCGTGCCTGCGAGAACGAGATGCAAGGCGACCCAATCAATCATGGTAAAAGCTTGTGAAAGAATAGCATGTGACCCTGTCATCTCGAGTGGACGTTCTCGTCCTCTCCGCGTCCTTAGACTGGACGTAACCTACTCTCTGACAGCAGGATCGGAGGAACCGGAAGTCCTTGCAATCCCGGTATTTCCACGTCTTACGTGCCATTGAGGTGTTGTGGCCCTGACTTTGCAGATGGGTTACCATGTGAAGGTAGTGGACCAAATGTTTGAGGCCCACCGGACGACGATGCTGGAACGTTTGCTAAGAAACTTGGCCCCGTGGATGCTGATTTCACTATTGGTCGCCTTGATGGGTTGTTCCGCAAGTCAGTCCTCGACACCATCGATTCCGGAGCCACCCAAGCCTCCTTCAGAACCTTCTGCGACATCCGAAGCTCCGATACCGACGCCGCTCAGCGGCACCGGGACGGCCCCCACCGCGGAGGCCGGCGCCGCGTCCGAAAGCAAAGAGAGTGACGGCGAAGCCGGCGGAGAAGGTGCGGAGAGCGGAAGCGACGGTGAAGGCGAAGGCGAAGAAAGCGAGACCGAAAGCGAAGAAGGAGGCGGGACGGAGGCCACGGCAAGCGGCTCACCGCCAGGAGCGCCGACATCGGATGAACGGCGCGCCGGTTTGGAGAGCGAACTCGACGAGTCCTTGCGTGAGTTCGACGGTTTGATCTTGAAGGAGCAGGAGCTCCTCGAAGGCCGGCGCGAAGCCGCCGCGGCCGGTGGCGGTGGCGGCGCTGAAAACGCTGGCGCAGGCTCGGGTGAAGACGAGTTGGAATCGCGTCGCTCGGCACAAATGGCGGGTGGCACCGGCGGATCGCCCGATGCACCTGAAGAGCCCCCAACGAGTGAAAGCGACGCCCGCGTCGAGAGCGCGCCAGGCGAGGACGAAAGATACATCCCACCCGTTCCCGAAGATGTTGGCGATGGTCGCGACGACGACATCGTCGCCAAACAGATTCGTGAAGCGGCAATGACTGAGAAGGACCCCATGCTTCGAGAGAAGCTCTGGGCGGAGTATCGTGCTTACAAGAGCGCGACGAAAGACTAGCTGTTTAAGGGAGACAGACATGACCATGCAAGCGCCGCATCGCGGATCAGGAGCGACCCTTCTCCTAGGCATCCTCGGCCTAGCTCTCGCGGCACCGTCGTGGGCCCTCGACCACAAACCCATCGAGCTCGTCCAGGCGCAGGCCGAAGTACCGGAAGAAATGCTGCTCGATGTCGGCATCCAGCTCTTCGATCCGGGTCTCCCCGATGACGAATACGAGCGCTATACGCTCGAAGACAAAGGTATCTTTGCCGACGTCCGCAACGCGGAAGCGCGCTATTTGCCTATGCGCCTCAAGCAGACGCTCGAGATGTCCGGCTACTGGGGCGCCGTGCGCATCGTTCCCGCAGTCCATCTCGTCGACTTGCGGATCGGTGGGGCCATCTACAAGTCCAACGGGAAGGACCTCGAGATCGACCTCATCGCCGTGGATGCGCGCGGAAAAAAGTGGCTCGACAAGCGCTACAAAGGCGAAGCCAATCCTATCGTTTACAAAGAGACCGAGGCCGACCGCGAGCCGTTCCAAAGCCTCTACAACAAAATCGCGAACGATCTTCTGAAAGTGGCCCAAAAGCTCGATGAAGAAGACGTTCAGGAAGTGCGCCGAGTAGCCGAGCTGCGATTCGCAAACTACCTCGCGCCCATCGCCTTTGGCGACTATCTAAAAGTCAAGAAGAACAAGTACAAGATCGAAAAGCTCCCGTCCTACGAGGATCCGATGATGTTGCGCCTCGCCGAAATTCGCGAGCGCGACTTCATGTTCGTCGACACTTTGAACGAGTATTACGCGGACTTCCACGCACAAATCGATCCCGCTTATGACAGCTGGCGCGCCTACGCCTACGAAGAGCAGCTCGCCTATGACAAGCTCACCAAACAAGGCAGGTTAGAGAAAATTCTCGGCGCGGCCGCCATCATCGGCGGCGTTATCGCCGCAACCCGGGGCGGACGTGTGGGCCAGACCGCCGGACAAGTCGGGGTCCTCGGCGGGATGGCGATCCTGAATGATGGCTTTCAGAAGTCCGAAGAGGCGAAAATGCATCGGGAGTCGCTTCGCGAGCTCGCGGCGTCATTCGACTCGGAAGTCGCACCTATATTGATTGATGTCAACGGCGAAGTATTGCGACTCACAGGTTCCGTAGGAACTCAATACGACACGTGGCGCCAGATTCTCCGTCAAATTTTTGCAGCCGAGACGGGGCTGCCTTTGGACCCGAACGCCGGACCCATTCCGGCGTCTCCTGGCCCGTCCAAGAACTAAGCCCCGAAGGCCGTGCCATGACGAGTCTGGCTCGCGGTCAGTTGCTCGGGCAGCGTTTTCAACTCATCCGTCCACTCGGCAAAGGAGGTATGGGCGAAGTGTGGCTAGCAGACGATCGTGAGCTCGAGGATCGCGTGGTGGCGAAAGTCATCCCCAAAGGCGCCTCCGAAGATGCACTCACGCTTTTGCGACGCGAGTGCCGCCACGCACGCAAGCTCGTCCACAAGAACATCGTGCCGGTCTACGATTTTCATCGCGGGTCCGGCGTCAGCTTCATCACGATGGCTTATGTCGAAGGCGAGAACATCGGCTGTTTGCGCGGGGTTCCACTAAAGGACGTTCTCGCGCCGCTCATCTCCGTCGCTGATGCGCTCGCCTATGCGCACGCTCAGGGGATCGTGCACCGCGATCTCAAAGCCCCGAACATCTTGATCGACCCTTCGGGCGAACCGCAGCTTCTCGATTTCGGGATTGCCGGCGTTCTCGATCGGGAACCGGGTGCGCTCGAGATCCGCGGAGGCGGCTCAGAAGGAACAGCGAGCCCACAGCAGCTCGCTGGTGAAACGCCATCGCCCACCGACGACATCTACGCATTTGGCATGCTCGTACGCGACTTGACGAGCGGCGAGAAGCTCCCTTCCAAGCTCGAAGCACTTTTGAGTGCTACGACCAACCGCGATCCGCGCCACCGTCCAACCGACATGCGGTCCATCCAAGCGAGCCTCGAGGAGATTCGGCGAGAGATCACCGAAACGCCCGCGGTCAAACTGACTCCACCTCCGCGTGTGACGAAGAAAATTGAGCCTGTCGCCTTCGATGCGATGAAGCCGCCGACACCTACGACATCAACGTCCAGCGTGAAGCGACGTGAGGACCAGAGCGGCGGGATGGGCTTCAAGACACTCATGACCTTCGCGGTGCTCGTAGGACTTGCGGGTGTCGTGTTCTTCGTGCTCCCGAGCTTTGTCGTCGACACCACCCCCGCGTCGACTGAGATAACTGAGGCCTCGGAGCCAGCTCCACGAGCCGAGCTAGCGGTCGAGACCGCCGACCTAGAAACCCTCGCCGAAAGCAAGGCGCTGGCCGATAAAGCACAAGAACGGGCCGCGGGCGCGCGCGAGGCGCTCGAGGCGAGACAAGCGCAAATTTGGGGTGGCGAAGATTATCGCCTCGGCGTCGAGGCCATGACGGCAGGGGGCGAGCAAATGCAGCGGCGCGAATTCGCGCGCGCCGAGACCACCTATGAAGAAGCGCTCACGCACTGGAACGTGGTGCAAGGTCTGGCAAGCGGCGTCGTGTCCGAGGCGCTCGCCCGTGGACGCGACGCGCTCGCGGCGGGAAGAAGCACGGAAGCCACCGATGCGTTTGCGCTCGTTCTGAAAGTCCAACCGGGCTCGAGCGCAGCTCGCACGGGACTCGAGCGCAGCCGGGTCCTCGACGAAGTCCGCACGCTCACAACGAGCGCTGAAGAGCTCGAGGCTCGAGGTGATTTGGATGGCGCGGCGGAGCGCTACCGCAAAGCCGTCTCGCTCGATCCGCTCACGACGGCCGCCCAAAAAGGCTTGGCTCGCATCGACAAACACGCTTCGGAGCAGGCGTTCACCGCCGCGATGTCCGAGGCGGTGGCGGCCTTGAACGCACGAGACTTCCCGCGTTCACGGGAGGCCTTCGAGCGCGCGCGCGCCATCAAACCCAAAGCGCCCGACGTCACGAACGGGCTCGCGGCGGTCGCTGAAGGCGAACGGCTCGCCACGATCGCCGAGAATCGTGAGAAAGCACGCGGCTTCGAAGCCCACGAAGCGTGGCGCTCGGCGGCCCAACATTATCAAGCCGTGCTGGACGTGGATGCGACCATCCGCTTCGCCCAGGAAGGCAAGGCGCGCGCCGAGGCCCGGGCCGATCTCTCGTCCAAGCTCACGTTTCACGTCGGAAACCCCGCGCGGCTCTCGGAGGCCAAAGTGCTCGATGAAGCCTCCCGATCGCTTCAGCGGGCGATGGATATCGAGGAGAAAGGTCCCCGGCTCGCGGGTCAGATCGAGCGGCTCGATGCGCTCGTACGCGAATATTCGACGCCCGTACAAGTCTATTTGCTCTCCGACAAGAAGACCGAGGTCGTCGTCTACAGAGTCGGGACGCTCGGAAAGTTCGATCGTCACGCTCTCGTCTTGCGACCCGGAACCTACACGGTGGTCGGAACCCGCCGGGGCTACCGAGACGTGAGGCTTCGGCTCGTCGTCGAAGCCACGGCACCACCCGAACCTCTACTCGTCCGCTGCGAGGAGAAGATTTGAGCTGGCGATACGTCGTACGTGAGGCGAACGGCACACGTCGTCGCGTCGAGGCGAGCGCCTTCCCGTTATCCGTTGGCGGTCCCGACCCCGACATCCCCGTTCCTGGCGCTCAAACGGAAGAGCCACTCGCTCATCTCGGTTTATCGGGCGACGAGGTCTTCGTGCAACCCGCATCCGGAAAGGTCCGCGTCAACGGCACGCCCGTAAAAACGTCTCAATGGCTCCGCGACCACGATGTCATCGCCGTTGGCGGAGCCCGCATCGAGATCGAAGCGCGAGGTGGCGACTTCAAGTTTTGCCTCGACCCTGCTATCAGTATCGACGACAAGAAAACCGACCCTCCCGTCATCGTCGGCCCCCCCGCGACTACTGACACGAGTGCACCTAAGGGCTCGGGAGAGACCGTTAGCCCGGTCGCGTTCACGCCCACGCCGATTGCCGAAGCGCGTCCGCGACGGCCTCGCATCCGCGCCGGGGCGATCGTCTTCTGGGTACTCGTCCTTCTTCTCGGCTCGGTAGCCTGGGCGCTTTTTGGCGTGCGCTCGGTCGCCTTCGAGTTCGACCCGGCTCCCGACACTTATCACGTGGAAGGACCACCTTTCGCGCTCCAAATCGGCGGCCGCTTTTACGCCCATCCCGGCGCGTACACGATGATTGCCGACAAAGAGGGCTATCGCCATTTGGAGACGGCGTTCACCGTCGGCTCCGATCGAAATCAGGAAGTCTCCTTTTTCTTGAAGCAATTGTCGGGGCAGCTCGTGCTGACGACGTCACCGGCGGAAGGAGCCGTCGTTCTGATAGACGGCAAAGAGGTCGGCGTCACGCCGCTCGAGCCGCTCGAGCTCGAGCGGGGCGAGTACACGCTTTTCATTCGAGCCGATTTGCACCACGACTTCGTCGAGACGGTCACGATCGAGGGAAAAGGCACCATCGTCGAGCTCGAAGCCACGCTCGAGCCCGCTTGGGGCACCGTCACGTTCACTTCGGAGCCGAAAGGCGCCATGATCCGTGTCGCTGGCTCGAGCTACGGTCCGACACCCGTCGACGCCAAACTCGTCGAGGGCACGCACCGCTACGATGTCATTCTCAAGGGCCACAAGCCTTATCAAGGCCGGGTGCACGTCGTTTCCGGAACGGCGGAGACGGTCGGCCCGGCGAGGCTCGAGCTCGTCGAGGGCAATCTCGTCGTGCTCAGTGTCCCGGGCGCTGTGAACGTCACCGTCGATGGTGAATATGCAGGGCAAACACCGCTTACGCTTTCGCTGCCGCCCAACCAGGACCATCAACTGGAGCTCTCCCGCGCAGGATACGACTCCGTCACCCGTGGCGTCTCGGTAAGCTCTTCAGAAAGCCAGACCATCACTATCACGCTCGAGCCGCTGATCGGCGAGATCGAGCTCGTCGTGGACCCGCCTGATGCCAATCTCTTCGTGAACGGTGAAGCGCGCGGCCCGGCGCACCAGACCTTGAAGCTCCCCGCGGTGCCGCATCGCATCGAGATCAAGAAAGATCTCTATGAGGGCTTCGCCACCGAGGTCACACCGCGGCCAGGCTTCCCGCAGACGATCGAAGTCCATTTGAAGACGCTCGCCGAGATCAAAGCCGCGTCGATCCTGCCCGTGATCCAAACATCCAAAGGTCAAGAGCTTCGCCTCATAAAGCCCAAACGGTTCGAGATGGGGGCGTCACGTCGCGAGCCGGGCCGCCGCGCCAATGAAGCGCTTCGCACGGTGGAGCTCACGCGCGCGTTCTACATGGCCACGACGGAGGTCACGAATCGCGAGTTTCGCGAGTTTCGCTCGGGCCACCGATCGGGCGCCGTCCAAGGGCACAACCTCGAGATCGATCACCACCCGGTGGTGAAGGTGACGTGGCAAGACGCGGCCGCCTATTGCAATTGGCTGAGCGAGCAGGAATCCCTCCCGGCCGCTTATGTAAACGTGGGCGGCAAGCTCGGGCCTGCGAACGCTCTGACAACGGGCTACCGCCTCCCGACCGAAGCGGAGTGGGCTCTCGTTGCCCGGCACCCTGAGGGCGAGAAGCTCAAATATTCCTGGGGCAACGCACTTCCAGTTCCCGCAGGCGCGGGGAACTACGCGGATGCCACCGCGAAGGGGTTCGTTCTGACCACGATACCGAACTATACGGACGGCTTCCCCGCGACCGCACCCTCGGAAAGCTTCGACGTCAATCCTCTCGGTATTTATAACCTCGGCGGCAACGTGGCGGAATGGGTTCACGACTTGTATACGATCTATGCATCCGGGCGCCGGAATGTTCTGCAGGACCCAATGGGTCCCGCCGAGGGCGAGTTCCACGTGATCCGTGGCGGGAGTTTCTTGCACGGAAGCGTCACTCAGCTTCGGCTGAGCTTTCGCGATTACGGAAACAAAGCGCGATCCGATGTAGGATTTCGGATCGCGAGATATCTGGAGTGAAGCTATGAAGTGGATCGTCTATTCTCTGAGTATCTCGCTCTTCGCGAGTGGCGCTTTCGTGGCAAGCGCGGTAGCGACCGCGGAGCCGGCGGACGCACCGCCGGTGCAGAAACGCGAAAAGCCCAAAGACGACGATTTCATCCCAACGGAGAAAGTTCCCGCAGGGAGCTCCGTCTCCTTTCCCGTGGACATCTGAATGAAAAAGTCGTACCCGGTCGAGTTCGTCTATCAGACGCTGTCTCTCATCATCGCCTTCATCGTGGTGCACGCCCTCTACGTGATCGTCGTGCGGCCAAAGGCCGAGATCGTGTTCGGCGAGCAGCGCGCCATGATGGAGATCGACCCGGCCTATGCTCAAGAGCGCTCGGTCTGGGTCATCATCCGCGATTTCGAGCAAGAAGCTTGTTTCGTGCTCATGATCTGGGCTGTTGCCATCATGGTGTTCAAAGGCGTCATCGCCGTGAAAGAGAATCGCCTTCTGGAAACGGATCTCGTACCCGTCAGTGAAGGGACGCGGATCCTGCCAGAAGACGCTCGAGAATATACACGGCAAATCCAATCGCTCCCTGCCGACGAGCAAGGTTTCTTGTTGCCGCGCTCGCTGCTCGCGGCGCTTCACCGATTTCGCGCGACGCAAAACATACAGGACGCGTCGACGACGGCCCATGGAGTCTGTAACATGGAATCGGAGCGACTCGAGTCCGAGCTCTCGATGGTCCGCTACATTGCCTGGGCTATTCCGTCGATCGGGTTCATCGGCACGGTGCGCGGGATCGGCGACGCTCTCGCACAAGCCCACAAAGCGGTCGAAGGCGATATTGCCGGCGTGACGCAGAGTCTTGGCGTCGCGTTCAACTCGACCTTCATCGCGCTGCTCATCTCGATCGTGTTGATGTTCCTTTTGCATCAGCTACAGCTGCATCAAGAGCGCTTGGTGCTCGATACCGAGACCTATCTCGACGACCACCTCATCCAGCATTTGCAAGTCCCCTGAAGGGCGGGATGGCGGTTCTCGCACTCGAGCTCAACGACGCCGGCATCGTTGCCGTGCGTGACGGCGCGCCGGAAGCGCTGGCCCTGCCCGTGAGCCCTGGCATTGCGGTCGTCAACGACAATGCCATCGTCACCGGCAGACAAGCCCAATCGCGATCACGCCTCACGCCGCGTTTTACCCATACACGGTTCTGGGACGCGCTCGATACAACTCCCCTTTCGCGCCCTTTCCCGAGCCAATTGAGCCGAGCCGACCTGGCCCATGCGCATCTGAGCCAATTGTGGGATGAAGCCGAGGACATCGGCCGTGACCGTGCGGTGCTAGCCGTGCCCGGCTGGTACTCCTTGGACCAGTTGGGTTTGATCCTCGGGATGGCACGCGCGATCGGAATCACCGTTTCTTGCATGATGGACTCTGCGCTCGCGGCCGCCGCGGGCGTAACCGAGGGTCGCGCTATCGTCCACCTCGATCTGCACCTCCACCGCGTTTCCGCAACCAGCATCCATCGCGACAAGCAGCTCGTCCGCGAGAACACCGTCGTCAATGAGGATGTCGGCCTCGTTCCGCTCCACGACGCGTGGGCCACACTCATCGCGCAATCCTTCGTTCGGCAGACGCGCTTCGACCCGCTCCACTCGGCAGAAAGCGAGCAGAAGCTCTACGACGCCCTCCCGGGATGGCTCGACGCGCTTTACGACGAAGACGTTGCAACGCTCCAGATGGAATCCCCCGGAAAAGGGTGGGTCATCGAGCTTCCGAGAGAGCAAATCGTCGATGCCGTGCTTTCTTATTACGAGGCCATCACGTCTCTCACGGCGAGGGCGATGCCCAAAGACGAGCCCGCGATGCTCTTGGTCGCGAACCGGCTCGCCGCGCTACCCGGCCTCGTCGAAAAGCTCGCCCGCGACGTCTCCGAGAACATCATCGTGCTTCCGGCGACCGCCGCCGCCTCCGGCGCGCTTCTCTATGAACGGCACACGCCGTCCACCCCATCCACGGAAAACGACTCGCTCACTTTTCTAACGACCTTATCGCTCGGCGAAGAAGGGAACGCCGTCTCGAGTGGCGCACCGATCGCGGAGACCGCGCGCGAGGGTGATCCGCCAACGCACGTTTTGCACGAAGGCGTAGCCTACCCTCTCGGGAGCGAGCCCATTTTTTTTGGCGTCTCCATTCCGGACGGTAAGCGAGGCATCAATCTCACAGGCGAGACCGCCGGTATCTCACGCTATCACTGTAGTATCTGCGGCGTGGACGGACAAGTGGTCGTCGAGGACCACAGTAAGTTCGGAACGTTCTTGAACGATAAGCGGATCCACGAGCGCGCCGTGCTCAAGAAAGGGGACCGGCTCAGACTAGGAGCGCCGGGCATCGAGCTCCACCTCATCGAGGTGGCTCACTGATGGCTCGCCGCCGCCGCTTGAACGTCTTCAGCCTGGCTTTTCTGGACGCGATGACCTGCGGTTTCGGCGCCGTCGTGCTCTTCTACATGATCATCAATGCAAGCTTCGGCCGCGTCTCGGGCCGCATGAGCGCCGACCTTCAAGGCGAGGTGAACCGCCTCGAAGAGGAGGTCCTCGAAGGCTACGTCAAGCTCGTTGAGATTCGAAACTCGATCTTGGTTATCGACCAGGACGACGTCGTCACCTCGGGACTCTCCCGCCGGCTGCTCGAGATGCTGACCACCATCCAAGAGGAGCTGGCCACTTACGAAGACTCGACGCTCGCCAAGAAAGAACACGTCAACAAGCTGAAGACGGACCTAAGGACGCTCGAGGAAGACGTCAAGCGACTCTCGGCCGCGGCAAAAAGCGAGGAGACGCCCGGGGACCGCCTGCGGACCTTCGTCGGCGACGGCGACCGTCAATATCTCACGGGGTTGAAAGTCGGCGGCCGTCGCATTCTCATCCTCGTGGACGCCTCGGCGAGCATGATCGACGAAACGGTCGTCAACGTCTTGAGGCGGCGCAACCAAACGGTCGAGATCCGGCAGAACTCGGAAAAATGGCGCCAGACCGTCGCCACGGTGGACTGGCTCATCACGCAGATCCCAACGGATAGCCGCTTTCAGATTTACGCCTTCAATACCAAGTCGAGCTCAGTGGTTCCCGACAAAGCTGCCCAGTGGCTCGATGGCGGAGACCGAGAAACGCTCGACGACGCTGTCGCGCGGTTGCGAGGGATCGTTCCCGAGGGCGGCACGAACCTCTATCAGGCTTTTGCCTCGATCCGATCGCTCCGACCCGCGCCCGACAATATTTACTTGCTAACCGACGGCCTCCCGACGCAAGGCCAGAGACCACCTCGGCGCACAACTATATCGGGACGGGACCGCATCAGGCTCTTCAACGAGGCGGTCAAAGAGCTCCGCGACTCCACGCCAATCAATGTCATCTTGTTCCCCATGGAAGGCGACCCCATGGCGGCGAGTGCTTTTTGGAAGCTCGCTCTCTTCTCTGGCGGGGCCTTCGTGAGCCCTTCGAAAGACTGGCCATGAAAACCATGAAAAAACGAGACCGGAACTTCGACGGCTTCAGTCTTTCTTTCCTCGACGTCATCTGCTGTGGCTTTGGCGCGATCATTCTGCTCCTCGTGCTCACGAAGATTGGTGAGCCTCGAGCCCTCGAGGACATCCGCACAGAGCTCGAGGGACTCGTCGCCAAGCTTCAAGAAGAGCTCTACGAGATCCGCGGCGAGACCAATGTCCTCGAGAGGGATCTGAAAACGAAAGTCGAGCAAGTATCGACCGAGCGCGAAGCCATTGCGCGCCTCCGCGGCGACCTCTCCAAAATCCAAGGAGAATATGCCGCGACCGAGCAGCTCTCAGAGGTCAACGATATCGTCGAAGGGCGCCTTCTCGCCGCCCAGCAAGAGCTCACCGCGGAGATGCAGAGGCTTCTCGGGCGCAGCTATCGTCGCCCCAAAACCGATGCGACGATTGGCGGCATCCCCGTAGACAGCGAGTACATCATCTTTATCATCGACACTTCTGGAAGCATGCACAACTACGCATGGCCGCTCGTCCAGAAGAAGATGGAAGAAGTCCTGAACATCTATCCCAAGGTCAAAGGCATCCAGGTCATGAACGACATGGGCCAATACATGTTCCGGAACTATTCCGGAAAATGGATACCCGACACCCCGGGCCGACGCCGCATCATTCTCGATCGGCTGCGCGGATGGGCTCCCTTCAGCAACTCGAGCCCCGTGGAAGGGATCACCCGCGCCATCCGCGCCTTCGCTTCCCCGAACAAAAAGGTAAGCCTCTATGTCTTCGGCGACGAGTTCTCGGGCGATTCGATGGCATCCGTCGTGGACACGGTGGCCCGCATCAACAAGAAAGACCGCGACGGCAATCGACTCGTGCGCATCCATGCCATCGGCTTTCCCGTCATGTTCTCGCGCATCGGCTTTCAGGAGAATACCGGCGTTCGCTTCGCGACGCTGATGCGACTTCTGTGCCGCGAGAACGGCGGCGCTTTCGTCGGGTTGAGCACGCTCCGGCCCTAGCGGTCGAACCCTGAGGATTCGTACTCCGTCATCCTCCTGGTTCCTCAGCAACCTCCATCTCGAAATCAACTGCATCTTCCGATTGCGCGAGCCTGGGACCAGGCACCCGCGCAATGCCCACGACCCCAGCTTCCGGAATAATCACATAGACGCGCGTCTTATCCGGCAAGGGGATGTCGCTCTCGAACTCTACTCTGCCGTTCTTTATAATTCCTTCATACGCTTTGATGGCCATGCACTCTCACTCCACGCAAGCAGTTAGACCCACATTATCCCACCCCACAGAGACCTCTGCCGCCACGCTCTTGATCCTGGCCGCGTGCAACCGAGGGACCGGGACTGACGCTAATCCCACGGGCAATGCGACTGAAGAGCAAGCCATGCGCGACGAGATCCGTGCGATGGCGACGGGCTTTCTCGAGCTTCGACCCATGCAGGCATTCGAGCACGACATTCCCTTGTCTGCTGCGTGCCGGTGGCAAGACGAGCTCGTCGGGTTCATGCAGCCGAGTCTAGGCTCCATCGTTGGCTACAAAACAGGCGGTCACGACAGCAGGCCTCCTGCGCCAACATTCCACCCGGCGTGGGAGGTGTTCTCTTGTCTGGAATGGTCCATCGAAGCGGCACTCCCGTTCCGATCGACAGTTCGCGACGTGGTTTCCTAGAGGCGGACTTCGCGTTTCGCGTCGGCAGCGACTCCATCAACACGGCCGAGTCCGACCTCGAGCTCCTGGCCGGCCTAGACGCGATTATTCCATTCGCCGAGATACCCGACCCCTACTTTGCCGAAGGCGCCCGCAGCATTACGGGCATGGTCGTCGCGAATATGGCGACACGCATGGCGTTCGTCGGCGAACCAGCGACTGTTACAATAGGCATCGGCCGGCACTCGAACTAGGCCACCACTCAGAGAATTATGGAGCACGCAATGACAACCATCGAGCAACGACGAGCCTTCTTGACGCGTTTGGCTCTCGCTGGTGTAGTTCTTCCCTTCACCGGAGAGGCGGAGGCGGAGGCACGAAAACAGTCACCCCCCCTCGCGCCGAAGCCAGGCGCCTCCGACGCCGAGGTCTTCGCCGAAGCGCGACGCCACTTCCTGATTCCCGAAGGTGTGGCTTATTGCAATACTGGCACCCTGGGCGCCTCTCCGCGCGAAGTCGTCGACGCACTCGTCCACGGTATCGAGCAACTCGAAAAAGACCTCGCAGCCTGGCCCTACTTCGAGGCCGATGGAGAGCCCCTGACCGGTTATCAGCGTCTCACGGAGCTCCGGGCGAAGATGGGTGCTTTGATGAACGGCTCGGTCGAGGAGATCGCCCTCGTTCAGAACGCAACGATGGGGATGGGCTTTCTCGCAAACGGGCTGGACCTAGCCGCTGGCGACGAAGTGTTGAGCACGGACCAGGAGCACGGCGGCGGCATCGGACCGTGGCGGCTGAAGGCCAAACGCTACGGCATCGTCGTCAAAGAGCTGCCTCTGCTCGACGCCGTCCAAGAAGGCCCCGAGGCCGTGATTCGTCTTTTTGAAGACGCGATGACGCCGCGCACCCGCGTCGTCATGTTCAGTCAGATCACTTCAGGTTTGGGGATCCACTTACCCACGGCTGAGCTTTGCGCCTTAGCGAGAAAGAACGGGGCTCTATCCTTCGTCGACGGCGCCCAAGCGATCGGACAGGTCCGCGTGGACGTGAAACAACTTGGCTGCGATGCTTACGTCGGAAGCCCCCACAAATGGCTGATGGCGCCGAAAGGCACGGGCGCGCTCTACATCAAACGGGACGTGCAGGACCGCATTTGGACGACGCTCGCGAGCTACGCGTGGGACGATCCCGAAGCCGGCGCCTTTCGCTTCATGCAGTACGGAACGGGAAGCCTACCCGTCGCCGATGGCCTGCGTGCCGCACTCGAGTTCGTCGATACGATCGGTATGGATCGGATCGAGCGTTGGGATCTGATGCTCGCGCACCGGCTTCGCGACGGCCTCGCCGAGATTCCGCGCGCCAAGCTCGCGTCGCCGAGCGACCGTCGTTTTATCTCTGCGATCACGACATTTGGTGTGGAAGGCGTGGAAGCAAAACAGCTACAGAAGGACCTCTGGGCTCGGAAAGTCCGCGTACGGGCACAGGGCAACGAGCGCGGGGTTCGACTCTCCTCGCATCTCTACGTGAGCCCCGCCGACATCGATACGGTCCTCGACGTTGTGGCCTCTTATGGCGGCTGAGACAGCACCGTTCCCAATGGGAGATACGGCAACGAACCTTTGCATGATGGGCGTGGCGCTCGCCGTAGCCGGAGTTGGCTTTGCTTCGGCGCAAACCGAAGACGGACCGACCTTTCCAGTGACGCCTGAGATCTTCGTCGATGAGCCGTTCACGTCAGCCGAAGGCATCACGTTCAACGCTGAAGGCCGCATGTTCGTCTCGGCGAACAAGGCCGTGTGGGAAGTCGGCCTCGACCGCTCGGCCCGCAAATTATTCGACACGGACTCGAACCTCGGTTTGGCCGCCTATGGCGAGCGCGACATCCTTGTCGCGGATTTCGGCCCCACCAATGCGTTTCAGGACGATCGCAATGCGGACGGCGTCGTATGGCTCTCGACCCCCGAAGGCGAAAAGGTGGCGTTTGCGACCGGCATCGGCGACCCCAATGCGATCGTCGTTCGAGACGATGGTTCCCTGCTCGTCTCCGATGACGCCACCGCGGACATCTATCTCGTTTCGCCGGAAGGAAAGTCAGCCTGTTCTCGACCGCGGTCAGCCACCCGAACGGGATGGTGCTGTCCCACGACAAGCGTACGCTCTACGTCGCGCGTATTTTCCACAGCATCCGCCCAGTCGTCTTCGACAATACCGTTTGGGCGATTCGACTGAACGACGACGGAACGCCGCGCCGCGTCGAGGCCAAGGTCGTGTTTCGGACGGGCCCCGACGACACCACCGATGGGATGGCGATCGATGTCGAGGGGCGTTTGTACGTTTCGTCGCCGCGCACCGGAAAGATCTGGCGCTACGATCCCGAGAGCGAAGAGACGATCCTCATCGCCGACGGCATGCCCGGGGTCGCCGGCCTGACCTTTGGACGCAGGGCGTTCGATCCCACGTCGATTTACGCGGTCGCTCTGTACTCCGGCGGATTGGGCGGCAAGGTCTACCGCATCCCGGTCGGGGTCGAGGGCCGGAATTGAGGGATAGCCGTATCACGACCTGAGCCTCTACGCTAGGCGCGGGCGCGAACCACGCATGAAGCGCCACCTTCCCAGATCTAGCGTACTCTCGTACGTATTAATATGACTATTATATCATATTAATACTATAAATATATTTACAATGATAATATTAGCGTCTTATGGAGTTTCATCAGAATAGCTCGGATCAGGGAACACTCGAAGAATTGGGCCGCCGCCTCGCTCACCATCGTCTAAACATCAATTGGACTCAAGGGAAGCTAGCTAAGGAAGCGGGCGTTTCCCAACGAACGGTCCACAGGCTCGAGTGTGGCCATTCCGCACAAACTTCCAACTTGATCCGCATTCTGCGCGCTCTTCGTCTGCTCGAGAACCTCGAGGCCCTCGTTCCGGCACCTGCGGCGAGTCCGATACAGCAGCTCAAGTTGCACGGGAAAAAGCGCCAACGGGCTTCCTCGAGCTCGGACGGACCAAAGCTAAAAAAGCCGTGGTCGTGGCGGGATAAAGAATGACCCTCGCCAAGGTGAAGCTCTGGGGCCGAACCATCGGAGCCGTGAGTTGGGACGAGAGCGTCGGTCTTGCCGCCTTCGAGTACGCGCCGTCTTTCCTCGACAGCGGCATCGAAGTCGCCCCGAGAACCATGGCGCTAACAGACCAGATCTACTCTTTTCCCGCCTTGCCCCGCGAGACCTTCCATGGACTCCCGGCGCTCCTCGCAGATTCGCTGCCGGATGATTTTGGAAACGCCCTGATCGACGCATGGCTCGCGAGACAAGGCCGTGACGCCGAAAGCTTCAACGCCGTCGAACGGCTTTGCTACACCGGGAGCAGAGGCATGGGTGCTTTGGAATATGTTCCGTCGCGAGGCCCGTCGGGCACAAAGTCCACGCGCCTCGAAGTACAGGAGCTGGTCGAGCTTGCCAGTGAAATACTGACCTGGCGCAACGGACTCCGCGGCTCGTTCGCCTCTCCCGAGCGCGAGGACGCGTTGCAGGACATTCTTCTCGTGGGCACATCGGCGGGTGGAGCCCGAGCCAAAGCGATCATCGCTTGGAATCCCGACACGAATGAAGTTCGTTCCGGGCAGGTCGATGCGGGCCCGGCATTCTCCTACTGGCTTCTGAAGTTCGACGGCGTTTCCGGCAACAAGGACAAAGAGCTCGCAGACCCCGCGGGCTACGGCCTCATCGAATACGCTTATTACAAGATGGCGCTCGAAGCCGGCATCCATATGAAGGAATGCCGCCTGCTCGAGGAAAGCCATCGCCGCCATTTCATGACGCGACGTTTCGACCGCACCGATTCTGGCGCGAAGATTCATATGCTGTCTCTTGGCGCCATGGAACATTTCGATTTCAAGAAAGCTGGGGCTCACTCCTATGAGCAAGCCTTACGCACGATCCGCGAGCTCGAAATGCCCATGGACAATATCGAGGAACAGTTTCGCCGTGCGGCATTCAATATCGTCGCGCGCAATCACGACGATCATGTGAAGAACATCGCCTTCCTGATGGACCGAGCGGGAACGTGGTCTCTTTCTCCCGCTTTTGACGTGACGTATAGCTACAATCCAACGGGAGAGTGGACGAGCACGCATCAAATGACTCTCAACGGCAAGAGAGACCATTTCGACTTAGAGGATTTCGAGGCCTGTTCGAAGAACGCTTCGATGAAGCGTGGGCGCGCTAAAGATATTCTGCGGCAAGTTCAGGACGCGGTCTCGAAGTGGCGGGAATTTGCGAGTGCAGCCGGTATACGGAACGACGTTGCCGACAATATTGCCAACACCCATCGCATGGATATTCTGGGCTGATGCCGATGCACAAACGCTCAGCTCTTCGTCCGTTCGCAGCGACTTTGGCGTCGCCGTGGTCGAGCGGATGAACGAGGTCGGGATGGCTGTCGACGTCTCTCATTCCGGCGACCAAACGACGCTCGACGCGTTCGAAGTGACGAAAAAGCCGGCCCTGTTGACGCATGGCAACTGTCGCGCCCTCGCCAACCACCCGCGCTGCAAGACCGACGAAGCGATCCGCCAAATGGCGGCGACCGGAGGCGTCATGGGGATCACGGGCGTTCGCATGTTCGTCAAGACCGAAGAGCCAACGACGGTCGAGCACGTTCTCGACCACTTCGACCACGTGCGCGACCTCGTCGGCGTCGAGCATCTCGGCATCGGCAGTGATATCGATCTCGACGGCTATGACGACATGCCAGCGGAGCTCAACCGATCGCTTCGCGCGGGCTACAAGGGAACCTACGCGTTTCGGGACAAGATCGACATCGACGTGCTCGCACACCCCAAGCGCGTCTTCGATCTGACGGAAGGCCTCATTCGACGCGGCTATAGCGACCGGGATATCGAGCTCGTTTTGGGCGGCAACTTCGAGCGGGTGCTGGCAGAAATCTGGAACGTTTGACGCAGCTGAAATCTGCTCAAGGATGCCGACACACCACCGTGCTGACGTTCGGCGACGCTCGTAAGGCGGGCGCCTGACGATCGTTATCGGGAAAAAGATTACCGGGAAGCCGTTTCAACATCATCGCCATCGCGAGCCGCTCGCGTGGAGAGAAGCGCTCGGGCGCGGCGAGGCGGCGCACGCCCATGATCTCGCGCCGGTCCGGCGAGTGGTTGAGACCAAAGGTGTGCCCGAGCTCGTGCAGCGCGGTATCCGAGCGCGCGACCTCGACCGACCTGAAGATAATCTCGCACCGCGTGATGACGAGGCGCGTACGCCAGCAGCGGGTCAGGGCCCTGAGGTTTTCCGAAACGATTTGCGTATTCTCGGGCTCGACCATGAGCGCAACGGGCATCGCTGACGGGTCGTCGCCCACGTTATAGGTGATCTCACCTCGAAGCGCGTCGGTGATCTCGAGAGCGGCGGAGCGGAGGGCGACCATCGCGCGCTGGTCGCCGGCAAGGACGCCGTCCGGTATCAAGGCCACACGCGGCGTATCGAGGCTAGGACGATCCATGGGCTCGGCCGCACCCGTACTCTCGAGCGTGGCACTGTCGTAGACGAGAGCCCGCGAATAGTTCGCGTCCATTCGGGTGGGGCTTTCGGAAGGCCAGAGCTCGAAGGTAGTGACCTCGCCTCGACGCACGAGCGTTTTCCTATCGAGAAAGCCGGTCGCCTGGATGTCCACCGTCGCGCCGTTCGGTGCGAGCTCCGAGAGTAACACCCGACCGGCCCCGTCACTGATGAAGTCTCGGCCCGCAATCACGACGCGCGCCCCTGGCACGGGCTGACCGGTCTCCCCGGAAACGAAGCTCAAGCTCGTACCGGCAACGAAGCCGAAAGAGGTCGCCGGGGCGGACAGATCCCGACTAACGGTCGAGGGACCAGCGGGACCCGAATCCCCGCAGCCCCCGAGCGGGACAAGCCATAAGGCGAGCAGCCATCGTTTCATGGCCCGGATATCCTATTCGATTTCGCCAAGGGGCTGTTGGACGATGCAATCGAATGTGACATCATTTGCCTCGTGACGCTCGAAGCCGGAAAAAGACTGGGCCCTTATGAGATCGTCTCGCCTATCGGCGCGGGCGGAATGGGTGAAGTCTACAAAGCGCACGACACACGGCTCGACCGCACCGTGGCGATCAAGGTGCTGCCCGAAGAGCTTTCCGACAACCCTGAGCTCCGCGAGCGTTTCGAGCGGGAGGCTCGGGCTATTTCGAGCTTGAATCATCCTCACATCTGTACCCTCTATGACGTGGGCTGCGAAGACGGCGTTGATTTCCTCGTCATGGAATATCTCGAGGGTGAAACGCTCGCCGAGCGGCTTCAGAGAGGCGCGCTCCCGCTAGATGAAGCTCTGCACTATGCGATTCAGATTGCCGACGCGCTCGACAACGCTCACCGGCACGGCGTTGTCCATCGGGATTTGAAGCCGGGAAACATCATGCTGACCGAGGCGGGGGCGATTCTTCTCGACTTTGGGCTCGCCAGCCTTCGCAAAGGCTACGGCGGGCAAGCCTCACTTTCTTCCGTTTCTACTCGGGCCAAGCCTCTTACGGAGAAGGAGGCGATTCTTGGGACGTTTCAGTACATGGCGCCGGAGCAATTGGAGGGGCTAGAGGCAGACGCGCGAACGGACGTCTTCACTTTTGGCGCTGTTGTTTACGAGATGCTTACGGGGAAGAGGGCCTTTGAAGGTGAGTCTCAGGCTAGTTTGATTGCGGCCATTCTAGAGCGTGAGCCGACGCCTCTATCTTCGTTGCAGCCGATGACCCCACCGGCTCTCGAGCGCACCGTCAGCAAAGCGCTGGCGAAAGAGCCGGACCGGCGATGGCAAGATGTGGGGGATTTTGGGAGTGAGCTTCAGTGGATTTCTGAAGGCGGCGGTTTAGCGGTCGTTCCCGAACCAAGCCACTCTCGGCACGTTCTGCCGTTGGCCATCGCGGCCATCTTCGGCGCTCTCGTGAGCGGTCTTGCCATTGGACCATGATGCGTCCATTGTTGCCGCCCGTCACGCGCAGCACCCTGCTCCTTCCGGACGACATCACCTTGCTGCAACGACCGTCGTCTCCGGTAGCTCTCTCGCCCGATCGTGCGCGAGTGGTATATGCGACGGTCGGCGACGGACTCTACCTCCGCGCCCTCGACGATCGCGGAGCCCGTCCCATTTCCGGAACCGAGGGGGGCCACACTCCCTTTTTCTCACCGGACGGACGGTGGGTTGGCTTTTTCACCAACGAGGCTCTCAAGAAAGTTGCCGTCGGTGGCGGAGCGCCTTTGGTCCTCAGCACGATCTCGACGAACACTCGCGGCGCGACGTGGGGGCCTGATGGAACCATTGTCTTCGGGACCCAGGGCCCACTCTTCGAGATCTCCGCCAGCGGGGGCACGCCGAGAGAGTTGACGACGATCGATGTAGAGCGACACGAGGTCGCCCATCGATGGCCGCAGTTCTTGCCGAATGGCGCTGGTCTTGTTTTTACGATCCGTTCATCCGGGGGCTGGGGTATCGCTGCTTTGTCACGAGAGTCCGGAGAAGTCCAGCGGTTAGACCCGCTGGGACAGGGCATTGCGGCGGGTTTCGTTTCGAGCGGCCACCTCGTCTTCGCTCAATCTGATGGGCTACTGGCCATACCGTTCGATCCGAAGACGCTCACGCTCGAGGGCGATCCCATCTCCGTGCTCGAGAATGTGCGGACAGCCGGCATCGGAGTACCTCACCTCGCTCTCTCAGAGAACGGATCTCTCGTTTACGTGCCCGGCAGTCAATCCGAAAACAGACTCGTCTGGGCAGACCGCGACGGAGCGTCTACGGTGGTGAGTGACGGTTGGGGCTCGCTCTACAATCCCCGCTTGTCTCCCGACGGCTCTCGCGTCGTCGTCGACGTTGGCAACATTGGCGGGGGTCTCTGGGTCTACGATCTCGATCGCGACACCCGCACGCGGCTCGCGGAAGGCGGCTCGTATCCAGAATGGCACCCTGACGGAACTCGAATCACGTTCTTGGGAGGCTCCTTAACTTGGGGCAACCTCTTGTGGAAATCCAGTGACGGCAGCGGAGACATAGAGTCCCTCACGGACGGAGAGTTTTTCTCTAACGGTGTATGGGCCCCCGATGGCGCAACCATGGTTTTCTTGCAACGCACCAGCTCCGGAGTATACGATCTCTGGTTGCTTCCGCAGGACGGCGAACCCTCACCCCTTCTTGAAACACCCTTTGATGAGCGAGCACCGAGATTCTCTCCTGACGGGCGATGGCTCGCCTACCAGTCCAACGCGTCGGGCAGAATGGAGATCTACGTGCAACCCTTTCCCGGCCCCGGCCAAAGGGAGCTCCTTTCGAGCGATGGCGGAACCGAGCCCATGTGGTCCCCCGACGGCCGTGAGCTCTTCTACCGCCAACTCGACCAGATGATGGTGGTGCCCATCGAGAGCGAGCCTACGTTTCACGCAGGAAAAGCGCAGCCGCTTTTCGATGCCGGGCGATTCGAATCCGGGTTCGGAAACTATACCAACTACGACGTTTCGCCCGACGGCCAGCGGTTCTTGATGATCGAAGCCGAGGGCGACTCTGGGCCGGCGCGGCTCCACCTCGTTCTCAACTGAACGGAGGAATTGAAACGCCGAGCGCCGGTAGAAAACTAGCCACTATCTGGAGGAAACACTTGGGACTTGGTTATGTAGTCGTTTTGGAGCGCGAGCTCGAGGGGATCGACCCGCGGAAGATCGACGGCCGCGCGCTAGCCGCCGAGCGTCACACGCTGGACGCGGCAGCGCATGAAATGGATCTTCCCGGCCTCGGCGAGTTCGTCGCATTCTCGCACGACGAAGCGGAAACCCTCGCCGCGGACATGAAATTCGACGCCCCCACTGGTGGCGACCCGACAGGACGATGGTTCTCCT
>Ga0114950_10000705_pt1 | contig 23659 bp, 21 predicted proteins | sample N075metaG_FD_83503 | JGI IMG/M metagenome (GOLD analysis project Ga0114950, IMG submission 83503) | Deep subsurface microbial communities from Kermadec Trench to uncover new lineages of life (NeLLi) - N075 metaG | ecosystem: Environmental > Aquatic > Marine > Ocean trench > Sediment | place... | reverse complement strand
GGTTCCGGAGACGTCTATGTAAAGCCACTGGTAGTCGAAGACCTCTACGTCTCAGTCGACGGCTCTGGTGATATAAAACTCTTTGGAGTTAGAGGACGTAGCCTGATATTAAAAGTGAGCGGCTCGGGCGATATTCGGGCCGTAACGCTGGACGCCGAGGAAGTGAAGCTCGTTGTATCCGGTTCCGGTGACCTGCAAATAGGCGAGTTACATGCGGAGTGGGTTAAAGCCTCCCTGAGTGGGTCTGGCGATATTGGCGTAGAGAATGGCGGCACGGTGATGGAAATGGATATAAATATCGTCGGGTCCGGCGCCATCGATTTTGAAGCGGTAAGTGCGCGGATCGCGTCCGTGAATATCGTGGGTTCCGGTACTGTTACTCTCGATGTGGCGGATGAACTGGATGTGAATATCATGGGCAGCGGCGAGGTGATGTGCCACGGCTCACCGGATGTAAGCCAATCTGTTCTTGGTTCCGGGGAAGTGCACATCAAGTGAACAGAGGAGCGTACAGGTGTCTGTAGAGTGGAATGACAAGCAACCGATCTATAAACAGCTCAGGGATATGGTTGTGGAGCGTATCATGGACGGTTCTTTTGCTGAGGGAGAGGCCGTGCCCTCCGTGCGGCAGGTTGCCACCGATTACCAGATTAACCACCTCACAGTGGGCAAGGCCTATCAGGAGTTGGTCGATGCGACGCTGCTGGAGACACGCCGAGGGCTGGGTATGTTCGTCACTTCCGGTGCGCGCAAATCCCTGACCCATAACGAGCAGCAGCACTTTATCGATGAGGAAGTGCCGGCGTTTGCCGAACGCGTCAGAATTCTGAGTATGGATATGGAGAGTGTTGTGGAGCGATTGCTCAGCATAGGGGGAAACAACTGATGGACTGCATCATCAGGGCAAAAGGCCTGGCCAAGAGCTTTGGCGACATCAAGGCCATTGATAACGTGGATTTTGAATTGAAGGCTGGCTCGGTATTGGGCTTAATTGGTCCCAACGGGGCGGGTAAGACGACACTGTTGCGCTCACTGCTTGGCCTCACCAAATACGAGGGGGAATTGGAAGTGCTGGGCACCCGCCCCCGGGCCAAGCGATCTGATCTCATGGAGCAGGTTTGCTTCATCGCCGATACGGCGCTTTTGCCCAGGTGGATGACGGTAGCGCAAATTTTGCGCTATACCGCCGGCATTCATCCCCGGTTTAGCGCCGAGAAAGCTGAAAGTTTTCTCGCCAGCACCGAAGTAAAGTTATCGCGCCGCATCAGGCACCTTTCCAAGGGAATGATGGTGCAGCTGCATCTGGCTCTGGTAATGGCGATTGATGCCAAGCTGCTGATTCTCGATGAACCCACCCTGGGGCTGGACATTTTATTTCGCAAACGTTTTTTCGAACAGCTGCTCAACGACTACTTCGACGGCGAGAGAACCATCATCATTTCTACCCATCAAATTGAGGAAGTCCAGAATATCCTTACTGACGTGACTTTTATGCACAGGGGAAAACTGGTGCTACAAAAATCCATGCTTGCCATTGAGGAGGAATTTGTGGAATTGCATGCGGTTGGAGACGCAGTGGGTAAAGCCCAGGAGATTCCCAATGTTGGCTCGCGCAATATCCTGGGCGGCAAGGCCATTATCTATCAGGGTATCGAGCGAGAGATTCTCCAATCGCTGGGCGAATTGCGTACGCCAACGGTGTCAGACTTGTTTGTCGCCACGATAGAGGGGGTATAGACATGGCCAATTCACAGGCTAGCCGAGTTTTTACCCTGGTCGATCGGGAAATGCAGGAGTACAAAAACTCGCTCTTTTGGACACCCATTGTGATCGCCGTGGGTCTGACTCTGGTTATGCTGACCAGCGTCCTGCTGGTCAATCGCATTAGCATTATGGGCGATGCCATGTTGCAGGTGCTATTAGATGAGGGCAGCACCAGCGGCATGAATATAACCATCACACTCGATGACAACAGTGAAGATGGTGAAAACGGCCTTCAGCGGGGCACCGGTGAGCCGCAAACTTATACGGTAACCCCGGGGGTTGAGGGCGCCCTCAGCGAGGAGGACTGGAATTTCTCCAGGGAGTGGACGTTCAGTCCCACCACGCCAAAGGCCAAGAGCGATCATCCTGACCACACAATGGAAAGCCTTAATCCGATCCTGAATGTGCTGCATGGTTTTATGATAATTGTGCTAACTCTGGTATCGATAAACTATTTACTGGGGGCTCTGTATCAGGACCGAAAGGATCGCAGTATCCTGTTTTGGAAATCCATGCCGGTGTCCGAGTGGGAGGAAGTGCTGAGTAAGTTAGGTGTCGCCCTGTGCGTCGCGCCGATTATTTTTATCGCAGCATCCATGTTGACTCAGTTAATCTACGTCCTGTTAGCCATGTTGATGGTGGTGCGCATGGACCTGGCCCCCTTCGAGTTGATTATTGGCCATATCGAATTTGGCTCGCTATTTTTCAACCAACTGAGTGGCTGGGTATTGTCCATGTTGTGGCTGGCTCCCCTGTACGCATGGTTACTGCTGGCATCCGCCGCCGCTAAACGCTCACCGTTTATGTTGGCTGTAGCACCGGTAGTGGGATTGATTCTGGTAGAAAAATTATTTATCGGCTCGGAATATATGATGACCGCGATTAGCTTCCACTTGCCCCGTTTTGTCAACGAGGGTGGTGCGGGGCCCTATTTAACTGCGCCGGGGTGGTCCACCATCAATTACGCCAATATGTTAGGGGGCCTGGCATTTGCCGCGATCGCCTTGTGGGGAGCGGTTTACCTGCGGCGCTACCGCTTTGAAATCTAGTTTGATGGCGCGGATTACGACCTGTGCGGATCATCATTCGAGCATTCCGGCTCTGCCATTAGGGTGGGCGATAATGTCTGTCTCAGCGCCAGTGCGGTTATTTTACCTGGGGTTGAGTATTGGCGACGGAGCTGTGATAGGTGCCTGTAGCGTGGTTAACCGGGATATACTTGCGAATTCGATTGCAGTGGGCAATCCAGCCCAGTTAATCTCGGACAGCTTCTGATAATCTACTCTAGCAACTGGAAAGCTCCCAACTCTATGAGTTTAACCACCCTACATGCCGCTATTTTGTCGATGGCGTGCTCCTGTGCTATGGCCGACGTGGAGTTGGAAACGACTTTGGTCACTGGTTTTTATACGCCTGTGCCGGCCGCTGCGTCCACCGCCGCAGTTACCGTACTGGACTCAGAAACCCTGCGGCAACTGAACAAGCGCAGCGTGGCGGACTTGTTGCGTACAGTGCCCGGTTTATCGATTGAACAGCAGGGCGGTGCCGGCGGGCTCACTGCGGTCTCAATTCGCGGAGGCGAGGCGAATTTCACCCTGGTATTGATGGATGGTGTGCCGCTAAACGATCCTACTAACTCCCGCGGCGGCGGTTTCGATTTCGGCAACCTCGATCCCGCGCTGATCGAACGTATCGAAATAGTCCGGGGTCCGCAGTCCGCCGTCTATGGCTCGGATGCCCTGGCCGGTGTGATCAACATCATCACCCGCCGGGGAGAGAGTAGCTTTGGCCAACAGTTGCGTGTTGAACGCGGTGAGAATAATTTTGCCAACACCCAGTTGAATGTAGCGGGGCATAGCGCCGATTGGCGCTATGCCCTGGACCTGGCCAGGCAGGATTCCGGACACCAGACCGAGGGCAGCCGTAGAGAAGCGGACCACGCGAATGTTCGCCTCGACTGGAACCCCCGGTCGGATCAAATGATAAGTGCCAGTTATCGCTACCTGGACGGCGAAAGTAGCTCTTATCCCGAGCAGAGCGGCGGTCCGGAATTCGCCCACAGCGATGCGCTGGACGAAACCCAATATGCTGAATGGACTACCGCGCTTGCCTGGCAACTGGATATTTCCAGCAGTTGGACCAGTGTACTGACGGCGAGTCGGTTTGAGCGCGCCGAATCGTATTTTTCGCCGGGCATATTTCCCTATAACGCGGTGCCGGCCAATGGAGCCGATACCGAATTCCAACGCAGCCAGGTGCAGTGGGTGAATACCCTGGATTTCGAGGGCAGCTACCAGTTGAATGTGGGGGCAGATTTTCGCAAGGAGGAGGGGGAGAGCGTTGGTTATCTCGAGTTTGGCGGTTTTCTCCTGCCGACTAATTTTGCCCTGGATCGCGATACGACCGGACTATTTGCCGACCTTCGCGCACAACCCCTGCCGGGTCTGACGCTACAGGGCAGTGTTCGTTACGATTCGCCCGATAATTTCGCCAGCGAGACGACCGTGAAAGTGGGCGGAAAATATCAAGTGAACTCGCTCATCACGCTGAAAGCCAATTGGGGTGAAGGCTTTAAGTTGCCGAGTTTCTTTGCCCTCGGCCATGCCCTGGTGGGGAATCCCGACCTGAAGCCCGAAACAGCCCAGAGCTGGGATATGGGTGCGGCTTTTACGCTGAGCGAGGCGTTACAGGTCGAAATAACCTATTTTGACAACGACTATGAGGACCTGGTGACCTTCGACCCCGAGATATTTCGCAACATCAATAGCGCTCGGGTAAGTAGTTCAGGCGCTGAATTGCAGGTGGGGTGGTCGCCGACTGCAGACTTTCAGCTCCGCGCTCAGTCAACCTACACCGACCTGGAGGTAGAAAAAGATTCGCCGGCGCTGCTGGGCCGCCCGCAATGGAAGGCCGGCATGACTGGCTTGTGGGCTTTTCATCCCGGCTGGAGTACCGCGCTGGATTATCAGTGGACCGGCGAGCAGTTGGCCTCCTCCCTGCATAGCGGCGAGACGGTAGTGGAGACACTTGGGGATTACCAACAGCTGGACTGGAACTTGCGCTGGCGGGCGCGCAAGTGGCTGCAGTTGGAATTGGCTGTCGATAATCTACTCGATGAAGACTATCAAACTGCGGTAGGCTTTTCGGCTCCGGGCCGCCTGTTGCGGATGAGCGTGGGCTTTGGCGTGGACGTGTTCTAACGAGCCTCTGAACCAGTCCTGAAGCATGCATCTGCGGCGCTGCAGCTTGGCTCCCCAAGGCGTCAGCACGGATGAAATATGCCATTGAGCCGTCACTGGAGATATGGCGAGTACGATCTACACTTAGGGTAGTCGGTTATTGGATTTGACTTGTATGGCTGGCAGATTCATGAAATGAATAGTAGGGATATACTCTATTTATTTCATTAATACTGCTTGGCTCATTAAGATACGCAGCAAGTCCACCATTCATGTACTGAGAACCAGAGGTATCACCATGTCAAACTACCAACAGGATATTGCGGCGGTTACTAGCTTGCGCGCGGAGCACGGAAGTGCCTGGGGCGCTATCAATCCCGAGTACGCCGCCCGTATGAAGGCGCAGAATCGCTTTCGCACCGGCATTGAGATCGCAAAATACACCGCGGGCATCATGCGTGCAGATATGGCTGCCTATGACGCCGACTCCTCTCAGTACACCCAATCGCTGGGTTGCTGGCACGGTTTTATCGCCCAGCAGAAAATGCTGGCGATCAAGAAGCATCACGGTACTACCAGCAAGCGCTACCTGTACCTGTCGGGCTGGATGATTGCGGCGCTGCGCTCCGAGTTTGGCCCATTGCCGGATCAATCCATGCATGAGAAGACCTCCGTTCCCGCGCTAATTGAAGAGCTGTACACCTTTCTGCGCCAGGCCGATGCCAGAGAAATGGGTCACCTGTTTCACGACCTCGACGAAGCCAGAGCCGCGGGCAATGAAGTAAAAGAAAAGGAAGTGTTGAACGCCATTGACAACTACGAGACCCACATTGTTCCCATCATCGCCGATATCGATGCCGGCTTTGGCAACGAGGAGGCAACCTACCTGCTGGCCAAGAGAATGATCGAGGCGGGCGCCTGTGCCATCCAGATTGAAAACCAGGTATCCGATGCCAAACAGTGTGGTCACCAGGACGGTAAGGTAACTGTGCCCCACGAGGACTTCCTGGCCAAGATCAACGCAATCCGCTACGCGTTTTTAGAACTGGGTGTCGACGATGGCATCATCGTGGCGCGCACCGACTCTCTGGGCGCGGGCCTAACCCAGAAAATCCCGGTGTCCACCGACGCCGGCGACCTGGCTCACAAGTACAACGCCTTTTTGGAAACACTGCCAGTCTCCTCTGCGGATGACGTCAACGAGGGCGACGTCATCATCAAGCAAGATGGCAAATTGGTGAAGCCTGTTCGCCTTGCCAACGGCCTGTACAAGTTCAAGGCCGATACCGGAATTGCGCGTTGTGTGCTGGATTGTATTACCAGCTTGCAAAATGGCGCCGACCTGTTGTGGATTGAAACCGAAAAACCCCACGTTCGCCAGATTGGCGATATGGTGGACACGATTCGTCAGACCATTCCCAACGCCAAGTTGGTGTACAACAATTCTCCCTCCTTTAACTGGACCTTAAACTTCCGTCAGCAGGTGTTTGATAGCTGGAGTGAAGAGGGCAAGGACGTCGCAGCCTATGATCGCGCCATGCTGATGAGCGAAGAGTATGACGAGACTGAATTGGGCGCCGCAGCGGATGATAAGATTCAGTCGTTCCAGGCGGACGCTGCGCGCGAAGCGGGCATCTTCCATCACCTGATTACTCTGCCGACCTACCATACTGCGGCCCTGTCCACAGACAATCTGGCCAAGGGCTACTTTGGTGAAGAGGGTATGCTGGCCTATGTTAAAGGTGTGCAGCGCAAGGAGCTTAGGCAGGGCATTGCCTGCGTCAAGCACCAGGATATGGCCGGCTCGAATATGGGTGATGATCACAAGGAGTACTTCTCCGGTGAACAGGCTCTGAAGGCCTCCGGTGAAGACAACACCATGAATCAGTTTGGCTAGAATACTGGGGGCGGATGCCAATCCGCCCCCATTTATCATCTGGATTTATATCCATTCCCTTCTATTCAATTCTGATAGCCGAAGGGATCGTCGATAGAATGGGCCGGTTGGGTAAACCAGCGAGGACCCGAATCAGTCATGTAAAAGTGATCTTCATGGCGTACGCCGAATTCACCGGGTACGCACAACATGGGCTCATTGCTAAAACACATACCGGTCGCCAGCGGCGTTTCATCGCCCCTGACCAGATACGGCCACTCGTGAATATCCAGGCCAATGCCGTGGCCGGTTCGGTGGGGCAGGCCAGGTAATTCGTACTCGGGGCCAAAGCCATTGTCGCGCAACACCCGACGGGCCGCCTCATCCACTGCGCCGCAGGGTATGCCTATTTGTGCCGCCCGAAATGCCGCTAACTGCGCTTCCTGCTCTACACGCCAGATTTCTCTGTGTCTGGGGTTGGGCTCACCAAATACATAGGATCGGGTAATGTCGGAGATGTAAGCCTCGACCTGGCAGCCCGTATCAATCAGCACCATCCCGTTTTCACCCAGTGATTTCGGATTGGCCACGCCGTGGGGAAATGCGGTGTCGGGCCCAAACAGCACAATACAAAAGTATGAACCGGCGGCAGCACCCACAGTTTTATGCGCCCGATTGATGAAGTCCGTCACCTCGGCGACTGATATCCCCGCTCGAAGAATTGTCGCCGTCGCTCTGTGGACAGCTAGCGTCATGTCCTTCGCCCGCTGCATCAAGGCTATCTCTCCAGGGGACTTGTGCATGCGGCAGGCGGCGCTGATGGGCCCTGCGTTCACGTAGTTACAATGGGGGGCCGCTTTGTATAAACCGTCGACAATGAAAAAGGGTGTCGATTCATCGATGCCTATGGTGCCGTGCTCAATGCCCAATGTGCGTATAAGCTCGGCAAATAGTTGGGAGGGGCTTTGGTGCTCCTGCCAACAACTTACCTGACCCTCGATTTGCATGAAATCTTGTAAGGTGCCCATTTCGAAGGCGGGAGCGAGGTAGTGCAGTGGGCCCTGCGCCGGAATGATAGCGCCCACCATGCGTTCGCTGGCGGACCAGCGGGTGCCTGTGAAATAATACAGATTGGTGCCCGCATTGAGATACATCGCGTCCAGGCCCTGCTCGCGCAGCAGTTTTTGTGCATTGGCGATTCTGCTGCGATATTCATTGTGGTCAATGACCTGCACGTCATCGGTCATGTCGCGCAGTGAGGCAAGTGCTTCCTCGGCGGTGGCGCCACCAATTCCTGTGGTCATAATTAGCTCCCTGTTCAGTCGGTGCAAGATAGCATAGGATATGCAAGCCTGTTTTGAGAGAAAATGAAGGAACCCCTCATGCGGTGGGACGATATAGACCAGCAGACATGTTCTGTGGCGCGAACGCTGTCGGTGGTTGGAGAGCGTTGGACCTTACTCATTCTTCGAGATGCATTTTTTGGTACCCGGCGATTCGATAATTTCCAGCACAACCTTGGCATTACCCGTCATCGATTGTCCGAGCGCCTGGGTAAGTTGGTCGATCAGGGCGTTTTGGTGAAAGTAGCGTATAATAAGCGACCCGTTCGCTATGAATATCGACTCACCCGGAAGGGCCTGGCACTTTACCCGGTGCTGATGAGCCTGACCCGCTGGGGTGACGATTGGATGGATAATGGCGAGGGCGTGCCGCTTGAATATGTACACCTGGGCTGTGGCAAAAAAACTACCCCGCTGCTCGCCTGCAGTGAATGTGGTGAGGCCCTGCGCCCCGAGGAAGTGACCGCCCAAATTGGCCCGGCGCTGCGGGACATTGCCGCCCAGTTGGAGAATGAAGGTGATTCCAGGCCGGAGATTCAAACACTGTTAGCGCGTTCACTCGCCGATAGAATTTTATAAAAACCCCATGGGAGGAAATACTATGGCACACACAAGTAACGAAATAATCATGAACATGGATTCGGTCGATTCCATTTTGGATAAGCAACCCGAGTCGGTGGAGGAAGTGCGCCAGGATCGCAAGGAAAAACTTGCAGCAGCGCTGCGCCTGTTTGGCAAGTTTGGTTTTGACGAGGGGGTCGCCGGTCATATCACGGTGCGCGATCCGGAACGGCAAGACCATTTTTGGGTCAACCCCATGGGCAAACCCTTTAAGCTCATGAAAGTCTCCGATTTGTTGCTGGTAAGCCACGAGGGCGAGGTGGTCGAAGGCAATGGCCTGTTGAACGGCGCCGCTTTTACCATCCACGCTCAAATACACATGGCGCACCCCGAAGTAGTCGCGGCGGCCCATTCCCATTCTCTTTATGGCAAGGCCTGGTCCTCATTGGGGCGCCTGCTGGACCCCATCACCCAGGATTCCTGTGCGTTTTATGAAGATCACGTATTATTCGACGACTTCAGGGGCGTGGTACTGGACACCAGCGAGGGCGAGAAGCTCGCCGCCGTGCTGGGCGATAACAAGGCTATCATCCTACAAAACCACGGCTTGCTGACTGTGGGCGAGAGCGTTGACGAGGCTGCCTGGTGGTATATTACAATGGAGCGCAGCTGCCAGGCACAGTTACTCGCCGAGGCCGCCGGCGAGCCCAAGTTAATTGAACCAGAGTACGCCGAACTCACACGCGGCACCGTGGGCTCTCATCTGGCCGGCTGGTTCAGCTTTCAACCACTGTATGAAGTTATCGTGGGGGAACAGCCAGAACTGCTGGAATAGCGCTGGCAGAGCCTCTGCCTGCACAGTTTCGAGTATCGCCTGATTGCCTCTAGAACGATGAGGCAGTCAGCGAGATATCAGCCTGGGCCCAGATCTTATCAAAGCGTTCTTGCATCTGCTTCGAGTCCTTGCCCTGCGCCTCGAGTGCCTGGATCAATCCGTACATAGACCAGCCATTTCTGGGTACCCGCTCTAGATCTTCTCGATACACTTGCTCGGCGCCGGGGGCATCCCCAGCGGCCATTAATGCCCTACCCAGGGTATGCCGCGTCGGGTAATACCAGAACGGTGGCTCGGTGTACGGCAGCGCGTCCTGGGTATCAACGGCTGCCCTGAAATGGGCGATCGCCACGTCAAACTGGTCCTCCGCGAGCGCAATTTCTCCCAGTATTAACGCGTCGGCAATGCTCAGTAGCGCCGTTGCCGGGTAGTAGATGGAATCGAGGAAGGTAACATCGTTGGTATCGCGCAGCGGCGTAAATTTTGCGTATTCGGCCCTCGCCGCCTCGATATCGCCCTGATGCGCATAGGCTGTTGCCCGAACGTAATGCCAGATGGCATTTGAGTATTCGAGGTTTACCGGGGGTTGCGGCTCTGCCAGCACCTCTTCCCAGCGACCGAACTGGGTCAGCGCAAGCAGTGGGATAGTATTGAAAAATTCAACGCCGGGAAACTCCTCGATCATTTCCAGGCGAACATTCGCCGCGACTTTGCGCGCCGCTTCGATGGCAATAGCGCTGCGGCCCTCCATGCTCGAGGCCGCCCACAAAAAGTGGATATTGTGCGGGTAATAGGCGGCGGGGTAGAAGCCCTGTGCATTGCAGGCCGCGATATAGGCTTCATCGACCGCAGCGGCTTTGACGTTGGCCGCCGATGCATCTGCGTAGCGCCCGATACGCCAATAGATGTGTGACGGCATATGCACCAGGTGACCCGCGCCGGGCACGAGATTGCGCAGCCTGTCGGCCGGTCCCTCCGCACGCCCGGGCATTGCTGAGGCTTCCACCGCATGGATATACAGATGAATGGCGAGCGGGTGTTGTGGCGAGCGCTGCATGACTGTCTCCAGCGCGGCTATAACCTCCACAGTCAGTGGTTTTGGATTGTCGGGATCCAGCCAGTAATCCCACGGCATGGTATTCATCATCGATTCGGCAAACAGGGCCGCCGCATCGTCATCATTCGGGTACTTGAGATGTAAATCGCGCATGGCGTTTAGGTAGGCTTCATCCAGTGGCTCGCGCGGCCTAGCGGGATCGCCGTTATAGCGTACGGCAAGCGCGTCAATATAATCACGTTCGGCCTGGGAGACATGTTCTTTCAATGCGACCGCCTTTTGTATAGCGGCGTAGGCACTGAGCCTGTCGGCGTCGCTCATGATCACCTTGCCATTGCTGGTGACATTAATATTGGGCCCCAGTGCCAGCGCTTCGCCCCAGTAGCACATGGCGCATTCCGGATCGAGTGTTTGCGCGGCGCGAAATGAGCGCACCGATTCCGCGTGATTGAATGCAAAATCAATGACCAGTCCCTGGTTGAAATACCGCTGGGCATCGGGATTGCCGGTGGTAATCGCGTGCTGGTGGGTGCCCATGCCCTCAAACAAGGGCGCGCCGGCCCGACTTGCCAGATCAATGTAGCTCTCTGGCTCATCAACTTGGGGTGCGCCAGGTTGCTCCGTTCGCGAACAGGCAGTCAGTGATATAACAAGCGAAATGAAACCAACTACTGTGATTTTTTTTATTATCATCGCTATCTCTCTTTTTTCAATGCAGTGTACCGCGTACCAATAATAGCAGCCTTCAATGAGGGTAGACTAAATTCCGGGAATTCGCGCGGCCGTTCCGGGCTGGCCTTACCGCGCCCCGTCTGTTACCTGGTCGCATTGGCTGGCGCTGAACCAGTCAATGATTTGCCGGTGGACGCTCTCGTCATGCAGTAGGTCGAAGTGGTTTTTGTTGTGAAAAACCCGGCAATTTTCGGGTTTGATTGCTAATTGCCGCAGGTCATCCCGGTGAGATCCCACCGCGCTGTCCAGCCGCACCAGCAGGTCGCCCAGCAAATGCCCCAGCGGATCCTGGCTGTCGCGGCCCACGGTGGCGGCGGCAAAGTAGTAATCGACGTTGGGCAGTAGAGGTACTGTCCGGCGGCGTTCGGGTAACGGCTGACCGGTGCCATCACTTTGCCAGTCCTCGTCGAGGAGATAGCCATGGCGCAGATCCTTGATTCCGGCGCTGCGTTTTTTACCAAAAGCGAGGGGCGCGGTATAGGGGCTTTTTTCCATCATCCTATTGAGGGCGTGGCCGGCTTTTGCCACCGGTGAACCGTGATGTGGAGTGCCGAGGCATACCACGCGTTGCAGTGGTTGCAGCCAGCTAGCTTGCGCCTGGTGGCCGTACCAGCAAGCGCTGCGAATGACCAGGCCGCCCATGCTGTGCCCGATCAGCGACAGCGATTCCACCGGTACAGGCCAGGCGGCACACAACTGATCCAGCAATTGTGCAAACTCCCGGCCGTTGGTGGAGATATGGCGCCCGCTGTTAAAACGCAGGTAGAGTGGCGTGTAGCCCAGGTTTTCCTGCAGTTTTTCTCCCATGCCAGGCTGATTCCCGCGCCGCCAATTTCGATCCGACAGGCCTAATCCGTGCACCAGGACAACCAGGTGGGGGCTGGCCTGGGGGAAGCCTGTGGCCAGTGCCGGGCTGTTCAGGTGCACCTGATGATCGGGCGTGGTGAGGCCCATGGGGGTAGCCAGGGTATTGCCGGTGGCCTCCAGATGATCGCCAAACGCCCCATTTAGTGCCGCGATGGTTTTAATTTCAGTCTCTGAGCGGCGGTCAACGCCGGTGTTCGGCAGCAGCTCCAGGGACCGGTCTACCCCCTCGCGCAAACCGCCGTTGACGCCGCGGATTATCGCATACACGCCGGCGGCGATTACACCGTGAGCCCCGGTGGCTGCGGCGGGCTGCGTCGAACAGGGCAGGGGAGTGCGGGCGATCGTTTCATGCATGCGCTCAACGCTGTTGGTGATCCCTTCGACGGCATCGAATGTGAGGCGAATACCGCCTTTTATCGCTTGTGTTGAGGCAGCCATCAGGATTCTCCGGATAAGCTGGCAAGGCATTCCAGGCACAGCAGCACGGGGCGGGTCGGGGTCGGTATGCCGACGGCGGCCGTCTTGCCTTTTGCCAGTATGGTATTGCACTGATCGCAGACGCCATTCTGGTTCAGTATTGCTTCCTGCCAGCCGACTACGGCGGTCCCCTGGTGGGCGTCGATGGGGTCTGCAGAGGGCGTAGCGGCTCGCCCCTGTATGACGCGGGCAAGCTGTGCGCTGTCGGAGACCACACCTTCGACCAGGTTAAAGGTATGCAGCAGTACGTTGCGCACGACGGTGGAAACCGACAGGCCCAGGTGCTCCGCTGTGTCGCGCAGCTCCTCATCGAGCTGCTCGGGAATACGGGCCTGTAATACCCGATCCTTGGTTTTTCTGGCGGTGCGTTTTGTTCGTTTGTCGACTTTAGTCATTGGGTCTGTGTCGCTGTCATTGATGATTGGTGCTAATGTAATGTAAATGTAATACAAAAGTCAACATATGTAATATTCTAGTCGCAACAGTTTTCGTCCGACGTCGGACGACCCTGTTGCTAACACCCTGTTGCTACCCCTTGATAAATGGATATTAGGGTATAAGCTTCATACCACAATAATAATGCTGGCAGGATATCCCGGAATGATTAAGCAGAAGCGAAACGGCGAACAGCGAGAGCTAGTTGCCGAGACAGTTTTTGCCTCCAGTAGTCAACGGGCTAGGCAATTGCCGCTGAACAGACACTTTAGGGCGTAGCGGGCGGAATATGACATGACCAGGATGGGTCTGGTACCACAAATTTTAATGGGTGTTGCGCTGGGCGCGGTAGCCGGAATGATGTTTCCGGCAGTGGCAGAGCAATTGGGTTTACTGGGGCAGTTGTTCGTGGGCATGCTCAAGGCCGTGGCGCCGTTATTGGTGATGGTGTTGGTGATGTCTGCCATTGCCAATAAGCATGAATCGGGCAGCGATGGCCGCAAGACTTTTGCCACGATTGCCCTGTATCTGGTGGGAACAATTTCCGCCGCTACCGTGGCGCTGCTACTGAGCCAGCTATTTCCGCAGACCATCGCACTGAGTGAAGTCGCGCAAGGCAGCCCGCCAGCCGAGGTGACATCGGTATTGGTCGATGTTTTATTCAAGTTGATCGACAATCCGATTAACGCCCTGCTGACTGGAAATTTTCTCGGTTGCCTGAGCTGGGCCATTTTGTTGGGTATCAGTTTTCGCAAAGCGCCGGACAGCTTCAAGCTGCATCTGCAGACGATTGCGCTGGGCATGACCGATATTGTTCAGCTGGTTATTCGTCTGGCGCCGGTGGGCATTTTTGGCCTGGTGTGTTTTACCGTCGCCACGATTGGCGTGGAAGCGCTGGCCAGTTATGCCAGTCTGGCAATTCTTTTAGTGTGTGCAATGTTACTCGTTGCCCTGTTGGTGAACCCGGCAATCGTGTTTTTTGTCACCGGAAAAAATCCCTATCCCGTGGTATTGCAATGTCTACAAGAGTCGGGAGTCACCGCCTTTTTCACCCGCAGTTCGGCGGCGAATATTCCGGTCAATCTCGCCCTGGCCAAAAAACTGGGCATAAGCGAAGAACTTTATACTGTCACCATTCCGATTGGCGCGACGGTCAATATGGCGGGCGCTGCGATTACCATCACGGTGTTGACCCTGGCGGCAGCGAATACGCTGGGACTGGAGGTTTCTATCGGCAGTGCCCTGGTTTTATGCATTATTTCCGCACTGGCGGCCTGCGGTGCCAGCGGCGTACCCTCCGGCAGTTTACTGCTGGTGCCATTGGCCTGTTCCCTGTTTGGCATTTCCTACGAGGTCTCAATGCAGGTGGTGGCCATTGGATTTATTATCAGCGTCATCCAGGATACTGCTGAAACCGCGCTTAATTCCAGTACCGATGTGCTCTATACCTATGCAGTGGATAGAGGCAGAGTTGGGGGTGGATCGTCGTAAAAAGATGTTCCTAGCGTACTGAGTTTAGCTTTTCGCACAGATCTTTTGCGCCCAACAGCACCCGCGCGGTGGGGCGCTGTATATGGTCCGGATTCACAAAAAAAAGGGCGTTGTTTTTTACCGCGGATAACGAGGGATAGGTGAGCCATTCGTCCAGCCACTCCGGTCTGGCTGCGCTCATTCCGCTGGCAACGATGACATCGGGGTCGCGCAGCAATACCGATTCGATGTTTATACGCGGAGCCAGGCTTTTTGTATCGGCAAAAATATTGATGCCGCCACACAGTTCAATCACCTGAGAGATCAGATGGTCGCCGTTGAGGGTTTGCAGGGGATCGTTCCATATCTGGTAAAGCACGCTGAGTTCTACCCCCTCGTTGTAGCGCGTCCCAAGCCGTGTTATTTCATTTTCGATGCGCCGGGCCTCGGCCTCGCCAACCGATTCCGTACCGGCCAGTTTTCCCAGCAGGCGAATAGTGCGGGGAATATCCGCCAGGCGCCTGGGTTCACTGACAAACACCGGTATTCCCAGTGCTTCCAACTGCGCCAGAACCTGCATGCCATTGCCCGACCCCCACATCACGATCAGATCGGGTTGTAGTGCAACAATGGTTTCCAGACTGAAGGCGTTATAGGACCCGACCTGCCGAATACCACGCGCCTCCAGCGGGAAGTTGCTATAGCTCACTACACCCACCAGTTTGCTTCCCGCTCCCGCACTGTAGAGGTTTTCCACTATATGCGGTGCCAGAGCAATAATGCGTTGGGCGGGGGCATCCAGCGTGACGGCTCTGCCCAGGAAGTCTTCCACGGTAATGTTTGCTGTGGGCGCAGCGGCGGTCAGTAGCAAAAATAGCAGGTATTTAGCCATGTTAGCGGGCAATTATCATGGGTTGATCTCGATAGGGGTGTTCTCCAATGACCACATCAGCGGCGAACACCTGCTCGAACAAACGTTCGGTAAATACTTCCCGGGGCGTACCGTAGGCGAATTGCCGGCCGTCGTTCAGGGCAATGACCTGATCGGCGAGTTTTGCGATTGCATTGAAGTCGTGAATGACGATGACCACAGCACAGCCTCTATCGGCCAGGTCTCGAATGGCTGCGCCCGTACTCTGTTGATGACTAATGTCCAGCGCTGCTGTGGGTTCGTCCAGCAACAATAACTTACCCTGCAGTGATCCACGTTGCCAGATCTGGGTAAATACCCTGGCCAGTTGTACCCGCTGCTTTTCACCGCCTGACAGGCGGGTGTAAAGCCTCTCTGCCAAATGTGCGACATCGGCGACCGCCAATACCTCTTCGAGTATCGCCCGGTCTATGTCGGTCCCGGTATCGTGGGGGCTTCGCCCCAGCAAGATCACCTCCTCAACGGTGTAGGGAAAATTCAGCAGGGACAGCTGGGGCAAGTAGGCCATGTGTCGAGCCAAATCACGCCTGCGCCAGCGTGCTAACGGCTTGTCTCTCAGACGCAACTGGCCGCGTTCCAGACTGATATCACCCGCGATGAGATTGAGTAGGCTCGTCTTGCCTGCGCCATTTGGCCCGATAACCCCCAGGATATTGCCCGGCTCAAGATTGAAGCTGATATTGTCCAGCAGACGCACTCCCCAGGGGGAGGTAGCGACATGCTCAAGGCTCAGGATTGTCATCCCTGCATTCCATAGTGGTGTCGGTTACGCAGCAGCGAAATGAAAAAGGGCACGCCAATGATCGCGGTGATGATGCCCACCGGTAACTCAGTGGGCGCGATCGCGGTTCGCGATACCGTGTCCGCGACCAGTAATAAAATTGCACCTGCCAGGGCGGAGGCCGGGAGTAAATAGTGATGGTTGGGGCCGATTAGCATTCGCACCATGTGAGGGACCACCAGCCCAACGAAAGCGATAGTGCCGACCATCGCAACCGAGGTGCCCACGCCAATCGCGACCCAGATAATCAGGGCCATTTTTACTCTATCGACATCAATGCCCAGGTGGCGTGCCTCCGACTCGCCCAATAACAGGGCGTTAAGGGCGGTCGCGTAGCGGGGCAGGGCGATCATTACGACGCAAGTGACGATCGAAGCCACCCACAGGCGAGGGTAATTCGCGCCGTCCAGACCGCCCATTTTCCAAAGGCTGATGCGACGCAACATCTGGTTATCGGCAAAAAATTCCAGCAGGCTACCCAGTGCTCCCGCCAGGGCCGTGATCGCAATTCCGGCCAGCAGCATAGTTGCCACCGATGTGCCACCGCGGGAACTGGCCAGGCGGTAGACAAACAGTACCGAGATGACGCCGCCGACGAAGGCGCCGGCGGAAACAAGAGTTAAACCCGCATAGCCTTGCAGGCCAACACTGTTTCGCAAGAAAGCCTCACCCAGCACTATAACCAATGCAGCGCCCAGTGAAGCGCCTGCGGTCACGCCGATGAGCGAGGGATCCGCCAGCGGGTTGCGAAAAAGCCCCTGGGTGGCGGCACCTGACATGCCCAGGGTGGCACCCATCACCGCCGCGAGTAATACTCGGGGCAGACGAATGTGGCCTACAATCACCGCGCTCTGGGAATGAGCGTCGCCCGCTAGTGTATGGCTGAGTCCATCGAAAACGTCTGTCAGGGCTAATGCGATGGCGCCGTTGCTGAGTCCCAGCAACATCGCCAGCGGAAGCAGGCCTGACAGGGCCACTATCAGGCCTTTGGCCCGCCCCCTGCGGGTGAGCGCAATGTTCCTAATAGTCCACGCCCTTGCGCGCCTTAATGCCGACATTGTATGCGTGCCGAACTTCCTTGATCTCCGATACGGTGTCCATGATGGCGGCCAGCTTGCTACCGCCCCCTCTACCGGTGACCACCACGCTTTGCTGACTGGGGCGATTTTCGATGGCGTCGATAATCATTTTTTCATCGAGGTAGTCAAAGGCGATCATATAGGTCAGTTCATCCAGTACCACCAGATCAAAGCTGCTGTCATCCAGCATTCGCGTTGCTTCTTGCCAGGTCGATTGTGCGGCGGCGATATCGCTTTTACGATCCTGGGTATCCCAGGTGAACCCGGTCCCCATTTGATAAAAATCGACCTGCGGGCACTGCTCGCGCAGATAAATTTCTTCCCCGGATAGCTGCACGCCTTTAATAAACTGGACGACGCCAATTTTCTGGCCATAGCCCAGCGCGCGCATCACCATGCCGAAAGCCGAGCTGGACTTGCCCTTGCCGTTGCCGGTGAGTAGCACAGACACCCCGCGCTCGGTATCCGCTGCAGCAATTGAGGCATCGACGCCCGCTTTTTGCTTTTGCATGGCCGCCTTGTGTTTCTGCTCCTTGCGGGTCGCTCCATCTTCTGAATCGTTCACACTCACACTCCGCCGTGAAATCAAACCGCTAGAATGCGTAGCGTACACCAGCGTAGGCTGCAGTTCCCGAAGTATTGTAGGTGGCGACCTCCTCGTACTCTTCATCGAACAGGTTTTCCACCCGGGCGAAGATTTCCAGGCTCTCCATAAGCTGATAGCGGGCGCTCAAATTCACCACCTCATAGTCGCCCAGCTCCACGGTAGTTCCAGCGACCGTATCGAGGGTGTCCCTAGAGCTGCGAATATACAGATTGATGGCGAGATCACCGCCGGACGGGCGGAAACTGAGGCCCAGGTTGGCCAGGTGTTTGGGTGCACGCAGACGCTGCTCACCGTTGGGGTCCTCCGCGTCGGTGTATGTATAGTTGGCCAGCAGGAACCAGCTGGCCGACATCGGAATGTCGGCAATCAGTTCGACGCCCCGGGAGCTGGACTCGCCCGGTAGTTGGATATAACCAGAGAAGAGGATCAGGTCGAAGTCGATTAAGTCTTCGATGTTCTGGTCGAAGTAAACCGCCTCGAGAACCGTGCCCCCGTCGCTGTAGTACGCCAGTCCCAGGTCAAATCCCTCGCTGGTTTCCTCTACTAAATCCACGTTGGATGCCGGCGGCGACGCAAACGGGCCGCTGTTGTAGCTGATTTCATAAAGGCTTGGCGCGCGAAAACCTGTGCCGTAGGTGCCCTTCAGCTTTAGTTCGCCGCCGGATACATCCATCAAATAGGTGGCGCTAACGCGGAAGGATGTATGGTTGCCGAAGTCGTCATTATCGTCGTATCGAACACCCACGGTGGTAAAAAACCGGTCGCCGATCGCGCCCTGATACTCCAGGTAATAGCCAATTTGGTCGCGCTCGGTATCGACGCTGCCGTCGTCGATTGACTGTGTCTCAAAATCTACCCCGTACACCAGATTCAGGACCTCGCTGCCCGCCCAGCTGCCCAGGTATTCTACCGTTTCACGGCCGCCGTCCGCGCCGAAGCTGCTCAGGCCCTCGGAGAAGAATTCGCGTTCAGAGCTTGAATCACTATAGGCCAGCTGGTGGGTGAAGGGACCTGCGCCAATCTCGACGGTAGCGCGATAGCTACTTTGGTCAAAGGTATCCGTACAGTCATCCACGGTGCTAAAAGTGATGTTGCTGAAGCAGGCATCGTATTCATTGTCCGCATTCACATCGTGGGCAATAAATTCGAATCGCAAGTCGTCGCCGGCATTCCAGCCGAGGCGGCCGTGCAGGGCGGTGTTCTCGTAGCCATCGTCATCCCGCAGCACTGTGCCGGTGGTGCGCGAATTGAATCCGTCGGTCTGGAAATCTGCCACGGATAGATTGAAATCAACAGTGCCGTTGCCCCCACCCACATAACCGGCGAGCTGCCGTGTGTCATAGCGACCACCCTCGGCGCTCAGTCCCCCGCTAATGCCGGAGTCTGTCCGCTGGCTTTGGATGTTCACCACGCCACCGGCGTCGGCCCCGTACATCAGGCCCTGGGGTCCCCGCAGTATTTCGACTTTTTCAATGCCGGCACTCTGCATGTGTTCCCATAGCGTCGAGACCTGGGTGCCTGAGGTGTCGGAAATATCGATGCCATCGAGAAATACCCGGGTGCGGTAGCCCGACTCGCCACGTATTCGCAGTGCGGTGGCCTTACCGGCGCCCCCCGCATTGGTGACTGCGATGGCGGGTTGGCTGCGCAGTACATCGGCCAGGGAGGCATAACCGCGATCGGTAATCTCCTGGCCGGAAAGAACCGACACCGAGGTGCCGATTTTGCGCAGCGGCATTTCGACCCGCGAAGAAGTAATAATAATTTCTTCGAGTTTGTCGTTTGCAACAGAATGGGTTGAGAGCAGGCAAGCGCTCGCTAAAGTGCATACGCTAGGTAGCAGTGCTGTAAATGTTTTCATGATTCTCCTCACGCCAATAATCGGGGCTAATGAGGGAGGGTATAGAAGGAAACGTAATGTGCAGGACATCAAATAGCCTTTAATGAAGCCCTCCGCTCCATTGCTTGTAGTTGTCCAGGCAGGTGTCGGGCTGGTAGCGTTGCTACTTTACCGTTGCGGGGGCAGCGGTGGCAGCTACCGTTGGTCATGTCTTGCATGAAACACGGTAGGCCACACTTCCCATTTAACCTGCCCAGCTCGACCTAAATTAAATGTGGTGAGCGGCAGGCACCTGGTACAGGCGTGCACTGTAATGATCACTGGCGTTGATGTCAAACGGCAAGTGAGAGGGTAGACTCTCAGCATGACAATCCAAACCATTGAGGGCAACCCCGGCAGTGAGATTAGCCCGGAGACGCTATCGTGTATTGCCCAGTTGCTGGGCAGGACACCGCGCGGGTTGGAGGCGGTCGTGGTGGTTGGCACAGAGGATCAGACCATGGTGATTCGTGTTGCTTCACTGGTGGAGGGCAAGCCTTTCCCCAACCTGTTCTGGCTGATAGACCCCGACCTGGTCTATCGAATCGATTGCGATGAGGCGCGGGGGTTAATCCAAATTTTGCAGGGGCAGGTGGACAGTGCCCCCGCGTTACAGCGCCAAATGGTTGCCGATCATCGGGCTCACATAGACCTGCGCAATGCCTATATGACCCCCGCGGTGGAACGTCAGCTACGGGCCAGTCAGTTTTATGCGGTGCTGCAACAACGCGGCATCGGTGGCATAGCCGATTTTAGTCGAATTCGCTGCTTGCACACCTGGTATGCGGCGCATTTGGTGGTGCCCAATACCGTGGGGCGTTTGCTAGCACGGCACTGGGCCGATATTGACAGGTCAGAGTTGGCGACATAAACTAAAAAGCTAGTTAAAACTAACATATCGAATTGATGGAGAGTGAGCCAATGTTTGCACCGAAAATAGCCTCAATAATGCTGATGCTCATCGCTGGCGTGTTGGTCGGTTGCAGTGAAGGTGGGAGCGAGGGCAGTGCCGCCGACAACAAGGCCTCCAATGCCGGTGCAGAGCAGCGCAGCAGGACCCTGACGCCTGCCCAGCCCGAAATCGCGGCTATCTATAACAGAAGTTGCCGCAATTGCCATACCATCGCGGCAACGGGCGCGCCGCTTACCGGTGATGCTGCTGGCTGGTCGCCTCGCCTGGACAAGGGTATGGATACCTTGGTCGATAATGTGGTCAATGGCTTTGGCGGTATGCCACCTTTTGGTATGTGCATGGACTGCGATCTGGATCAGTTTGAAGCGCTGGTCGACTTTATGGCCACTGCAGACTTGCCGCAGGAATAAGGGCAGTGCTTAATCGTAGAAGTATGCTCACGGCACTTGTGACCACGGCGATGGGCGCTCGTAGTATCGGCCTGGCAGCATCTGATGCCTCCCCCAAACGCAAGCTACCCTGGCGCAACTGGTCTGGTTCCCAGCAGTGCGTGCCCGATGCGCGCAAGGCTCCCGCTACGGTTGCCGAGTTGCAACAACTGATCACTTCGACCTCTGGTACCATCAGGCCGGTGGGCGCCGGGCATTCTTTCACCCCCCTGGTGCCTACCGATGGCACCATCGTATCGTTATCGCGCATGAGCGGCGTCGTCAGTCACGATCCGCAAACGCTGCAGGCGACGGTGTGGGCGGGCAGTCGCCTGGGCGATATCGGCCAGCCACTGGAGGACATTGGCCAGGCCCTGATCAACATGCCCGACATTGACCAGCAGGCCCTGGCGGGCTGTCTTGGCACTGCCACCCATGGCACCGGTGCCGACATCGGTTGCATGTCTACCTTTGTAAAAGAAATACAATTGGTGGACGGCGTCGGAAACTTGATTCAATGCAGTGCAGAGCGCAACGCCGATGTATTCGAAGCGGCCAAAGTGTCCCTGGGTGCGCTGGGGGTTATCACTCAAATTACCCTACAAAATGTGGCTCCCTATCGACTCAAAAGAGAGACGGTTTGGCGCAGTTTTGATGAAATTCTGGAGATCGCTGACGACCTTGCCAACAGTCATCGCAATTTTGAATTTTACTATGTTCCCTTCACCGGTATGGGTTTTACCGATGTTCACAGCCTGACCGATGAGCCCATAGGCGCCACCGAGACAATTGACGGCAACGACGCGGCCCAGGATTTGAAGTTGGCCAGGGACTGGATGCAGGATTACCCCTGGCTGCGCGAATTAATATTGGGAAGCTATATGAAGACCCTCTCGGACGAGGTTGTCATAGAGAGTTCCTGGAAGAACTATGCCAGTGAGCGCAACGTCCGTTTTAATGAAATGGAATACCACCTTCCCCGGGAGAACGCCCTGCAGGTCCTGCGGGAAATTCGCACTGCGCTGGAGACCCAGCATCACGAGGTGTTTTTCCCCATAGAGTTTCGATATATCAAAAGTGACGATATCTGGCTCAGTCCATTTTATCAGCGGGAGACCTGCTCCATCGCCGTGCATCGCTTTTTTGAAGAGGACTTCACGCCCTATTTTAAGACAATTGAGCCTATTTTCAGGAAGCACGGCGGGCGTCCCCACTGGGGTAAACTCAATACATTGGGCCGTCGGGAACTGCGCAGTTTATATCCTCGGTGGGACGATTTTGCAGCGGTGAGGCGAGAGCTTGACCCCCAGGGTCGTTTCCTGAACGATTATTTGCGCGGGCTCTTTGGCTGAGCGAAAACGTTTTTTGATCGGGTACAGCGTGAGGTAGAAAGATGAAACGTCGTTCTTTGTTGTTGGGTGGCCTGGCGGGGTTTTTTGGCCTGGGCTGGCTGTTGCGGCCAAAAGAAATAGGCGCCGATCACAGCCCCTATTTTGAATCTCTGAGTGCCGCGCTGGATAAAGATAAGCTGTCCAAACCCACCTTGTTGATTGACCGAAAACAGCTGATCGCCAATATTAAAACGTTAACAGGCCATCTGGATGGCCGATTTCACTACCGCATCGTCGCGAAATCGCTGCCTTCCCTGCCGCTTATCGAAACGATAATGCAGGCGACCGGCAGCAACCGCCTGATGCTTTTTCATCAGCCCTTCATCAATGAGGTCGCCACGCGTTTCCCCCATGCGGACATTTTGTTGGGCAAGCCTATGCCGGTGGCGGCTGCCCACAACTTCTATGTGCAGCATGAGGGCAATGAATTCAATAGCGCCAGGCAGCTGCGTTGGTTGCTGGACACCCCGGAGCGGGTGCGGCAGTACGACCAGCTCGCGGCGGAACTTCAACAGGATATGTTGGCCTGCATTGAGCTCGATGTCGGCTTACATCGCGGTGGCGTGCACAATGATGAGCAACTCATTGCCATGCTGGAGCAACTCCAGTCCTCCCGGCATTTACAGTTTTGCGGATTCATGGGTTATGAACCCCACGTTACCAAGGTGCCGGGAGACTCGGTAAAGTATCGCAACGACGCCATGGCGACTTACTCGCACTATGTGGCTGTGGCGAAAACATTTCTGGGTTCCGACTGGCCCGAAGATGTTCTGCTGAACGCCGGCGGCAGTCCAACTTACCAAATGTACAACGAGGGAGACTTCCCCTTCAATGAAATGGCCGCCGGCTCCTGTCTGGTGAAGCCCTCCGATTTTGATTTGCCGTCACTGGCCGATCACCGGGCCGCCTCCTACATTGCCACGCCAGTGTTAAAGCGCCTGGATACCCTGGAGATACCCGGCATCAATCTGGGCGGTCTGCAGGCTCTGTGGAATCGCAACCGCGCGCGCACTTTTTTCACCTACGGCGGTTATTGGAAGGCCAAACCGGAATC
>Ga0114950_10000704_pt1 | contig 23677 bp, 19 predicted proteins | sample N075metaG_FD_83503 | JGI IMG/M metagenome (GOLD analysis project Ga0114950, IMG submission 83503) | Deep subsurface microbial communities from Kermadec Trench to uncover new lineages of life (NeLLi) - N075 metaG | ecosystem: Environmental > Aquatic > Marine > Ocean trench > Sediment | place... | reverse complement strand
GTGCTCCCTCCGGGTGCTCGACGTGCTGACAATGCACGCGCCCGTCCCAATGGGACGGGACCCGCGCCCTACAGTCCGCGCACCCTGTCTTTTTACTACTCTGGCAGTTTGCTTCGCAGAACTGCGCGACCCAACCTAGCTACGCTTCTTCATGAATAATCCAGGCTTGTCTCACACATAATTCCGGGCCGCTTTGTGCGGTGATCAATCAATTCCAGATCGGAATTGATTAGTTGTTTGTGTTTCGCTTTTTTTTCCAATAGCGATCTCTCAGAATTCGCCGCTCTGAAATCCGCAACGAATGGAAAAGACCATGGCCCTCCACTATGTGCCACGCAAGTCGCGTGCCGAGCAGACTCAGGAACTCAACCGGGAATGGGAAACCAACCCCCGCTGGAAAAACGTAAAACGCGGTTACGGCGCCGAAGACGTCGTCAACCTGCGCGGCACCATTCCACACCGCAGCATGCTGGCCGCCCACGGGGCCGACAAGTTCTGGGACTCCCTCCAGAACGAGGATTTCATCAATGCGCTTGGGGCGGTAACCGGCGGGCAAGCCGTGCAGCAGGTCAAAGCCGGCATCAAATCGATTTACGTCTCAGGGTGGCAGGTGGCGGCCGACAACAACGACTCCGAAACCATGTATCCAGACCAGTCGCTGTACGCAGTCAACTCCGTGCCGACACTGGTCAACCGGATCAACAACGCTTTTCGCCGCGCGGACGAAATTCAATGGTCCAGCGGCAACGATGAAGGACTGGATTTTTACGTACCCATCATCGCCGATGCCGAAGCGGGCTTCGGCGGGGTGCTGAACGCATTCGAGCTAATGAAGTCCATGATCGGCGCGGGCGCCGCCGGGGTGCATTTCGAAGATCAACTGGCATCTGTCAAAAAGTGCGGACACATGGGCGGGAAGGTTCTTGTGCCAACCAGGGAAGCGGTCGAAAAACTCATCGCCGCCCGATTAGCGGCCGACGTCTGCGACGTGCCAACCATCCTGCTGGCGCGCACCGATGCCAACGCCGCCGACATGGTGACGAGCGACATCGATCCCTGGGACAAGGAGTTCATTACCGGCGAACGCACCGCCGAAGGGTTCTACAAGACCCGTGCCGGATTAGATCAGGCGATCTCCCGAGGGCTGGCGTACGCACCCTATGCGGATCTGCTCTGGTGTGAGACCGGCGTGCCGGATCTCGACGAAGCCAAGCGATTTGCGGAAGCGATCAAAAAGGAATACCCCGATCAGATGCTGTCGTACAACTGCTCACCCTCCTTCAACTGGAAAGCGAACCTCGACGATGCAACCATCGCCAAGTTCCAGACGGAGCTGGCAGCCATGGGATACAAGTTCCAGTTCATCACTTTGGCCGGCATTCACAGCATGTGGTACAACATGTTCGAACTGGCGCAAGGGTACGTAAAAAATCAGATGACCGCCTACGTCGCCTTGCAGGAGAAAGAATTTGCCGCGACCGAGCGCGGATATACCTTCGTCAGCCATCAGCAGGAAGTCGGCACCGGGTACTTCGACAAGGTGTCCACCGTGATTCAAGGTGGAAAAAGCTCGGTAACCGCACTGACCGGGTCCACCGAAGAAGCGCAGTTCAAGTAGCGGTAAATTCAATTACGCACGGTGCTGGCGCGCGGCGGCCGCGAGTAAATCCTGCAGTGCCGGGTAATCTTCTGCGGCCTCGAATTGTGGAAATTCAGCCCTGACGTGCTCGGGCGCCCGGTAGAAGAAACCGGCATCCGCCTCCTCCAGCATCGAGACGTCGTTGTATGAGTCCCCGACCGAGAACACCGGGTATTTGAGTGATTTGAAACTCTGCACCGAACGGCGTTTGGGATCCGGCTGGCGTATCCGATAGCCAACGATCCGATCGTTCTCAACCTCCAGGTTGTGGCAAAGCAGGAGAGGTCCCCCCAGCTTTTCGACCAGCGGCATCGCAAGCTGATAATAGGTATCTGAAATAATGGCAATCTGAAATCTCGATCTGGCCCAGGAGAGAAAGTCCACAGCGCCTGGCAAAGGATCCATCCCGGCAACGACTTCTTCGATAAGGCTCATCGACAGATCGTGTTCGGCGATGACTTTCAATCGCAACCGCATCAAGTCGTCATAGACGGGTATGTCGCGGGTGGTTTTGAGTAACTCGTGTATCTGGGTGTGCTCGGCCACGGCCTCCCAGATTTCCGGGGTCAGCACTCCTTCCATGTCCAAACAAAGTATCTCCACCATCCCTCCCCCGTGAGTCATCCGGTCATGGCGGCTTAAGCATATACCAAGAGGTTATTTTTTCTGGCAATTTGACCCTGCTAGTCTTCTGCACCTGTTTCAGTAGAACGAAGGCACATCGGGTGAGCACGACCATGGAACCCCGCGAAGTCACGGCTCTCGATGAACCGCAACTCGTGTTGCGGCGAGCCGCCACGCGGTTCGAGCACGACCGTATCGCAATCTCGTTCAGCGGGGCCGAAGACGTCGTGCTGATAGACATGGCTCATCGGCTGGGTCTCGATTTCAAGGTATTTTCGCTGGACACCGGCCGCCTTCATCCCGAGACCTATCGCTACTTCGAAACGGTACGCGACCACTACCAGATCCAGATTGAATTGCTGCTGCCCGAACCCGCCGCCGTTGCCCGACTGGTCAGCGACAAAGGGCTCTTCAGCTTCTACAAAGACGGTCACGGAGAATGCTGCGCCATTCGCAAGATCGAACCGCTACGCCGCAAGCTCGACACGCTCGATGCTTGGATTACCGGTCAGCGCCAGGATCAGAGCGTGACGCGCGCGAACGTTCCACTCGAACAGGCCGACGAGGTCTTCTCGACAGACAGTCGGTCGCTCACCAAATTCAACCCGTTGGCTAACTGGACCTCAAACGAAGTCTGGTCCTACATTCGCCACCACGACGTACCCTACAACTCGCTGCACGACCAGGGTTACGTGTCGATAGGTTGCGAGCCCTGCACGCGCGCCGTCGGTCCCCACGAACACGAACGCGCCGGCCGCTGGTGGTGGGAAGAAGCAACGCAGAAAGAGTGCGGCCTCCACGGCGAGAACGTGGTCAAGATCATCGGCTGATCCCGACCGTGCACATCACCTTCGTCAAGAAGATCCTCGCAACCGGCGAACCCTGTAGAAAATGCCGCGACGTCGAAACCCGCCTCGATAAATCCGGTCATATGGATCGCATCGATCGGATATTGATTGCGGATGAGCGCGAACCCGAATCTCCGGGAGCGGTTCTCGCGCGGGAACTTTCAGTGGATCGTGCACCTTTTTTCGTGGTGGAAAACGAAGGTGTACAGACGGTATACACGGTGTACTTCAAGTTCCTGAAGGAAGTGCTCGAGGTTGATGTCTCCAGTGCAGACGCGGCCCGGGAAATCCTTCGGGACAATCCTGAACTCGATTTCATTTGATCAGGTGTTCGAACACGCTTCCGCGGAAGCGTGTTTGAACGCTATGAGACCTACTTATACCTATGAGACCTGCGGGCTCGATACCGGAGACGGCCTGGCGACCGACCAACTATGCGGCCACTTCTATTTGCCATGCCAACGGACCAGCAGCCGCCAAAAATTCCATCACTTCGGCCTAGAAACACCATTCCCTTCCCGCGCGCTAACGCGAAGGCAGTTCCAGATTCTGAAAGAGTTGCTCGCGTTCCATGCGCGTTCCGCAGGCGACGGCCGCATTGACTCTTTCTTCGTCCAGGTGGGGGGCAAACTGTTCTATGAAATCGTACATGTAGCGGCGCAGGAACGTGCCGCGTCGGAAACCGATGTGGGTAATGCTCGGCTGAAACAGGTGCGAGGCATCCAGACCCACCAGATCTGAATCCTGTTCTGGATCCAGCGCCATGCTGGCAATGATGCCGACGCCTAATCCGAGCCGTACATAGGTTTTGATGACGTCCGTATCGGTCGCGGTGAACACCACGTTCGGGGTGAGGCCCTGGGCCATGAACGCATCATCGAGGCGCGAGCGTCCGGTGAAACCAAAAACGTAGGTGACGATAGGTTCTTTCGCCACGTCTTCCAGGGTGAGTGGACCGTTCGCCTCAACCTTCTCGAGCAGCGGGTGATCGTGGGGGACGACGACACAGCGATTCCACTTGTAACAGGGCATCATGACGAGATCGCTGAACAGCTCCAACCCTTCGGTGGCGATCGCAAAATCCACGTTGCCGGTTGCCGCGAGTTCCGCGATCTGCGCCGGGGTACCCTGGTTCATGTGCAAGGCGACGTCGGGATATTGCTTGCGGAAGTTACCGATGATCTTCGGCAGCGCGTAACGAGCCTGGGTGTGGGTTGTGGCGATGGACAGGCTGCCCTGCTTCTCGTTGCTGTATTCCTGGGAAACCTGTTTGATCGTCTCGATTTCGCGCAGGATCGTGCCGGCTACTTCGATGATGGATTCACCCACCGGGGTGATGTGGGTGAGGTGTTTGCCACTGCGGGCAAAGATCTCCACACCCAGCTCGTCTTCGAGCAGGCGAATCTGCTTACTGATCCCGGGTTGCGAGGTGAACAGGCTTTGCGCGGTCGCCGAGACATTGAGCTCGTGATGCGCGACTTCCCAGATGTAGCGTAATTGTTGGAGCTTCATAGCGAAACCGCTATAAAAACGCTATTTAGTATAACTCAAAATTCTGAATTGGCGAGCGATGAGGGTCGTGGAACGGGCAAATGGCTGTTCAATCGCGTTCGTTCACAATGCCGTGGGGAACGTGACCCGCGGTCACGACGGGGCTTGCGCGGTCGCAGTGTTGGCGTTGGTCGTCAAAGAACACGTCGGCGCCGAAGGCCCGTAAAAACTCGGTCTTTTCCATACCACCGAGAAACAACGACTCATCGAGGCGAATGTCCCAGGCACGCAGGGTTCTGATCACCCGTTCATGGGCGGGTGCCCCACGGGCGGTTACCAGCGCGGTTCTGATGGGACACGGCATACCGTCGAACTCTCGTTGCAAACCGTGCAGGGCGGCGAGAAACGACTTGAATGGACCGCCTTCCAGTGGTTGAGACGCGGCCTCGGCCTCGGTTCGGCTGAAGGCTTCCAGTCCCTGTTGCTGAAAGACCTTTTCGGCCTCGTCGGAAAAAATCACCGAATCTCCGTCGAAGGCCAGGCGTAACTCTTCGCCGCCGGTTTCGGGCATGCCACTGCCGCCGAGCAAGGTCGCGGCAGCAACGCCATGTTCGAGTGCGTGTGCCACATCATCGGCCTGTGTCGAAAGAAAAAGATTGCAGCCAAACGCCAGCATGTAGCGATAAGGGCTTTCACCTCCGCAGAACGCGGCCCTGGTTATCTCCAGGTTATGGGCCTTGATGGAGTTGAAAATGCGTAAGCCGGTATCCGCCGAGTTGCGCGAAAGTAATATCACCTCAACTCTGCGTTTATTTAGTAACTTATTGATATTCAGTAGTTTTCTAACGAAAGAAAAGGCATCTCCGGGATCGAGGAGATCGTCTTCGTGGGCAATCTGATATTGCCGGTAGGCTTCGAGCCCCTCGCGCTCGTATAGCTCGTTACTCTCGCCGAGATCGAACAACGCCCGGGAACTGATGGCGACGGTTAACGGCTCATCCATGCCTCACGCATCCAGATCCGGAATGAGCTGACTCTCCAATTTGGCCACCATGTCTTTCAATTTGAGTTTGCGTTTTTTCAATCTCTGTATGCGCATCGAGTCATGGTGTTTAGCGTCGACGAGCGCGCGAATCACCTCATCGAGATCGCTGTGTTCGATGCGCAGTTCCTCGAGCCAATGCTCGATTTCAGCGTTATCCACTCAGACACCCAGGTTCGCTGTTCGAGGGCATCATAAGTGGGACACTGCACATCTTCAAAGGTTCTGACAGATGGGTCTCGCTGGTCGGGAGTCGGAGCACTGGCTCACAAACCGAAAAAGTGGAATCTACTATGCTGTAGGCATGTCTGAACGAGCTTATGGCCCGGACCGCCGGACTTTCCCGCGCGGTTTACCGGAGATGATCTGGAAATCGGCCTGCGCCGACGTGGCCGGCTTGGGCGCGTAACCGGCCGGGTACTGGATTTTAATCGTTTCGGCATCGCGGTACTGATTGAGCAGCGCTTAGCCGAGGATAAAGAGGTGTTTGTGACATTGCGCCATGGGGAGGTCCGCCTCGACAACGTCGTCGGTGTGGTTCACACCTGCTCCCCACGCGAAGATGGTTTTCGTTGCGGAATCCAATTCCGCATTCAGTCGAAGCTGCAGTTCGACAGGGAACTGGTGGAAATCGCCTTATTGAGTTTGGAACGGGGATTTGCCGGGCGATCTCCGTCGCTTGCTGGCCCATCGGCAAAAACGTCAGCCTCCCATTAGATCCCGCGCCTCGGTTTCGAGCGCCAGCAACCGGCGTACCCAGTTATCCAGGAGCATGAATTCATCGTTAGTGATGCTGAAGACTTCGCTGATCTCTTTCAACAGGCACTCCTCTTCGATGTCGAAGGAACCGTCTACATAACTCAACCGCAGCAGATTGAGTACTGCGATCAGCCGTGATTTGCGACTGTCGAAAGTCTGCTCGATGCCGTCCAGTTCCAGGTATTCGCTCTCCAGCGCCGGGTTGAGTTCCATCTCGCGCTTGAACTCGTCCATCATCCCTTCTTCGTTGGGATCGAGTAGCCCGTCGGAGACGACGACGTTATGAGCCAGACCCAGCAGTGCTTCGCGTTGTTCGGCAGTGAGAGATGACAGCCACATCGCTCGTCAACCAAATATGAGGGGGACCACGAGGCTCGTGATCATGATGATGATGGCGAGCCAACCCCAGGCGATGAAAGCTTTCATGACCCAGCTTTGCTCGAAAAAATCTTCAATCAAATACCACACCGCTCAAAACTCCTTTTGGACGCGAATAGTTAAGTCTAATCGAAATTCAGCGGGTTCCCCAGATGCTTGGCATACAAGTCATGGGTATCGGAATCCGTGATATGAACCCAGGTCCGCGAACCCGGAACCAACCCTTTGGAATCGGAGATATGCACGACCCCATCCACCTCCGGCGAATCCCCCCGGCTGCGGGCTATCGCGCCATTCGCGGTCACTTCGTCAACCAGTACTTCCATGTCCAGGCCGCGTTTCTGTACCAGTTTCTGCTCGCTGATCGTGCCTTGAAGCTCCAGCAACAGCTCCTGTCGATCGAGTTTGGTCGCCTCGTCCACGGGATCGGGCAATTCGTTGGCCGCCGCCCCTTCCACCTCGGAATAGGTAAAGCAGCCGACGCGATCGAGTTGTGCTTCATCCAGAAAATCGAGGAGTCGAGTGAAGTCCGCGTCCGTTTCACCCGGGAAGCCAACGATGAAAGTGCTGCGTATGGTGATCTCGGGGCAAATCGAGCGCCAGGACAGTATTCGTTCCAGGGTGTTCTCAGCCGCGGCCGGGCGTCGCATTCTTTTGAGAATGCCGGGGTCCGCGTGCTGCAGGGGGACATCGAGATAGGGCAACAGAACACCCTCGGCCATGAGCGGAATCAACCGGTCGACGTGGGGGTACGGATAGAGATAGTGCAGGCGGACCCAGGGAACCAGGCGGGCGAGCTCAGTACATAAAGTTTCCAGGTTACTCGGGTATAGTTTGCCGTTGAATACATCCTCTCGATAACGCACATCGACCCCATAGGCGCTGGTATCCTGCGCGATGATCAATAATTCCTGTACGCCGGCGGCCGCAAGTCGTTCTGCCTCTCGCAGCACATCGCCAATCAAGCGGGAGCGAAGTTTCCCGCGCATACTCGGGATGATGCAGAAGCTGCATTTATGGTTGCAGCCTTCGGCAATCTTGAGATAGGCATAGTGGGCCGGGGTCAGCTTGAATTCAGCGGCTCGCATCAGCGGCTCGGGTAGCTCGACGACCGAACCGGGGGTAAATTCGTTGACAGCGGCAACGACCTCTCGAACTGCCTGAGGTCCGGTGATGGCGAGCAGATCCGGAAACCTCTCGCGGATCTGTGCTTCCCTCACGCCGAGGCATCCCGTTACGATGACCCGCCCGTTGGTGGCGAGGGCCGCTTCGATAGCGTCGTACGATTCCTCGACGGCACTGGTGATGAAACCGCAGGTGTTGATCACCACTACGTCGGCTTCGGCAAGGTCATCGACACAGCGGTGCCCCACGGCGTCCAGGTTGGTCAGAATTTCTTCGGAATCCACGAGCGCCTTGGAACAGCCCAGGCTGACAAATCCTACTTTTCCGGTCATGAACGACTCATTCGTCTTAAACGTGGCGCATTCTACCGAAATGATGCCGGTGATAGAATTCCCTCGTGCTCCACGCCTTCGTTCATCTCGATCCAGCGCTGTTCCAGGCATGTGTCGATTCGATTGTCTTGACACCCAACGAAAGGTTACGACGCGAGTTGTTGCGCGGGTATGCCCGGAAACGGCAAGACGGGGGGGATAAGGCCTGGCCGACCGCCCAGGTATTCAGTCTCAGTGCGTTCCTGGAGCGACGGTACGGGCTTGCCCGGCAGCGGGATCCCGCCCTGCCCAGGTTACTGACAAGCGAAGAAGAATCGCTCCTCTGGCAGCGTATCGTCCCCGCCGAAGCGCGAGATCTTGTCGCGCTTGCCCGCGACGCCTGGCAGTTGGCGATGGGCTGGGGTATCGACTTTGACGAACAGAACTTCGCACATACCGACAACGCCCGCAGTTTTCTAACTTGGGTTCGCGAGGTGCGTCGCGAGCTGAGGTCGACCGCGTCGATCACCCGGGCCGAATTGCCGGGCGCGTTGGTCGAGATTGAGCAACGGGTTCCTGAATCGCTGATCTGTCTCGAATTCGAAGCACTCCCTCCGAGCCAGCTCGCCTATCTCGATCGCCTGGAAGTTCTGGGCTGCCGAATCGAGCAGCGCCGGGTCAAGACCGTGCGTGCGGCCACGGCCAAAAGGGTCGAATTAACCACGGAACGAGACGAAATAAACGCCTGCGCGCAGTGGTGCAGAACGGTTCTGGCGGCGAGTTCCGACGTGCAGATCGGCGTCGTCATCCCGAATTTGAGCAGTCGCTATCAGGCCGTAGCCCGGCAATTCGACGCGGTGCTGAATCCAGACGGCATCACCCATCTTTACGACCTCGGCGGAGGAACCCATCTCGCCGAGCAACCCATATGGACCGTGGCGCATCGCTGGCTGCAGTTCTGTTTTGAGCGCCTGGCCCACGACGGCGTGCGCCGGCTACTCACCTCCCGGTATTTCGATCTGCCCGTTGTCAAGCAACTGCCCGTCTCACTTCCCGAGCAATTTTCCCTGCACGCGCTCATCCGGGAGTGGCAACAGACGTCCATAGATCCCCGTTTTGTCGCTATCGACGAGCGCGCGCGGCAAACGTGTGAAGAGCACACCTTCGCCGAGTGGGTGCGGCACTTTGTCGATGTGCTCGCCTTGAGCGGTTGGAGCGCCGTCGCTGCGGGCAGTACCCAATACCAGGCCCACGAACATCTGGCCGGGTTTCTCGATCGTCTGGCCTGCCAGGACGCCGGCGCCCGGAGATGCACCGCGCCCGAAGCACTCGACATGCTGCAACGTACCCTGGCCGAACAGATATTCGCCCCACAGCGCGCTCCAGCGCCGATTCAGGTCATGGGCTACCTCGAAACGACGGGCTTGAGGTTCAGCCACCTGTGGATCTGCGGCATGCAGGAAGCAACCTGGCCGCTTGCCCCTTCGACCAATCCCTTCATTCCGCATAGCGTGCAACGGGCAAGCAAGCTACCACGCATCGATTTTGCGTCCGAACTCGATTTCGCTCGCGAGCGCTTACGACACTGGTCTCAATCGAGTAAGCGACTGATCTTCAGTCATGCGGCGCGCGACGGTGAATCTGTGCAACCGCCGAGCGTCCTCACCAGTCATCTACCTCCCACCGCGTTATCCAGACTCATCAGGGGATACCGCCCCCGGTCACACCCCTACTTCGAAGCGCGGACGGTAACGCTCGAACAAGTTGAAGAAACTTCCGGCAGTGGCGTTTCCCCCGGCAGGATTCGTGGCGGCGCAACGCTGTTGCGCGATCAAGCGGGTTGTCCTTTTCGAGCCTGGGCCATTCACCGCATCGCCCTGAAGGAAAGCCGTTCACCCCACGCCTTTCCGGATGCTCTGGATCGCGGCATTCTGATTCACGAGGCATTGCACCGGTTGCTGAAAGATCATGACGATCAGGCATCTCTCGGCAGGCTCGAAGTCGAAGACCTGAAATCCGTCGCACGACTTACCGTGGCGGATCTGTTCAGGCGCTTCCCGGCTTCCTTTCGGGAACGAGAAATCGAGCGACTGGGCAGAATTCTACAAATCTGGATGTCGTTCGAGAACGCCCGCGCACCCTTTCAAATCGACAGTCTAGAAGCTGACACCCAGGTCGAATTGTTGGGTTTTGAACTCTCGTTGCGAATGGACCGAATCGATCGCATCGGCAACGCGCTGGTTGTCATCGACTACAAGACCGGACCAGTCCGGCCCGGCCGATTGACCGAGACACCCTTGCTGGAACCTCAGCTTCCCGTCTACGCCATTGCGAGCAAAGAGGTCGCAGCCGTGTGTTTTGCCAGAGTCGGTGAAGATGGGGCTGGGTTGAGCGGGGTCGCCGAAGAAAATCTCGATCTGACACCCGCTCGCCTTGCCAGGCTCCCAGCGGGTGGCTGGTCGGAGTTACGCAACACCTGGGAGCGGCAGCTCAACGAGATTCTGGGCGAATTCAAGGAAGGTTACGCCGCGGTGACTCCCCGGGATGACAACCTGTGCAACACGTGTCATCTCGCTTCCTTCTGCCGGGTTCGAAGCAGCGAGAAGTCGAGTTCCCCATGACGCAACCGGCCGATCATGCGCAACGGGAACTTGCCGTCGATACCAACCGCTCGGTGATCGTGCAGGCTCCCGCAGGCTCCGGGAAGACGACGTTGCTCGTTACCCGTTACCTGCGTTTGCTTGCGCGGGCGCGCAAACCCGAAGAAATTCTGGCCATCACTTTCACCATCAAGTCCGCCGGAGAAATGCGGGCGCGCATTCTCAGGGCGTTACGCAGCGGAGAATCGCAGGCAGTGGGTGCGCTCGCGCGCAACGAGGAAATGGGTTGGAATCTATTGGAACAACCCGGAAGGTTGAAGATACAGACAATCGACAGTTTCGCGATGTCAATGATTCGCCAACTGCCTCTGGCCAGCGGCTTGTATCCCTATACACGCTTGCTCGAAGAGCCGGAAGATCTGTATGTGAGCGCCACTCGTCGGGTGTTGTACAAGTTGTACGAAGACGATCCGCTGGGGTCCTACGTTGCCGAGTTTCTTGCCTTTGTCGATAACGATTACGCACGAGCCCAGCGCCTGCTCATCAACATGTTGTCTCGTCGCGACCAATGGCTCGATGCCGTGCGCGAGCTTGTTTCTGCGCACCAACGTTCTCCCGATGCGCTTCGGGCCGTCTTGAGTCAAGGGGTCGAACGGCTGGTCGATCGAGCAATATCGGAACTGACCAGCCTGCTCGACGACGCACAGATCGAAACCATGGAAGCCGTGGTTCGAGGAGTCGCTGCAGCCCTGGGCCAAAACGTCGAACAGGTGGGATCCAGATGGCGGCTACTCGGTAAAACGCTTACCACGCAGAGGGGGAAGTTTCGTCGTCAACTCACCCGCCGTGAAGGTTTCGATCCTGCCGATCGGGAGGCAAAAGCCCGAGCCCAGACTCTGATCGAGGATCTGCAGGCGCTTCACTGCGAACCGCTCGTCGACAGCCTCCGTCACCTGCCCGATAGCCGGATCCCGGAAGACCGACTGAACGAACTTGCCACCATCTGCATTGTCCTGACGATGGCGGTCACCGCGTTGAACGAGGAATTCAGGCGCGAGGGCGCCGCCGACTTCAATCAACTGCTGCTTTCAGCCAGAAACGCGCTGCGCGATGTGGATGGACCCACCGAGCTCGCCCTCGCACTCGACTACCGCATTCACCACATCCTGGTAGACGAATTTCAGGATACTTCCGTTTCGCAGTTCGAGTTGTTCTCGGACCTGCTGGAAGGTTGGAGCGAAGAACAAGGCAACACGTTTTTCGCGGTGGGTGACCCGATGCAGTCCATCTATCGCTTCCGCAACGCCGACGTGAGCCTTTTCTACCGGGCATGGCACGATGGCATTGCCGGTTTGCCGCTCGAGCGTATTCGCTTGTCCAGCAACTTTCGCGCAGCACCTGCGTTGGTTGCCTGGCACAATGAGACATTCGCCGACGTGATGGGAAACATCGCAAATCCGCTGTTGGGCCGGGTTCCTTATGAAAGCGCGATCGCCGCGCGGAGCGATCTGGATGGTGGGGGCGTGCATATCGAGTTGTATCGCGACCCCAGTGGTCAAGTCGACGGCTTGATCAGGCGTATCGCGGAACTGATTGACGCCGATGGGACGGCGAGCATCGCCATCCTGGTGCGCAGCAGAAGCCATCTCGCGGGAATTCTCCCTGCGTTACGAGACGCCCGCTTGAACTGGCGTGCAAGGGACATTGATCCGCTGGTCGAAAAACCCGTCGTGCAGGATCTGCTTTCGCTGTTGTGTGCAATCGATGACCCCCACGACAGGCTGGCCTGGATGTCGGTGCTGCGAACACCCTGGGTCGGCTTGAGTCTGCGGGATCTCGAACAGTTTGCCTCGCTCGACAACATTGCCAGTGCGATAACAGACAACGCCCCGCAACTTTCCGAAGACGGTGAACGTCGCCTGGCACGCCTCGCTCGCGCCTTGACGGCGGGTTTGGGCCTCCTCGATCAGGCACCTCCGCGAACCGTCATTGAAAATATCTGGATTCAATGTGGTGGCGTGGATGCTTATGCAGATCCTGATGCGATCGATCATGCCGAGAGTCTGTTGGAACTGATCGACTCGCACGGGATCGATGGTCTCAACCCGGTGGCGGTGCGAAGCGCCGCGCAAAGTCTGTTTGCCAGCGACACAACCGAGGCGCAACTCGAAATCCTGACCATTCACAAATCCAAGGGTCTGGAATTCGATCACGTCATCCTGCCATCACTGGAACGGGTAGCGGCACGCTCCGAAGCGCCTCTGCTGCGATGGCGTCCGGAGCCCCCGAGCATACTGATTGGCGCTCATGACACGCCTGGCAGTTACGCGTGGCTCGCACGCGAAGACAAAGCCCGTGAAGCGCACGAGTTGGAACGACTGCTGTACGTCGCCTGCACCCGCGCAAGAAATTCTCTACATCTGTTTGCGACGGTCGATGGGCGCCCGCCTGCCTCCTCGCTTCTTGCGCTGCTGTGGCCAACGTTGAAAAACAAGCCCGTACACCGACCGATGAGCCGGCCGCTGCAAACGGAGTTCTTTCGATCGAGCGGCTATGAAAGGCTGCCAACGGACTACCGCTGGTCGCCGCCGGTCACGGTCAGCGATTTGAGCATTGGCGTTCAAAGCGAAATCGAATCCACGATCGATGCGTTGAGCAGCAAATCGGAAGTGGCACTTGGCACCATGCTCCATCGGGTGTTTTTCGGTCTGGCCGAATTCGGAATACCTCCCGACATCGAAACTTTCATCACCGAACGTAAGCTGTATTGGAGCCATGAACTTCAGCGCAACGGCGTTGCCGATTCCGAACACGACCTGCTGCTTGCCGAAATCGCCCGGCAGATTCGCAACGTGGTTGATGATGAGCGGGGCCGGTGGATACTCGAGCAACATCCCGGAGCACAATCCGAGTTACCGCTCACCGGCAACGTGGCGGGAGAGTTGCACAACGTTTATCTCGACCGCACCTTCGAGTACGAAGGAGTTCGTTGGGTAATCGACTACAAAACCGCGAATGTCGACTCGGAAAACTCGGTTGAATCGTTTATCGACAAGGAAAAACAGCGTTATCTTCCGCAGCTGGAGAATTATCGAAACATCGCAAGTGCCGTGTTCGACGCACCGATTCAGATCGCCCTCTACTTTTCCGCGCTACCGAGCTTCGAGGTGCTGCCTTGATTTCCGCTGCCACGTAAGTCAACATCGCCGCCCATGGATAGTTCAACATTCGCCAAGCCGTACGCGGCCTATTATTTTTTTATGTCATAACACGCCTTAGATAATCATATCGAAGGCCACGCAACGTTGCCTTCGGACAAAACCCCGCTCGGCAGCGCCGGAAGGGGTTTTTTTTTGCCCGATATGCCGGGCAGGTAATCGAGGAAAGATGACAATGACGCAGCTCGAAAATCTGAACATCGTGGCACACGAGGTACTGGTCACGCCCGAGCAGTTGAAGGCGAAGCTGCCGGTGTCCGAAGCCGTGCGGGAAAGCGTGCAGGAAGCACGCGAGGCGGTGCGAGGTATCCTCGATCGCAGCGATCATCGTCTGCTGATCGTGATTGGTCCATGTTCGATTCACGATGTCGATGCCGCGAGAGAGTATGCCAAACGGTTACGAACGCTCGCCGATGAACTTCAAGACAGTCTGCTCATTGTCATGCGCGCCTACTTCGAGAAACCCCGTACCACCATCGGCTGGAAAGGCCTGATCAACGATCCCCACCTCGACGATACTTTTTGCGTTGCGCAGGGGTTGGAGATTGCACGTTCCCTGCTGCTGGACATCGCAACGCTCGGGCTGCCCTTGAGCACCGAAGCCCTGGACCCCATCACCCCGCAGTACATGCAGGATCTCATCGTCTGGTCGGCGATCGGCGCGCGCACGGCCGAATCTCAGACCCACCGGGAGATGGCGTCGGGGTTGAGTTCGGTCATCGGTTTCAAAAACGGCACGGACGGTTCGCTCGACGTCGCCATCAATGCGCTCGAAAGCGTTGCCAGCCCCCACCGGTTCCTCGGCATCAGCCCTTCCGGCCAGGTTGCGGTATTGCATACCCGTGGGAACGCTCATGCCCATATCGTGCTGCGTGGCGGCAGCGACGGCCCTAACTACAGCATTGATCACATCGAAGCGTGCGAGACGGCGCTGAACAAGATCCACCAGACGGCGAACATCATGGTGGATTGCAGTCACGCCAACTCGAACAAGGACCACAACAAACAGATCGAAGTCGCCCGGGATATCGCGTCGCAGATAAGCTCCGGCAATCAATCCATCATCGGGTTGATGATCGAGAGCAACTTAAGCGAAGGCAACCAGAAGTTGACCGAAGACTTGACTACTTTGCGTTACGGCGTTTCGATTACGGATGCCTGTATCGGTTGGGAACAGACCGAGTCGCTGTTACGGGAACTCTCGGAGTTGAAGGACGTTTTGTTATCCCGAAGCGGTCAACGGTCCCTCAACGATAATAAGCGTTTTCCGTTACCGAGTGATCGGTTGCGTCTTTGATGGCAACCAGATCCGGAATCTGCTCGAGAAGAGAGCTTTCCACGCTGTTCTTCAGCGTGATGTCTACCGCCGCGCACCCCTGGCAACCGCCGCCAAACTGCAATACGGCGGTATTGTTCTCCAGCACCTCCACCAGCGTGACCATGCCGCCATGGGATGCAAGCCCGGGGTTTATTTCGTTGTAGAGCACGTAGTTGATACGATCTTCGAGGGAGGCATCTTCACCCACCTGAGGGGTACGGGCGTTGGGTGCCTTGATGGTCAACTGGCCGCCCATGCGATCTTCCTGGTAGTCCACCTCGGCCCCTTCGAGAAACGGCATGCTGCGCTCTTCGAACCAGGCATTGAAACCATCGAATGCCACAGCAACATCGCCTTCCTGCTCTTCTCCGGGACGACAGTAAGCGATACAGGTTTCCGCATGGGGCGTGCCGGGTTGCGCGACGAAAACGCGAATGCTCAGGTCTTCACCATCCTGCTTGGATAACAGGTCACGCAGATACCCTTGCGCCGATTCGGAAATATCGATCATGTCAGTCGTCGTCCTAATTCCTAGTAATTTAGTCGGGTATTGTACCAGTTTTCATGTGAATGTGATTCATATCAACACGCCGTAACTTCAATTGCATTCATATTGGGCGGTCCTAAACTAAGTTTAGCCACCCTCGGCCCAAAGACCCACGCGAATGCCTAAAGCTGAATATAAACGCAAGACCGGCGAGACCGTCCATACCGAGCTTACCTCGGCGCTGCGCGAGCGCATCCTGGTACTCGATGGCGCCTATGGGACGCTGCTGCAGGATCTGGGTCTGGTGGAAGAAGACTACCGTGGCGAACGGTTAGCCGACCATGCGGTGCCTCTCAAGGGCAACTACGACGTGTTGTGCCTTACCCAGCCCGAAATCATCGCTGACGCGCATCGTGGGTATCTCCGTACCGGGGTCGACATCATCAAGACCAATAGCTTTACCGCCTCCCCCATTGCTCAAACCGACTATCAACTGCAGGATTTGAGTATCGAGATGAATGCGGCGGCGGCCCGTATCGCGCGGAGTTGCGCCGACGAATTCAGTACCAGCGACGCACCTCGTTATGTGGCCGGTGTCATGGGTCCGACCAATCGCACCGCGAGCCTCTCACCGGACGTGAACGACCCGGGCTTCCGGAACGTCAGTTTTCAGGAACTCGCCGACAGTTATCGGGCAACCGCCCTAGCACTCATCGACAACGGTGTGGACCTCCTGCTGCTCGAAACCATCTTCGATACGCTCAACGGCAAGGCCGCGATTTACGCAATCAAATCCCTCGAAGTCGATCTCCATCGGACGATACCCTTGATGATCTCGGCGACGATTACCGATAACAGCGGACGAACCCTCTCCGGACAGACCTGCGAAGCCTTCTGGTGGTCTGTTCAGCATGCCAACCCCCTGCTGGTGGGCCTCAACTGCGCGCTGGGCGCCGAACAGTTGCGCCCCTATGTCGAAGAGCTCAGCCGTATCGCCGACACCTTTGTCAGCGTGCATCCGAATGCCGGTTTACCCAACGAGTTCGGCGGCTACGATCAGACGCCCGAACTCATGGCGTCGCTGCTGGGCGAATTCGCCGATGCGGGTATGGTCAATCTGGTCGGTGGATGTTGCGGCACGACGCCCGCACACATGTCGGCGATTCGTGAAAGCGTTGCCGGCAAGAGCCCGCGAAGCTGGCGTGCTACCACCCCCACGTTAAGGCTTGCGGGGTTGGAACCCCTGTCGATCGACGAAGATTCATTGTTCGTGAACATTGGAGAACGCACCAACGTTGCCGGATCTGCCCGGTTTGCCCGACTCATCCTCGAACAGGAATACGACACGGCACTACAGATTGCCCGTGAACAGGTGGAGAACGGCGCGCAGATCATCGATATCAACATGGACGAAGGCATGCTGGACAGCAAGGCGGCCATGGTCCACTTCCTGCAACTGATCGCGGCCGAGCCGGACATCACCCGGGTCCCGATCATGATCGACTCGAGCAAATGGGACATTCTCGAAGCGGGGCTGCGCTGCATCCAGGGTAAGGCGGTGGTGAACTCCATCAGCTTGAAAGAAGGCGAGGAAGCCTTCGTGAAAGCGGCCCGCCTCTGTCGGCTCTATGGGGCCGCCATCATCGTGTTCGCGTTCGACGAGCAGGGTCAGGCCGATACCCTCGAACGCCGCCAGGAAATCTGCCAACGATCCTACGAAATTCTCACCGAGTCGGTGGGGTTTCCTCCCGAAGACATCATCTTCGATCCCAACATTTTCCCGATTGGCACCGGAATCGATGAGCACAACAACTATGCGGTCGAATTCATCGAGACCTGTAGCTGGATTCGTGACAACCTCCCCCACGCGAAGGTCTCGGGCGGTGTCAGCAACGTCTCGTTTTCGTTCCGTGGCAACAACGTTCTGCGCGAAGCGATTCACAGCGTGTTTCTCTACCACGCGATACGTGCCGGGCTGACCATGGGGATCGTGAATGCCGGACAACTCGGCATTTACGAAGAGATTCCTGTTGCGCTGCGCGAGCGGGTGGAGGATCTGGTGCTCAATCGCCGCGAGGACGCCACTGAGAGACTGTTGGCCATCGCCGAGGATTACGCGGGTAAGGGTGTGACCAGGGTAGAAGTCAATCTCGATTGGCGCGAGGCGTCGGTTCACGATCGTATCGGCCATGCGCTGGTGAAGGGAATTACCGAATTCATCATCGAAGACACCGAGGAGGCACGGCTCGGTTGCGAACATCCCATCGAAGTCATCGAAGGTGCACTCATGGATGGCATGAACGTGGTGGGTGATCTTTTCGGCGCCGGGAAAATGTTTCTGCCCCAGGTGGTCAAAAGCGCGCGGGTGATGAAACAGGCGGTATCGCACCTGGAACCCTTCATCGAAGCGGAAAAAGGTCCGGGGCGGGAATTCAAGGCCAAGATCGTGATGGCGACCGTCAAAGGCGACGTCCACGATATCGGCAAAAATATCGTCGGTGTGGTTCTGCAATGTAACAACTTCGAGGTGGTCGACCTCGGCGTGATGGTGCCAAGTGAAAAGATTCTCGCCGCAGCACGCGATCTCAATGCAGATATGATCGGACTTTCCGGACTGATCACTCCGTCGCTGGACGAAATGGTTCATGTGGCCGGCGAGATGCAACGCCAGGGTTTCGACCTGCCGCTACTGATCGGTGGCGCCACAACGTCCAAGGCGCACACGGCGGTGAAAATCGAACCGGCTTACGAGCAAGGTCCCACGCTGTATGTCACCGATGCCTCACGGAGCGTGAGTGTAGTCACGCAACTCATCTCTGAGGAACATCGTCCGAAATTTGTCGAGGCAACGCGGAGCGAGTACGGAGCCGTTCGTAAGCGGGTGGCGCAGCGCGCCGAGAAGCGCGAGTTCCTGACCATTGAGGTCGCCCGATCGAACAAGGTCGAGATACGCTGGGCAGGCTATCGACCACCCGTACCCGAAAGCCTCGGTGTGCAGGTGATCGGCAAACTCCCACTGGAAACTCTGGTTCCGTACATCGACTGGTCACCGTTTTTCAGAACCTGGGAGCTGGCCGGGAAATATCCGCAGATCCTCGATGATTCGGTGGTCGGAGAAAGCGCGAGATCATTGTTCGCCGATGCCAAGGAGATGCTCGCAACGCTGGTTTCCGAGCGCCGACTCGAGGCCCATGGGGTATTCGGCTTCTGGCCCTGCAACCGCGAAGGCGACGATGATCTGGTGTTGTACGCGGACGAAAATCGCGAGCAATCGATTGCCCGGTTGTATCATCTGCGCCAACAGACCCCCAAACCCGAAGGCAAACACAACTTCTGTCTGGCTGACTTCATCGCCCCCATCGGTAGCGCGGATTATCTGGGTGGGTTTGCGGTCACCGCAGGGGTTGGCATTGAGTCGATCCTCGCGGATTTCCAGGATGACGATTATTCGATCATCATGGTCAAAGCCCTCGCGGACAGATTGGCCGAAGCGTTTGCCGAATATCTGCATCGCGAAGTCCGCCGCAAACACTGGGGTTATGCCGCACAGGAATCGTTGGCAACCGAAGCGTTGATACGCGAAGACTATCGCGGCATCCGCCCGGCACCCGGTTACCCCGCGTGTCCCGATCACAGCGAGAAGCTGACGCTGTTCCGCCTGCTCGACGTTGAGCGTCGCGCCCATATCGAGTTGACCGAACAATTCGCGATGTTGCCTGCCGCGGCAGTTTCGGGATGGTATTTCTCCCATCCGGACGCCCGCTACTTCGGGGTGGGAAAGATCGACTGGGATCAGCTGGAGGATTACGCCATTCGTAAAGAGGTGTCGATCTCAGTTGCCCAGCAGTGGGTGCGCCCCAACCTCTGATTCCTCCGCTTACCGGAAGGACTCGTGCAATATCCCGGGCTAGAACGTCCATCTCGAGACAAAATGAATGGCCGCCATGACCAGGCAGCTGAAAATGACCATTATCCCGATGAGGTCTGCCTTCCGGTCACCGGCTTGCTGGTCTTCAATTTCCTTGCTGTCCACGGGTTACCTTCTCGATGTTGGATGATGACTAGGTTCTAACTGATGATGACTAGGTTCTAACTATAGCTGCAAGCGTTCTTTTAACCGAACTTCGGGCGATGCTAGGGTCGCGTAGATTACGCCTGGGTTCCGGCCGCGATGTATCGATACGATTCTTTCGATCAGAAATTTGTCGACGAACGCGTCGTGCACTATCGAGCGCAGACCGAACGATATCTGGCAGGCGAGTTGCCCGAAGACGAATTTCTCCAGCTGCGACTGCGAAACGGTTTGTACATTCAGCGCCTGGCACCGATGCTCCGCGTTGCCGTTCCGTACGGCATCCTGGATAGCCGCCAACTACGAACCCTCGCACACATCGCCCGTCATTACGATCGTGGCTACGGGCACCTGAGCACCCGCCAGAACGTCCAGTTCAACTGGCCTGAACTTGCCGAGGTACCGGACATCCTGCAGGATCTCGCCGAAGTACAGATGCACGCCATTCAGACCAGTGGCAGCTGCATCCGCAATATCACCACGGACCAGTTTGCCGGGGTTAGTGAGGATGAATCCGTTGACCCGCGCCCTTATTGCGAGCTCATCCGTCAATGGTCCACCTCCCACCCCGAGTTCGATTGGCTCCCCCGGAAATTCAAGATTGCGGTGACCGGCGCCAGCGTCGACCGGGCCGCCGTGGACGTCCACGACATCGGTCTGGTGGTTTTTCGCACGGACAGTGATGAGATTCAGTTCGACGTAAAAGTGGGTGGCGGGCTCGGCCGGACGCCGGTCATCGGCCAGATGATTCGCCGCGGATTACCCGTACGACATCTGTTGACCTACCTCGAAGCCATCCTGCGGGTTTACAACCGGTATGGCCGCCGGGACAACAAGTACAAAGCGCGGATCAAGATATTGGTACGCGCAATGACGGCCGACGGCTTCCGGGACAAGGTCGACGCGGAATGGGCACATCTCGAGGGTTCCCCGAGTACATTGACGGATGAGGACCTCGCTCGCATGCAGGCCCACTTCCAACCCTATCCATACGACTCACAACCCGCCAGCGTCGATACCCTGGGATCACAACGTCTGGAAGAATGCGCGTTCGATGCCTGGGTGCGGCACAACGTCGCCCCGCACAAGCAACCGGGTTACGCCATCGTCACCTTGTCGACCAAACTTACCGGTGTTCCCCCGGGCGATGTCTCCGACGTGCAGATGGATCTGGTCGCGGACTGGGCCGATTCCTACGGGTTCGGCGAAATCCGCATCAGCCACGAGCAGAACTTCGTGCTGCCCGATGTCCGCTTCGAGCAGCTTTTCCAGTTGTGGCAGCAAGCCACCTCCGCACAGCTCGGCGCCAACAACGTCGGCCTCCTCTCCGACATGATCTGCTGCCCCGGTGGCGACTACTGTTCGCTTGCCAACGCCAAATCGATACCGCTGGCCGAAGCCATTCAGCGCAAATTTGACAGTTACGATTACCAGCACGACCTCGGCCCGTTGGATCTCAATATCTCGGGATGTATGAACGCGTGCGGACATCATCATGTCGGACACATCGGCATTCTCGGGGTAGACAAGAAAGGCGCGGAGTTTTACCAGGTCTCGCTCGGTGGGCACGCTGGCAACGGCGCATCTCTCGGCCAGATCATCGGCCCATCGTTTTCTCGTAAGGACGTACCCGACAAGATCGAAACAATTCTTCAGGTTTATCTCGATCTTCGCCACGAAGACGAACCGTTTTTACTCTGTTTTCGTCGGGTCGGGATGGACCCTTTCAAGGAGCGCGTTTATGCCAACCCTGATTAAGCATGACAAGATCATGGAGGACGATTGGACAATCGTCGAGGTGGAGGCACCCGCTGACGGCATTCGCCGCATTGTTCCGCTGGAGGCCTGGCTGCCGGAATCCGGCGATGGTCTGTTGCTGCAGGGCGATAGTGAACCCGATGCCAGATATTGCGTGGCGCCGCTGATTGCGATCAACTTTGCAGTATTCAGCGATGGACGAGGTTTGTCACTGGCCGTGTTGTTACGGTCGCGATTCGACTTCACCGGCGAACTCAGAGCCGTCGGTGACGTACATCCGGACCTTCTGTATTACCTCAACCGGTGCGGATTCGACTCCTACCTGTTGCCCGACGAACGAAGTGCGCAAACCGCACTCAGCACGCTTGCACCTTACACGGATTACTATCAAGCTTCGGTGCTGGAACCCAACCCCGCGCACCGACGGACACGGAGATTTGCTTAGCTCAGGAATTATCGAATCCTTTTTTCTGATCTTCACGGGGGCGGCCGTTCTCGCCACAGTAGCGCTCTACACCAGACAGCCCGTTCTGGTCGCCTACATACTGGTCGGGTGTCTGCTGGGACCGCACGGATTCAAGCTCGTCTCGGACCCCCGTTTGCTGTCGGAAATAGCCCAGTTCGGCATTATCTTCCTGCTGTTCCTGGTCGGCCTGGACCTGCCACCCAACAAGCTCAGACACATGGCGGGCAAAACGGTGCTCACGGCGCTGGGCAGCACTGGCGTGTTCTTCGCGGTGGGCTTCGGGGTGATGGTCGCGTTCGGGTTCACGGTAATCGAAGCGGTGATAACCGGAATCGCGGTGACCTTTTCCAGCACCATCATCGGTATCAAACTGCTGCCAACCACCGTACTGCACCATAAACACATCGGGGAAATCGTCATCAGCCTGTTGCTCATCCAGGATCTGCTGGCAATCACGGCTCTGCTGATCCTGGCCGGATACGGGGACGTCGAAAGCTCTGCGTTGAACGACCTGGCAACCGTGGTACTGGCACTCCCACTGGTGTCCCTCACGGCTTATGTGGGGGTTCGGTATATACTCCTTCCGCTGATCAAACGGTTCGATGTATTCCACGAATACATCTTCCTGCTCGCCCTGGGTTGGTGCCTGGGCATCGCCAGCCTCGCTGAGTTTTCGGGTCTTTCTCTGGCAATCGGCGCTTTCATTGCGGGCGTTTCCCTTGCGACCAGTCCCATTTCCCAATACATCGCGGAGAACCTGCGACCCTTGAGAGACTTTTTTCTGGTGTTGTTCTTCTTCTCCGTTGGCGCCGGGTTGAACATCTCCATGTTGATGAACGTTCTGCTTCCAACCGTGGTACTCGCCGCCGCGCTCGTCGTGGTGAAACCGGGAGTGTTCGCGTTTCTGCTCACCGTGCAGGGAGAGACGAAAGAAACATCCAGAGAGGTCGGCTATCGGCTCGGGCAGGCTTCCGAGTTTTCTCTATTGTTGAGTTACGTGGCGGTCAGCGCGGCGTTATTGAGTAACGAAGCTGCACACATCATTCAGGGTGCCACGGTGTTGACGCTGGTGGTTTCCAGCTACCTGGTTATTTTCCGTTATCCGAGCCCCATCGCTCCGTCCGCCAAACTCAGACGAGACTAGTCACTTTTTTAGCTGAGATCGATCAGGCCACGACCCACCATCTCGCCTGCGAGTATGCGATCGATTGCGGTATCGAGATCATCCAGGCTGAGGGGTTCTGCCAGTTCCGATAAATCCCGCAGTTGCCATGGCCCGGCCAGTTTTTCCCAGATTTCTATCTTCCGGGCGAGCTTCAGTTCCACGGAATCGACGCCGAGCAGGTTGACGTTGCGTAAGATGAAGGGCAGCACATTCCCGGGGATATCAGGCGAGTCGACCAACCCACAGGCCGCCAAGCTACATCCGTAGCGAAGGCCCTTGACCGCGTTGAAGAGTATTTCTCCCCCTACCGTGTCGATGGCTCCCCCCCAGGTTTCCTTGAGCAGCGCTCGCTCGGCTCCCTGACGGGCATCTTCGC
>Ga0114950_10000703_pt1 | contig 23686 bp, 26 predicted proteins | sample N075metaG_FD_83503 | JGI IMG/M metagenome (GOLD analysis project Ga0114950, IMG submission 83503) | Deep subsurface microbial communities from Kermadec Trench to uncover new lineages of life (NeLLi) - N075 metaG | ecosystem: Environmental > Aquatic > Marine > Ocean trench > Sediment | place... | reverse complement strand
CTCCAGTCCGTCATAGCTCATCTGCGGCAACTCATAGCCGGAATACTTGACGTACTGTCCGTAGTCGTTATTCTGCGGGAAAGCAGTATGGCATTTGTTGCAGCTATCTACCAGCTTTCGAGCGAACCACGGGTATGCATAAGTTGCATTGGCACTGAGCAAGAAAATCGCACCCGTCAATAATGCCACAAAACTAAACTTTTTCATTTTCATACCTCCTTTCGTTAATTACAAACGCGACCGGGCGACGTGCTCTCCTTCTTCTGGTGTTTTAATCATAACCTTGGAAGCGTACACCGCTGCAACACCTTTTTTGCCATTTTTCGCATATTGGAACTGGGGGATGCCGTCATTGTCGCCATCTACTTGAGTAAGGTCCTTCTCACCAGTGTCGCTTTCTTCAGCTAAAATAATGCCGCTGCGATTCACTCCTTGAACGAAAAACTTTTTAAAGCGCTCTATCTCGTTCATATCCTTGGTCTGCAGGATTATCTCTCGCATGGCGCCTAAAGTTGCACCTAAGGTAATTGGAGTGTAAATGGTTTCTATGGCGCCAACCGAAGAGCAGTAGACACCAACGCCTTCATGCCACAACTTTTTGTTCATGAAGCCATAGACACTTTTTGCGGCGTCTAAATATCTGTCATCGTTCAATTGCTTATAAGCTTCCATCAAACCACTGATAGCGAATCCTTGAGCTTCTAGCAGATGTTTTTTTGAAAAGTTGTCTATTTTAATCCCAATATATTTCGAAGATACTTACAACATATTCCTTAAAACCTGACCGAATCATTTCGTTTTCGCACTGATAATCAAATGCCCAGCACGTCTCTTCGACAAATTTGGCGGCTCGCTCGCGAGATTTGGACGCGCGTATCTTCACTTCGACAAGCTTGCCATAACGAACGATCATATTATGAAACAGTGAGTGCTGTTGTGCATTAGTTTGAATATTAAACATTGGGATTTCTCCAAACTGGATGAACATCACCATTTATGCCTACCGATTGGATGTTAGGTTCGAGTAAGATCTTGGCTTTTATTGAATTTGCAATGAGACACTTTTTATGTGCCTCAGCAAGGATCATCTTGGCTTGCTTAGCCGCTTTACTGGTCTCGACAACAATTGTAGGCCGCAGAATGATTCTAGTGAATTGATACTGCCCGTCTGTAAATTCAAGAATGCCCTCGACGCGTGAATTATAAGCAACCAACGGAAGATTCTTGTGCTGGGCGAATGACATAAACGTTGTCATCGTGCAAATGTCTACGGACGCAACGAATAGGTCCTCAGGTGTCCACACACCGTCTTCGCCTTTGAATTCCGGCGGGCTTGCAACGCGAAACTCGGGCTTTCCTCTGGACTGCAAAACGCCGGTACGGTTGCCTTTCCATTTTAGCTGAGTGTGGTAGGTAAATGCTTTGTGTCTTATTTTGGGCTTCAGGGTTAAAGTTGTCTGTTCCATTTCTATCTCCTCTTAAAGAAAGATTAACTAATTAAGATTGTTGTTTAGGGCCATACTTGCATATGTAAGAAGCTTCTTCATTTTGAGCGGCTTGTGCAGAAAGGCGAATGCGCCAGCACTCATCGCTTCTGAGTAATTGTCTGCCGAGCCATCAACAGTAATCATGATAACTTTTGATTCCGGGGATTTCTCTTTTACTTCGTGCAACAATTCCAGTCCCGATTTGCCTGGCATGTGCAGGTCCAAGAAAATAAGCGGGTAAGCATGTTTAGATAAGATTTGGCTGGCTTGTGAGGCACTGGAAGCGGAACTTACAGTGTATCCAGCCTTTTGCAAAATTTTTCTCAATGAAAGCCGGAATTCAAAATCATCGTCTACAATGAGAATTCTGTGTTTACGTTGACTTGACATCCATTTATCTCCTGAATCGCTGAAATTTAATTCTTACATAAAGTTCTTAAGAAATAATTGTGCCAACCTTTCGCTCAAAATAAAAAAGCCGTTTGCGAGGGGGCAAACGGCTATAAAACAAATAGTTAAAGAGAGCTATATATTTGATAGGGTTATTCGTTTATCATGAAATTATTCCTAGATTTGCCAAAACAGCCGCGCTGATTCTTATTCTTAAGAAAGTCATTAGTAGCTTCTTAATGGGTGAATTCATCCAAAGGCTTACTTAATGTATGTATAATCATATCACGAATGGGTCCCCACTTTTCATGAATCGGACATTCATTACTGTTGTCACATTCAGGACATCCCAAGGCACAACTCCGAGATAAGCGAGGAACATCGATTATGTTGACGATGTCCATTAGCGAGATGTTTTTCGATGGAACCGCAAATGAAAACCCACCTCCACGTCCTTTTATTGAGTTAAGCATTTGGCTTCTCACCAAAGTTTGAAATGTCTTAGCAAGATACGGGGCCGGAGCATTTGTCCTCTCTGCTAAATCTTGAATCTTCCAATTTTTCTGTTCAGGATGACGAGCCATTTCTATGAGACCTCGAATGGCATATTCACCAGCACGACTGAAGATAACTGGCATGCTAAGTCAATCCAAGTTGTTGTTGTCTTGGGAGCCATCCTCAACATGCGATCCGGAAACACTCCGCTTATTTCTATAAATCCAGATCGGAACCCAGTACGAGTAAATTTTCGTATCAATGCTCCCGTCTACTAAAATCCCAAAACACCAATAATAACCTTAGGACTTGGAAAATTGGGATGTGGGGTTTCAGTAAACCTCTATCAGCAGGCCAGTCATTTCTTTGGCAATATTTGCTATTTCTTGTAGCCGAGCGGGTTCAACTCTTTCTAATTGATCGCTCGCCGTGCCGCGGTCTAAAGAGTAAATTTGAACCCATAATGGATTGATCTCTTCCAGCCTATTTATCCAACTCCTCACTTCCTGGTCCGTGCTGTTATCTACTTTGCCGCGCACGAACATGGTTTGAATAGCTATATCGCTTAACGACTTGAGTCCATCAAAAATCTTATCAAAAGTTACCGGTGCAGGACCATGATTCATTTTCTTAAAAGAGACCTGATTACCTACATCTAACTTCATGATGGGAAGTTCTATTCTCCTTAGCGCTTGTCTAATTTTGGCTCGCCAACATGTTGTACTGTTCGATAAGACCGCGATTCCTATGTTTGGCATTAATTTCTCTTTGATCTCAAATATCGCATCGATGATTTCAGGAAAATCAGGATGCAGGGTTGGCTCTCCATTTCCCGATAGTGTAATGTAATCAAGTTCTTTGTGAAATCGCAGAGCCTGTGCTAAAGGTTGCGTTACATCCGTGACTGACGGCAGATACCCGCGATATTTCTTTGCACTATTTGTCAGCTCTTTTGTCCACCCGTATTGGCAATAGCTACAGTTTAATGAGCACAACTTAAAAGCGGTTGATAATAAATTTATGCCTAAGGAGCGACCCAACCTTCTCGATTTCAATGGCCCATAAATAATGCCTTGTTGTAAAGGTAATAAGTTCATCTCTTTAATTCATATGAATCAATAGATCGCGTATCGTGGACTCATGTAAAACAAAATTAACATACAGTTAAAAACCCCTTCCATCGTCTCCTTCTTTAGGCATGATTACTTGAGTTGTCATCTAAAACTCCTTTAACGAAAAAAAACATATCTCCAATGTTTTTTGAATGAGTTTGGACACATTAGCTGCCAAGAAAAAACCTTTTACACCTATTCGATAAATCTTCATAATATATGCACCTGTTGGCTGTCCATTTTAGAGATCCGGATACAGCTTTTCTTCACATTCAGGACAAATCCCATGACTGAAAACCGCTTCTGAATGCTCTGTAATATAACTCTCAATCTCCTTCCAATAGCCTTCATCGTCACGTATCTTTTTGCATGAGGCGCAGATCGGCAGCATGCCACTCAAAGTCTTGACCCTCTCAAGAGCATTTTGAAGTTCGCTGACAAGCTTCTCGCGTTCTTTCTCTATGCGCCGGCGTTCAGTAATATCTCGAATGATACTGATAACAAATTGTCCATCTTGAGTCTCATATGGGCTCAATTTGATATCGACCGGCAACTGACTGCCATCCTTGCGTTGCGCAGTGATATTCAGGTCTCGACCCATGGGGCGTATCCGTGGGTTGGATAGGTAATCCTCCACGTGCTCGGTATGTAAGTCCCGCAAATGTTCCGGTATCAACATGGCGATACTCTTGCCAATTAACTCTTTGCGATCATAGCCAAAGATCGTTTCGGTCTCAGCATTGACAAGCACGATAACCGCCCTAACATCAACGAGCACGATAGCGTCCGGTGCCGATTCGAGGAGTCCTTGAAACTTTGCCTCACTGATGCGTAATGCTCTCTCTGTCTCTTTATGCTGTTCCTCTTGATTTCTCAAGTTCGTCAATCCGGTACTGTAATTCTGCCAACTGTTGTTTCTGACTTGCTTTTTTCATCGTTCACAAAATTTCTTGTTAATGTGAAATTTGATCCAAAGATATTTTTCTTAGCCATGCCAACTCGATTCCCAAAAGAGTTTGTCCATAGATATCCTCAAAAATCTTTTTATTCTCTCTGATTATCTCCGGATTTCTGCTCCTTTTTAAGCTCTTGAACGCCTTTCGAAATCTGGCAACGCCGCGAGTCTCGGCAAGATACTTCACTATCGAGGCAGCTTGCGGATAAGAAATCTTAGGTTTGCTTTTCCGCGGACCGATTTCGGGATAGCTAAATAGCTCCTCAAACGGAATCAGCTTCCCTTGTTCAAGATATGTGCGTGCGACTTCGTCAACGGTTTTCCTCGCGTGACCCAGGTAGTTGAGGGCGTCGCTACCCATTTTTTCCGAAACATATACCGCAAAACCCTCATCAAGAATCGCTGGCGGATTCCCCACTTCTCCTGAAATGATGTGGACTAGCTCATGAAATGGATCTAATTTGGTTTTTTGATTATAAACTTCAACGATGTTGTTGGAAAATGCCCAGCCGTCTCCGATATGTCCCGTTTCCTTCTTTTTCGATTTAGCATCCGGGAAAAAGAAGATTCGGATCTTTCTCGAGTTGTCAACACCAAGCAAACTTGCGATACTTTGGAAAGCAGACTCCCTCTCTGCTGCAATCGCGGTGATGTTCTTACCAGCTGGAGAATTTTTAAAGTAATAAATCTCACAGTGTTCCGTTTGATGTTTCTCAAAGTGAGAGAGATCGTAGTTAACTGCTTTGTTCGCTTTGCCAATGTAATATTTCTTTTCAAAGATTTTTATTAGCTTAGAAATCCTGCCATCTTCAATTGTTGGATCTCCAAAGCGAACCCGCAACCAGGCCTCTGATGTCATGTGAGAGAATTGATATTTTGCCTCCATCCGTTTTTCCTCATGCGGCTTGAGCTCAAACAAAAATTGATTCTGCCATTTTCGAAACCACAGGCCCGGGTCGGCACGTAAATCAAGACCAATCTTTAGTGGAAAATTGCTTTTGTTTTTTATCACTGCGGTGAATTTGTTCTTGCCTACACGCATAGCACCCAGATCGAGCTTGTCAATTCTGAAAGTTTCTGACTCTATTACTTCTTTTCGGGCAGAAACAATCTCTGAAAGGCAGGTATCTGGTTGAGCTTTGCTAAAGACTTGAACGTTAATAGGGAACATAGCAAGCCATAAAAACACAAAATAGAAACCCTGCATAATTTTTAAAACCATAGTTATGAATATATGCTTATAGTCCAACCTTCACTGTCATCTGCACCATATTTTGCATTTGATAACAGGATAGTAGGGATGGCGATAAAGATAATTGTTAATAATAAACTCCTCATTAAACCTAACTGATATTCAATTGCGTCATCGGGGACATCTCATCAAGCGCTTGCAAAAATGGACTCATGTCTTTATTGATCACATCGCCAACCAAACAGTCAATGAGGGCTCCCCTATGCTCCGGATACTTTTTTACAAAATCTCCAAAACTAAACTTCGGATCATAAAAGGCAAAGATGAGCCGTTTAATGACCTCAACGCCTTGTTGCAATGGTGCGGTAAAGGCGCCGAGTTTCTCCGCTGAAACATCGTTTTCTGTGAGGGCTTCATGAATAGATGCGGCAGCCAACTCAGCAGAGGCGAGTGCAAGAAACAGCCCCGATGAGTAGATTGGATCGAGAAAGGCCGCCGCATCTCCTATCATAACCCAACCATCACCGGTTATTTTCCGATTCCGGTAGGCCAATTTTTTAATGCCTCGTACAGATTCTGTTCGAGTGGCATTTGCCAAACGCTCGCTTAGTGGAGCGCATTTTTCTACTTCTTTCAAAAAAACCGTTTCGAAATTATCTGAATCTGCAAACAGGTATTCGGGAGAAGCCACAATCCCCACGCTAACCATATCATCGGGAAGCGGGATGTACCAAAACCACCCGCGTTCCGGGATCATAAAAATGGTCGTTTCCCCGGCGTCAATTCCGTCGAGGCGTTTTCCTCCCCGGGAATAAGACCAGAGCGACGCCTTCTTTAAACCTGGCACATCCTCTTTGAGGCCAAGTTTCGAGCCGATAACGGTTCTCCGCCCGGAAGCATCCACCACAACTTTTGCCCGCAGCTCATACGGTTCGCCATCGTCCGCCTTGGCGCGTACGCCCACGGCATGTCCGTTTTCGAAAATAACGCTTTCGACCTTTATGTCCGTGCGCACCTCTACGCCGTTCTCTCGGGCATTGTCGAGACACATTTGGTCGAATTCCGACCGTTCGACTTGCCATGTCTGAGCTGCAACGCCTTCGATGGTCTCAGAAAAATAGAATGGCTCTGATTCCTTTCCAGATTGAGATACAAACCGCACACTATGTTTTTCGGGGAAATGAGATGCCCGGAGCTTAGGGAGAAGCCCTAAGCGATCCAACGTACCAAACGCATGTGGAATCAGTGATTCGCCGATGTGGTAGCGTGGATAGGTGGAACTCTCCAAAATCACACAACGATGCTCTTGTTGCTGGAGCAAAGTTGAAATTGTAGCACCAGCGGGACCGCCGCCGATGACCGTGACATCATATTTCTTATTATTATTTTTCAATATTTGCCAACCTCGCTTCGAGTGCTTCGATTTTTTCTTTTAATTCATCACTGGTCCAATTACCACGCAACTTGCTGCCAACCAATCCGAAAAAGAGCATATAAGCAACCAGAAATTAGTTTGTTTGTACGATCATGTTAAAGAACTTTGATACCCGATCCTTCATCGGGTTGTTTAAGTGCTATTCCACACGCACACCTTCAATGACCAGGTAGACGTCCCATTTCAGAAAGTATGTCTTACTAATCCTAAGTTTTGAAGACTCTTGAATGTAGTCTAAGGTATTTCGGTCAAAACGAGCGCCGTAGACTTTTTCAACGAATGGCGAAAAAAGCTGAAACAGTCTTTTGAGTCCGGGGTTGCCGGGGTACTTCATTTCGAGCAGGCGAAAACGTCCACCCGGCTTAAGTACCCGTTCAAATTGTTTGATCGCAAGCGGTTGAAGTTCATCGGGCATCACGCAGCACAAGAACGTCGAAACCAACCAGTCAAAATGATTCGATGGGATAGATTTCATAATCGTTGCGTCTTCCTGACAAATTTTAATTTCACAGTCAGCTGATTTTGCCCTTTTCATCGCTCTTCTTACCATGACCTCACTTAGGTCAATAGCGGTGAGCGCTACATCCGGGTGGTAGTATTTTAGATTGCGTCCAGTACCAACTCCAGCCTCAAGCACGCTACCGCGTACATCTTTCAGCAACCCGGGCCGCCATCGTCTATACTGCCTCTCCCAGGGATAATCCAGAATATCGTAGAACCTCCCGGTAATATCATATTTAGCCTGAAGCAGGCGGTTTTTCTCGTTGATGGAACCTGTCAAACTCGAAGGCGTCATGTCACTATAGCTGAAAACAAAGTGTCAGTCTAGTACTGCAACCTTGCTGGCCTGCTTTGGTACCGAATTCACAAAGCAACCGTACCGTAGCGGCTCCTCCAGACGGCAAGACCAGACCAGTTTGCCATTCAAGACCGTCATGTCCGGACAGCCGTCGCACATGTTTTGCGTGCCGTCCTCGAGAACATCCGGCGGCTGGATGATCATAATGGACTGGTAGCGCAGCCGCTTGAAGAGCCGAATTGGATTCGCCATGACCGAGAGAAAATACTTCTTCGCAATTTGGCGAACCTTCGCATCGATGGCAGACAACAGCAGCATGGACTTACCCCGGCGGTGAATCTTTGGTTCGGTGTAAGCCAGGTAGTGTCCGTGGCGCAGATGATGGAATATCTGCGAAACCTCCATGAATTTGGGTCCAACGTAGCCGTAAATTCGCTCCTTGGTTCCAAGTCGGCCGCTGAGCAGCCATTTGAAGGAATCGGGTTTGTTATTGCCGTTGAGATAGGCAGCGCTGTCAAAGTCAGGAAAACGTTTTTTAAGCAGCTCATAAATGTCGGTGGACAAAATATCTACCTTTCTATCACTGGAGGCAGTGTAGGGAATCTCACCTAAGTCGACCTTTTCTGCCCCGGCATAGTAGTCAAATCGCCCGTCCAATTCGGCGGCGCGGTAGGCGATAAAAACCATGACATGAACTTTATCTATATGCTGCTGTGCCCACTCGACCAGGTCTGGCACATAAGGCAAAGTGTCCTCGTAAACCGTAGAATTGAAGGCGCAGGAGATGCCGCCAACCTCGTGCAGCATTTCAGCGAACTGCTCGCGAAGCTCACACAACTCAATCTCATTTTTGTCCTTCCAATGCGGCCGGCTTTGTTTGCTGTCCACATGAAAAGTAAATCCCTTGGCGCCTGCTTTTTTGAGCTCCTGCAAAAGCTCTTTGGTCAAAGCTACGCCGTTGGTGTTAAGAATGGGTTTCTGACCATCTTCAGCGACCATGCGCACGATCTCGACTATTTCCGGATGAATGAGCGGGTCGCCGCCGGCAATGGAGACGCCGTCGGTTGTCCGAAATTTCTTGAAAACAGCCAGTTCTTCTTTGATTTGTTCTAAAGATTTATGTCCCCGCGGGTCATTGATACGGTAACACCCTTCGCAAACGATATTGCATTTCCAGGTTGGTTCCAACCAGGAGATAGCGTTATCGGTGAGACTCCATGGTAAGCGATAATAGTTTTTTGGATCTAAATACGTTCCCATGCGTTTCCCTCCTTAATTTCTAATTCGTAGTGTTTATAAATTTCTTGGGTTTAATTTCCGCTGCAGCTCATCCCTATGCCCTGGGTCGCAGCATGAAAGCAGGTGATGCACTGTGGATGATTTAACTTTACCTCCCGCACCGCTCTTTTTAATGACTTTCCCAGATAAGCATCGGCGGCAATGCTTTTGGCTGGCAGAACGGCGCACTTATACCATCCGGATTCACCATCAGGCTCCTTGCCAAAAGATCGCGAATAGGAGCACTGAAATTGCTCAAACCCCTGGTTTGTATAGGCGTCTATGCAATGGTTCGTAATGCCAGGAGATTCGATGTGCGAAAGGCCAAAGGTATTCCGCCTTCTGGTCTCATAACCCTGGTCAAAAAAGGGAATGCCCCATGATTCCAGCGACCCCAGCCCGAATTTCCGTAACATCCTTTTGTAACCTTTTCCCAACGTCTCCTTTCTATTCAGAACATCCCGGGCTTTGCCCGTGCCTTCATATGTATAAGCGATGACGGGATGAATCCCATGCTCGAGGAATCGATGTAAACTTTCTATGATAAGGTGAAAGGTTGGTCTTTGCCGGAGGTAATAACGAATTGCATCGTTTTCTTTAGCGTTGGAACCATCCAAACTGATGCGATAAGTAATAGAATGTGAAGACCTCTCCTCTAACTCCACCAAGGCGTCCAGGGTGTCGTGATCGGCTAAAATTCCGTTGGTCAATATCAACAAGTCGCCAAATTCCAAAGCTTTCTCCACCATGGGAAACAACCGGCGGCCAAATCGCTTGCTCTTGAGAATCAGAACCTCGCCTCCGGTAAATCCTATTTGGAAAGGATGACCTTCTTGATACTCAGCGACCTCTTCAAGGGCTTTCGCTAATTCTTCCACTTCCATGGGCAGTAAAATTCGACTGTCAGGTCCGGCGCTGACCAGACAATGGCCACATTGCAAATTGCACAGCGTTCCGGGAATGTAGAACCAGAGCCAATCCAGGCTTAGCAATGGAATTCTGGCTGTCCTGTCAGGAGGCCGATATTTTGTTACTTTACGTTGCGCCAATAGGTTTAAGCTGTTCTCATGACGATGCATTAGATCCAATCTCTCACTAACCAATTTCCAACATCCTGTCCACCGCACGCCTGGCGCGCACACGAATTTCTTCTGGAATTTCAATTACGTAGCGATCATATCGCAACGCATCCAAAGTGTCTTCCAAAGTGATCTCATTCATGTGAGGACACCGAACACTACACAAGCGCACCATCTCTTTTTCTGGATTGTCGGCAGCGATATTGTCGCCCATACTACATTCCGTGAGTAAAAGATAGCGCCGAGCCTGACTCGTCTCAACATATTTTGTCATCGCGGAAGTGCTGCCTGTAAAATCCGCGGCCTCAACGACCTCCGGATGGCATTCCGGATGTGCCAAAACAATCACATCGGGAAATTGTTCTCTTACACGACGAATATCGTCTACACTAAATTTCTCGTGCACCTCACATCTACCACGCCAGCCGATGATGGTATCTTCCAAACCGTTCTCATCATCATTGATCTCAAAGGTATTGTGCGCAGGAAAAACGATACGTTTGCCAGTTTCTCTGGCTACGTTTTTTGCTAAATATTCGTCGGGCACAAAAATTACCGTCTCGCCTGGGAGAGATTCGACCACTTGTGCAGCATTGCCAGAGGTACAGCACACATCACTCGCGGCCTTTACCTCCGCATAGGTATTGATGTATGACACGACCGGCGCACCAGGAAACTGTTGCCTTAATTTTAGCACATCTTCGGCTGTGATACTGGCTGCCAGTGAACAACCAGCGTTCGGCGAAGGAAGTAGTACGGTTTTATCCGGATTGAGTATCTTGGCTGTTTCGGCCATAAAACGCACACCGCAAAATACGATCGTATCCTTATCAGTCAGAGCTGCTTTCCGACAAAGCTCTAATGAATCCCCGGTGTAATCTGGCACTGAATGGAATAACGCAGGTTCCATGTAATTATGACCCAGAATAAGCGCGCCACGCTCTTCTTTAAGCCGATTAATTTCAAGAATCAGCTCGGCTTTATGGCTCAGCTCAAAGTCCGGTACGACGCCTTTAAGCTTTTGCCGCATTTGCTGGTAAATCGATTCGACGGTGTCTCCATCAATAGGCATGCTTGTAAATCCGTTTAAAAAATCGCTTGCTTAATTCCCAGCCAAAACGAGCGTGTTCTCATGGAGTTTTCCTCTTTCCACGATATAGATTGTCTGGTTGGGTTTGATCTTTTTGAAGGTCTGAGTCTCACCACTGGGCCACTTTACCTCGATCTCGTCCACCCAATCGTTCGTCCCGATCCCAAAGTAAAGCTCCTTAGCGTTGGCAGAGAAGTAACCGGTACCGGAAACCAGAGTCTGAACCAACGAAAGGTCAGCCGCTTTGACCTTGACCTTGGCGCCATAAGCGTCCCGGTTTGATTTCGTCCCTTCCAACCTCACTTTGAGCCAGTTGTTTTTCGTCTTTGACTCGTTGTGGTAAAGCACTCCGACGCCCTTCGCTTTGTCGTCGATGGTGTTCCCTGTGCCGTCTTCAATCTGCTGGCCGTTGTTGCTGACGTAAATATCTACCAAGCCATCGTTGTCATAATCCGCGAAAATGGCGGCGCGATGGATGCGTTTTCCAGTTGCCCAAACGCCAGAGGCTTCGGAAATATCAAAGAAACGGCCGCGACCGTCATTCTCAAACAGAAGATTGAGTTGACGGTTGTCTCCGCTGACGGAATTCAGGTGACCATTCGCGAAGAAAAGGTCCAAATCTCCGTCGTTGTCCAGGTCATACAGGCCCGTTCCCCAGCCGACCATGGGCCAGCTCATCTTATGCACGAGCGGCGACTCAAAATCATGAACAAAAATGGTGTTTCGAAGCTTGCCGTCGTTGGAACTCTGGTTGTCCACAAGCTGGGCGACGACATTCACCTCGGCGGCATAGTTGGTATAAACCAGATCGAATTTGCCGTCGCCGTTGAAATCGCCCACCGCAATGCCCATGCTGCCGTCGGTGGTGCTGAGTCCGCTGGGGCCTGAGAAGCTCTTGAAAGTGCCGTCTCCCTTATTGAGATAAAGACTGTTGGCGTCGGTGTCGTTGGTCACGAAGAGGTCGGGCCAGCCATCGTCATTAAAGTCACAGAAGATCGCGTTCATGGATTTCCGCGCCGCATCCCCAACGCCCGCAGATTTGGTAACATCGGTAAACGTGCCGTCGCCGTTGTTTCGGTAAAGGATATTTTGCCGGCCGCCAAAATCCATGGGAAAGCGCAGGCTGGTGTTTCCGGGCCGTTGCGAGAAATCCACATAACTGGTGACGTACAGGTCCAAATCTCCGTCCCGGTCATAGTCTCCCCAGGTGGAGCCGCCATACCACCAGTCTTTTACGCCCCCCGGAAACGCCTTGCTGGTCACATCCGTAAACGTCTTACCTTTATTGTTGCGATAGAGGACAAAATTGCTGTAGTTGGTGACGAAAAGGTCGGGATAGCCATCATTATTATAATCCGCAACCGAGACCGCCATGCCTTCGCCATAATCGTCAGCGCCGCACTTACCATTCTTGCGGAAAGTGCCGTCGCCCAAATTTTCGTAAAGGGCATTGGTGATGTTGCCTTCACCCTGGCAATTGACCAAGTAAAGATCCCAGTCGCCATCGCGGTCGTAATCAAGCCAGGCAGCGCCTGATCCATTCATCTTGATCAGGTGGACATGGGCAAACTCCTCCAGGGTGAGAAGTCGGTCCCCGGATTTCCAGAACTCTTTTTCTGCACGAAAGACAAGCTCAAGTCCTTCATTGGTTGCAGCGCCCTGTACCGTGGGGCCGATTTCACACCATCTTGGACGAGGCGCATAATGGACAAAATTAATACCCGCTTCTTCGCGTTGATCCCTAAAGTGAATCTGCGTCTTATTCTGCGTCCTAACATCAGGCGTAGAGAATAAGACAATCATTGCTGTCAAAATAACTCCCCCAAGTTTTTCTGTAATTCTCGTCATTTATTGACTCTCCTTTCTATTCAATTGGTTCAAAGCGACACGAAAAGTGTCGCAGGAATTTAGGTTGATAGGTAATTCGATAACCGGGAATTTTGCCCCGAGTTCTCCACACTTCCTCGAGCACTTCTATGATGTAGTCGAAATGGCTTTGTGTATACACCCGCCTGGGAAAAGCCAGTCGAACAAGCTCAAGTGGTGCGGGCACTTCGTTTCCTTGCTCATCTGTTCTGCCGAACATGACGCTGCCCAATTCGACACACCGGATGCCGCCGTCAACATAAATGGTATTGACCAAACCAATCCCAGGGTATTGTAGCGGCGGGATGTGCGGCAGAAACGCCCTGGCATCGAGAAACACAGCATGTCCGCCGATGGGTTTTACAAATGGAATGCCGATTTTCTGCAATTTATTGCCTAGATAAGTGACAGTTGCGTGACGGTAGACCTGATAATCGTAGTCCAGTGCTTCCATCAAACCGACGGCAATAACTTCCAGATCTCTACCCGCCAATCCGCCGTAAGTTGGAAACCCTTCTCTGAGGATAAATTCGTTCCTAAAATCCTCCGCCCACTTATCATCGTTGCAGATCAGGAAACCGCCGATATTCGCCAGGCCGTCTTTTTTGCAGCTCATGGTTGCGGCGTCGGCATAAGCGAACATTTCCTGAGCTATTTCAAGTAAGGTTTTGTCCCGGTATTCGGGCTCGTTTTCGTGGATGAAGTAGGCATTTTCCGCAAAGCGGCAAGCGTCGATCACCAGTGGGATGCCGTAGCGATCTAAAAGCGCTTTGACGGCCCGGATATTTTCCATCGAGACCGGCTGGCCACCGCCGGTGTTGTTTGTCACCGTCATCATGCAGAACGGAATTTTGTCGACTCCATTTATCTCGATACAGTCATGCAGCTTCTGGAGGTCCATATTGCCTTTAAATGGGAATTCAGATGTTGTATCGAATCCTTCGCTGCACAGCAAATCGAGGGCTTGCGCACCAACGTATTCGATATTCGCCCGGGTCGTGTCGAAATGGCTGTTGTTGGGAATGACGTCCCCTTCCTTTAACCTCGTTTGGGCAAGGATGTGCTCGGCGGCCCGCCCCTGGTGTGTCGGCAGGACATGCTTAATGCCGGTGATTTCTTGAACCGTGGTTTCGAATTTTTTCCAGGATTTGCTGCCGGCGTAGCTTTCGTCGCCGAGCATCATGGCGGCCCATTGCTCGGTGGACATGGCGCCGGTACCACTGTCGGTCAAAAGATCGATACAGCAGTCTTCGGCGTCGAGGAAGAAAACGTTGTATTGGGCTTTTTCAAGCGCCTTCTCTCGCTCTTCTCGGGAGATGAGCTTGATCGGCTCGGTCATTTTGATGCGAAAAGGTTCGATTATTGTTCGCATGACGGGTGCCTTCTTAAAGTTCTTTGATCATAACCAGCAGCATTTTAAATTTCTTCATTGCTTTTAATGCATGCGGTTTGTCAGCGGGCAGAATGATCATCTCTCCTTGCCTCAAATGAAACGGGTTTCCTGCAATGGTAATCATTGCCTCGCCATCAAGAAGATAAACCATTGCCTCATGGGGAGAGGTATGTTCGCTTAACCCTTCTCCCTCAGCAAATGCAAATAGTGTAACCGTTCCCGGCTCTTTCTTGATAATGGTTTTGCTGACCACGGACTCGGCTTGATAGTCCACAAGGTTAGCCAGTGTTTTTTTCTCGCCTATCATTTCGACCTCTCAGCCTGCCAATTATCGGGATCGTATGCAGGCATTTCACAGCGCATTGGCTTGTCTTTGCGCTTCCCCATGGCATAGGCGGCCTGAAGCAAGGTGTGAATCTGTGAAGTACCTTCATAGATCACAGCGCTCTTGGTGTTGCGCAGGTGCCGTTCAACGTTGTATTCGTCTGAATAACCATAAGCGCCGTGTATCTGTACTGCGTCATTGGCAGCCCGGTTCGCCGCCTCAGTACAGTACCACTTTGCCATACTGGTCTCGCGAGCGTTGCGAATACCCTGATTTTTGAGCCACCCCGCTTTCAATACCAATAGCTCACCGATGTCAATGTTTTGCTGCATATGAGCTATCATCTGTTGGACGAGCTGATGTTCGGCAATCGGCTTACCAAATGTCTGTCGCTCGAAGGCATAGCGAATCGACTCATCCCGGCACGCTTTGATGATGCCTTCGTAGAAAAATCCCAGGTCGGTGTGGCAGACGCCACAGCCCGACACCCGCACCAAAACTTCGTCCGCAGAAAGAGAGGAGATAGAAAGTTTTGCTTGTTGCAGTGGTTGGGCAGTTTGGTGCATTTGCCAAGCTTGTATTTGATGCATATTTGGCCTCAAAGATTAATGATGGTTAAGCTCTTTACGGCAAATCCGACAATTTGAAATCAGGCTCGGTATTGCTTTCACATTCATCCAACCAGTTCGTAAGCGCATCCATTTTAAATGGCTTGGTGAATATTTTGCAGCCAAAACTTTCAAAGGATTTAAGTTCGGCTTCTTTCCAGACAGCAGACATAACCGCGATGTTATCAACCTTACATCCATGTCTTTTTTGACTTTCTATGAATTCGAGTCCGGTCATATTAGGTAAGTTAACATCAATAATGATAATATTTGTACAGGCATGTTCTACCGGACATGGACACACACGATCCAAGTATATCGGGACATAAAGAAGGCTCCGAAGAAGCATGGACTTCATAGCCGCGTTTTTTTAAAATAGAGGAGATGGCCGTGCGAAGCGATTTATCGTCGTCGATCACGATGGCTCTTTTTAGAACGCTTTGTTGCAACTTTTTGTCTTTGTACATTTTATGACTCACGACTTATTCCCAATCTTCATCCTCTTCTTCGAAATCATATATGCTGATGAGATACGCGATCACTGCGTTGATTTCTTCAACCGGTATGCTCTTTTGCCACGATGGCATGTTGAATGGTGCAGGTTCCTTCAGGATCGAGTTTGGCGGCAGTGTTGCCATTGATTGATCACGTCTCGAATCGCATTGTACTGGGCCAGCACTACTGGCAGGCGCGGTACGTCCGGTGGTGGATCTGCGACAGTTTCAAATCCTAAGCAACCCAAATCCCAAAACCCAAAAACACTTGATGGGATTTGAGATTTTTAGTTAGTATTTAATATTAAAATCCAATCTGAAGCGGTTAGCGTCTTTGCTTCCCACAATCTCTTCGGTCACATAATGACGTGCAACGAGATTCATTTTCCTGGCCAATTGATAGGCAACCCTGATTTCGAATCCCTTCAGGTCGCTGGAATTGGTGTGGCCGCTGCCAAACCGCCACCAGTCGTCCTGGGCAAAATTAGGTACAACGGCGAATTTCTGAATATTTGCATAATATGCTGCCAGAGTCCATTTCCCCGGTTTAACCGAGACTTGTGCCACGAAACCATTGGTCTCACCTTCGAATCCGGCAACTGTCGGGTCTTCGAAATTTCTCATGAAATCAGCGCCGAGAGTCATTAGTACATCCGACGACAGGTTGAATTTAACCTGAGCGCTGGCGACAAATATTTTATGGTCCATTCCATTCAGCGCATTGTAAGATACCGAATCCCGCACCTCGTTATTGAACAGGTAGATACCCGTTGCAGCAGTGATATCTACAGCATCAGATTTCTTGTTTAAACTTACCTGTGCTGCGGAAATAGTGGACTCAAAAAGACCTTCGTTGAAATGATCAATGATGAACTGTCCGCCGGTCAAAGTAAGTTTACTTCCCTCCCCGGCAAAATCTTTCGCGCTGTAAGAAGCCGATACGCCTTCGGGGGTCACATCGTCATCCCAGAACATTTCGTTTTGCTTCCAGAAAGGAAATGAGTTCTTGCCAATCCAGAACCAGCCGGATTCAAATTTGTACTTGAAATAAATCTTGTCAAAATTGAGCGGCTTGCTGCCGAAATCACCACCGAAGTTCTGGTGTGGAGATTGTTGATCGGTGGGATTTCCGGTTCTTATCCTGGCGCCGACTTCTATGTTGTCGCCGCGTTTATGAACCAGACCAAAACGAAAGCGATAGCGCGTGCGATCGCGAGCTTCTTTACCAGTTACGCTGTAATCCTTTTCGAATCGAAGTCTTAGATCGCCATAGAATTTTAATGCATCCTTTTCTTGTGCAGATAAAGTTGTAATAGCAAAAAGTAGCACGAGTGCCGCACAAAGAGTCTGTGTTCCTTTCAAATTATGGTCCTTTACCGTTAGATTTAAGATCAGGTGATTATATCATTATTCGCTGTTTAAAACGCCTTTCATTCCATGAATATATGGTAACCGTGGAGGGAAGTCCGAGAGTTCCGGGCCGCCAGAGCTACAACTTGCTCGTTTTCGTCTGTAGAGATTTCACAGCGCCAAAACCCTCTCCAAGTTTAGGATAACGATTCACAAACGATTGGTAAACTTTTGATGGCTCTGGTATTGATTCCATAATTCTGTCCTTTCCATTTTACCCGATCCAGTGGTTTTGGCTCAACTTGGATAAAATATGCCCGTAATCAGTTTTTCTACTTTTTTTTTTGCAAACTGGGTGGTGCACTCTTAAAAGGAGGCCACATTCTGTTCATATGCAACGATGAGATTTGTTCCCCAAAAACTGTGCCATTTCAAAAATACCAATAAGAATAAGGCTCAATTTATTGTAAATAAGTAATTTAAATCCATCCAATGTTTTAACAAATTATTTTGTTCACCACCCAATTATTCTCAATTTTCGGAAATTAACAAACGTGATTCTTATTTTTAGGAAACTTGTTTGATGAAGGCGTTACAGCCACCATATTACCATACTCTTGACTCATACAAATCAGCACATTGGTGACAGATAGGCTCGTTAGACTGCCAGTTGGGATTCTCATTTTGAATTTCAGCGACTATTGAAGAAGGAAGATTAGTTGAGGCATCAATGAGATCAAAAGATGGAAAATGACAAAGCGTGCATTGACCTTTAATTGTTGATACTGACTTCGAAGTATCAAACCAGCTCTCGGAAGACATGGAAAACGAAATCAATTCTTCGTGTTTGGGCGATATATTATTGAAAAAAAAGTCAAACACTTTTTCCAAGTCCGATTGTGGTCCCGGAAAATTATTCTTAAAAGTCGTCCAGTGTCCACCCTTCACCGAGGACGGTAACCACCTCCTTCGGTGCAAGCGTCCATCAATGCTAATATCCCACAAGATACCATAACGTTCTTGCAGAAAGCGGTCATAAATGGGACCATTTTCTGATTTGGGTAAATGGGGCTTATAGCCAAATTGCGGGTCTAACATATCGACGATATGAAGGAATTCGTGTCTGAGAAAAGTCAACAGGTTCTGTGGTTGGCCTAAAAGTTCAGGCGTAACTTGAATGGCAATAGAACGTCCTTCTCGATCAGTAACTCCAGGGGTATCCGCAGCGATATAAAGTTCAGCCCCAACATCCTTTTTTGAACGGGCTTTCACTACCTGGCATTTATGGGTTTGCAGTTTGATAATTGGCCAAATAGCAAGAACCTTGTGAAGCGGCTCACTTAAACCGAGGTGGTCGTACCAGCGTTCATGCAAAACCTGGAAGTTTTCCTCGCGTTCCTCTTCGTTCGGCAATTGATAAATTGGGTTTCTTTCTTTGCGGAAACTTTTTTCTTCAGGGTGTCCGGCAATGACCCATAACACGGTATCTTCCACGAGCTGTGGTTGGTATTCTATTCTATAGCTTTCGTTGGCCATCTCTGTCCTTCGCTTCTCTGCGTCTTTGCGTGTGTTTTTTCTTTTTGGTTCCGGCTTGTTCGGGTTAGTGTATTTAGAACTTTATTCAACATTGCAATTAGAATCACACATATCCTGTATGACTTCTTCTCCTGATCCACATGTAAAACATTCATCGACCACAGTTTTAGCTCGAAGGCGTAAGTTTTCCGGACCTGTAGGGATGCCAAACCGGGTGCATTCCAGCAGGATGAATTTGCGGCACAACTCTCCAAGTGCTGCGTAAAAGCTGCCCGGGGCTGCACGCGTCAACAAGTTCGAAAATGAGGGCGCGAACCGTCCCAAATGATCTTTGAGAAACAGTTTCTGTGCTTTACGCGTCTCCTCCAACATCGTAAGATCGTTTTGCTCCAAAGCAAATGCTTCCTTGCGCGCCAGAAAAGAAAGAAACTCTCATTGACAGCAAATCGAACCGGAGTAGCCAATGATTTTTAAAATAACCGGCGGGCTAAAATACTGTTTCACGCTGGTGTAACCTCCGAGGAAAGTTTAAATCAATCCGGGCTGCCGTATTCCCGGTAAAAAGCAGATTGCATTAACTCATTTTCCGTTATTTCATGTTGATGAAGTGTGGTCATGATTCCCGAAATTCGATTGAAGATATCCTGCAATTCCAACTTATCTTTGACATCTGATTTCTTGAAATCTGTCAGGACGCTATCTAAATTAGATAGTATCCGTTTGTGTTCAATTTCCAGTTCTTTCACTTGATTCAAAAGCTGGGGGGCCGCATCGGTTACTTCCGCCATGAAGCCGCCTTGTTCTTCAAATTCAAAATGTTTGCTAAGCTTTTGTCTAAGGTCTTGCAGCCCAATAAACTGAATTCTCCAATCAGAAAAATCTTTAGCAGAGAACCCTCTCCATGATAGTTAACTTTAATTCACCGATATTCCGATTGAGCTCCTCATGCGCCTTTATTAATTGTTTTTCTACCTCTATTTTTTTTGATGCCATGACATCAACCTCTAAAAAAGCAACATCAACTTTTTGTTTTCGATTAAGGCTGGAACTTAAAAAAAAGGGATACACTTAAGCTTTTACGTGTTCTTGGCAAGGAGAATGCCAAAAAGCAGTGAGGCGAGAACAATCTTTTTTAATTGATTGTTTATATATGGCTTACAGAAAGGAGTGTAAATTTAGATTTGGATAAATTCGGTTTGTTTTTTTCTTAGACTTAAGATTTTTTTCTTATTATTGCGAAGAATCTTTAGATTTCATTCTTGTCTTGCAATTCGTATTCTCGCATCTACAGCTTTGCTTTTTTCTGATTCAGGAAAACTCATGAATGGATTAATATCCATTTCAACTATTTCAGGCAGATCTAAAGATAACTGTGAAAGATTTAACAGGACTTGCTCTATAGTTTCAAATGCTACAGATTTTTCACCACGGACGCCTTGCAAGATTGGCAAGCCTTTAATTTCTTTTATCATTTCGTCGGCATCTATATCAGTTAGGGGTGAAATTCTAAACGTCACGTCTCGCAACACTTCGACATAAATACCGCCTAATCCAAACATAATCAGAGCACCGAAGTCCGGTACCTTCTGGATACCCATAATGACTTCTCTGCCGTCATGTAACATTTCTTGCACTATGTAAAAAATGGTATCATGAGAAATATTATGATTTCTGAGCGAATCGCTCATCTCATGATACGCTTTGTTTAAATCATCAGTGGTTTGTAATCCGAGTTTTACACCATTTACTTCCGATTTGTGAATCACGTCTTTTGAAGATACTTTGAGTACTACAGGAAAACCAATCGTTTTCGCGGCTTCGAAAATTTGTTCGAGAGTTTTACAGAGCTTCGATTGGACAAATGGAATATTGTAAGCTCTCAGAATGTTCGAAACTTCATCATCATTTAAATACTCCTTTTTTTGCTTGAGCGCCTGTTCAATAATTGATTGCGCCAGCTTTTTATTTGTGGCAAACCGGGAGACTTTACCTGGCTCCTTCTGTTGCCATTTGCAATAACTTACCATGGCTGCCAAGGTCCGTGCAGCTGCTTCCGGAAAAGGAAAGGTGGGGATTTTTTGGCGCTGCAATTCTTCAATTCCTGTTGCCACGCCTTTGACTCCCATGAAGCAACCTAAAACTGGTTTGTCATATTGTTGCGCGACATGGGAGATTTTCTGAGCTACTTCAGTTGGATTTGTGATGATGGGGGCAACGAAAATGACAATTGCCGAATCTACGTTTTCATCCTGCAAAACCTCATTTAATGTAAACTGGAATTCATCAGGTTGTGCACCGGCGAGCAGATCGACCGGATTATTGACACTTGCATCGGGGACCAATTTCCTTTTCAGTTTTGATTTCGAGACTTCGCTTAACTCCACAACCTCCAAACCATTGCTTTCGCAAGCGTCGGCAGCCATAATGCCAGGTCCACCCGCATTTGTAATGATCGCAACGCGATTTCCTTTCGGGAGCGGCAAATTGGCCATGCCCATGGCAATATCAAACATTTCATTAATGGTATTCGCTCGAATCACGCCACCCTGTTTAAACAAAGCATCAAACGCTACATCCATGCCGGCCAGCGCACCCGTGTGTGACATAGCGGCGCGAGCCCCCGAGCTGGTTCTCCCGGATTTTACTACTATAATTGGCTTCTTAAAACTAACCTCGCGAGCAAGTTGGATGAATTTTTTCGGATTACCAAAACTCTCAAGGTACATCAAAATCACCTGGACCGAAGGGTCGTGATGCCAATATTCTAAAAGATCGTTTCCAGAGACATCTGCTTTGTTGCCAACCGAGGCAAACATAGAGACGCCCAGATTTAATTCTTGCGCATGCTCCAATATGGTTTGCCCTAAAGCACCACTTTGTGATACCAAACCGATATTTCCCGGAAGGGAAGTTGTTGGTGCAAATGTTGCATCCAAACGAATGTCAGGGTCGGTGTTAATGACCCCCATGCAGTTGGGGCCAATCATTCTGATTCCGTAGGATTTGATTATTTCAACAATTTCACGCTCAGCTGCGGCGCCTTTTTCACCTGTTTCCTTAAATCCCGCGGTTAGTATAACTAAACCTCTAACACCAAATTCAGCACACTCCTTTACAATATCCAGCACCAGCTCTTTGCGTACGATTATCACTGCCAATTCAACTTTGTCCGGTATGGCAGATATTCGAGGATAGGCTTTGACGGAATGGATGTACAGGGCTTTTGGATTTACAGGATAAATCGGGCCGTTAAAGTCACTCTTCAATAGTTTATCAAAAACTTCCCGACCTAAGGTACCCTTCTGAGTTGATGCGCCAATAATCGCTACGGATTTAGGCCTGAATATTACGTCCAAACTTTGACTCATAATATTTAAAAACTCATGGTAAATGAATTGTAATTTATTCACCATTGCATTTATCACAAAGACCGAAGAATTCCAGTCGATGGTTTAGGACTTTGTAATTTGTCATCTTTTCCACCCTTTCATTTAGCTCATGGCTTGGCGGCAAATCGAGATCTTTTATGGCTCTACACTTTTCACAAATAAAATGATAGTGCGGTTTGATATTAGCACAGTATCTGTCAAATGTACTGCCGAATTTCAACTCAAGGATCGATCCCTGTTCAACCAAAATATTTAAATTTCTGTATACATTCCCTAAACTCAGCGAAGCGTAGTCCTCCTTTAATTGATCATATATCCAAGTTGCTGTAGGATGCATTTCCGTAGATTGTAAAATTTCTAAAGTTCTTTGCCGCTGGTTACTCTTCCGATATTTTTTTAATACTTTTTCACTCATTTTTAAACACCGCCTTGCTCTCGTTTTTCAGACCACCATATTTATCTTGAACCATTTTCATGATGTGAGGTTTTTTGTGGGCCTGACGTAACTGCTTAGAGATAAAGTTTTTGATTTCTAAAGCTCCGTTAGGATGGTCGCATGAGCAACTATCTAACCTGTGGTCACATTTCCCGCAGGGACAGTTGATCCCATATCCGGCTGACAATTTTTGTTTGGGCTTCGGTTTTTCGGACGAGCGCTGGATGATGGGACTGCCACATTTTGGACAAAATTTACTCTTGCGAATGACCGTGCGATTGCATTTTCGACATTTCATTTTCAGATCCATAAAAACCCCGTATTCATAGTTACAACCACCGTATTTAAAGACATCACGCAACTCAATTACCCGAGTGGGCCTCATCATGCCCTTCGATAGGCTCAAGGTGGCTGGTTACTTCGGTTTGCATCGAAATGGAGTTCATGATTGTTCTCTCAATTATAGTTGCTTGTTCGTGATCGTTAGATATAGGGACGTCTTTATGGAATAACAAATGAAACTCGATGATTAATTTGTTCCCGGCATTACGGTGACGAAGATGGTGAAATTGAACATCGTATTTTTTCGATTCTTGCTGCAATATTTCCGTGAGCTTTTTATTAATATTTGGATCGGCCTCATCCATGAGTCCACCAATGGAGCGCCGCACAAGCTTTGCGCCCGACAACAGAATATTTGTGGCCACAATAATAGCGATAATCGGGTCGAATGGCAGCCAGCCTGTCCAGAGTGTCAAAAGCAAGGCCACAATTACGCCAAGACTTGTCCAACTGTCCGTCAGAACGTGCTTGCCATTGGCCTCAAGGATGATGGAGTGATATTTCTCCCTTGGCGAATGAGGTACCAACCCAGGCCTCCATTGATTACAGTAGCAAGCATAATAAAGCCAATGCCCTGCTCAATGTTTTCCAAATATTGTCCAGTTAGCCATTTTTCAATGGATTCGTAAAGAATG
>Ga0114950_10000702_pt1 | contig 23702 bp, 23 predicted proteins | sample N075metaG_FD_83503 | JGI IMG/M metagenome (GOLD analysis project Ga0114950, IMG submission 83503) | Deep subsurface microbial communities from Kermadec Trench to uncover new lineages of life (NeLLi) - N075 metaG | ecosystem: Environmental > Aquatic > Marine > Ocean trench > Sediment | place... | reverse complement strand
TGATCGCGCGGGAAATCTCATCGGGGCTCGGTTTTCGACCGCGATCCCATCGCCAGCTTCCGGGCGTGACATGGGTGGCGCCGTTCTCGAGCGTAAAGGGGTCGAGCGCCATGATTACGTTCACCACCAGTGGATGTCCACCGAGTGGCGCCATCGGCCAGGAATCGCTGTCGCGGTGGAGATATTGCTCGGGCTCCTCAGGTCCGATCTGGATGAGTTCCGCCGTATTGAGGAGTATCGAGGTCGCGACCGGTTCGACGGCACGTCCGGCCCAGTCGACAAGCTCGCGCCGACCGATCCAGCCTGCGGCGCTCTCGAACTTCTCGATGAGGCCGTGGAGGCGAACCGTTCGATAACCCAGAAACTTATCGTACGCCGAAGAACCGCTTCGGGGCCGGCCCGCGTCCTCATGGGCGCGGAGATAGTGGTCGATTTCGTGGTTGAAGCGCCCGACTTCGTTCGCGCAGAACAGGCTCTCCAGAATGGCGCCACCTTCGTCGTGGACCGTCGCGTCGATCGTGTTCCAGTCGTAGGGTCGCGCGAAACGGCAAAGCTCGATCTCGGCCACCCGCGTTGCGCTCATCGCATCCTCCTTCGTTCGGTTTGATTTACTGGGTTGCATAACATACATTACGTAACACGCGTAATGCAACAACTGAATGAGGATGGTAACGATGCCCAAACAGGTCGACCATGAAGCCCGGCGGCGCGAGCTCGTTGAAGCGAGCTGGGATGTGATCGCCCGCGAGGGGATCGAGGCAACCACGCTCCGCAAGGTAGCCGCGGCGGCGGATTGCACGACGGGCCGAATCGCCCACTATTTCTCAGGTCGTGACGAGCTCATCCGTTTGGCGCTCCGGGCTGCTAATTCGGCGGCCGGGAAGCGCATGGTCGAAATCGCAAAGACGGAGTCCAACGCCCATGAACGGCTCCGTCGTGTCGTCTACGAGGGACTGCCCCTCGACGCCGCGCGCCTCAGGGAATGGAAGGTGTGGATCGTGTTCTGGGCCGCTGCTGCCTCGAACGACGATCTCGCGCGCGAAAACGTGCGGCGCTACAAAGAATGGCAAAGGCTGCTCTCGAAACTGATTTCGGACGTTTCGGGCCCGGATGATGCCGACGTGCACGCCCTGACGCTCGTCTCTTTGGTCGATGGTCTTGGGATCCGCGCCGCCCTGGTCCCTAGTAAGAACAATCGGAGTCTCGCCCGTGCCACCGTTGATAACTGGATTGCCAGGCTATGATTTTCGGCTGAACATTGTCCAGAGCGTCGCGATCCGAGCGCGGACGCAAGACAACGTAAAGCTTACCCTCAACGACGTACGAGACATGGACTCGCGTCTAATCACATCTGTGTGTCGGAAATTTCAAAGATAGGCGGCTACGATGCTCAAAGGTCTTTCAGCAACTCTTCTCCTCTTGCTAGTCGGCCTCGTCTGCACGACGTACATCGCGCTGGAGGTCGGAGGCGTGGTTTCCGTCAGGACGATAAGCGCGTTTAGCGGAACTCGAACAACCCATGTTTGGTATGTCGAAGATGGTGGCTCTATCTTTCTCGAGGCAAGTCATCCGGCATCTAGCTGGGTAAAAGACTTGTCCCTTTTCGAGACAATTCACATCGAGGATGACGTCATAGGGGGACGTTACACTTTCTCTATCGACCACTCAGAGTCTGCCCACGCCAAAATCCGGCGCATGATGCGACAAAAGTATGGTTGGAGAGACATGTGGGTTAGTTTGTTATTTGATGTCTCCTTGTCCCAACTCGTCGAGTTAGAGAAGGTGCCGTGGCCTGACAAGACGATGACGTGAACCGACCCACTAGAACCGCACGTCTATGACCGTTGGCAACACAATCACCAAACCGGTGTGCCACTCCGCGATCAGTGTCTGTTTCGATGCACCTACGACCTCCCCGAAGAGCGAGAGCTTAGCCTTGTGAGACTCATAAAAATGCTCGTGCGATCAGAAATTCTGGACCCGAGTGCTGCGAAGGGGCAAACGAAAATCGTTGGTCTTGGCAATCTGGCAGCGCATGGCGCTAAAGTGAGTGGCGAAGCAGCCGCTTGGGTGCTCAAAGTAGGTCCGCCGATTCTCCTAACGCTAGATGCCCTCCTTAGTAACTGGGATTTACCTCTGGGTAGGAGCCGTGTGAGCCGCGAGGTAGAATCAGACACACTCCAAAGCGGGACCGTCATTTGTTAACGGCCGAGCAGATCGACACCTACTGGAACGAAGGCTTCCTGGCATTGCGCAATGCCATTCCGGAAGCGGATGTGCAACGTCTTGAACGCGGATTCGCTCGAAACCCGCCTTTAGACGGCACGTTGCAGAAATTTAACTATCCGGAGCCAGGACGTTACACGCTCGCGAACAACTGCTTGAAAGATCCCGACCTTGCCTTCATTGTCGAGCATCCCGCCATCGTTCCTTCTGTCACGGCGCTTCTTGGCGGCGAACCGCGTCTGACCGCCTACGTCATTTACGACCGCACGCCGGGCGGTGAAGGCATTCCCGCGCACAATGACTACAAGCGGTGGCGGCCCGTTGGCTCTTCTATGAATTGGCTGTTCGCTATCGTGCCTTTCTGCGACTTCGATGACGAAATGGGACAGGTGTTCGTCGCGCCCGGTTCCCACCGCCTGGAGCGGATCTACGCCGACGCAGAGCGTGCACTATGCGTAAAACCGCCAGTCAAACCATCAGCGGAAGCCTTCATCGATCCAGGACTCAAACGTGGTGATCTGCTTTTAATGAACATGCACCTTTGGCATCGAGCGGGGCCAAATCGTTCCGATAAACACCGAGTGGGGCTGTTCAATAAATATGCGGCAGCCAATGCACCGCCCGCCACGGGTTACTTTCTCTACGACGACGATGTACACGCTGCGTTATCACCCGCCGGCCAAAGTCTGCTGGGCGTGCACAGCAACAAACCCATTGGCACGACGCGACTGGTGTTGCTGCGGGAAGTTGCAGACAAGCCCGAGGTGCTTATGCTGAAAGACGACCAAGCTCGTTGGCTGCTGCCGGGCGGCGAAGCCTGCACCGAACGCGCCATTGCCGATTGGGACGAAGGCAACGTGATCGCGTCGCTGCAACACCATCTGCGCGAGCAACTACGCATCGAAATGCCTTGGGTCTCCTATCTTGGCGACTACCCCGAAAACGGTCACTTGTGCCGCGTTTACGGATATACCCTGAACAGTATGGGTTTTCCGGTCGGCTATCCCGGTGAGTGGCACGCGATTACCGATCTAAGTGCCATCGAAACAGACCTTGCCCATGGCTACGAACTCGACGCTATTGCTGCCTGGCTCGATCCAGAACCCATTCGCGGCAAGGGTCTCTCTCAAGCGCAAAGTCGTGTCGATCAATATGCTTACTGATGAGTAAATAGCGATAGAGCGTTTAGTCATCGGTTCAATTTCCCCAGTGAGCCATAGATCACCTGTAGAGACTCTTCTGCCTGGATAACGAGTCTGTCGTGAGTTCCCCTACGCTCATACACATGCACGCGCTGGCACAAGTCATTGCACGCCATCTAGATCGGTTAGCAGTTAAAAGTTCATCGGTTGTGGCCGATTGTGTCTGCTAAAGAGCCGTATTAGAAGTCCTGCAGAAATACCCACCACAGCGTCGCGTACAGTGCGGCTCGTTCTTCGCCTCGCCCTACCCCCGTTCACCTGAACGTAGCCACTCATAATCCCAGCCCAGACAAGCGCCCGCACAGAGCCGCTAGTCGGAAAACTGCTAGAAACGGCTCTCAGGGGCTCCTGCGTGGCTCCATAGCGGACCTTCCCGATGCGGGAATTTTCACGAGGATCGGTTGTCCGCCGACTTCCACGCCCTCTTCGTCATTACAGTCATTCACGGCACGAAAGAATGTCGGCTATCGCCTAATAAAGAGACCCGCTTAACAAGAAAAGAAAGGGATTGGTCATGGAGCCAAACGTTGGTGCTCTTCCCGTAATTGCTGAAGTGGGAATAGGTTTTGTCGGTTTTTCAACAATCGTGGCCGTCCTGCAGCAGTCATTTGGCACGCGGTTTACCTCATTTCAGGTCCTGCTCATTCATTTCTATATTGAAACTGGGCTACTAAATGTTGCGTTGGCGGTGTTACCTATTGCCCTTTTCAGTTTTTTCGATAGCGCACTGCTTGTCTAGCGCGTTTCTGCATACGCAATATTAGCCTTGAGTACTTGTTACATACCTTTATACATTCGGCGCCGAAGGAGAGCTCATGCCCCAAACCCTGTTGTTAGTTGGACCGTGATAATCGGTTACGGAATTTCAAACATGCTATTGATCGTGACCTCGACCGAAATGTTCTGGCAACCCTCGTTGGCTGCGGTTACTGCCTATCTTTTATGGGCATTTTGCAGCAGTGCCGTGATTTTCGTGTATTTTCTTGCGAGCTTTCTGAAAGGCGAAGTACCCGACTAACCCAGCGTTTGTTTGTAGTTGTGCTCAAGATAAAAGCCCGCTGAGAGGAATATGCGTTGTTACTGCGTCGGGCTGGTTTCCGGATGACGAAGTTTGTTCCGACCGCGTCTGATGTCAGCATTGGGTAGCGTTGAGAAGCATCTACTTGTGGGTGTTTTTCGTGTGTACTTCACTCAGAAATAGGAATAGGTAGAGATCATAGGAGAGACAAGTGCGAATCATAGATGTGTGGATGCAGACGGGTGGAACAGGACCCGCCGAACAGGGAGATATCTTTGCGACTTTGACACGTGGACGCGAGCTGGTGATGACACGCCGAAGAACGACGAGCACTATGCGATCACGAAAATGGATGAGGGCGAGGTGGACATCGGCCTAATAGCAGCCTGGTGCGGGCCACGGGGCTTCTCGATCACGAACGAAGATGTGGCACGCTGCGTTGATACGTATCCAGAGCGATTTAGGGGACTCGCATCAGTCAATCTCTATCGGCCGATGGAAGCGGTACGTGACCTGCGGCGTTGGGTGAAAAACCATGGCTTTGTTGGTTTGCGGATGGTGCCCTGGCTTTGGAACCTACCTCCAAATGATAGGCGCTACTATCCACTCTTTGCCGAATGCGTTGAACTTGGGGTACCGTTTTGTACTCAGGTGGGGCACACGGGCCCTTTATGCCCGTCCGAGCCAGGACGCCCCATTCCTTACCTCGATGAAGTGCTGTTGGAGTTTCCCGAGCTCAAAGTAGTTGGCGGTCATGTTGGATTCCCATGGGTCAACGAAGTGATCTCGCTCGCGACCAAATATGAGAACTTCCATATCGACACTTCCGCATATGCATTGCATCGGCTGCCGCCGGAGTTTGTGGAATTCATGCGCGGGCGAGGCAACAAGAAAGTCATGTTCGGCACCAACTTTGGAATGCTTACAGCCAAGCGTTGTTTGGAAGGATTGTCGAAACTGAAACTATCGCCTGATGCAACGGAAGCCTTTCTTTGGAACAACGCGGCAAGAGTATTCAATCTGTAGTTCGCTTATCGGTGTCCATACACTTTTATTGTTTTAGTCGGCCCTTAAGCTGGCTGCTTGTGGCCGAGGGAGGATATTCTGTTGAAAAACTCCTTTCCTCAAATTCCGACACTGATTCTGGAGTCAGATCGTATCGGGCGAGATTGGACGCCCACTGACAACCGAAAGTCATCTAAGCCTTTATTTTAACAAGGTATTTCTGATCGGATTGGATGGTATTGGACACCGTCGGACGACGCTGGAAAATGGTAAATGGCGTCCCCTAGGGGAGTCGAACCCCTGTTGCCAGGATGAAAACCTGGAGTCCTAGGCCACTAGACGAAGGGGACTGAAAGGAAGCGGCGCATTCTATGAATCCGCTCAGGGCCAGTCAAGCAATGCACCGGATGTGCCGCCAGCGGACCCCAACCCGGCTCTGTGAACCACATCATGCAGGCGGGTTGCAGAATCGTCAGAACTTGATCCCGATCCCCAACGAGTAGGTCACGTCCGTCTTGTCGTTGCCTTCTGGCGGATTGGTTTCGTGGTCCAGGTCGACGCGCAGGTGAGTATCTATCCGATGATTCACGATCATCCTGATCCCCGTGGACGACTCGATGACTTCACCCCGATCGGGAATCACCAGCAACGAATTGCTGTGGAAAACCTCTACCCGTTCGCTCCACAAAAACCGGTTGTACTTCAGAGCCCAACGCACAGCGGGGTTCTCATCGCGGTCGCCGGCGAGTTCCTCGACAACCATGTTGGCACTCAACCGGGCCGACAGCGCGCCGAAACTGTTATCCCAGAACTGATATCCCACACCGGCGCCAGCCGTGATTCGATAGTCGACGTCCTTGAGCCCATCTTCGAAGTACTCGAAGTTGCCAGCGCCAAACCACTTTTCGGTGACGAAGCGCTTGTACCCATAGTCCAGATCCAGCTGATCCTTCGTGCTCTCCCCTTCAGCCTCTTCCTGTCTGATGAGCAACGAAAGGAAGTGCTCTGATTTGTTGCGGGTGAGCGTGGTCTCTATCAGCGCGTTGTACGAACCGGTGTCCGAGTTGCCCGTCGATACCGCAGCAGAGAGGTCCGCTCGGCTCGACCAGTCAAGCCCGCGGTCTACGATGGCAAGTCGATTCTGACCTGCGCTGCGCACCTGATCCAACGCGAGTGGCTGCAGTTCATCGTCGGCACCCAACACCGCCTGACCCTGCGCTGCGACCACCAGGCGACCGCTCATGCGGCCACCGTCGCGCAGCTTCAACTCAAACGACTCCTCGGTTTCCACCGTGAGCACCGAACTCTGCTTGAGGCTGAGCCTGCCGGCAAACTCGGTTTGCAGGACCAGCCGTTTGCCGCTGATGGCGCCCAACTCCCCCGTGAGACGATCGCCGTTCTTCATATGTACGACATCGGCCACCACGGGTAGCACCAGTATCGCAAGCACTACGCCCACCAAGGCGCGCAGGCCCGAAATCTCTCGCCGGTATCGAGTTTTCAACGCAACTCCCTATTTGTTGTGGCCCAGAGCTGCCCTGCCGATCCAGTGGCGGGCGAAATGCTGTGCGGTACGGCCGCTGCGGACCCCGCGTGCCAGCGCCCAGCGCAGCGCAGCGCCACGAACTTCGTCGTCCCAGGAAAAACCAACGCCGTGGGGCGCCGCGAGTGCGTGCAGCCAGTGTTGAACCACGTCGAGATAGGCCTCTTGCTTGAACGGGTAGAACGACAGCCACAGGCCGAACCGATCGGACAAAGAGATCTTCTCCTCGACCGCTTCGGACTGATGCAACTCGCCCTCGACGAACGTCGCCTGCTCATTTTCAGACATGTACTCCGGCAGCAAGTGGCGCCGGTTCGAGGTGGCGTAGATGAGCACGTTGCCCGATGACTTGAACACCGAGCCCTCCAGCGCGCTCTTTAAAACCTTGAAGCTTGCGTCATCAGCTTCAAACGAGAGGTCATCGCAAAACAGAATGAACATGAAAGGTTCATCTCGCAGCCGCCCTACGATGTCCGGCAAAGCGGTAAGGCGGGATTTGTTTACCTCCACAAGGCGCAGCCCCGCTTCGTGATAGCGATTCAGCACGGCGTGCACCAGTGACGACTTTCCGGTACCCCTCGCACCCCACAGCAAGACGTTGTTGGCCGGGACACCCGCGAGAAACTGGCGCGTATTGAGCGCAAGCTGTTCCTTTTGATCCTCTATGCACAGCAAATCGTCGAGCTGAATGTCGTCGATGTCGGTATGGGCGACCAGACCCCCGCCCCAGGGTTCAGGTCTCCATACGGCGGCGCGACATTGCCGCCAATCGACGCTCGTCGCTACAGGCACCAGCTTGAGTGTCCTGCGGGCCAACTCTTTCGCGTCTGCAATCAGCTCTTCAAGAATCTTGTTCACGCCTGCTTGTGTCGTTTCGCAAAGGGCGCAATTGTACCCGCAATATGGGCCTGGCCTGCGGCCGCTGATGGACCTTTAGTGGACCGGAGACGATGAGCGGCGAAGGTATTGATGTTAAGATTGCGGCCCGTTGCGCACCCATGCCGAAAGGCGGAACCCACTCCAGCCATGGCCGAGTATTCCGGCAAAGATCGACGCAAAGGTGCCCGAGACCGACGCGAAACACGGCAGGATCGCCGCAACCCTGAGCGCGTGGCCGACGATGTTGGTCCGCGTCGCCACCCCGACGTTCGCGAGCGGCGAAATCCGACGAAGCAGTAGAGCGACGCCGGCTATGACCGGCGCCGCAACGGCACCACGTTGGTTGGTTCCTTTACATACACGCGGCGCGCGCGGCCAGGTCCATCGAGCCCGATCTTTCCGCTGTCGAAGAAGCGCAGTTCGTATGATCGTGCGGTGTCGTCGAGATTCGAAGTCAGTACCAGCGTGTGGCCCTGCAACGCCCAGGTGCCCTGCTCGCCAGCCTCGGGCTCGCGGAATCGGTAGGTGCCCGAGTGCAGTTCACCGCTGAGTTCCAGCGTTCCCTGTTCGTTTTCCCAACGCCATATGCCCGGGAGGTCCAGGCGCTCGAGCCAGCGCGACCGATTGCGCCGGGCGCCCCGGACCCAGACTATGACGATCAAGCCGAGGGCAATTACGATCAGTAACGAAGCCATGGCTCAATGCTACACCAGCCACTCACGCCAGACCTCTACGACCTCTGCGTCCACGCTCATCTGCAGGTTACGCTCAATGTCGCCAAGCGTCTGGTCTACGACATCGGCGCTGCTCGCGGCCGCCACGAAAGACCACTGGGCACGTTGCAGCGAGTCCTGGTGGCGGCTTTCGCAAACTGCGACGTTGGCCGCACGGCCAAATCGGTCCCGAATACCTTTCAGCCGCTGGCGTTTGTCTTTCAATGAACGGCAACCACTGAGATGAAAGTCGATCCGCAGAAGGGCGACGTTCACCGGGCGGACTTAAACTCTTGCTTGTTGATCGAGTAGAAAACCGTGTCCAGGCCATGAAACTCCCGGCGCTCTTCGAAGACCATTCCAAGACGCTGCAACACCCGTACCGACCGCTGATTGGGTGTGTCGGCAGCCGCAATCACTCGATCCATGCCGCAGCGCTCGAATCCATAGCGCAGCACCTCGATTGCCGCCTCCGTCACGTACCCCTCGCCCCAGAAGTCCGGCAGTATCCCGTAGAGCAGTTCGACCTGGTCGCCTTCGGAGAAGCGCCGGTGCCCACAGAACCCGATCAGGAGGCCAGGATTGGTGGCGACCTCGATGGCAAAGAACCCGGAACCGAGTTCGGCAAAGCAATTTTCGCTCTCCGCGACGATTTCCGCGACGGCCTCCCGGGACATCTGCTGATCTTCCCAGAGATACCGGCGAACGTCTGGTTCGTTCCAAAATTCGTGCAGTGCGGCCAGATCCGAACTCGCGATAGGACGCAGGATCAGCCTGTCCGTGCTGAGGTTCGGCATACTATTCAGCCCTCCAGAGCCGAGTTTGCCATAGCAGAACACATAAGCGAACATCTCTGCGTCACCCCACCCCCGCAATGCGGACAAGGCAGCATCGTGCGATTCAGCTTCTGGCCCAATCCTGTTCAGAAATACAGCGAAATATTGGCGCTGGCTCAACACGTGGAGCGCACAGGCTGGGATGGGTTCTGGTACGCCGACCATTTCATGCCCAACACGCCCGATACCAGCGCTCCATGGCCCGAGGCATGGACCACCCTGGCGGCCATAGGCGCGGTCGTGCCACGGCTACGTGTGGGCACCCTGGTAAGCGGCAACACTTACCGGCACCCCGCGGTGCTGGCAAAAATGGCGGCTACCCTGGATCACATTACAAACGGGCGAGCCGTGCTCGGACTCGGCAGCGGCTGGCAGGAGAACGAACACCGCCAGTACGGAATTCCGTTCTACACCCTCGCCGAACGCCTGCAACGGCTGGATGAGGCCTGCACGATCATCAAGAGCCTGTATTCGCAAGCCTCGACCACGTTCGAGGGCCGTTTCTATCAGCTCGACAACGCCAGCCTCGAACCCAAGCCCGTGCAACGTCCGCTGCCTTTGCTGATCGGCGGAGGCGGCGAGAAGGTCACGCTGAAGATCACGGCCAAACACGCAAACGAGTGGAACGTGTGGGGCGACGTCTCGATCCTGCGCAACAAGATGGAGATCCTTGATCGGCACTGCGCCGACATCGGCCGCGACCCCAGGGAGATCAAGCGTACCGCGGTTGCACTCCTGTTCATGAGCGACGACAACGCCTTCCTCGAGCAGAAGCGCAACTCCGACCAGCAGCAGCCAAGCATCATCGGTACCGTGGACGAAGTGCGCGAAGTCGTGAACGAGCTCGAGGCCATTGGCGTGGACGAACTCATCGTGCCCGATTTCACCCTGGGCGGTGGCGATCAGAAAATCGCCACGTTGGACCGCTTCATCACCGACGTGGCCGGCCGTTGAGAACCCCCCCTTGAGCGCAAAAAAGACCGACAAAAGCGCCGGGAAAACTCCGGTTTCAGCGGTGCCCGCCGCAACCATCCTGATGCTGCGCGACGGCGACGACGGTATGGAGGTCTTCATGGTGGTACGCCACCACGAAATAGATTTCGCCTCCGGCGCGCTGGTATTTCCCGGCGGCAAGGCAGATCAGCCGGATTTCGATCCACGCCTCCAAGCACACCTGGACGGAGCGGATTCCGACCCCGACCGAAGAGCAATTCAGGTAGCCGCAATCCGCGAAGCGTTCGAAGAGTGCGGCATTCTACTGGCCCGGGGAGAAGGTCAGCCCGACATGTTGAGCGGCCAACGCCTGGCGAGCCTGGCGCCCTACCGATTGCAGCTTCAAGACCGAGATCTCACGATGCTGGAGTTCCTGCAGCGCGAGAACCTCCGCCTGGCTTGCGACAGGCTCACCCATTTCGCTCACTGGATCACCCCGGAGAACATGCCCAAGCGTTTTGATACGCACTTTTTTCTCGCTATCGCACCCAAGGATCATCTGGCGGTACACGACGGCCACGAGTCGGTAGATTCCGTCTGGATTCGACCGGCGGACGCTCTGGCGGATGGTGAAAGCGGCAAACGGACCGTCATCTTTCCAACCCTGCGAAACATTGCGAAGCTCGGAGCCAGCGCTACCTGCCAGGCGGCAATTGCGGCCGCCGCTAAAAGTCCGGCGGTATCGGTTCTGCCGCGGATCGAAAAGCGTGCCGATGGCACCTATCTGTGCATCCCTGTGGAGGCTGGATACGACATCTCCGAGATGAAATTGCCGCCAAGCGCCGGCGGCTCGATGGTCGCCCCCTAAAGGCGCGGAACTTTGCGCATTCTGCCATGTGCGAGACGCGCAACGGGTAACGTTTTGGCGTGCCAAACGGCAGTTGCGAGACTCAGCACGAACGCGTAGTTTTCCTGCTTCAGCTTATTTAACCGGGGAGCACATTCATGGCCACACGCGCCGACCAGGTCCAGACCGAGGAAGTTCTTTACGAGGTGAGCGATCGGGTCGCCACCATCACGTTCAACCGGGCAGAACTGCAGAACACCATCTCCGGCCCGATGCTCGACGCCCTGTCCCGGTATCTGCTGCAGGCCAACGACGATTCCGACGTCCGCGCCATCGTCCTTACCGGCAGCGGCCGCTTTTTCTGTGCAGGCCTCGACCTGCGCGGCGGCGGCATCGCCGACAGCGGGTCGGCGCAGAATGCGGGTGCGTCCAACCTGGATCTGCGCAACGCGCCGCCCACGGTTCTGCACAACCTCGATACGCCCACCATCTGCGCATTGAACGGCTCTGCCGCCGGCTACGGCATGGATCTGGCGCTGGGCTGCGACATCCGCATCATGGCCGATTCCGCAAAGCTCGCCGCCGCCTTCACGGCCCGCGGCGTGGTCCCTGAGTCCGGCGGTACCTGGATACTGCCGCGGCTGATCGGCTGGTCGAAAGCCGCCGAGCTAATCTTCACCGGCCGTACCCTGCTGGCCGATGAGTGCGAGTCGCTGGGCCTGGTTTCAAAAGTCGTCCCGGCCAATGAGATTGCCGCCATCGCACATGACCTCGGCATGGAGATTGCCAGCAACGCGCCGCTGGCGGTACAGGCCTCCAAACGCATGATGCGCATGGGCATGAACGAAACGTTCAACGACCACGTGCACCACGTCTATCTTCAGCTGTTGCCGCTGTTACGCTCGGACGATTTCCGCGAGGGGATGGCGGCGTTCATGGAGAAGCGCAAAGCCGAATTCAAAGGCTCTTGATCGCCGCCGTCCGGGTTGACGCGTGGCTTGATGCGCTGAGGTAGATTCCGGCAGCCGTAATCGCTGAGCTTTCGCCCCCGTATGCCATCGGGTATTATTGCGCGCCTTCCGGGCACTGCCGGTGAGCCAGCGTACGTAAGTCTTGCACGCAAGCAGGCGCCGTCGGGGCGTAGCGCAGTCTGGTAGCGCACTTGACTGGGGGTCAAGTGGTCGCAAGTTCGAATCTTGCCGTCCCGACCAACTCACACGCTTCTAGGGCTTTTCAGCCCATACCCCGTTCGCAGTCTTGTTTCGATGTCCCACAATCTGGGTTTTGTCCCACAACTCTCTTCGAGCAAGTCGCTGGTCCATGCCCAGGAACGGTCCCTGGCTCATCACGTAATCGTAGCGATTGGGTACTGGGGGGCTTGATGCGTACTGCTCCCCAGTGGCGAGGTCTACATGGGTTGTGCGTGTGAAGCCCCAGTGTATCTTGGGCTCCGGTTTAGACGCTCCGAGTGCGTCCCAGTGCTCGCGGATGACCTCGGCCCTTCTTTGTGCGCTAACCTGCGCTACTCGGAGTAACGTACCAGAGTAAATGTTCGGTGATGCGGAACGTCCTATCGGGTTTACGCGGGCATTTTAGCCCGACCCATGCTAATCGAAAGGAGCCCCCCTATGCTGGTTGAAATGCCTACCCCGGAAGAGCTGAGAGAGGTCGCCGAAGGGCTCGCCCTCAACCTCAGCGACGAAGACGTCGAAACTTTTCGCGGCCTGATGGGGGCGTCGATCGCCGCCCTCAATCAGGTCGACGCGATGCCCGACGAACTGCCGCCCGTGAAATATCCGCGCGAGCCCGGCACGCGCCCCGCTCCGGACGAGAACCCGCTCAATGCGTGGTACTACCGCACCAGCATCAAGGGCGCATCCAGCGGCAAGCTCAAAGGCAAAACCGTCGCGCTCAAAGACAATATCATGCTCGCGGGTATTCCGATGATGTGCGGCTCGGCGACGCTCGAAGGCTACGTGCCTGAGATCGATGCGACGGTGGCCGAGCGCATCCTCGACGCGGGCGGCGAGATCGCGGGCAAGGCGCATTGCGAGTTCTTCTGCCTGTCGGGCGGCAGCCACACGAACTCGACCGGCCCCGTGCATAATCCACACAAACATGGCTACTCGGCGGGCGGCTCATCCTCGGGTAGTGCCGCTCTTGTCGCCGCAGGCGCGGTCGATATGGCGATCGGCGGCGATCAGGGCGGCTCGATCCGCATACCCGCCTCCTTTTGCGGCGTTTATGGCATGAAGCCCACCTATGGCCTGGTGCCCTATACCGGCGTCATGCCGCTCGAGGTCTTTGTGGATCACGTTGGCCCGATGACCGCGAATGTCGCGGACAATGCGACCCTCCTTGAGGCGATCGCGGGCCAGGACGACTACGATCCGCGCCAGAGGAATATCGAAACCCACGCCTATATCGGGGCCTGTGGCGGCGATGTGAAGGGCATGAAGATCGGGGTGCTGAAGGAGGGCTTCGGGCACCCCAATTCCGAAGCCGATGTCGATGACTGTGTGCGCGCCGCTGCTGCGCAGTTCGAGTCCCTCGGTGCAACGCTCAAAGAGGTCTCGATCCCCATGCACCTGGACGCCCAGGCTATTGCGATGCCGATCCTCAATCATGGGATCGTCCAAACCATGCTCGCAGGCGACGGCTTTGGCGGCGGTCGGAACGACCTCTATGTCACGAGCCTAATGGAGTATCAGCGGGGCTGGCGTGAGCGGATCAACGAATTCTCCGACAATGGCAAGTTGTGGGCGCTGATCGGCACCTATGTCACTCAGCGCCACGGTATGCGCCATTACGGCAAGGCTGTGAATGTCAGCCGCCGGCTGCGCGCCGCCTATAACTCGGTCTTGAACGAATTCGACCTCGTGCTGGCGCCCACATTGCCGATCAAGGCGACCCCGCTGCCCGGCCCCGACGCGAGCCGGGTCGAGAAAGTTGAGCGCGCGATGGATATGTTCGCCAACACCGTCGCCGCCGACATCACCCACCATCCTTCGATGAGCATCCCGTGCGGGCTGCGCGACGGCCTGCCGGTCGGATTGATGCTCACCGCTAAGCATTTCGACGAACTTAGCATTTACAGCGCCGCGCACGCCTTTGAGCAGTCGAAGGATTGGAAGAGTATGTAGGCTCGGGCACAAGGATAAATCGACGCTGCTCTAATCCGGCGTCCTTCGACCTGGTTGTTACTTGAGAGCATATATAACTTTTCACTTTTCAGACGATCTGCAAAGCACTTTCTCCCCGCGAAAGACCTCCTTTTTTGGATTTCTGTGGCTTGGGGCGGGGGGATACTTTGGAGCAAGTGAAAAAATGTGGTTAATTCCTACTATCCCCATTGAGCGTTTGTTATGCCATTCACAAGGAAATCTGACCATGACGAACAAGCCCACCGTATTGGTACAAGGTGCGGAAAGCATCGATGAGGTGCCAGGTCTGGAGCGTATAGCGGAACGTGCCGGGTTACGTTTTGCCGCCACGCCGGAGGCCTTATCCGAAGGTATTCGAGATGCGGAAATCGTGCTGGGGTGGGACTTTCGTGCCGGTGCTTTACAGGGCGTGTGGGGCAACGCCAACGCATTGAAGTGGATCCAATGGGCCGGTGCCGGGGTCGATGCCATCATGCTCGACGCACTACGGGACAGTGATGTGGTGTTAACCAACGTGGCAGGAGTGTTTGATAAACCAGTGGCGGAGTTCACCCTGGCAACCATTCTGGCTTTTGCCAAACACCTTCCACAGAACACCCGTTTGCAACAAACCCGCACCTGGAAACACCGGCAGACGGAAGCCATTGACGGTAAGAGAGTGCTTATTGTGGGTGCCGGCAGTATTGGAACCTGTATTGGTCAGTTGCTGAAAGCCGTGGGTATGCAAGTGGCGGGCTTGAGTCGTCGCGGTCGCGACAACGATCCTGTGTTCGGCACAGTGCATCCGCTGGACAAGTTAAATGATGAACTGGCCAACACCGATTATGTGGTGTTGATTCCCGCCTTGACCGCTGTGACCCGGGGCATGTTCGGGGCGGCGCAGTTTGAAGCCATGGGAACCAGCGCGCGCTTCCTCAATCTCGGTCGTGGCGCATTGGTGGACGAAGCCGCTCTGGTAGACGCGCTCAACACCGGCAGTATTGCCGGAGCTGGATTGGATGTGTTCTCGACGGAGCCGTTACCCGACGACAGCCCGCTGTGGGGTATGGATCAGGTCATTGTCTCACCGCATATATCCGGAGACCTGGTCGAAAGTCCGGATCAGATGGCAGAAATCTTTCTCGATAACTTTGATCGCTACCTTCGGGGCGACACACTGCGAAACGTGGTGGACAAACAAAAGGGTTATGTGGGGGTGTGACTGACTCGTACTATCCGGTCAACCCCAAGCGCCTCGGCGTCGTTCAATGCGTTGATGTAGTCGTCGTACGATTCAATTGGTATATCGGGGTTTTCATTCACAATGCGCGCAACTTCGATGGTCCCAATCAACCCCATAAATTGCCAGTTGATGCTGTTTGAGCGAGAGTGGAGTCGAACGAGACGAGGCACTGCGGATTCAACGGGTCGACGCAACACAGGCGCTGATCCATCTCTACTGGGGTCTGGAGCCCCGTGCGAAGCCTCTAGATGAGATCGACAACGATGACTACCCTGAGCGTGACTAACAAACGCTCGCACAATTCGGTTAATTAAAAATCGATTTTATACCACTTAGGACTTTTTCTGGGATGCGTCGCAATCCTTGGGTATCTTGTTTGAGCTTGAGCAACCGCTCGTTGTAAGGTTCGACCTCCAGTCCACGTTCAATATGGAATTTCGCTGACGGGAAATTCGATTTGACGAGGTCTCCTTCAGCTCGATCCGCGTAGATTTCCGCGATGTCTCGCAAGCCTTCTTGGGCATCGTTGTTTTCCGGGTCGAGCGCAAGCACTTCGCGGAAGTAAAAGAACGCGCTCCCTTCGACAGGATAGGCGAGGCGATCTTCGTCGAATGCCTGATCGGCTTTGTCCAAGTACAGGTCGACTGGGTCGGGTCCACGTATCACGCTTCCCCCTACCCACACTACAGCCAGTGCGAACACGGCTAACGAACTTATGACAACGCTACGTCGCCTGAATGCTACTTGAATCGCTTCTCTGGACCGCTTGAGTGCGGTTACCAAGCAATTGGCCAGGTGGCTGAGAGGTTGGTGCGAGTTCCCACCGTCACTCGCGTAATTGATCTGGCAGTCCCGAACGGCATCGACCATGTCATTTGCGGTCGCAAAACGCTCGTCGGGTTTCTTAGCCAACATCCGCTCGAGCAGTGGTTGGAAATCGCGTAATTGCTCAGGCAGCTTCGGCGGTGGTAGGTTCACCTGGGCCGCCATGATCTCTATCGCCGACCCTTCGCGAAATGGTGGCTGTCCGACCAACATTTCGTAAAGCACGATGCCAAGGCTGTAAATGTCACTGCGTCCGTCTGTCGCCATGCCTTGGACCTGTTCCGGGCTGACGTAACACGGTGTGCCTATAGTCATTCCGCATGCGGTAAGATTTCTGTCGACGGTCACATCGGTCGCAATCCCGAAGTCGGTCAGAATCGGCGTGTTGTCGTGGTGAAACAGGATGTTTGCCGGTTTGACGTCTCTGTGGATGATTCCGTGCTCATGCGCGAATCCAAGACAATCTCCGATACTGGCGGTGATTTCGAGCGCCGTACACGGATCTACCAGCCCTTGGGTGATCCGTGATGCAAGGTCGTTGCCTTCGTAATACTCCATAGAAAGGAAGGCTTGTTCCCCGATTTGACCGACATCATGAATGGTGACGATGTTTCTGTGATTGAGTGACGCAATGATTCGGCTTTCGTTGAAGAATCGTTCCTGGTGTTCAGGGTCGTTGAAACCACGCAAGACTTTGAGCGCCACCATACGATGTAGCGACAATTGCGTTGCAAGGTACACGGTCGCCATGCCACCTTGCGCGAGCTGGCGTTCGATCTCAAACCCGGGGATCGTCCCCGTCAAGCTATCCGTGCTTGAGATTTGTCCGTTCATGAAACACCCCAGTAACCCCGCTTAGGTTAATTCGGTTACCTTCTTCGAGGCGACAGTCGTCAGTGACGGATTCTCCGTCGATGGATACCTGATTCACTTTGAGGACGGTCAAATAGAACCCGTCCTCACGACGTTCCACCGTCGCGAGTGTTGCCGGAGAGAACCAACCTCCCACGCGTACATCGTTAGATCGTTTACGACCTATCGATGTCGAGGACTTTTCTAGTCGAATGATCCATGAAGGGCGACCTGGCCGTGACAATGTCAAGTATGCCGGACGGGTACTCTGACCCATCCTGACGAGCGTCGTTGTGTTGACTATCATTGTCTCGCCCTCGTTGGGCTGATCTGACGATTTTTTCTTCGCCGTTGTCCCAGTCGGCGTTCGAGTGGGTGCGCTGATCAACCGTAACGAGTATTTTCCGGCAATTTGTACGGACTCACCTTCCGCAAGTTCTACGGTGTACTTTTTGGCCCCATCTACCATGACACCATTGGTAGAGGCTGCATCCTCGACAAAAAGTTTGCCATCTTTCTGACTAAGTAGTGCGTGAAATGACGATACGGCCGCGTTGTCGATAACGATGTCACATTCTGCGTTTCGACCAATCGACATGACCGGGGAGCAGATCTCATACTCATCGAGCACTTTGTCATTGAAGCAGACCTGTACAAAGGCCGTCAGCTCCAAAACCTTTTCACTTTGAATATCCATTGGATAAAAAGTTGCACGGTATTTTCAATCTTTCGACATTATGCGTTGATGCACAGCGCGTCGTTGCCGCACGTCACATCCAGCGCTCTGGCGGAGAAATTGTCGCGTGAGAAACTAGGGCTCTTCTCTCGGGCTGCGGAGGCTCCGCGCTCCGTCCAGCATGGCGCGATATTGCTCTTCGAGCATGTTCGGACGCTTGGCGACGACAGCATCAACTTTGTCGGCAAACTCCAACGGCTAGCCCTGATTTACGGCGTTCCAGTAGATTTGCCTAACTCATGACTCACGTAGTTGGGAATGACGAGCTCCATCGATCTGTCCAGTTCCTCTACACCCGTGAAGCCTGCTTCGTATGAGCGCCAGAGATTCAGATTCGCGCTCAAGCCGACGTTGAGGTACGCCCACATTTGGCCGACTTGGGCATCGGTAAGCGCGCCAGGGTCCAGCCCGGCGGTAGGGAAACCGTCATGCGTGTGGGGCGACCGGCAGCGCATGATCTTTCGCGGTTTCGCCTGTTACGGTTTTCTGATGACACCAGGATGAGACCTGGCCCCGGACTTTAGCTGAACTAGGAGCCCTAATAGATTTGCCAAGCGTCGACCTACTGCAATGGCGGTTCACCGTAACGCTGTCGATCGTCCATGGGTTCTGAGGAATTTCGAGCCACGTCTAGTGACGAAGACAGTTCTGTCCTGGATACGAACAAGCCTCGCATCGACGCTGTCTTCCCAGATTGAAAGTCGAGGACACGACGTGCGCCACGCGTTCATGGCCTCATCGTATGATCGCGGTTCGGCGGCCACCCACTCCACCAGATCCAGTACCAACGCCTCGTTTTCCACAACGTAAGTCTCCAACCGCGCATTACATTATAGACGCTCGGGCTTGGTGCCACAGGCACGCCCGTATGGCTGGAAGGTGCACTCTCCCGTCGTTCGCTGCCTGCTCGTGAGCGCGCGCTTATCGAACGTTCCTGGCCGGCGCGCGCCTGTCAGTGTGTGGTGCCCACTTCGCCGCCTTCATTCCCCCAGTGAAACCACCAGAGTCGCTCCGTACTGGCGCGGTTGCGTCGGCGAAGCGAAAGCGAACAGCCCCCCCACTGGCGTGCCGCCGAGTCGCTCTACGTTGTCGGTAATGTTCTTACCCCAGAGCGCAAACCGATAACGGCTGTTCCGCGACTCCCACGCCGCTTGCATATCCAGCGTGGTTAGATCGTCCCGGTAAAAGCCGACGTCATTGGGTGTGGTGAGCACCATATCGTCCGTGTAGCTAACACGCGCGCCCAACGTAACCGTTCCGAGATCGTTGAGATCGATCTCGTAGGAAGCAGCAAAACTCATGTCCCACTTGGGCGCGCGCACCAGATCCAGAGCGCTGTTGTCGGTGGCAACGCTACCGGGGCCGCCGAGAAGATCGGCAACAAAACCCTTGTACTCGATATCCAGATAGCCGATGTTGCCGTTGATGTTGAATCCCTCCGCAGGGACGAAGCTGAACGACACCTCCACGCCAAACGAATCTGCCCCTGCGGCGTTGTCCACAAACGTCTCCTGACCCGTTGACGTATCTGCAGCACGGATTACCCCTCGTTGAAGATCTTTATACTCAGCGAAGAACACATTCGCGTTCAAACGCAGGCGATCGTCAAACAGATCACTGCGTATCCCGAACTCGTAGTTGTCTACCTGCTCGTCGTCGAAAGGCGTTTCGAACACGGAAAAGCTGCCCGCGTTGTTACCGAATCCGCCGGATTTGAACGCGCGCTGCCAGAAGCCGAACAGCATGACGTTTTCGTTAACCTGGTACTCAAGCCCTACTCGCGGGGAGAAGCTGCTCCAGTCGTCGCTCACCGGACCGAACCTGACCGACGGATCGATATCGGTCACGTCGGTGACGTCACTGCCGGAGAAGGGCACGCCGTTGCAGTTCGCGGTCTGGGGTGTCTCGCCCGGTGGGCAGGCGCTGTCGTTAATGGCCATGCCGAGTACGTCGTGTTTCTTCTCATAGCTGTAGCGAGCGCCCAGGTTCAAGGTCCACAGCTCGTTCAGATGCCAATCCATTGCGGCGTAGCCCGCTATGGAATAGCGTTCCTGCTCGTTGCTGCCCCAGCTCAACAAGGGGTTGTCACGACCGAAACCCCCGCCGTCGAACAGTTCACTGTCGAGAAAGATCCACAAGAACTGCTGTACCACGTACTGATCGCTCAGGTAGAACACGCCCGTGAGCAGGTCGATGTTGTCGTTGATGGTGCTGGCGAGGCGCAGCTCGACCTGGGTGGATTCGAATTCCTGCACCCGGCTGCTGGAGAACAACTCGTAGTTGAAGCCGTCGGTGTCGCTAACCACGTCTTCTTCCACGTCGCGGTGATTCAGCACCAGGGTAAAGGTGCCGATATCCGTGTCGTAGCTGGTGTCGAGCGTGATGCTCCAGATCTCCTGATCCGTCTGGTTGGGCGACATCTCAAAACCCACTTCATACGGATCGCTGCCGTCACCGGGAATATCGAAACGCTGGTCGCCGAACGGATCCTTGCAAGGAAAACCGAGAAGGTTGTGTAAGCTGGGGGTGCCGCTCAGACCGATGCCCAACGGCGGGGGCAAGCTGGCGGGTTGATAACATTGACTCCAGTTGCCGGTACCATCGCCCTTGTCTTTCCAATACTCGCCTATGATGTCGATGCGCCAGGCGTCGTTGGGCTCGAAGCGCAGGCTGGGCCGAATGAGTATCGAGCGTTCGCCGTTCTCCCGATCACCTTTCTTGTCCTCATCGATGCGAGTCACCAGCGTTGCCGTAGCGGGGTCGTAGCTTTCCAACACGACGCCGTCGTTTTTGTAGAAGCCAGCCAATTCGTGATAGTTGGCCGCGATCCGGAATGCAGCTCTATCGCCCAACGGGAGGTTACCCACCACGCCAAAATTTCTGCGCCCGTGGTTGCCCGCATCCACGTGCAACTCTACCTCTCGACGGTCCAGTTGTGGGCGCTTGGTGCGCACCGCGATGGCGCCGGCAAACGCGTTGCGACCGTAGAGCGTACCCTGAGGCCCGCGAAATACCGTAACCGAGTCGATGTCGAACAAGTCCAGCAACGAGATCGCGTTGCGCGAGTAATACACGTCGTCGACGAATACGGCGACCACGGGATCAGCGAAGCTCTCGATCCCAGCGGTACCAATGCCGCGCATGCTGAAAGATGACGCCGCCTGAAACAGACCCACGTGCTCGAGCTGCACGTTGGGTATGGCATGGTTCAGGTCCTCCAACGTAACGGCGAATTCCCGTTCCAGGCTGGGTCCCGCAAAGACGGAGACCGCCTCGGTCATCTCCTGAACGCTTACCACATCACCCCGTCTGGTGGTGACCACGATCTCTTCGATCAGGCCCGAGGTATCGCGTTCTTCAGCGGCGCGTACCGTGATGCTCAGGCTGATTGTTAACACTACGGCCGCGCAAACAACGGCGCGCACCGCAGGGCTGCTCATTCGACTATATGCGTGCATGATTTCTCTCCACTGTGAAATCGTGACCGGGCGGGTGCCCAATTCACGCCCTCTCCAACCTCACGCTGGTCAAGGCAAAACCGGATATGCTGATTGTTTTCCCCAGCGGAGCGTTTGTCAACAACTCTTGGGGTTGGTCTGGCTGACGGACATCACTGAGCCATCGTTCATCGTCGCATAAAAGCAGGGCCCAACGCCCGATGTCGAGATAGTCTTGCCCGGGCCTTCGGCCCCGGACGATCTGAGGCTTCTGCAACACGCTCGAACACTTCATACTCGAAGCGGCGGTGTCACAGGAAGTCCCCGGATCTGGAACGTAACCCCAGCACTGATTCTGCTGCTGCTAAACGGGTGCAGCACATCGAGCCTGCACGAGCGGCGAGCCATGGCAGAGGAACTCGCGGGTGCAAGCGGATGGCAGTATACCTCGCTTGCCACTGATCGCTTTGTTCTGGCTGCGTGGGTAGCGCCGGCGCCCGGCTCAGGGCTGTTGACGATCTTCATCGAAGGTGACGGGTTTGCCTGGGCCAACCGCCGCCGGCCGTCGTCCAACCCGACGCCACGAGATCCGGTCGGGCTCAAGCTGGCGCTCGCGCATTCAGGAAGCAATGTCGCATACCTGGCGCGGCCTTGTCAGTATGTGATGCCGGTAGAACAACGTGGCTGCACTCGCGCCGTGTGGACCCATGAGCGATTCTCCGAAGCCGTGATCGAAGCTACCGATCAGGCGGTTTCGATGCTGAAAGCCGACCAACGCGCGCAACGCCTGATCCTGGTCGGCTACTCGGGCGGTGGCGCAGTAGCAGCGCTCGTCACCGCTCGGCGCACGGACGTGGTCCGCCTGGTCACTCTGGCCAGCCCCCTGGACCACGAGCAGTGGACCCGGGCTAAGCACCTCAGCCCATTGACCGGCTCTCTGAACCCGGCCGATGTCTGGGCAGAACTTATCGACGTGCCTCAGATTCACTATGTGGGTTCAACCGACAAGGTGGTCGATGGGTCTTCCGCCGAGTCCTTCCGGGCTCGATTTCCCGAGCAGCAACACATTCTGATAGAGCGCATCGAAGGATTCGATCACCACTGCTGCTGGATCGAAGCGTGGCCATCCCTCGCCGCATCCTGGGCCCGGCCAACTCGGTAGGAGCGCCGCTTGAAAGGGCGTCACGAGTTCTGCGTGGCTCTGCCCAGGAAACCGCGTATCTGGTTGGCGACGGAGGGCGAAATCGGCTAGTTACCGACTGCCGGCGCTGACGAAGAAGGGCAATAGCTGATCAAGAACCAGCTATTGACTCACCACACGAGTCGCGACGGGTTGACTAGCAAAATTGGCGTACTGCGGGCGGGTGATCGTTACCACCCAATCAGCGCCGTTCAGCGCACCGGAAACATCGACACCAACTATACCCTTGACTGCGTCGGGCAAATCCGCATACGGCGCACCGCCGCAAGGCGCCGTGCCACCCATTGAGTTGAGCAGGGCAATAAAGCCGACTTCAGTATAGTTTCCACTTGCATCCGCGGCGGCAAAGTTAGGTATGCGGCCGAAGACAATGTCGGTCTGGATTTTGCTTAGCTGGGTGGCCGTAAATCGAGCGCCCTCTTCATAATGCGTCGTCACCGTGACCATGTTCGTGCTTACAATGTAGTCCCGGTACGCCGGTAACGCGACAGAGGACAAGATACCGATAATGGCTATCACGATCATCAATTCGATCAGCGTAAAACCGCATTGAATCGCGATTTTCATGTTGAAGGGTGCTCCGCTAACTGTGGTCCGGACAGCCAGTCCGTGGGCCTCTCGCCAATTCGCCAGCACAGGATTTTTGGCACACAAAATATAGCCGCACGCTAGTCTTCATTGTGTGATGGAGCGTACCTTTTTTACGCCGCTCGCAATCAATGGATTTTGCCGAGCGATCGTTTCTACATCATCAAGGCTATCGGCATTGATGATCGAATAGCGCCGAGCATGGCCATTCCCCGGCACATGACCATAAGTCGCAGCGATGTGCTGTCTTTACTATTCCTCCTCCTAGTCCGGGCACTTGTTCTGCTTAGAATTGTTGCAGAATCCATCTTCTTCGGTGAACGTCGTGTTACCGAAGGACCCGTTAGGCCGGCGCTCGATAGCCCCCACCTCGACCTTCAGCGGCGTATTTGCATCGAGTGATGCGAGGTATTCGGTCGGCACAGTAACGCTGTTGACGACGCGCGGGACCTGGACGGTGAACTTGAAGCTGCCC
>Ga0114950_10000698_pt1 | contig 23773 bp, 22 predicted proteins | sample N075metaG_FD_83503 | JGI IMG/M metagenome (GOLD analysis project Ga0114950, IMG submission 83503) | Deep subsurface microbial communities from Kermadec Trench to uncover new lineages of life (NeLLi) - N075 metaG | ecosystem: Environmental > Aquatic > Marine > Ocean trench > Sediment | place... | reverse complement strand
GCCTTTTAGCCCATCAGAGGTGACTCGAATCCGGGCGTTGTTTACAAAACGCAGCAAGGCCGGTCTCAGAGACCATGCACTGTTCTCGACGGCAATCGATACAATGCTTAACATGCCGGACCCAGGGCTTCACGCCGTGCCCAACGTCCAGTTCTAGCGTAGCAGCGATTCCCATTAATCTAAATTTCTTGTTGTAAAACATATCAGTCCTTCCTTAAAAACCCTTTTAGTGTTTACCGGGTAAAGGTCTTCTATCGATTAAATGCAACCCCAGGCCTAAAGCTGAGAAACGCTTGCAACTCAACAGCTAATTTGTCTCTGGTTGCAAAGTTGTAGTCGCCCCTAGTTGACTAAAAGTCATGTTTACTAGTCATTATGTAAAATATACTTGATATAATTCGAATTATGGCCTATTTTAGAAAATGTCAAATGAACTTTACATTGCAAATTGAAGAAGAAAGAAAAACTAATGAATAAATTAACCGTCGATACGAAAGGATGGGAGAAGCGCACGGTAAAAATCAACCTCCGGCTTATTATGTGGATATTGGTCTTTACCGTAGTGTTCGTGGTGGCTGATAAGGCTGAGCTATACAATTGGTTCGCTTACGAATGGATGACGATAACAGCAATTGTTGTCACAGTAGGCTCGGGAATTGCCGTGATAGTGGCTTACATACGCTACCTCAAGGAAGTAGACGACTTGCAACGAAAAATCATTGTTGACGCTTCGGCTCTTTCCTTAGGTGTGGGGATATTGGGGGGTTGTGTTTATAGCCTGCTAGTGACAACTGGATACATAATTGAAGAAGAAGTCTCGGATCTGATTTTACTTATGTGTGCTACCTATGTAGGGGCGACCATCTTTGGTCAGGTGCGCTATCGATGAAAAACAGACTAAAAGTGCTTCGGGCCGAACGGGACTGGACCCAGGCAGATCTGGCGGCCGTATTGGAAGTATCACGGCAGACAATTAATGCCATTGAGAAAGAAAAATTCGATCCCAGTTTACCTTTGGCATTTAGAACAGCCAGGCTGTTCGAATTGTCGATCGAGGAGATATTTCAGGATGAAGTTTAGAAGAAATAGCATTTTGACTCGTTTTTCTGTTGCTTTTTCCAACGCTATCCCCAGCGCATAAACAATTCACCATCGCCAACCATGAAGCGAATTACATCCAATCCATAATTATTCCGGCGGCAATGTATCCAGGAATAATCGCGAGACATTCTTTGCGCACTATCCAATTGCCTTTGTCTCTGCCAATAACGAATACCAAGGCGTCGAGTTGCGCAACCAGCAGTAGCACCCAGGCCTGAAGCCAGATCGGTTCGGTCAGGATGGCTTCGGCGAGGGTTGCGGGCAAATTTGAACTATTCATTCTAACTCGTCTTAAGGTTGGGCATTTTGTCTATAGACTTGCCGCGCGTCTTCAAATTGAGCAAAGACGTGAGCCCGCTCCTGTTCTGATCGCCAGCCGGGCCACGCCTCTGCCAGATCTTGCAGTTTATCAATCCAGGCAATTCCATACGCGGCGGCTTCGGGATTATTAATGGGTTCATCGCCCACTTGAAACCAGATTGGATTGGTAAATGCCTGGGTGTAGGCGACATCAAACGGGTATCTGTCACCCCGGTCAGCTTCGGTGCGCAGATGGCACCAACCAGATTGTTCCACGGTGTATTCATAACTTAAATCAAGCCGGCTGCCATTGTCCCCGACACGGAATGACTGCACTGGTTCACCGTTGCAAACCAGCACTATTTCCTGCACCGGGGTTACGCTGCGCAGCTGGCCTCTAATTTCAATTGTGCCTCCAGACTCGGGCAGTTCGATGGTGTCTCCCGGTAATGCAGTGCCGACCTGTAATTCCAGCAGCGGACCGGAGGAAACAAAGGCCCTGCCTTTTCTCAGACCTTCAAACCAGGCGGCCATGTCCAACCCTCGATTACCCGTATAAACATAGGTGCGCACTGAACCGACCAGTTTACTGCGATGCAGTGAGCTGATGGAATCTTCTCCACCCGTGGCAGTTACCCTCAGCCCGTTATTCCAGACGGCATACAGGGGATAAAAGCCAGCGGTGCTGGCATCGGACCATTCCAGAGCATCGGTAGTTCCAAGCGCGGCATCAACCATAAAACCTTTGCCACCTCCCAGATTGCCGTCAAGTGGGTCGTTTGCTCCACCAAAGGCATGCACGTAGCCGGTGGTCGCGCCTTGTGCCTTGGCTTTAATAAACATGTCAGTGTTGCTGGGATAAAGGCTCTCAATCGCGGTGCCCTCGTAACCGGTTACAAAAGGAGAGATCAGGTGTTCTCGCAGGCCGAACATAAACACATGGCCGTAAAACGGCGGTCGGTATTCCTGGCCGACAACAACCAGTTGATCCTCAGTTGATGTCGGGTGGATTCCACCACCGGGAACAAAATAATGATAATCAAGAATACGATTGTCTTTGTTGGCTATCTGTTCCAGAACCAGGTCCTGGTCTTCAGCCTTGGACATCATTATCAGGTTTTCCAGTGTGTTGTGCAGATTGCCGCCGTAGTTGGAATGCACATGGGTGGAAGCGCTGTACCAGCCTTTGGCGGCCATATCGGTAAGACGTTCCATTGAAACCACTAAGCTTGTGACCTCATTGGCGCGAATATCGACATTGACAGTTTGCGGATAGAATTCGAATCCTTTTACGAAGGTAAGACTAACCTCGCCTAGAGGCAGAGTGACTTCGAATTCACCGGTATTATGGAACAGGCTGTCACCTCGGCCGCTATTGCGAGCATAGGCATCATAGGGTGCATAAAATTTTCCATCCGCCGCTTCCAGATGAACGCGGTTATGAGTGGTTTGATTTGTCTCCTGGTCTTCTATCCTGACGCTTAAAATCCCGGTGGGATTCTTATAATGTTGCTCGGTAATGGCGACGGTTTTCAGCTTGCCGCCATAGGTTTCCAATAGCATCAACTGGGAGATACCTGGCTCGTTGGAAATGAAGGCAATCCATTCACCGTCTGGAGACCAGCGAGGATGAAAGGCATCGTGTTCAAAAAAAGTAATTTTATAGGGCTCGCCACCAACCGTAGGCTGCAGGTAAAGATTATTGTACTGATCGGCTGCACCGCGGGTTGAGGAATAAACAAACCGGCGTCCATCGATAGACACATCTGGTCGCGTACGGTACAAGGATTGTTCAGAGAGCACTGTTTGCGCCTGTTCGATGCCATTTGCTACGGCGGGTACCCGCAATACGTTACCAGAGCCCAGGGGAATATCACGGTTTGAAACCAACAATAACTCCCGGCCATCAGGAAACCAGGTCGGGGTGATGTGCATATCCCATGCGCCGAAGTAAAGGCGGTTACTGGGATAACTGTGATCGGTAGTCACTGCAATAGACTCACCCTGCCATTGGCCGTTGGCAATTTCGCGCACATAGACATTAAAGTAACCGTTGGGATTGGTGGAGACATAAGCAACTTTTGACCCATCTGGAGAGAATACCGGGTCGGTATAAATCGCCTGATCATCAGTCAGGGCGACAACCTCTCCGGTTTCAGTGTTGACGATTTCCAGTTGAATGCGCTGATGATCATAATCAGCGGTATAGATAATCCAACGCCCATCCGGGGACCAGTCGGGTGAGCTGTGGTAAGCGGGTCCATAGGTTAACTCAAAGGCTGTGCCATCTTCAGGGTCCACTTTCCAAATGCTTCCTGCCATAGCCACCGCGATCCACTCACCGTCCGGCGACCAGTCGGGAGCCCAGGGTGTTGAACTGGGAGAGGGTGGAAAATAAAAATTGTGCATATAGTTTCCGCCACTTTCCGCCGCGGGATAGGCAGGATTCTGACCGTAAACCGGTAGACAAAATGCGGTGATAAACAAGGTGACCAATGAAATGGCCATTCCCGATCGGGAAACAATCGACATAGATTCCGACTCCTATCTAAAATTTATTCAGAGGTTGTTTAATCAAACACCCGACCCAGATCCGATGCACCCCGCAGTGAACTGCCTCCATCTACAGGAATCACCGCACCGGTCACAAAGGATGCCATGGGACTGCAAAGCCAAAGGCAGCAGTCGGCAACATCCCGGGTAGTGCCAAGTCGTTTTAACGGGAGGGACTCAGTTACTCTTGCCAGTGATTCAGCCGTAGGAGCCAGCCTTGCCATGCCTTCAGTGCCTTCGATGGGGCCGGGTACCACAGAATTAACGCGGACGCCTGCGCCGCCCCATTCAAGGGCACCAACGCGGGTGATCATGTCGACTCCTGCTTTCGCCGCACACACGTGCATTTGATAGGCCATGGGAATATAAGCCTGAGGGGCAGAAATATTGATGACACTGGCACCAGGCCTTATCAGTAATGGATAAGCTGCACGCAGCACATGATAGGTACCCATCAAGTCAATATCGACGACGCTTTTAAAAGCATTGGCCGACATTCCCAAGGCTTTGGCGGGGAAGTTGCCAGCCGCACCGGAGATCAATACATGAAACTCTCCCAATTCACCATGGGCTGCCTTTAAAGCCGATTCAACCGCCGCATAATCTCGTACATCGGCGGCAAAACCGATGGCCTGTTCACCATGACGCGATAGCAGGTCTATTGCTGCATCTACTTTTTCCTGACTACGTGACATCACACCTACCCGCGCACCTGCCTCTGCAAATGCCTGGGCAATGCCCAGGTTGATACCGCTGGTGCCACCGGACACGAACACTGCTTTGCCGCTAAAATCGAACGGGACTGTCATCGCCATACTCCTTGGGGGAATTACTAGTAATCTTTACGAACGATATTGAAGAAATCGATAAACTTTTTCATGTTTACCGCATCTTGGGATATCAATAGTGAGTGGTCACCACCGGCAATTTCAACGTAAACATGTTGCATGCCGATTTCCTCCATTTTCGCCACCCAGCGTCGTGTCGTGTCTACCGGGACAGCTGTGTCTTCAGTCCCCTGTAATACCAGTATTGGTATATGTTTAATCCGGTTAAGAACGTCTGTGGAAGCTGATCGCTGAGGCGCCGGAGCTGCCACGCCTAATCCTGCAAATAGTTCGGGATGTTTGGAAGCAATGTGGTAAGTACCAGCACCACCCATGGAGTGCCCCCACAAGTAAATCCGATTGTCATCAATGGTAAATTCTTCGCTTACCAGTCCCAATACTTCCATCACATCCTGTTCGCTATAGGTTGCGTCTTCCATATCCTCGAGGGGGCGGGAACCGTACCAGCCGCGGCGGGTATAACCGAGGGGCGTCACCACGATATAGCCATTGGCTTCTGCCTGATCAAGATAACCGTGATAACCCATCAACCAGTCATGACTTCTACCCAGTCCATGCAGAGAAATAATTAACGGGGCTGCACTGCCTTCAGTGTAGGTACTTGGGACAAACAAAGCGTAAGGAATGGTTTCGCCGGTTGGGGGGAAGGTATAACTGCGGTGCTGTACCCGTGGATCATCGACATTGCGTTCATCATCACTGGCCTGGCGGTCGGCAAAAACCAGATTGGTTGTCAGCAGGGTCAGAACCAGGAAAATCAGTTGTATTGTTTTATAGATGTTTTCCATTTCTCTCGTCCTCTTTTGCAATTTATTGTTTTTGCTGCATTAGGTTGGCGGTTAATTGATCCATCCCTTTCCAACCTACTGAATCACTGCCAGATTCCACTATTCCGTCAAGAGATTCAACCATTCTCTAGGGAGCTTCTGAACAACAGTAATTCGTAACAGTGTACTTCCATATCGAAAGCGGGGTTAGGGAGGTTAGTGCACTACCGAAGTCAGCAAATTTGCCAGAAACGGTAGCCAGGTTGTAAAAAAATCGCCATTAATGACAACAATAATTTAATCCGTCGCTAGCTATTTCGTCGGTTGGGTTATCTGGACCACGGTAATTTAGTATTCTGTCCCAGGCCCTGGAATAAGTCAGTGGTCACTTGATCGATTGGGCTGGTTTTTTGCAGTCTGAATTGGAGCTAAAGAAGTGAGAACAAGCACGGGATTATTTCTAATTGTTAGAGTCCTGACAATTTCTCTAGGGTTCTCTTCGTTGTCCCTGGCAGCGGAAGCCCCAGCGACGACAGCGGCCAACCAATCTGTAAGTCGAGTTCAAAGCTTAGGGGAACTTGAATTTGTTGAGGTAAATACGCCGAGCCAGTCAGGACAACCCAAACAATTGATTATTTACGTACATGGAACACCTGGCTCACTTGGGGCATTTCTATCCTACATGAATGACCCATTGCTACAGGATAAATACCATATGATTTCGGTGACCCGGCCAGGCTGGGTCAATGAAGACGACGTTAAAGTCCCTTTACTGGAGAAACAGGCGGAAGCCCTCGAGCCTTTACTCAGGAAAGATCAGAGTGGATTGGGAGCGATTCTCATGGGGCACTCGTTCGGTGGACCGGTGATCGCGAAAACCGCTATGCAATACCCGAACCTGGTGGCTGGATTGGCTTTCATTGCTTCCACGGGTGATCCTGAGCTCAGTGGTCCGCGTTGGTATAATCGTTTTGCGGTAATAATACCTGAGCTTCTTCTAGGCTCCGACTTGAAAGGTGCCAATGCCGAAATTATGCCCCTGCGTCCCCAGTTGGAGGAAATGCTGCCATTGTGGGAGACCCTGGAGATACCCGTGTTGATTGTGCAAGGAGATGAAGACCGTTTGGTAAATCCTCGCAATGCCGATTTTCTTGTCAGTTCCCTGGTTAATGCTGAAGTCACTTATCTGCAACGGCAGGGTCTGGGGCATTTTGTCTTATGGGAAGATAAGGACCTGATCCGGCAAGCTATGCTGGAGGTTTTCGATCAACAAACCGCTGAACTGGTCTGCGAAGACGCAACCGGTCAGGTTGCGCCTGCTGACGTTGCCACCTTATGTTGATGCAATCAGCCTTTTTGTTTTCCACAAGCCTTTCAGATTAAATGTCGTTCCAACCATGTATCAACCTATAGAGAAAGCCCTGGTCCAGTTTTTTGCGGAGCCGGCACTTGAGACGCGACGGGTCTTTCACGGCCGGGGTCATCTGTTTGAAGGGCTGGAGCATATCAATATTGACTGGTTTGAACCGGTCCTTTTGATTACGGCTTATGCTGAGCTGGAAGCTACTGATAAATTGACCAGTATTGCCCAGACTGCTGACGAACACGGTCAGTTTAAATCCATTCTGCTGCAGAAACGGTACTTGCCAGGCGCCCCCGTTGAAGTACTTTGGGGAGACGCTATTGATAGTTGCCTGGTCAAGGAAGGCAATCTGGTTTTTGAAGTACATCCTGGTGCGCAGCAAAACGCCGGTCTGTTCCTGGACATGCGCCTGCTACGAGAATGGCTGCAACAACACAGCCAGGATAAAAATGTTTTAAACCTTTTCGCCTACACCTGTTCGCTGTCGGTAGCTGCTTTGGCTGGAGGAGCAAAGCAGGTAACCAACGTAGACATGAGCAAGACCAGTCTAAAATGGGGTAGGTTAAATCATCGCCACAATAACCAGGATCTGCGTAAAGTTAATTCAATCCCCTACAACATCTTTAAATCTTGGGGTCGGATCAAACAGTTTGGTCGTTACGATACCCTAATTATCGACCCGCCTAGCCGGCAAAAAGGTAGTTTTGAGGTGGAGAAGAATTACCAAGCGTTGATTAAAAAAATTGGCAGCATTGTCAATCCAGATGCCGACGTCATAGCAACGATTAACAGCCCCTATTTAGGCAGTGATTTTCTGATTCATCGATTTCAGCGTTATGCCCCGCAGTGCCGGTTTATTACTGAAATGCCCGCTTCAGCTGAATTTGAGGATAAGTACCCTGAGCGAGCTCTAAATATTTGCCATTTTCGACACCGCTGATCTTAGGCCCTCAACCCTGGCCAATTTGTCATGGACAATGTGACTAAATGAATTTATGTTCAGCATAACAATTACAACGTAGAAAGCGGAGAACAGGAAAAATGGAAAGGAACCAGGATTTGGTACGAAGGCTGGTTCGACCTGCAGCTGCACCATGGTGGAACAAGGTGTTAGTGTCGTCGATCCTAACGGCGGCAACATTTGGATATTCTTCGGCCCAGGGTCAAACTAGTGACATAGAAAACCCTCAAGCTTCCTGCGCTCAACTCATTGGCGTACAGCTCCCCGATACACAAATTGGCTCAACTGAGATTATTCAGGCCAATTCCTTTACCCTGCCCGGGACAACTACTGCACTAGCCCATCCGTCCTTTTGTCGTGTTACTGCTACTACCGAACCAGAAGTTAATTTTGAAGTGTGGTTGCCCATCGAGGACTGGAATGGAAAATACCAGGGTGTAGGAAATGGGGGGATGGCGGGCACGATCAGCTACAGTGCCATGGCTCGTGCTCTGGCAAGAGGATACGCAACAGCCAGTACGGATACAGGCCACCAGGGAGCAACTTTTGATTCGTCCTGGGCACTGAATCGACCTGACCTGATAGAAGACTTTGGCCATCGGGGTCTGCATGTTACGACGGTAAATGCAAAAACAATCACTTCGCAGCTTTTCGGTGTTCCGCCTGAGTATTCCTATTATGTTGGCTGTTCCAAAGGAGGACAGCAGGGCCTCATGGAAGCTCAACGTTATCCGGAGGATTTCGATGGCATCATTGCCGGTGACCCGGCGAATGACTGGACCAGGTTCTATGCCGGAGCTCATCTATGGTATTCCCTGGCAACTTTGGCTGATGAAGAGAGTTATATTCCTCCTGAAAAACTTCAGGCCCTGGGAGATGGAGTAAATGCCGCTTGTGATGCCAATGACGGTATTGAAGACGGCATATTACAAAATCCATTAGCCTGCAATTTTGATCCAGTGGTACTGACTTGCCCAGCCGGAACTGATGACGCGTCATGCCTCACACCCAAGCAAGTTACTGCGGTGGAAAAAATCTGGTCGGGCGTTAAAAATTCTTCCGGTGAATTAATTTATCCAGGACTTGTCCCTGGCGGGGAGGCAGCTCGAGGTAGCTGGTCTAGCTGGGTTACCGGGAGAGAACCCTATACTTCTACCCATTTCAATGGGGGCAATGGTTTTTTTCGCAATTTTATATTTGACGATCCAGAGTGGGATTTCCGCACCTTTGATTTCGATCGGGATCTGGAATTCGCCCTGGAAAAAGTCGGTTCGGCTGTCGATTCCAACGATCCGGATTTAAGCGCTTTACGAGATCGCGGCGCCAAATTGATTGTTTACCATGGTTGGAGCGATCCGGATATTTCCCCTGTGGCGTCAATCAACTATTTCGAAGAAGTGGTTAAGCAGATGAGCCCGGGCCAGGAACGTGCAACGGCCCTGGAGCAAACCCAGGACTTCTTCCGCTTATTCATGGTTCCCGGTATGGCCCATTGTAGGGGGGGACCTGGGCCTGACCAATTTGATGCACTGACTTCACTGGAGCTATGGGTGGAGCAAGGAATTGCGCCAGAACGAATGACAGCATCAAAGATTGTTGGCGGCGAATCTGTCAGAACGCGACCACTTTGTGTTTATCCTGAAAGTGCGGTCTGGGATGGAGTGGGTAGCAGTGACGAAGCCGCCAGTTTCAGCTGTGAAGCACCTTAAAATCAGAATCACGCCTAAAGTTACTTGCCGAGTGCATGGTAAGAGTAATGAGGCGAACCAATAAGCTGAGTTTAGAAAATGAATTTAGAGTTTTCAGTTAAGAGTAAACAAACTGACATCTGGTGGTTTACCAGGTTGTTGCAGCAGGGGATGGTGGTGTTTTCGTTAATTGCCCTACCCGGGTTGGTTTATGCACAAGAGGTCAATCCATTAGAGTCTGACCCGCGAGCCACACGGGCCGGTGGTGCTTTGTTCCGAGCCCAGTGCGCCACCTGCCACGCGCCTGATGCCAAGGGTATTCAGAGTATCGACGCGCCGGACCTGACTACACTCTGGGCACTGGGTGACAGGACTGATGCAAGCGTATTTGCAAGCATAAGAAGTGGAGTGCCCGGTAGCATTATGCCCCCCCATTCTTTTCCGGACACTGAAGTCTGGATGCTTGTTTCCTATCTAAAAAGTATCGGTAACGCGTCTAACACCGCCTCGATAGCAGGGGACGCGGGTCATGGTGCCGAGCTATTTGCAGCAAATTGTATTACCTGTCATCGGGTTAATGGGGAGGGAGGTAGCCTGGGACCTGAGCTGTCTGTGATCACTGCAATTAGATCGAGGCAGGCGCTGGTAAGTTCGATTCGCAATCCCAGCGCCATCTTGGTAAACCGCTATCGTCCTGTGTCATTACTTACCCGTGATAACCGGCGTATTCACGGTACCGTCAAAAGTGAGGATGCATTTTCGATCCAGGTAATGGATAGTGAACAGAACCTGAGGGCTTTTATGAAGGCTGATTTACAACAACTCACCCATGAAACACGCTCGCTTATGCCCGAGTTTGCAATCGGTATCCTGAGTGATTCAGACCTGGATGACCTGCTTGGGTTTCTCGACAGCCAACGTAGAAATAGAGCCAATTAACCGGAAGGGACAAATCATATGAAGTTCGATTATGTATTTCGTAGAGCAACTGCCAGCTTGATTTTGTCGGTAGTAGTACTTAATGCGACACTCTTACATGCACAGACAAATGCAGGTCCCAGCTACGATGACATTCTAAAGGGATTTGATGATCCTGGCCGCTGGCTGACTTATTCCGGTGACTACAGTGGACAACGTCACAGTCCTTTGCGTCAAATTACGCCAGAAAATGCCCATCAGTTACGACCAGTCTGGACATTTCAAACAGGCACAACTACACGGGGAAGGGGCTTTGAGACCACACCTTTAATTGACGACGGAGTTCTTTATGTCACTGGTTCGAACAACTACGCCTGGGCAATTGATGCCAGGACAGGACGTACGTTCTGGCAATATCGCCGAAATTTACCTGATGACCTTACTTACGGTGCCAGTGCACCGGTGAATCGCGGTTTCGGCATGTTGGGTAATAGCCTGTTTATGGTTACTCTCGATGCCCACCTTCTGTCGTTTGATCGTCGTAGTGGAAGTATTCTCTGGGATGTTGAACTGGCGGACTATCACGTCGGCTATGCGGCGACCCTGGCGCCCCTGGTCATAGACGGTAAGGTGATCATTGGAATCTCTGGTGGTGAATACGCCACCCGTGGATTTATCGATGCTTATGATCCGGAGACTGGTGATCGGATCTGGCGTTGGAATTCAATACCAGGTCCTGGGGAACCCGGTAGCGAAACCTGGCCAGATGATCCCGAAATCCTTGCACGCGGTGGCGGTGGCACCTGGATGAATGGCAGTTACGATCCTGACCTGGATTTGATTTACTGGGGTGTCGGTAACCCAAACCCGGATTATTTCGGTGACTTAAGACCGGGTGACAATCTGTATTCCAATTCGCTGGTGGCACTGGAAGCCGAAACCGGTAGATTACGCTGGCATTATCAGTTTACTCCCCATGACCTGAACGATTGGGATTCCAACCAGATGCCGGTACTGGCCGACATCGAATGGGCGGGTGAGCCGCGACAGGTCGTAATGCTGGCCAATCGCAATGGTTTTTTCTATGTGCTGGACCGGGTAACTGGCGAGTTACTACTGGGTAAACCCTTTACCGCCACCACCTGGGCAAGAGAGATCGGTGCCGACGGCAGACCTGTTGTCCTTAATGACGGAAGCAATGGCTGTTTACCCGACCCCTGGGGCAGCACGAACTTTATGCCACCCTCATATTATCCGGAATTAGGTTTATTTTTCGTTACGGCGCGGGAAACCTGCGCCACTTTTGTACCGGAGGAACCGCAATTTGTTCCAGGTCAGGCATCTTTCGGCGGCGTGGTCTTTATCGACAATGAAAAGGGCTCAGGTGCGCTGCGAGCGCTTGACGTCGCAACCGGAGACCTGCGTTGGGAGTTTACCTACCCTTCTCCTACGTTTGGCGGAGTGATGACAACGGCGTCAGGTTTGGTTTTTGCCGGTGACCACGAAGGTAACTTTATGGCTTTCAATGCCCGTACCGGAGAAAATCTCTGGCATTATCAGACTGGCTCCCGAATCTGGGGCGCCGCACCTATGACCCATATCCTGGACGGTCGGCAATATGTGCTGATTCCATCGGGGACTACATTGACGGCGTTTGCATTGGGCGAAGATTAGGCTGCATAATTAGTATCAAAGGAGATTAGAGTAACTTGGTCAAAAGTTGATAGCGGAAATCAAAGGTCTAGAACTTGGTTGATCGCCTTTATGAATTAACAATAAGTAACAAAATTATTCCAATAATAATGTACGGACTGTATTCATTTTTTTAGAATGCTTAGTCATAGTATCTCTAAGAATACCAAACGGTATTTTTTAGAATTGAAATTCTATTGTCTACTCTACTATGACAACAAAATCATATTCTGCCCTCAAATTCTCGATACTGTTCATAGTAAGTACATGTTACATCCTTCTCTATTTCAAGAATTTTTGGGTCAGCGACGACGCTTATATTAGTTTCAGATCAATAGAACAGCTCTTCGACGGCAACGGCCCACGCTGGAATGCTCACGAAAGGGTTCAATCCTTTACCAGTCCACTCTGGTTCTGGATTCTTTCATTTACTCGATTGTTTAATGAGAGCCTCTATTTCAATGTATTAGGTATAGGCGTTATATGGATATTGGCTTTCTTAGGTATACTGTGGAAAATTACGAAAGACCCAATTCTGTGGGCCACTGCCTGTTTATTTTTTTTATCTTCGCAAGCGTTTTTCGATTATACAGCTTCAGGCCTGGAAAATAATTTTGCCTACTTTTTGTTAATCCTTTTCGTCTTATCTTTTCACAATCTACTCAAAAGCCCAGCTCTGATTTACGGATATGTTTATCTTTGGGTCCTGGCTTCGTTACTGGTGTTGACTCGCCATGATCTGTCACTGCTGGTAGCACCCATGGGTATTTATAGCTTTTTCTCTGGAATAAAATTCATTGGTTGGCGAAAAAGTGTCTTGTTGATGTTGCTATGTTCGTCTCCTTTCTGGTCTTGGTCGATTTTTAGTTTCTTTTATTATGGAAGTATCTTCCCCAACACAGCCTACGCAAAGCTTGATACAGGCATAGCAAGATATGACTTGGTAGTGCAAAGCTTACGGTACTTTGAATCTAGTCTCAGGTACGACGTTATCACATTGCCCGTGATTTTCCTCGCCACTGTTTTAGGCATTGTGAAACGACGAAATACCTTCTTGTTATTGTTAAGTGTTGCAATCCTATCAAACCTTTTGTATGTCGTGTATATAGGTGGAGATTTTATGCGCGGTCGCTTTTTTTCATTCAGCTATGTTTATGCTGTTGTTATTCTCGTGGTCCTGATTCGAGATTATGTTTCGCAAATTCCTTTGTACTTTTTGGCTTTAGTACTGTTGATCTATCTTTTTGTATACCCTTATACGGCTGTGGAGTTGGACCCGAATTCAGGAAAAGGAACCATGTTTGATTATGTCACGGGCCAACAAATCGGCGAGGACCCTTTTCTACAAGCAGTAGTTGACGAATCTTCGGGTGTGTTCAACGAGAAACTGTTTTATTTCCACCTCACTTCTTTATGGAACTATTTCGATACTGAAACCAAGACAAACTACCCCATAGAAAGTATAGCCAACATGTTTGAGGAATTCTCAGGACCAAATTGGAGAGAAGATTACTTTGAGCCTGATATTCTTGTAACTGGTAGCATCGGCTTTCTTGGGTATTTGGCGCCAACTGAGAAAATAATTATCGATTTCTATGCGCTGGGTGATCCATTCCTTGCACAGTTACCTGTCAGAGACGTTAAAAATTGGAGGATTGGTCATTTTGAACGCGCTGTTCCTGAGGACTATATAAATTCTATAAGAAGCGGCGTTAATCAATTTGAAGATCCTGAACTTCGTCGTTTATACCAGCGTACTCAAATCCTCACACAGTCAGAACCACTGCTTTCGCTTGAACGGCTGAGAGTACTTTTTTTCAAATCAAATTGAAATCTCACAGTAGAGATAAATGCCGAGGGGTGCTCACAATTGTGTTAGATTTAGGGTCCTAAATAACCCCCTATGTCAGGATAGAGATTGAGATATGAGTGAGTTTGAGGGAACGTATCCCGCATTCCAATCCTTGTTGAAAGCCACTAGGAAAGACACAAATGCTCTTTTTTACTGAGCGCCAATTTATGAACAAACGTCAATTAGCAGGGTTTTTTTTCTTGCTTCTAGCTCTCGCCTTTATTCGCAACCCCGCTTTTCTTTTAGAGCCGCGTATTTGGGCTGAAGAGGGTACAATTTACATTCAAACTTATCTTGAACGTGGTTTCTGGGGGAGTCTGTTTTTACCCCATCTGGGCTATTATTCCTTTTTTAATAATGTTGTTGTGGCTCTCGGGATGTCTGTCTTTGGGCTAAAGTGGATAGCTTTCTCCTTGAGCTATGCTTCACTCATCGTGATGCTGCTGGTGCTTGCTTCACCTTTATTCCTCACCAGCAGTTTGTGGGATACGTTAGAGAAAAAACTGCTGCTTATTGTTTTTTCACTGCTTATCGGCACGGCTGAAATATGGTTAAACACTGTCAATATGCAGTTCTTTCTGGGGCTGTATTCCTGTTATTACTTATTGTCGGATAATGAAAAACTGCGCCCTTTATATCTCTGGATTGCCAGAGCCTTGCTGCTCACTGCCTCACTTTCAGGCGTCACCAGTGTTATTTTATTACCTTTCTTCCTTACTAAGGCATGGCAAAGCCGCCGTCTAAAATCGCATCGCACCTTTACCGAGGTCCAAATATCTGCAGCTATAGTCACTTTTGGTTTCTTCGTTCAAATACTGTGTTATTTTTTTTCGACGAACGAATATGCCTTCGCAAGATTGTCACCAGAGTTTATCAAGGACCTGCCGGCCGGCTTACAAAGGACATTTCTCTTCGTTTTCTACGGTAGTTCTACAATCCTGACGAAACTAACACCATTGCCCTTTTTGTTTTTCGGTTTTATTTCCTGCAAAAACTCTCTTCTTGCAAGATACGCATTTCTACTTGTTTTATATGTTGCTTTTGTGTTTACCATTCTATCCATCGGTATGTTAGGGGGTGAACGTTATGGGTATATTGTCTCTGTCCTACTGGTGTTGTTACTACTAAACGGCGTATTTGCCACTGAGAAAATTACTCGAATACTGTCATATGGGTTTTTGCTGATATTCCTGATTCACAAAGCCGAATATTTTCTACACACTGACCTTTATTACGATAAAAGTTGGAATTCTTATTCCTCAGAATACTCACGATTTCTGGCTGGAGAGACCTCAGAGCTGCAAATATTCCCGCAGTGGCCGAATACCGATTGGAAGATCGTAGTACCCTGAAGCCTAAAAACGGGTGCTTATCTGCTATAAAGTTTTACCGTCAAACTTGCTCCTTAAAGCGCTGTTAGAGATAGGGGAAAGCCCTTGGATGTGCGATACTGTCGCGCCACTATTGGCTGGCCATTGTTATGAGACCAAACGGAGTTGGTGAGCACTGGAACCTGTTGAACGAGTGACATAGCAAACGTCTCCTTAGGAGTTACTCAATCGCATGAAAAATACTCATGCCACTCCCAGTATTTCGCCATTACTTTTGGTGCAAGGCTTGTGGCAAAACAAACACTTGATTGGGCAGATGACCAAGCGCGACATAGCTATTCGTTATCGCGGTTCTGTTTTTGGAATCGCCTGGTCTTTCGTGACGCCTATCTTGATGTTAGTGGTGTACACCTTCGTGTTTAGCGTCGTCTTTGGTGCACGCTGGGGTACAAGCTCGAGTGAGAGTCAGACTGATTTTGCGATTATTCTATTCGTGGGAATGATCGTGTACGGATTTTTTGCCGAGGTCGTCAACAAGTCACCGACGCTCATCATAGCCAATGTGAACTACGTCAAAAAAGTGGTCTTTCCGCTAGAGATTTTACCTGTTATCAGCATTGGGGCTACCCTGTTCCATTCGTTCATCAGCGGGTTAGTTTTGATTGTTGCACTTCTATTTACTAAAGGTGAGGTGCAATTGACCGCAGTTTTTTTCCCTCTCATTTTTCTACCACTGGTTATCTGGACCTTGGGTGTGGTGTGGTTCGTTGCAGCCCTAGGAGTTTTCATCAGGGATTTAGGACAGGCAGTGGTCTTGTTGACTACGGCTATCATGTTTTTGTCGCCGGTTTTTTACCCAGTGTCTGCTCTACCTGAAAATTTTCAAAAGTTGCTCTACTATAACCCTTTGACTTTCGTGATTGAACAAAGCCGGGCCGTAATTATATTCGGTCAGTTTCCAGACTGGAACGGCTTGGCTGTTTATGCCTTAGTGAGCCTGTTTGTCGCCTGGTGCGGTTTTTGCTGCTTCCAAAGAGTCAGACAGGGATTTGCTGATGTCTTATGAGCCTGTGATCCATGTACAGGACCTGGGCAAACGCTACCAGCGTTTTGCTAATCCTCGCGAACGCCTGAAACAGCTAATATGGAAGCGCAGGCAACACTCTGAGAAAGAGTTTTGGGCATTACAAGGTGCAACTTTTGATGTTATGCCTGGTGAAGTTATTGGTGTCATTGGCCGCAATGGTGCTGGCAAATCAACGCTTCTGCAATTAATTAGCGGTACGCTAACTCCTACTTCCGGTCAGGTAGCTACTACAGGTCGAGTGGCGGCTCTGCTGGAATTGGGAGCAGGCTTCAATCCTGAATTTACAGGACGCGAAAACATTTATTTGAGTGCCGCGATTATGGGGCTAAGCCAAGTAGAGGTCGATGCACTTTACGATGAGATAGTTGCTTTTGCTGGAATTGACGAATTCATTGATCAGCCTTTGAAAACATATTCCAGTGGTATGTATATTCGATTGGCCTTCGCGGTAGCAACCTGTGTCACTCCGGATATTCTAGTGATTGATGAAGCGCTTTCCGTGGGTGATGGGGCCTTCGCGCGCAAATCTTTTGACCGCATCATGGCTTTGAAGGAAGTGGGCAAGACAATATTGTTCTGCACACATTCGATGTATCAGATCGATGCGCTGTGCCAAAGGGCGATTTGGCTGGAAAACGGGCAAGTCAGGATGATCGGCCCCGCCCAGGAGGTGACCAGTGCATACAATACATCGCTGGCTACAGAATCGGTGGAGCTCATGAACTCTACTCTCAACTTACAAGAGAGCCCCGGTGAACAAACACGCACAGAGAGCACAGGTGTTGCACCAGCTACTGGTCGAATCAGCCTAGTCATCGCAGAAGCAGGCGAGCAGCGAGGTACAAAGCTGCAACTCAAATCCTTGGAGAGCTCCCTGAGCCTGAGCATCGAATTCTTTTTGGATCCCTCGCTGCCAATTCCTTCCGTTGCATTCTCGATTGAGAATGCGGCTGGCATCATGGTCTCCAGTGTCATTTCCAATGAATGTGATGGCTCCGTCACAATGGATGCTTCTGGGAAGGGATGGGCAAAAGTGGATTTTCCCAATATTCCACTGCTCAAAGGAGAATACCGTGTTGCCGTTTTTCTAGCCTGTGAGCGCGGCATTCATGTATATGATTGGGCAGCACAATGTGTCTCTTTGGAGGTGAGCCAATCGGGTGCCACACAAGGCATGGTAGTTTTGCCGCATGCTTGGCGAATTAATGACTAATCTGCTTGCTCAATTGCCGCAAATGAACGAAACAGAATGGGAAAGCCAACTTGGTTGCATCGGCGATCAACCTTACCTCATCAAAAGTGCCTATTCCTTCGGTAACGATCCTCGCAAACTTAAAATCCTAATAGTTAGAAGAGGGTAGGGAATTTTGCAATGAATAAGTTTGATCGAACAATTTGCGAGCGTTCCAGATTGTGAATAGCTTGACTAAGACTCTGCGGCGCATTGGTGGCTCGATCTTAAACCTTGTCCATACACTGGATTACGCAGTCCTCCTTCCACTTTGTGCACGATTACCTCTACCGATTGGCTACAAACTTTCAGCATTGCGCGGCTGGGTAAACGCAATGACTAAGCGAGACTGGCGATCCGTGACCATGGGCACTCGACACATTGCAAGGCAAGCCACCCTTGGCTATCGCATAATCAGACCGGATTTGTCAGATTCCCAGATTAGGGCACTGGTACGACAACGCTATGCTGTCGAGAGCAGAGAGGAATTCGAGGGGTGCCTGATTGCAGCACACAGAGTCCATAAGCTGCACTGCACTCTTGGTTCTGACGAATTTCTCGAAGGTTGTCTTAGTAGCAAACAAGGTCTGATACTGCTTACACCTCATTTCGACAGCTTTATTCTTGGTGTTGTCTTTCTCGGCCAATTGGGTTTGAAAATTAACCTGATGTCATCCATAGGCGACGGCGGCATGCCGATTAATTGTGCCGTGATTAACCATTTCGAGACGAAGTATGCCCAGATGGAGAGTTATATGAACGGAGGCCTTGTTCTGCCTCTAGAATCGGGACTTAAACCGTTCTATCGGATGCTGGAACGCGGAGAGTGTCTGGTCGTTATGGCGGATGTACCGGCTTTGGCTTCGACAGTCAGTGGGGCAACTCCTTTGTTTCTGGGGGTGCGACGGCGGCTGGCAGGCGGAGCCCTGCGGTTGGCAAGAAAAACAGGGAGTAATCTGGGTTCCTTTGTCTGCCGATATGAGTCTGACAAACATTATCGGCTAGATGGCAGCCGAATCGTAGATGCCAATAAAGAAGATTCGCTAGACGTTACTTATCAATTTTTATCAGAAAATATTCTGCTTTCACCTGGCCGATGGTGGGCCTCTGACAATCTTCCCGATATGCAACTGCGGGATAAACAGTAATGGGGAATGCTCAGCAAAACAATGATGCATCACCATCTATTGACATTATTATTGTTAATTACAATAGCGCTAACGACACATTGACCTCCGTTAAATCACTTACCCCTTGGACACACGGCCAAATTATTCTGGTAGATAACAGTGAAGATGACGCAGAAGTAGAAAGACTGTCGCAAGCTTTGTCCAGTGCACCTTCAGTACAGTTGCTTGTTGCCCCTAAGAACCTGGGTTTTGGCCGCGGTTGTAATCTGGCCTTTGCTCAATCTACAGCGGATTTTGTTTTTTTATTAAACCCCGATGCGATAATTGACGAGGTGAATATTCTTTGCCTGGTGAATGCACTACAACAGAATCAAAGTTATGGCGCCGTGTCTCCTTTGATCTACTGGGACAGGTCTCGACGCTTTCTGCTTCCTACAGCGATTCCCCCGACTCCTTCTATGAGCCTTACTCTGGCATTGGCTTCTCGCTTCAAGCGAGTCGGTAAATGGTGGTCACAGCACTATCTGAAAAAAATGAGAGCCGCTATGGCATCTAAAATTCTATTTAAGACACCTTTTCTAATTGGTTCAGTCATGCTGTTACGCCGTTCTGCAGTCATTGCTGCGGGTGGGCTATTTGATGAAGATTATTTCATGTTCTTCGAGGATTCAGACCTGTCCTTACGTTTACGTCGCGCCTCATTCCAGCTGGGCGTAGTTCCAACGGCAGAAGCGGTTCATGAGTATCGGCAAAAGGATTTTAAGGTTCCTCTAATGGATGAATCGCGGCACTTGTACTTTAAGAAGAATTACCCCAGATTCTATCGAGTCACGCACGGGCTCGCAGGTTTAGCTCGAATAGGATCTACAATCACCTGGGAGGATTGGGGTAATGCGCTTGCCTCTGAAGTTCACAGCCATGACGAGTTGCAAAGGCTGCTAGGTAATCACTTGCGGTTGGTTGCTCTCAGCCCCTCCGCCATGATGATACCGGCTTTGTTTCGTCCTTTAGACACAGGGGCTGTAGCGCTCAGCGAAGAGGATTGGAACCAATTGGAACCAGGCCGCTATATGCTTTGCTGCGTCCAAGACACAGACACTCAGCAACAATGCTGGATTTGTTTTATCAAAACAGCCAAGTGAAGAAACTATTCTTCCTGACCTTTCTGTTAAGTTAGTTTCAGTTTTTCAGGGAGTTTTTCTCGTCATGATTATACTGAGTGACTGCTTAAGGCCCAATAGTGAACGTTATAAAATGTTAATTTTCCTCGGTATTGTTAATTCCAGTTTCACCCACGAATTTGTCGATGATTAATTTGAATTCAGGTGCAAAGGTTTCACATGTTTGCGTCCGCACCATACTTGTATATTATTGTATTTCAATTACTAGAAAGATGATGCTGACAGGGACAACAAGATTTCCTATCAGGAAATCCATTTTTGTTCTCTGGCCTTATTAGTCTAGGTGGAACCAATAGCATTCGTATTGATTGACGAAGTTAGTGATTCGTTAGGTGCCTTTACTATTTTCTAACTATGACATTAATCGATTATGTAGGTCCGATTTAGTTATTGCGGAAATCTGGCTATGCCGAGGCTTCCGCGAATGCCTCCGACCCAGATTTCATTACCGACTTCGATAGCAACAGTTCCGAGCTTGAAAAAATCGTTGCCCTTATAATCCACCAGTTGTTGCACATTAAGGGTATTTGGATTCACCTTTGCAACGCGAGCAACCGCTAATTCACAATCGCTGGTATTCGCGCAATTCGTGACATGACCGGCGGCTAGCACAGTTCCGTCGTTTGCCCATCGGACGTTGTCGACGTTGAACCCAACAGGAATGATGTCAATCTGTACGGAGGATTGTCCACGAGACAAGCGAACCAGTGCCCGGTCACTCCAACCGCCAATATAAAACCACTGGCCGTCCGTCGAAGAAACCAGGCCATTGGGGCCAGGCATCTGACTTCCAGGCACTTCAGTCCAACCTGTAGCCACATGCCACTCCCATAACTCACCGCCAACGGTATCGAAATTGGTTACGGCAATGGCATCATTCGGTAAGGCGGTAACCGAATTGATTCGTCGGGTGCCTTCCGGTGCCACTATACAACCGATCCATTTAAGTGCAGGTACGTTACCATTTATATCCAGGTTGAATACTTCGATAGCTTCCCGTTCTCCATGGCCGACAACATATAAAGTATGCATGCCATCATTGCCCTCTCGAATTGAAAGGCCGTGGGGTTGAAAGCTGTTGCTGTTGGGGCCAGGGCAATCTCGATAAGTCATGGTGTCATGTTCAGGACTAGAGGCTCCTTCTGGATATATTTCCTGAACGCTGTTGTCGCGAATGTTTACTGCATAGATTGGCCCGTCTACATCAGATACCCGGCCTGAGGCAATTACCCAGGGTGTACCGGGGATCTGGAACAAATCTTCCGGATTCGTGGTACCACAGATAAACTGAATCTCGCCGTTAGGGTCACAGGCTTCGGCGCCAGTAGCATTTGCGGATAAAAGACTCAAAAGCACAAAGCAGGGAAAAAGAGTTCGTGACATTAGAGGCACCTCCAGAAATTATTATTGTTTCCACGGTTAAATGTCAGCTTCAAGCAGCAGCGGAGGTTTATCCAGTATTTTTTGTCATCGGTCAAATTTACCTACAATGACCCGTTCTTCAGCAACTTGAACAGCGTTTCCCGAATCTCAACGAATTAAACACCCCCAGCTTTTCGGCTGAGGGTTTTTTGCTACAGGTTTCAGGCCTATGTGGTTTTAACCACCACATGCCTTTGTTTTAGTAAAAACCAGAAGGCTGTCGAACTGACTACCTGTCCGGTTCAGTCGCGTCGCGGCCGTCACGGGGTGCGCCGGTACCGGATGATCCCATGAAGAACTTACGTCCGTCCTCGAAAGTCACGTCACGCCCGTTGGCCCTGGCACTTCGGTCTTTGCTCTGGTAACCGTCTACGACGATTATCGTACCAATTGGAATAGTCGCTCGCGACAGTCCTCGTCGTAACAGGGTGTTTGGTGTGCCACCTTCTACCATCCAGATTTGCTTGCTGCCGTCTTCGTTAGTGACTTCGAGGTGAATCCAGGTGTGGGGATTTACCCACTCCACCCTGACCACCGGCCCACGTAATACCACCGGGCGATTCGGGTCGAATTCAGCGCTGAAAGCATGGTGTGCGATAGCCGGCATGTTGATAGCCATAACGAGGCCAGCCAATGCAAGTGTCGCCGCTCCGATTCTGACCATCAAACGAGTTTGCATGTGCATGGTATTTCTCCTGACAAAATTAGAATTGGCCGATTCCCATATATCGGTTATCGGGTTGGGTTCGGCACCCCTTCGGGTTCCTCGCCCCGGAATTCGGCTTCGAGTAACCGGGCGCCTTTCATGATGCCTTCGAGGGCATAATTCGCCTCATGGCAGGCATATTCAAACACCTTGTTGGAGCTACGAGGCCAGGCATACTCACCGGTAAATGGAGCAGTCCATACATTTGGGTCCTCGACAGTGAAGGTGTAGACCAGCTGGTCAGCACTCTCCATGCGGAATCGTTCGGTAACTACCATATCCCTTGAGCCCTGTGAAAATGCCGGCGTGTCGCGGAAATTCGTGGTCTCCACCACCAGGGTGTCACCTTCCCACCAGCCGATGGAATCGCCCAACCATTTTCGGATCTCAGGTGGATCATGCCTGGCATTCATTCTGATAATCCGGGCATCGTGCACCATTTCAATCAGGATTATAATGGTATCCTCGTTCTGCACAATCCGCTTGTGGTTGTTGTACAGCGCCGGAAACATGGGGGGCCCGGCAGTAGAGCTGAAAGATAACAGGCAGCGCTCGGCGAAGGGTCGTTGTTCCATGTTGTCATAGGGTCCCGGTGCGTCCAATCCAGCATCAAGCCAGTACGCGGTCCCGTCATTGGCACCTCCTTCTCTTCGTGGTGCTGCTTCACCTGCTCCGAGCGCAGCGCGTCGCGCCGCACGACGTTCATCGGTCACGGGTGGATAACGGCCATTCGACGGGTCGATCAATATTGAAGTTCGCCACTGTCCATCAATCTGAAATGCTTCAGTACCGCGATCAATCCAGAATGAGTTGTAACCACCAACATTTCCTGAGGCGCCGGTCGAACCGTCACCGCCTTGCGGTGGAGCACCCCGATTGGGGTCACTGGCCTGCTGGCGATTTGTGTTTCGCTCCAGTTCCTGGGCAGCAATGACAGCCGCCTCATCGTTGGTTAGAAATTGTTTATCCGCCAGATCTCGAGGGCGCTGCATCGGGGTCAGCGTAGAAACATCATAGGTACCGGAAAGATCAGGATGTCCGCTTGGTGTACGGGGAATGCCATCGGCCTGTGCCAGGGTGATCGGCGGGAATGCCAGGCTGGCGAAAGCCAGCAAGCTGAGACACCGGGTGGTTTGATTGCGCACTTTCAACCTCCTAGAACTTACTTGATTAACGTGGCAGCGGGTATCTGCGTGACTCGCCGTACATTAGCTCTTCCACAAACTCAACGCACCGAAAATCCATCAAGCGGGCGTTTTCCTCAATTCGACGATAGATCGGCATCTTGATGGTGAACGGTTCTGTCAGCACCAGAGGATCTTCGATCGTTGCCTCGTATTCAATATGGTTCGGGCTGATCATAGTATAGCGCTCAACCACATGGAGCTGATAACTATGATGACTGCCCGCTCGATCAAGCCAGGTTCTGTCGGACTGCCCAGTCACATCAACTACCAGGGTGTCACCTTGCCAACTTCCAACAGACCAGCCCATCCAGGAGTCCACTTGTGAGGGGCCTGGATTGTCCATATAAATATCACGTACGGCGCCAGCGAACTGGTAGGCGATAAAGATATCCTTTTCACTTTGTACAATCTGAAATGGCATGGGCAAATAAGTAGCGCGTGGCACTCCTGGCAGG
>Ga0114950_10000697_pt1 | contig 23811 bp, 21 predicted proteins | sample N075metaG_FD_83503 | JGI IMG/M metagenome (GOLD analysis project Ga0114950, IMG submission 83503) | Deep subsurface microbial communities from Kermadec Trench to uncover new lineages of life (NeLLi) - N075 metaG | ecosystem: Environmental > Aquatic > Marine > Ocean trench > Sediment | place... | reverse complement strand
TTGCGTCGGTGACATCGACAACGACGGCGACATGGATTTCTTCCTGCCGACGGCCGATCAGGCGAATCGCCTTGTAATCAGCCGCTTCGCGGATGACGGTAAAGTACATTTTACGGACATCACGAAGACGGCCGGCATCGGCGACTTCGGCGGCGCGCGCGGTTGCGCGATGGCCGACTTCGACAACGACGGATTCCTCGATATCTACGTCAACAACGGCGGCGAGTCGAACGTCCTGGTCAACGATGTGCTCGCTCTGCCGGTGTTCGTACAGTTCTACATCGCCTGGGAGCCGGCTCTGAACAAGTTGTACCGGAATAACGGCGACAACACGTTTACCGACGTAACCGAAGGCTCGGGCGCCGGGGGTTTCGGCATCGGCAGCGGCGTCGGCGCGGCCGACCTGAACGACGACGGCTATCCCGACCTGTTCGTGACGAATCGCACCTACTACAGCATGGGCAAGCGCGTCGGCATCGAGCAGAAGAACGAGTTGCTGATGAATAATGGCGGTACGAACAACTGGGTACGCATCGCCCTGGTCGGCACACAGAGCAATCGCTCGGGTTACGGTGCGCGCGTCAAGGTCGTTGCTGGTGACCTCGTCCAGTACCGCGAGCATACGAGTGCGTATGGATATAACTCGGCGGGCGACCCGCGCCTGCTGTTCGGGCTGGGTGACAACGACATGATCGATTACATCGAGGTCACATGGCCGAGCGGCAGCGTGCAGACCGTGACCGGAGCGCCCGGCCAGACGGTGACGATTACCGAGCAGGGCCCCCGCACCCGGTAGTTACACCTCATCCATCGTGCAGATCAGTATCTTCGGCGCGGTGATCGAGCCGATCAGCAGCGTGTTGCCGTAGGTGGCACCGACACTGCTGGCCGAAATCTCGTCGCCGCGGTTCAGGTAAATCTCCTCGACGTTCGCGTTGCCACCCGTATCGATTTCCACGCGCAGTATCTGTGACGGCGCGTCCGTGCCGAGGATGAAGTGCATGACCAGCGCCGGCAGACTGGAATGTGCGCCAATCCACAGGCTGCCGTCCGCGGCGACGTCGATATTGTCGGGAGACGTGCCGAGTGCAATCCTGGTTACGGTCTCGACGGAGTCGTCGGTCGGGTTGCGCCTGAGGACGCGGAGTTCCTGGCCCCCGGTTTCGGCGACGTAAAGAATTCGACCGTCTGGCGACGCGTTGATGCCGCCGCCCGAACGGATGTCGTTTGCGACGACCCGGGCCTTGTCATGGTCGACATAGATCAGTTTTGTCAGCTCGCCGCTATTTGGCGGGCTGTCGTTGGCGACGTAGTATTGTTCGGGGCCGACGGCGACAAGATCGTTCGGCCGCGCGATCAACTCGTCGGTGAACGAGCGCAGGTGGCGGAAACGGCCCGGTTCTTCCTCGGTAAATAATTCGATGTGCTCCGGCTCGGATCCGCGGTTGACCGGATGGTTGATCAGGGCCATCGTGCGCCGGCCGTTGTCGTCGATGTACAGGCTGAGGCCGTGCGGGCGCAGGGGGTCTGGCGGGTCGATCAGGGCCGGCTCGACGCTGAGTGAGTCGGCATGCAGGTCGATACGGCCGATCCAGCCCCGGGCCGGCTCGCCCCGGGCCAGAGCCGCGCGGTCGATCAGCGACAGGTAGGCAAAGCCGCGCTGCCGGTCGATCTGGATATCTTCGGCGCTTCCGTCGAGGTCGAGGGTCTCGCAGACGCCCGCGAAATGCGGATCCGGGCCGCTGAACCGCAGGTAGCCCCACAGGCCGACGATAATGACGATAATGAGCGTGATGAGTACGCCGAGGATGGTCTTGATTATTTTCACGAGTGTATCTTCCCGAGGTCACTGTGCGGTCGTCGGGCGTGACTCGATTGGCAACGTTCGGTCTGCCCCCCAACATCTGTGCGGCCCATAGAATTAATAGCAGTCGATTTCATAGCGGCCGATTCCATAACAGCCCGCTAACGGGAGTATAGACAAACATGGCGGAAATTCCGCAGGATCAACCCCAGCAGCCCGGTATCCGGTTCGGCCCCCGGTTCCTCAAGCTGATCATGGTCGAAGGCGTCAGCAAGGGCAACGTGCTGACGCTGCTGTTCGGTTCCTTCTTCGGCATCGCGATGATGAGCTTCATCAATGCGAGTCAGCCGTATATTTTTACGGAGATTCTGAAGATCCCGACCGCGGAGCAGGGCCAGCTTGCCGGTGACATGACGTTCTATCAGGAACTCGTGATCATCGCCGTCATCGGCCTGATCGGCGCGCTATCGGACAAGATCGGTCGCAAGCCGATATGGGTCGGCGCATTCCTGATTATCGGCCTGGGCTATTTCCTGTATCCGCTTGCCGACAGCGTCGATACCCTGATCTGGTACCGGATGCTCTTCGCCGTCGGCTTCGCGATGAACGTGACGATGTTGCCGGCCGTGGCCAACGATTACCCGATGGAGCCCTCGCGCGCGAAGACGCTGGCGATCTGCTTCTTCCTGAACGGTCTCGGCTTCATTTTCGTGCTGACGCCGCTGCGATTCCTTCTGCCGCTATATACTGAGATCGCGCCGGACGCCATCTGGGCCGGCCGCTACTGGTTGTGGAGCGCGTCGAGCATCGCATTGATCGTTTCGACCGGTTTGGCGATCGGCCTGAAGTCCGGCGCCCCGGAGCAGTTGACGAAGCGCGACTCGTTTCTCGCGACTCTCAGCATCGGGATTAGTGCCGCCAAGCGGCCGCGGGTTTCGCTGGCCTACCTCGCGGCGATCGTGTCCCGCGGCGACCTCGCGGTACTGAGCACGTTCTTCGTGCTGTGGCTGACGCAGGCCGGCATCGCGGAGGGCATGACGACGGCCGAGGCATCCGGACAGGCGATCAAGTTTTATATCCTGATCCAGATGTTCGCGCTCGTCTGGCTGGGCTGCCTGGTGTTCATCCTCGACAAGATAGACCGCGTCGTGTCGCTGGCGATCGCGATGGTGCTGGCCGGCATCGGCTACGGCTCGCTGTACTTTATTACCGACCCCTTCGGCCCGCAGATGTACGCGGCCGCCGCGCTCGTCGGCATGGGCGAGATGTCCGCGAATATCTCAGCGCTGACGCTGATCGGCAGCGAGGCGCCGGTCAAAGGTCGGGGCGCGGTCATCGGCATGTTCAGCCTGTTCGGTGCCGTCGGCATCCTGTGTACCGCGAAGTTCGGCGGCTGGCTGTTCAGCAACTGGTTGCCGGTCGGGCCGTTTGTGCTCGTAGCCGGGGCGAACGCCGTCGTGTTTGTACTGGCGATCGGGATGTTGTTCGTATTTCCAAAAAACAAGGCAACGGCGGCATAAGTCCGACCCGCGCGTAAGGTAAAGACATGCAAAGACGACAATTCCTGCAGAACGGTTTCGCCGGAGTCGGCGTAGGTGCCGCGATGGGGCTTGCCATGGGTGCGTTCGGCGAAAAAGCCATGGCCGGCGAGCACATGCGCGCGGGCACGTCAGTGGGTGGCGATGCACTGCGCGGGCCGTACCTCGATCTGCTGACGGGTCGCGGTAATCAGCTTGCCTATGCACGCCTGCAAAGCGACCTCGACTTCGGCAAACAGAAATATTTCTGGTTCAAGGGCTACGTCATGGGACATCAGCCCACCCAACGTATCCGCGATCTGGTCGGCGCCCAGGGTTTCGGCGTCATTCGCCTGAACGAGCGTGAGGACGGCGTCATCGAGCGTATCTGCCGCGAGATCATTTTGTATACCGATCTGCGCAGTAACGAAGTCCTGCAGGAATGGCACAACCCGTATATCGACGAAACGGTACCGGTGGTGCATGTTGACAACGACCCGTTCAACTACCTGATCGAGCCGTTTTTCCCGGTGCCGCCGGATTTCGGCGGGCTTAACAAGAACGAGGAAAAGCCGAAGCGCGTGCCGTTCGTTCTGCCGTGGGTGCAGAACGGCGACTGGCTCGAGATGGAACTGCACATCCACCTCGCCTACCCGAACGCATTGCAGCCGGACGAGTGGCCGCGCGAATCATCCGGCGAGATCGCACAGGTGTCGGAGTTCTTCGCGCATCACGTCAGGGCCGAAGACATGCAGAACGAGAAGCTGACGACGCTGCCCTATCGTGGTACGTGGAACCGCATCACACCGTGGCTGCCGTGGATGCTGATGGGGCAGGCCGAGGGCAACTGTCAGTACGCGGCATTCATGGGTACCTGCGAGCATCCCGGCGACGTGCTGCCGCGGCCGGTTATCGACTACGCCGAGAAGCACTATGCCACGTACTTCGATGCGCCCGACGTGTGGACGCCGGTCGGGCTGTCGAGCCTCGAGAACTACAAACATACGCAGAAGCCCGCGCCGGTCAAGGGCCGGACTTGAACCGGATCATGGCCCACACTTCGCCCAGGACCCGGCCCGAAACTCAGCAGTTCGGCGACCATCTGATGTACATCGGTGGCGAGTTCGTCGCCAGCGAGAGCGGTCAGTGGATGGATTCCGTGAGCCCGGCAACCGGTGAAGTGCATGGTCGTGTACCGGCCGCCACGCCGGCGGATGTCGACCGGGCGGTGCGCTCGGCCAGGGCGGCGCAACCGGAGTGGGCGGCGACACACGTGTTCGAACGCGGCGCGATTCTGCGCAAGCTGGCCGATGCTGTGCGCAATGCGCAAGACGTGTTGTTGCTGGAGGCGGCCGACACCGGCAATACGATCGGCAGCCTCGGGGGTGACCTCGTGCTGGCCGCGGCCTATATCGATTTCATCGCCGGGCTGGGCATGGAGATCAAGGGTGAGAGTGTCCCGGCGACACCGCAGAACATTCATTTCACGCTGCGTGAACCGTACGGGGTCGTCGGGCGTATCGTGCCGTTCAATCACCCCTTCCTGTTCGCCGGCGCGCATCTGGCGGCGCCGCTGATGGCCGGCAATGGCGTGGTGCTGAAGTCTCCGGATCAGAGTCCGTTGTCGGCAACGGTCATGGCACGGATTTGCCACGAGATACTGCCGCCGGGCCTGGTTAATTTCGTGTCGGGCGTCGGCACCGTCGTCGGCGATGCAATTGTCAGGCACCCGGATGTCCCGCGCATCGGCTTTACCGGTTCCGTCGCCACCGGCATGGCGATCCAGCGCTCGGCGGCCGAGGTTGCGGTCAAGCATATCTCGCTGGAACTCGGCGGCAAGAACCCGTTCATCGCGTTCCCGGACGTCGATATCGAGGAAGTTGCCCAGGCGGCCGTCGACGGCATGAATTTCGCGTGGTCTGGGCAATCCTGCGGCTCGACGAGCCGGCTCATGCTGCACGAGTCGATTTACGACGACGTCGTCGCGCGGATCAAGGACAAGGTCGAGAAGATCCGGCTCGGCGAGCCGACCGATCCGGACGCGGGTATGGGGCCGGTCAACTCCGCGGGGCATCACGCGCGCATCCTCGATATCATCGAGTCGGCAAAGCATGAAGGCGCCACGACGATCACGGGTGGCAGAATTCCGGAAGGCGAGCGTTACCAGCATGGCTTCTGGATCGCGCCGACGGTGTTCGGCGATGTGACCATGAACATGCGTGTGGCCCGCGAGGAAGTTTTCGGGCCCGTGCTGTCGATCCTGAAATGGAAAACCAGCGAAGAAGTTATCGCGATGGCGAATGATCTTGATCTTGGCCTGACGGCGGCCGTCTGGACCGGCGACCTGAAACTGGCCATGAAGACCGTTCGCCAGCTCGAGGCCGGCCTGATCTGGATCAACGGCACCGGCCGACATTACCTCGGCACGGGTTTCAACGGCTGGAAGAACAGTGGCCTCGGTCGCGAAGAATGTCTTGATGAAGTGCTGAGTTACACGCGGACCAAAGCCGTACATATCATTTGCTGATTTTTTAGCGTTTAATCGCTGCGCGGGGACGAGTCTGTCCCGAACCCGGAGGTATCAGACTTGAGCGAACAATCCGAATCAACCCCACCAGCCGGCAGCGGCCGCAAGTTCCTGTTCGTCTGGTTACAGCCGGGCGTTTCGATGGTGAACGCCGTGGTGTTCTGTTATGCCTCGTTTGCGACGATCGGCCTGCTGACCTTCATATCGACGGGCACGGCGCTCGTTCTGAATGTCAACTTCGGCATACCTGTCGACCAGCAGGGCACCATCAGCGGTGACCTCGTTATCGTCACCGAGATCGTGCAACTCATGGTCTTCGGCGTCGTCGGGATTCTTTCGGATCGTATCGGTCGGCGCGAACTCTTCTCTGCCGGCATGTTCGTCATGGGCGTTGCGTACTTGCTGTATCCCTTCGCCAGTTCCATCAGCGAGCTGATCGTCTACCGCGCACTCTACGCTGCGGGGCTGGGTGCCGCCACCGGCATGTTGCAGACGATTGTGGCGGATTATCCGCAGGACCGCTCGCGCGGCAAGCTGGTTGCATTGGGGGGCGCCTTCAATGGCATCGGCGTTATTGTTGTCACCGTGGTTTTCGGTCGTTTCGCGCCGCCGGCGCTGATCGAGGCAGGCTACGATGCGATGACAACGACGCGCATCGTGCACGGAATCATATTCGTGGTCTGTACCGTGTCATCGATCATTTTTCTGCTGGGTCTGAAAAAGGGCACGCCCGCCCGCAAGGAAGAACGGCCGCCGATCCGGACGCTGATGTTAAGCGGCTATGCGGAGGCGCGCCGCAATCCGCGCATCGCGCTCGCGTATGCATGCGCCTTCGTCGCGCGCAGCGATCTCGTGATCCTCGGGACCTTCGTCGTGCTCTGGGGTACCGTTGCCGGCGTTGCACAGGGCCTGGATCCGGCCGTTGCCGCCGCCCGTGGCGCCGGCATTTTCGGCATCGCGTCCGCTGCCGCCCTGCTCTGGCTCGGCGTGCTGGGGACGTTCATGGATCGTTTTAATCGCGTCACCGTGGTGATTGTCTGCATGGCGCTCGCGGCGATCGGTTATAGCAGCATGTGGCTGGTCGATGATCCGTTGTCGCCTGCAGCAATCCCCTATCTTCTCTTGCTCGGGGTCGGTCAGGTCAGCGCTTTCTTCGGTGCGACCACGTTACTGAGCCTGGAGGCGCCCAAGTTATCGCGCGGGGCCGTGGTCGGCGCATTCAATATGAGCGGCGCGATCGGTATCTTCTTTGCCTCGGGTCTCGGCGGGCGCCTGTTCGATTCGATCGGGCCGGCCGCGCCGTTCGGGCTGATCGGATCCCTGAACGCGGTCGTCATGTTGCTGGCGATCGTCGTCAGGCTCAAGTCACCAGGGCATATTCCCGGGCGCAGTTAAATGGGGTTGATCCTGCTCGCCGGGACAGCGATGGGCCGGAGGTTTTCTTACTGCGCAGGAACGTCGAAGCCGGCCGACTCGATGGCGCGTTCGATCGCGGAACGCTGGATCAGCGTGCTGTCGAATTCGACGTCGACCGTGCCGGCGTCGAGGTCGGCGGCGGTCTTGCCGATGCCGTCGTGCTCACCGAGGGCCTTCTGAATGCTCGTGACGCAGCCGCCGCAGGTCATGCCTTCTACCTTGATCGTGATTTTGTCCATTTAACGGTTCCTTCAGTTTCGGTCGAAATCCGGTCGCCAGCGCTTCAGCAACAGCGAGTTGCTGACCACACTGACGCTGCTCATGGCCATCGCCGCGCCGGCCATCGTCGGCGTCAGGATACCCATTGCCGCCAGCGGGATGCCGACGACATTGTAGATGAAAGCCCAGAACAGGTTTTGCTTGATCTTGCGAAACGTGGCGCGGCTCGCCGAAATTGCGGCGCCGACGAGGCGCGGGTCGCTGCGCATCAGCGTGATGCCGGCTGTCTCCATCGCGATGTCGGTGCCGCTGCCCATCGCGATGCCGACGTCGGCCGCAGCCAGTGCCGGCGCATCGTTGATGCCGTCACCGATCATGCCGACTGCGTGTCCTGCTTGGCTGAGTTCCCGCACCACCTCGGCCTTCTCGTCGGGTTTGATCGAGCCGCGCGTATGATCGACGCCAACCTGGCGACCGATCTCCTCGGCGACGAGCACGGCATCGCCCGACAGCATCCAGGTCTCGATGCCGAGTGCGCGCAGCGATCCGACTGCCTCGATCGCCTCGGGCCGCAGTGTATCCGCGATCGCGATCAGCCCGATAAGACGTTGATCCTCGGCAACCCAGACGACGGTTTTTGCCTCGGTCTCCCACGCGCGGGCGCGTTTCTGCTCGGCTGACGGGTCCAGGCCGCGCTCGACGAGCAGTTGCTCGTTGCCGACGACAATCTCCCGGCCGCCGGCATGTCCGGCCACGCCCTTGCCCGTGAAGCTCTGGAAATCTTCGATCCTCGGCAGGTCGAGGCCGCGCTCGGTGGCACGCGTCAGCATGGCGCGGGCCAGCGGATGCTCGCTGCCCTGCTGCACCGTTGCCGCGATCTGCAACAATTCGTCTTCGCTACCGTCCAGCGCATGCAGGTCGACGATCGCCGGGCGACCCTCGGTCAGCGTGCCGGTCTTGTCGAAAATAATCGCGCTCAAACGGTGTGCGCGCTCGAGCGATGCGATGTCCTTGATCAGGATGCCGGCGCGGGCCGCGGCACCGGTACCGGTCATGATTGCGGTAGGCGTCGCGAGCCCCAGTGCGCACGGGCAGGCGATGACGAGCACGGACACGGCGGCGATCAGTGCCGACTCGAAGTTACCGGTCGAGAACCACCATGCCGCGAAAGTCAGCGCGGCGATGGCGATGACGACCGGCACGAAGATCGAGGATATCCGGTCGACGAGACGTTGCACCGGCGCCTTGCCGGCCTGCGCATTTTCGACGAGTCGGATGATTCTCGCCAGCGTCGAATCCTCGCCGATGTTCGTCGCGCGCACCTCGAGCAAACCGGTGCCGTTGATCGCGCCGCCGGTCACGGTATCGCCCTGCGCTTTGAGCACCGGCAGGCTCTCGCCGGTAATCAGGGATTCGTCCAGTTCGCTCTGACCCGCGAGTACCCGGCCGTCGACCGGGATGCGTTCCCCCGGCTTGATGATCACCGTGTCGCCGCTGCGGACTTCACCGATCGGCAACTGCGTTTCGCTGCCGTCGCGATCGCGGATGCGTGCTGTTTGCGGGCGCAGGTCCATGAGCTGACGAATGGCGGCGGTCGTGCCGCGTTTCGCGCGCGCCTCCATGTATTTGCCGAGCAGCACCAGCGTGATGATGACCGCCGACGCCTCGAAATACAGCTTTCCCTGTGCGTCGGCGCCCAGCGTGGCGATGAGGTACCAGCTGTAAGCGTATGCGGAGGTCGTGCCCATGACCACCAGCACGTCCATGTTGGCCGAGCCGGCCCGCAGGGCCTTGTATGCCGCCTTGTAAAATCGTGCGCCGATGATGAACTGCACGGGCGTGGCCAGCATCACTTCCATGGATGGATGATGTTCGAAATCGGAGCCGAGAAACTTCGCGATCATGTGCAGCACCATCGGCGCCGACAGCGCGATCGACACGCATAGGATCAGCGAGTCTTTGCGCAATTGCGCGGCCTCTTTTGCCCGGTGCGCCTCGTCGGCGAGCGCCTGTTGTTCCGACGACGACGCGATGTGTGGCTCGAAGCCGGCGAGCCGCACCGCATCGGCCAGGGCATCTGCGTGGACGACCCCGGCGATACCGCTGACATCGGCGCGTTCCAGGCCAACGTTGACATCGGCCTCGAGAACGCCGGGCACCTTGCGCAGTGCCTTCTCGACACGGCCCGCGCAGGTGGCGCAGGTCATGCCGCCGACGCCGAAAGAAAAGGCCTCGGCACTGACATCGAAGCCGGCGCCGGTGACCACCCCGGCAATCTCGTTGACGTTCGTGACGGCCGGGTCGAACGACACGTTGGCGCGTTCGAGTGCGAAATTCACCGCGGCCTCGGCAATGCCGCTGGCGCGCGTCAGTGCCTTTTCGAGGCGTGTCGCACAGGCGCTGCAGGTCATGCCTTCGATGGCAAAGTCTGTTGTGGTAGCGGTCACGTATCGGCCTCCGTTGCGGGGCGCCGATGATAGCAGTTCTTGCCGACCGCGGTGTCGCCGTCCTATCTTGACGGCAGGAACGTGCGTCTTGGCGGGCGGGCGAAGAGCCTGATGAATTCGCCGAACACCTGGTTGCCCAGGCGAATGGAATGCTCGATGTTGTCGGTCGTCTGCGCGCGGATCTGCACCGCGCGTTCCGGGCCGCCGGCCTCGGCGGCCATGGCCGGAGTGTGCAGCCAGCGGTGAATGGTCGGCTGGTCGACCTCGAGGTGAAATTGCAGGCCGTAGACGTTGTGCTTGTAGCGGAAGGCCTGGTTCCGGCATTCGGGCGAGCTCGCAAGATGTACGGCGCCGTGCGGAATCTCGAACGTATCACCGTGCCACTGGAAAATCTGCTGACGGTCATCGAACGGGGCGAACAGCGGGTCCCGCCGGCCGTCTTCGGTCGGGTTGAGTTCGTACCAGCCGATCTCCCTGGACGGGTTTTTGCGGACCCGGGCGCCGAGTGCGCGGGCGATGAGTTGTGCGCCAAGGCAAATGCCCAGCACCGGTTTGCCGGCGCGGATCGCCTGCCGGATGACTTCGATTTCGGTCAGCAGGTGCGGGTAGCGATCTGACTGATCGCAGTTCATCGGGCCGCCGAGGATGATCAGCCCGCTATAACGGGAGATTTCGGGCGTCGCATCGGGGTGGCGCCCGAAATTGACGTAGCGCAAGCGGAAACGCGCGTCGCGCAGCAGTGGATCGAGGTTGCCCAGGATTTCGTAGGGCACGTGTTGAAATACCAGCAGTCGTCTCATCTTGCGCGCAACGATCCACGACTCGCGCGGTCGTGTCAACGAGTGGTACGGTGCACAAGGTTTACAGTACACGGACGGAGTCAATTGCCGCTATGATCAGATTGGTTTTGCATCTGCTTGCCGGCGGCAGCCTGGCTGCGGGGATGATTTCGCTCGCCGTTGCCGGCGATGCCTACCGGCCAGATCCCGGGCGCTACGCAATCCATGTCGAGCCCTCGGTTGCGCTGCCGTACCCGGCACTGGACAAGGATCTGCTCTTGCGTCTGACGTATCCGGAACCCCGGGAGGATGAGCAACACCCGCTGATTATCTTCTCGCACGGCGGGCGCTGTTCCCGGGATGCGTACACCGGGTTTGCCGATCACTGGGCATCGCACGGCTATATCGTCGTGCAGCCGGCCCATCTCGACTCGAGTTCGATCGAGCCGCCCGCATTGCGCGGCATGCAGATGATGAATACGGCGGTGCGCACGCGGCGCATGGATCTCCCGTATATCATTGATTCAATCGGCACGATCGAGGCACTCGTACCGGCGTTGCGGGGCCGGATCGACAGTGAGCGCATCGTCGTCGCGGGGCACTCACTCGGCGGCGCGACGGCGATGGCCGTGACCGGTGTCATCATGGTTGATCCGTCGACCGGCGAGGAATTCGGTTTTCTCGACGCACGTATCGATGCGTTGCTGCTGATAACCAACCCGGGCAATAGCCCGCTGATGCCGGATGATCCCTGGCGCTTTGTCGCGCTGCCCACCTTTGTCGCGACTGGTACGAACGATGTCAGCGGTCTGGCCCGGGCGATCAAGAGTAAGTCGGTGTTCCATTTCCCCGTCGGCGCACAATTTGCCGACACGCCGAATCACTATCTGTTCATCGATGACATGGATCACTACCTGGGCGGGCTGATTTGCAAGCCTCGCCCGGACGACACGCCGGATCAGGATGCTGCGCGTATCATCAACGGCGTCAGTGTTGCTTTTCTCAATGCCTACATGAAGGGTGACACGAATGCGCTCGAGTTTCTGAACGGCCAGCAGATGCCCGAGTCTGTCCCGCGCGCGACGCTGTCGATCAGGTAAGTTCGATGCGCAGCCTGTCGGCGTCCAGATGCGCCGGGAATTTCCTGCGAAACCGTTCCAGTGCCGACCCATCGAGACACACAGTTTCGCTGTGCGCGCCATCGCCACAAGTGACTATGGTGTTGCCCAGAAAATCGTATGCGGCACTGTCGCCGGCATAGCGGATATCCTTGCCGTCTGTTTCGATGCGATTGACGCCGACCGCATAGCACAGATTTTCAACTGCCCGCGCGGGTATCAGTATCTGCCAGGCCGAGCGCCGCGCCGCCGGCCAGTTAGCGATATAAATAATGAGATCGAATTCGTCAGGGCCGCGGCTCCAGCCGGGAAAGCGCAGGTCGTAGCAAACCAGCGGGCAAATGCGCCAGTCTTTCAGTGTGAATATTTTGCGTTCGCAACCGGCGGCGAAGTGCTTATGCTCGTCGGCCATACGAAACAAGTGGCGCTTGTCGTACCAATTCACATTGCCATCCGGAGACGCCCAGATCAGACGGTTGTAGTAACGACCGTCAGCTTCGATGATCAGACTGCCGCACAGCGTAACGTCGTAATCCTGTGCCATCAGCTTCATCCACGCGACGGACTCGCCCGTCATGGTTTCCGCGTGGTTCCGCGCATCCATCGTGAAGCCGGTGGTGAACATCTCGGGCAGTACGACGAGGTCCGTCGCTTGCTCGAGTGCGGCGAGCAGGCCGTCGAAGTGCGCCCGGTTTGCTTCCGGCTTGTGCCAGAAAAGACTTGTTTGCAGCAATGTTACCGTCAGATCCCGCACAGTATTTCCGTTGCTCGTTCCAGAGTGTCAGTGTTTTTCGCGAAGCAGAATCGTAACAGATGCTGGTCTGGCGCCGTTGCGTAGAAAACCGATACGGGAATGGCGGCTACGCCGACCTCGCGGGTCAGGCGCCTGGCGTATTCGACGTCCGGCTCGTCGGTGATGGCAGAATAATCGAGGAGCTGAAAATAAGTGCCTGCCGACGGTGTGTATGCGAAGCGTGAGCCTTCGAGCAGCCTGCAGAAATTGTCACGCTTGCGCGCGTAGAATGCCGGCAAATCGAGGTAATGAGCGGCACCGGTCTGCAGGAAATCTGCGAGTCCCAGCTGCATGGGTGTCACGACACAGAACTGTACGAACTGGTGCACCTTGCGAAATTCGGCCATCAAACGAGCCGGTGCGATGCAATAGCCGATTTTCCAGCCGGTCATGTGAAAGGTCTTGCCGAACGACGAGACCACGAGGCTGCGCCGCGCGAGTTCCGGGTAGCGCAGCAGGCTCACGTGCGAGCGGCCGTCAAAAATGATGTGCTCGTATACTTCATCGCCGAGCAGGATGATGTCGGTTGGTTCGACCAGGTTCGCAAGCTCGACCATATCCTGGTCGTCGAGCACGCTGCCGGTGGGATTGTGGGGCGTGTTGAGGATGATCATTTTCGTCCGGTCATTGATCGCGTCGGCAACCCGATTCCAGTCGATGCAAAAGTTCGGGGTGGTCATCGGGATATGAATTGCGCGACCACCCGCGAGCCGGATCGCCGGATCGTAGGAATCGTAGGCCGGGTCGAATACGATGACTTCGTCGCGGTCATGCACGAAGGCTTCGATCGCCGTGAATAACGCTGCCGTCGCGCCCGAGGTTACCGTCACCTCGCTGTCGGCATCGGGCTTGCACGCATACATGTGTTCGGTCTTGAGCGCGATTTGCTGGCGCAGCCCGGCTACACCGGCCATCGGTGCATACTGGTTGTGGCCAGCCAGCATGTGGTGATTGACGTGTGCCAGCAAGTCGTCGGGCGCTGGGAAATCCGGAAAACCCTGCGACAGGTTGATGGCGCCGCAGTCTGTCGCCAACTGTGACATGACCGTGAAAATTGTCGTCCCGAGGCCGGGAAGCTTGCTCTGGTTCATGGCTATGGAGTGAGTGATCGCGTTGGTAGAGGTTATTTGCAGCGAGGCCCAAGGCTTAAACATGGCCGAAGTATTATGCGCCAAACTATTGACTCAGCGTGCGGATTCCACGATATTACCAAAGCTCGAATGCCTGATTGTCCCTGCGTATTTTCTGTTCCGCCCGATTTTCGACCGAAGAATTGTCGTTTCCCGCGCACGTCGTCGGCATCGGGTCCAACTGTGGTGTAGTAATGAATTTATCGAATCACCCTGCTTCGATCGAAACGGTGGCCACTGGTATCGACGCCGCTGCGTCAGTGCCCTTCGATTCTCCGCCGTCGCCCCCTGCAGTTGACCCCCTCGCGGACAATCGTCCCTTAGACGGCACGGCGGCAGCGTATTATCCCACTGGCCGCAGTCACCGGATGGCCAATGTTCGCCGGATGATCGGGCAAGTCGCCGGTTTCACGACCAATGTGCTGATCACGGGTGAGTCCGGTACCGGCAAGGAATGGGCCGCCCGCTATATCCACGCCTTGTCGCCGCGCGCGGAGCACCCGTTCGTACCGGTCAACTGCGGAGCCATTCCGGCCGACCTGCTCGAAAGCGAATTGTTCGGTCACGAGAAGGGTGCATTTACCGGGGCCATTTCCGCGCGCGTGGGCCGGTTCGAGGCCGCCGAGGGCGGCACGCTGTTCCTGGATGAAATTGGCGACATGAGTCTGTCAATGCAGGTCAAGTTACTGCGCGTCCTGCAAGAACGTGTCTATGAGCGTGTCGGCAGTAATCGCAGTCGTTCATGTGACGTACGTATCGTCGCTGCCACGCATCGTAATCTCGAGGATGCGATCGTCGACGGTGGGTTTCGTGAAGACCTGTATTACCGCCTGAATGTTTTTCCGATCGAGTTGCCGGCATTGCGCCAGCGCATCGAAGATCTTCCCGATCTGCTCGACAAGATCCGGCAACGCTGTATCGATTCCGGCCTGCAGATTATCGACATCACCCCGGGCGCCGTGCGGGTGCTGAAGCATTACCAATGGCCGGGCAATATCCGCGAACTGTCGAATCTGGTCGAGCGCCTGTGCGTGCTGTATCCATCCGGTACCGTCGATATCCAGAATCTGCCGACCCGGTATACGGCCGGGGCGCCGCTGCGAGACAGCGATCGCGAAGGAGTCGCCTCGACCCGGGCTTCGGGGCCGCAACCACAGGACTTCGATCTGCCGAGCGAGAGTGTGCCGCTCAAGGCGTATCTCGAGAACATCGAGGTCGCGTTGATTCGGCGGGCACTGCACGAATGCAACGGGGTAATCGCCCATGCGGCCCGGCATTTACACATTCGACGCACAACGCTGGCCGAAAAAATGAAACGCTACTGCATCAACTCCTCATTTAATCCGGAGTTGGACTAAGCAGCCTCGATGCTGTCGAATGTTGTCAACTGGTCACGGCCTCTGCGTTTCGAGTGATATAACGCTTCATCGGCTGCCGCTAGAAATGCCTTGGGTGAGTCGAACTTGCAATGGTCCGTCAGGGTAGCGATTCCGATTGACAGTGTGACGTTCACGATATCGCCGTCGCCGTCGCGTATGGTCGTGTCATGCGCGGCTTCGACAAGCCGTGCGGCAACGGCTTCGGCTTCCTGTGCATCGCTCCACCAGGCAGCAGCACAAATTCATCGCCACCGAAGCGTGCAACGAGGTCCTGTTCCCTGATGTTGTAGGCAAGCAGGGTACCTACCTCCTGCAGCATCGTATCGCCGGTCTGGTGCCCATGACTGTCATTAACCTGCTTGAAATGATCGATATCGATGAAAATCAGGCTCAGTGGCCAGTGCTGTGAGGTTGACATGGTAAATTCCTTCACCAGACGAGCCTCGAAACTGCGGCGATTGTGTACCCCCGTCAGCGCATCACGATTGCTCTCGTCCTTCAATTCCTCGTTCTCGAGGCGTTGCGTGCGCCGGCGCAGGTCCGCTTGATCCTGCAGGGCATGAAGATTGCGGATTGTCAGGATTTCGCGCGCAGTATCGGATATTTCGTGCAACTGGGCAGGATCAAAAACTTCCATCTCGAAAAGGCTTTCGGTAACCGGCATCTGTCGGCTGATCGTCTCGAACATCTCCGCCAGACGGTTTGGCAGTATGCCGAGGTGTCGGTGGGCATCCTTGCCTATTTGTTCGATCGCGCGATGGTCGGTATCGAGCCGGGCGCTTTCGATGTCGGTGAGCTCACGATGAGGCATCGTAAACGGCGGCGTTTCCCGGTAGATCTCCGGTGCGATCTTGTCGATCGCCAGCATGCCGATATCCTGTAGCAATGCAGCGAGGAAAATTTCCTCTGCGTCGCGTCGGCCGAATTCGCTGGCCAGCTTGATCAGTCGCGCGGCCAGTGCAGGCTCGGTGTTGATCAGTGCCACGACGTCCTGCACGGAACTGCTGGCGCCGCCGAACGTTCGGTGCAATTCCACGACGGTGGCGGGAAAGCCCGGCAGGTCCAGATCGTCGCGACTCAGGTCCCTGGCCAGGTCACTGATGAATTCGAAACAGGCAGCGTGCAGTTCTTGTTCGGTGGACATCCGTGATTCCTGTGTGACAGCGGGGGTGTGGCCGCACGATGCGGCTGACGCCCGGGGGATCTATCGGCTGGCCGGCGGGCAAACTTGAGGGGCGCTAGGTAGCAATCGGGGGGTTAGGGTTGCCAATAGTGATGCAAACCTTTGCCTGATCTTTTCCAATGGCATTAGTGGCGACGGTGGTGAGCGCCCAGGCCAAGATTTTGACTTTTGCGTGGCCCGCCGTCCCTGCTGCGACGCATTACAAATTGATGAAAAATCCCGATGGTGGTTCTGGATTCAGCCAGGTGGGATCGAATATCGTGTCCGTGACAGTAGACGAGACCATACCGGTGCATCTGCATGACTGGAACAATGCCATGTACACGATCGATGCATGTGATGCGCTGGACGCGTGTATTTCCTCCTCTGTGCTAACAACCACCAGCCTCATGTTAAACGCTATTGGCTACTTCAAGCCGACGAACCCGACGGCGAACCATCAAATGGGTCTTCGTACAGTAATGTCGAGCGACGGCAAAGTGGTCGCGGTAGGCACGAATACGAATGAGGGATTTGTCTACGTGTTCCGTTGGAGTGCGGGACCAGGCTGGACACAGGACACGGTCATCCAGCCAAATAAATTCCAATACAGTATGGCAATGTCGGGCGACGGCAATACGTTGGCGCTGGGCACAAGCAGTAATTCTATTCTGATTTATAAGTACACAACGAGTTGGGCTCTCGACGAGACAGTTGTCTCCTCTGGAAGCCCCATCACCTTTGGCCTTCGTGTGGCGTTATCCCGTGATGGCACCACTCTGGCTGTCGGTGATAATAATTTTACCGGCACCAAGGGTGCGGTTTACGTCTATCGTGATAACGGTACGAGTTGGCCCCAACTCGGTGGCGACCTCAGTGCCTCGGATTTTGCAGGTGATACCGCTACTGCTGCGAGTTTTGGTCAAGCTGTGGCATTGTCCGATAACGGTAATACCTTGGGCGTTGGGGCGATTTACGCCGATACGGTAAGCGTGAATGATGCCGGTAAAGCCTATGTTTATAGGTGGTCCGGAAGTGTCTGGAATGAAGAAGCAATCCTGGAGGAAAGCGATTCGGGGAGCAACAAGCGCTTCGGCAGCGCACTTGGCTTCGCGGATGATGGCAACACACTTGCAGTGGGCAGGAACTCCCAGGGAGGGTCAGGTAGTGCCTACGTATTCAGGTTTAGTGGTACCTGGTCACAGCAAGGCGGGCCATTAGTCGCGACAAGCGGTGATGGTGAAGGATTGGGTACCACTATCGCAATTTCGTCGGACGGTAATACCCTGGTCACGGGCTCTGTGTTCGAAGATGGTTCTGGCACCGGCATCAATCCACCTGCTGACTCCTTTGCATCCTCCGCTGGCGCCGCCTACGTCTTTAGCTTCAGTGCCGGTAACTGGATACAAAGCGCGTATGTAAAATCGCGTTACACCGAGGCTGGCGATGCGCTTGGCGTCAGTGTTGCTATGTCAGCAGACGGGCAGACAATTGGCATTGGGTCGTATCTCGATGACAGTAATACGACGGGAATCAACAGCACTCCGAATGATGATGGCAGTACGAATCAGTCAGGTGCACTCTATATATATTGATTTTCAGCCAAACTTCAGCGAGTAATCATGCGTTCAGGAAATAAACTTTAACTGCAGTTAGGCGAAATTGATATTGCCAATATTCGCCTTGATCACCGTTCCTGTGATGATATTCCACAGCTGCGAGCGCAGAGTATACTGCTCCGTTTTTTTTTGTCCGGTAGATTTATGCGAAAATCGGACTTTTCGTTCTGGCGCTAATTACGGAATTCGCGGGGCGTCTGACCCGTCCAGCGCTTGAACGCGCGTGAAAAATTGCTCTGATCCGAGAACCCGAGCAGGTAGGCAATCTGACTCAGCGACAGATTGGCTTCGCGAACATACTCCTGTGCGAGCGAATCGCGGGTTTCATCGCGGATCGATTGATAACTCATGCCCTCGTTCTGCAGTTGCCGTTGTAATGTGCTGAGGCTGCGGTTCATGCGCCCGGCGATCGTTGCCTGGCTGGACCGGCCCGACGGCAGCAGCGAGACCAGCAGCTCGCGAACTTCCGATGCCACTTTGTGCGGATCCAGGCTCTCCAGGTAATGCTCAGCCACTTTGTCATTGGCCCGCGCCAGGGCGGTATTATCGCCGGGCAGTGTGACCTCCAGGGACGGACTGTCGAAGACGATATGTGTGCGGTCCGCGCTGAAATGAACCGGGCAGCCGAGTACCTGTATGTAGTCTCCTGCGGCGCCATGATCGGCGTGCTCCACGGCGACCGCGGCCGGCGCGAAGTGCGCGTCGGTCGCAGTCCGGCACATCTGGACGATGGCGGAGATGAAAGCATCGACGGCGGTCTCGGTCGGCACATGGGCCGGGTCTGACATGATCTCGGTCAGAACATGGGTATTACCCTGTGATTCGAGGCTCAGCTGCATCGGCACCGTGCTGATGACCCGGTAATATCGGCACAGGCGTTGCAGCGAACCGAGCAGCGTGGCGCTGGACAGCCATGAGTAGCCCAGCGCATGAAACGACGTTGGCCGGATGCGTCGGCCGGCATACAACCCGAACGCCGGGTCGCCGGTCACCTCGACCGCTGCCTGCCAGAGTGCCTGCATGCCGCGCCACGGGTAACGCGCGCCCGCGGCGTCGAGCTGCGCGTAATCCAGACCGGCAGTGGCAAAGACCGGCCGCGGATCGGTCGCATAATGCGATTCCAGGGTTTCGGCAACCACCCGGGCCGCGGATGTCAACGTCGTGGGCTCAAATAACATGCTTGTCTCCGACTCCTGATGTGCATTGAATCCGGTTTGACCGGTATTGACAAGACCGCCGTTCCCGCCGCGTCCAGACTGGCCGGACCATGGAAATCACGCAGCGTCCCTCCGATCTTCTGCACGTACTCGAGGCTGCAGATCGAGTCGCCCGGGCCGCGCAACTCTGGATTCGTCACGGTATTCCTGGCGCGCGCAGGGATCTTGTGGCCGGGTTGATAGACGGGCTGTGCGATGGATTGGCGCTGCAGGATGCACACGTGCTGCTGGCAGCTTATGCCTACACCCTGATCGAGGACGAGACCGCCGACGCTTTGGTCACGGCCCGTTCGATGCTGCGCCGCCAGTGCGATGCGCGCGACGGCCCGGAATTCCGGGAAGGTCGGCGGGCGGCGCGGGAACTGCTTGCGCTGCTGGAGCCGGCCGGGTTCGATGTGCGCCCTTCGATCGGCATCGTTGACATGTCTCGCAACTGACGCCGCTGGTTGCTATTCTCGACCGGTCAGGCCGGTGGCCGGCCTGAACCCCAGCCACGGAAATTTTTCGATGCCCCGGATTCGCGTCGACTTAACGAACCTTGAGACGCACCGCGAGTCGATCTACCGGATTCGAAAGCTCGTTTTTATCGACGAACAGGCCGTGCCCGAGGACATCGAAATGGATGAACACGACGCGACCGCCCGGCATGTGCTCGCATATGTCGGTGGTGAGCTCGCCGGCACCGGTCGCATTACCGCGGACGGGCGGATCGGCCGGATGGCCGTGCTTGCCGCGTATCGGGGGCAGGGCGTGGGCCGCGAAATTCTGCTTTCGCTCATGGAGTCGGATAAGCGCAGCGGGGCGTCCCGGCTGTGCTTGTCCGCGCAGTGTCACGCAATCGCGTTCTATGAGAAGTTCGGCTTCGTGGCCGAGGGGCCGGTATATCAGGAAGCCGGCATCGATCACCGCTGGATGGAGTGGTCGGAATAAAATTAAGGAGAGAAATTGATGGAAATATACATCGCCACGGTGTTCGCTAAACCCGGGCACGAAGCGGATGTCACGAAGTTCTACCAGGAGCAGGAAGAGCAGCTCAAGGCCGCCCGGGGCTTCCGGAGCCGGCAGATTTTGAGAGCACGTCCGGGCACGATGGCCGAGGCCGTCAAGAAGGTCTTGTCACAGGAGGAGATCGATCGGCACTCGGAAGCCGCCGGCCCGGACGGCACGCATTTCGTCATTGTCGAAAGCTGGGACAGCATCGATGAGCGGATGACATATTCGCGTTCAATCGACGGTGGGCGCATGCAGCACCTGATTCCGCATCTGCTTCCCGAGCATACACACGAGTACTATGAAGACGTGACTCGCTGAACCGGGGGATCTGGCTGGCAGCCTTGCGTTGGCGGCCGGCCGTGGGCAGCATAGGCGCCATGCCGCCGTCGCAGATCCCTGCCGAATTATCTCCCCACGCCGGATGGCGCCGTCCCGAGGTTCTGTTGCTGCTGATGGCGGCTGGCGTGCCGCTGAGTTTCGCGACCTGGACCGCGTTGCTTAATAATTTCGCGATCGAGGTCGTAGCCTTCGACGGGTCGGACATGGGAATCCTGCAGAGCGTCCGGGAGGTGCCGGGGTTCCTGGCGTTGCTGGTCGTGTTCGCGCTGTACCTGATGCGCGAGCAAACGCTGGCCGTCATCTCGCTCGCCATACTCGGCATTGGCACCACGCTGACCGGATATTTCCCCTCGTTGCTCGGTCTGTGCCTGACGACCTTTCTGGCATCGACCGGGTTTCATTACTACGAGACGATCCAGCAGTCGCTGACGTTGCAGTGGACCGAGAAACATCGTACGGCCGAGGTTCTTGGACGGCTGATTGCCGTCGGTTCGTTTGCCGGTATCGTCAGCTATGGTCTTGTCTGGCTCGGCTTCCGCTGGGCCGGTATCGACTATGTCAGCACCTACATGATTGCCGGTGGTCTGACGCTGGTGATTGCGATCGCCGCGGCTGTCCTGTTCCCGCGCTTCCCGCAAAAAGTCGAGCAGCATCGCACCCTCATTCTGCGGCGGCGCTACTGGCTGTTTTACGCGCTGGTCTTTATGGCCGGTGCGCGGCGCCAGATCTTCATGGTGTTTGCCGGATTCCTGCTGGTCGAGCGGTTTGCTTACGCGGTCGAGGAGATCGCGTTGCTGTTCCTGCTGAACAATGCCTTGAATATTCCGCTGGCACCGTATATCGGCAGGCTCATCGGGCGTTTTGGCGAGCGGCCGGCGCTGGTTTTCGAGTACGCCGGCCTGACCCTGGTGTTTATCGGCTATGCGTTCGTCAGCAACGCTTTCGCCGCCGCCGGCCTGTATGTTCTCGATCACCTGTTTTTTGCATTGGCGATTGCGATCCGCACCTACTTGCAGAAGATCGGCGACCCGGCCGACATGGCTTCGACCGCAGGCGTCAGCTTCACGATCAATCACATTGCTGCGATTGTGATTCCTGTGGCGTTCGGTTTCATCTGGCTGGTCTCGCCGGCCGCCGTTTTTCTGGGCGGCGCTGCCATGGCCGTCATCTCGCTGATCCTGGCGCTGTTCGTGCCGGACGAACCCGGCCCGGGGAACGAGGTCATCGCGTTCGGCACGACGCCTGCTGTCGATCGTGCCGGCGGCGCGGGATAGGTATATCTACGCATTCTTCACTGCCCCGTTTCTCCCTATAAAAGCTATGAGTTCATGCCGCGACGGGTCGCGGCTGACCGAAAGGCATGGGAGATATTCGTCATGGTTGAACCGGTCTTTACCCTGTTTCTCGTGATCGGGATTGCCTCGGCCGCGCTGATTAGCCTGACCTTATTCGGCATCGCATTGAATATCATCAGGTAGGCTCTCGGCCACCGGGCTACAGATCAGTCGCTCACTTGATTGCTTGCCATTTCTGCACGCGGTGGTTGCCAAAGTCGGTGACGTAAATACTGCCGTCTGCTGCAATGGCCACCGCCATGGGGTGTTCAAACTGCCCCGGCCCACGGCCTCTTGCCCCGAAGCGGGTCAGAAAGCTGCCGTCCCGGGCAAACTTCTGTACCCGGTGATTATAAAAGTCGGCGACAAACAGATTGCCGTCCCGGTCCAGCGCAACACTCGTCACCGTCGCAAACCAGCCATTGAACGGGCCGGAGAGGTTCATCGCAAACGGTCCGCCCCACTTGTGTGAAAATTCCCCGTTTGCCGTCAGCACCTGGATTCGGTCGTTGTATCCATCGGCGATGTAAAGCGTTCCGTCTGGCGCAACCGCGACATCCGTCGGGTAATTGAATTGCCCGGCCCGGATTCCGGTTTTACCGGTCTTGCCCCATTGGCGGAGGAAGCGGCCGTCCGGCCCCAGTTTCTGGATGCGCTGATTGTAAAAGTCCGCAATATAAATGGTTCCGTCTGCAGCCACGGCGACGCCGCCAGGCGCATTGAGTTGGCCGCCATCGCTGCCGGCCTTGCCCAGCACCCGCTTCGGCGTGCCATCGAGCCCGAATATTTGAATGCGATCGTTAAAATACTCCGCAACGTATAACTCCCCGTTGTGGATGGTCAGATTCATCGGCCGGCCGAGCTCACCCAATGCGTCACCGGGTTGAGCAAACAGGTGTATGAAGTTTCCGTCGGCATCAAAAACCTGAATCCGCCCGTTGCGCGAATCTGCCACGAAGACCCGGTCTCCGTCGATCGCAATTCCGGTCGGGTCATGAAATTGCCCCGGCGCATCGCCTTGCCGGCCCCAGCTCGCTACGAACTGATAGCCGGCCTCTTGCGGCAAGGGCACGAACACGAACCACGAGGCCAAACCGAGGCCTGCCAGGACCAGGAGTGGTATCGTTATCCGTCTGAAAACTGTTCTGTGCACCATCCCGGGTTGCCTTAAAAGTTGATCCGGAAACCGGTGCGGACGACGAACGCATCCTCCAGGGCCGAACCGTTCGCGTTCTGAGCGACGGGCAGTTGCACGATAGCCTCCAGAACCCAGCGCCTGGTCGCGTACTGAATACCGGGGGCGAGAAAGAAAGTGGTGCCGCCGGAATCGGGATTTTTCACGCCGTGGCTTGCGTTTTTGCCTTGATAAATCAGATTGGCTTCGAGGACGCCATAGAAGAAGCCGGGGACTCCGCTACCGAGCTCGCGCGGCCAAAGCCGGTATTGGAACGATGCGTCCAGCCGGGCTTCATCGCCGAACTCGAACGCATTGGCCTCGGTGTTGAGTTTGTAGCTGGCCTGGCCGCCGAGCTCATATTTCAGAGTCTGATGAGTCAATATAATGCCGCCGAAGAAATCCCAGGAGCCCGAGCCGGGTTGCAGGGGTGCGGGTAACGTTCCCAGGGCGTCGCGATCGTTGTCATTGCCGGTCGGCAGTTCGACTCCGAAAAAGGGTGCGATGCGCAATGTGCGACCGGGTGCGTCATGCCGATAGACGGTGTATCGCCCGAACAGGCGGGCATCGCCGATGCCGCGGGTTGCGCGCGTGACGGGTTGCCCGGCCGGCAGGGTGCTATCCAGCCGCTTGTCCAGATACGGCAGCATGGCGAAAACGGCGAGTTTGTGGGTCGCGCCGTAGCCGAGTACCGACAAGGCGCCCAGAATTCGCAGTTCCCGGTCAGCGGGGCCGGGGTCCGCGTCGGCCCTGCGGTGAATGAGCTGTTCGCGGACAACGAACTCCCCCTCGGCGACCGGCAGTGCGTTGTTAAAGGTCTGGGGGGCCGCCCGTGTCGTGGAAC
>Ga0114950_10000695_pt1 | contig 23831 bp, 16 predicted proteins | sample N075metaG_FD_83503 | JGI IMG/M metagenome (GOLD analysis project Ga0114950, IMG submission 83503) | Deep subsurface microbial communities from Kermadec Trench to uncover new lineages of life (NeLLi) - N075 metaG | ecosystem: Environmental > Aquatic > Marine > Ocean trench > Sediment | place... | reverse complement strand
TATCTGGTTCCGATCGAAAAAGGCATTGTGGTACGTTTAAATAATATTTTCTTTGATTTTGATAGATTTGAATTGAAAGCGGCGTCTTTCCCTGAGCTTAAGCGAACTATTGAACTCATGACTAAAAATGTGGAAATTGAAATAGCCGTTGAAGGGCACACCGACAATATTGGTAACATGGATTATAATTTTTCACTGAGTGAAAAACGTGCTGTTGCTGTTGTGGATTACCTTGTCAAAGGGGGAATTTCCAGAGATAGATTGCAGTCAAAAGGTTGGGGTAAGTCTAAACCTGTTGTGAGTAATGATGATGAAATCGATGGAAGAGAGTTAAATAGAAGAGTGAACCTAAGAATATCCGAGTATTAATTTGTAGTTGTTGATGGCAAATAGACATCAACAGACAACTTTTTACAAATCACCCATCCCCTTTCAACACAGTTTTCATTTCATTGATTTTCAAAAGCGCTTCGATTGGAGAAATCGTATTTACATCAATCTTACTCAAAAGCCCACGAACTTCCTCCATTTTGGGATCTGCTTCAAACATGTTTAATTGATAATTCCGCTTGGGGATATCTTCCATTTTCTTGTCAGTTTTTTTACTGATCTTTTCTTTTTCCAGGTGATGCATAATCTCATTGGCGCGGATCACAATGGGATTGGGCATTCCGGCCATTTGAGCTACATGAATACCGAAGCTGTGTTCGCTTCCTCCTTCTTTGAGCTTCCGTAAAAATATAATCTTCTCACCTGCCTCTTTCACCGAAACATTGAAATTCTTGATCCTTGAAAAATCATTGGTGAGCTGATTAAGTTCATGATAATGGGTTGCGAAAAGTGTTTTAGCTTTATATTTTGGATTGTTATGTAAATATTCCACAATTGACCATGCAATGGAAATTCCATCATAGGTGCTGGTGCCTCGGCCAATTTCATCCATCAACACCAGACTTCGGTCACTTAGGTTATTAAGTATGCTGGCAGTTTCAGTCATCTCCACCATAAAAGTTGATTCCCCTTTTGCAATGTTATCCGAGGCCCCGACCCTGGTAAATATCTTATCGATTATCCCAATAGTGGCTAGTGTCGCCGGAACAAATGATCCGATTTGAGCCATGAGAGAAATCAATGCTGTCTGACGAAGAAGAGCCGATTTTCCAGCCATATTTGGTCCGGTAATAATCATGATCTGCTGGGATTCATTATCCAAAAAAACATCATTTGGCACGTACTCTTCACCTGGCGGTAGCTGCCGTTCGATTACAGGGTGTCGTCCTTTTTTAATGTCCAGAATTTTGTCATTGGTGACTTTTGGCTTTACGTAATTCTGGTTGTATGCCAAAATTGCAAAAGATAAAAGGCAATCGACGGCGGCAATTGCCCTGGCATTTTGCTGGATCAAGCCAACAAAATCTGACGCGCTTTCCACCAATTCATTAAAGATCCGTTGCTCGATAACATGGATTTTATCCTCCGCACCAAGGATTTTTTCTTCATATTGCTTAAGCTCTTCTGTGATATATCTTTCTGCATTGACCAGTGTTTGCTTTCGAATCCATTCAACAGGCACTTTATCTTTGTGGCTATTTGTCACTTCCAGATAGTAACCAAAGACTTTGTTATAGGCAATTTTTAAAGAAGATATCCCGGTATTTTGGATTTCCCTTTGCTGAATTTGGATAAGGAAATCTTTACCGGAGAACGAAATTTTTCGCAATTCATCCAGATCCTTGTCTACACCGTTTTTGATCAGATTTCCGAGATTGGAAACAATTGGCACTTCTTCCTTAAGCTCTGTTTCAATTTTATTTAATAAAAACTCACAAGGGTTGATCTGATCAGCTAATTTATGTAGTTCAGGAACATTGGTTTTTTTCAATAATTCTTTGACTGGCATTATTTGCAGCAATGAATTTTTGAGCAAAACCATCTCTCTGGGATTAATCCTCCCAACAGCTACCTTTCCGACCAGTCTTTCCAAATCGGCAATATGTTTCAAAAGTGATTCGAGTTCATCCCTCAAATCTTCATCTTTAAAAAACGCCTCCACCATTTGCAGACGTTCATTGATAGGATTCTTCTCTTTCAATGGCATAATGAGCCATTTTTTCATCAACCGTCCACCCATTGGAGTAATGGTTTGATCCAGGATATCGATAAGTGGCACACCACCATCTTGTTGTGGAAATATCAATTCCAGGTTTCTGATAGTGAATTTATCCAGCCATACAAATTTGTCTTCTTCGATCCTGGAGATGGAAGATATGTGGTTGATCTCTTTGTGTTCGGTTTCTTCGAGGTAAAACAATATAGCTCCGGCAGCTATAATTCCCGGACTCAATTTCTCAATTCCAAATCCTTTTAGTGTGGTGGTTTTAAAATGAGTTGTTAGTTTTTCATAGGCATAATCGTATGCATACACCCAGTCATCAGGAGTAAAAATATTGTAGGTATCTTTGAAAAAATCGTCGAATTCCTTTCGCCTGGCTTTCGAATAAATGATTTCCGAAGGATTAAAATTCTGAAGTAGATTGTCAATATATTCCAGTGTTCCGGTGGAGGTGTAAAATTCACCGGTCGAAACATCCAGAAATGCCACACCAGAATCGTCTCCGTTTATATGTATGGAAGCCAGGTAATTATTTGCTTTTTTCTCCAGTACGTTATCGTTAAATGAAAGCCCGGGAGTAACCAGCTCAGTAACCCCACGCTTCACGATCCCTTTGGCCGTTTTCGGATCTTCGAGCTGATCACAAATTGCTACTCTGTTACCGGCGCGTACAAGTTTGGGCAGATAAGTATCCAAAGAGTGATGCGGAAAACCGGCAAGTTCAATATATGAAGCAGAGCCATTTGCCCTTTTAGTTAATACAATATCGAGGATTTTACTTGCTCTGATCGCATCTTCCCCAAATGTCTCGTAAAAGTCACCCACCCTGAATAATAGAAGCGCACCTGGGTGTTTGGCCTTTATGGCATTGTATTGCTTCATCAGAGGAGTTTCCTTAGGCGCTGACTTTGTTTTGGACATGCTTCCGCGTTACTTATTATTGATTCCTATTATTCAGATTGAGAATAATTGCGAAGATATTTATTCTATTTTTGCCCTGAAAATTTATTTATACTTTAATTTTTTTTAAGTCAATCATGAGAAAACTGCGCAATGAGGAATTGGAGAGGCTTACTGATGAAGAGATAAAAAAAGCCAAAAAAAATCCATTTGTGATTGTGCTGGATAATATCCGTAGTAGGCACAATGTAGGTTCCGCATTTCGAACTGCTGATGCTTTCTTGTGCGAAAAGATCTTGCTTTGTGGGATCACAGCCAAGCCACCCCATCGTGAAATTCATAAAACAGCGCTGGGTGCAACCGAGACCGTTGAATGGGAACATCATGAAAATGCCATGGAAGTAATAGATCGCCTGAAAGAAAAAGGATATAAAATTGCATGCGTGGAGCAAGCAGATGAAAGTATTTCCTTAGAGAAATTTCAATTGAATTCAGATGAAAAATTGGCTTTGATTTTTGGGAATGAGGTGAAAGGAGTTTCTGAATCACTCGTCGAAAAATCGGATTATGTGATTGAAATTCCACAATTTGGAACAAAGCATTCTATCAATGTTTCAGTGTCAATCGGTGTGGTAGTTTGGGATTTAATTTGCAAAATGAAACAATAACTTCACGCAAAGACGCAAAGGGATAAAAACATAAAAATTTTATCCTATACTTAGCGCCTTGGTGGCTTGGCGAGAGAAAATAGAATAAACTCGCAAAGACGCAAAGACGCAAAGGAAAAAGCATAAAAAATTTATCCTATACTTGGCGCCTTGGCGGCTTGGCGAGAGAAAATATAATAACTCGCAAAGACGCGGAGACGCAAAGGAAAAAGCGTAAAAAATTTTTCCAATACTTAGCGCCTTGGCGGCTTGGCGAGAGAAAATATAATCGCAAAGACACAAAACATACAATTATTAGTATGTGAAATAAAACCAATCTATGACAGAAAATGAAATAGCCAAGATTGTAGTAAACGCATCCTACAATATTCATGTTGAGCTGGGGCCAGGTTTATTAGAATCAGTTTATGAAGAAATTCTATATTATGAATTGACAATGCAAGGGCTTCAGGTAAAGAGACAAAAAGCTATTCCGGTCATTTGGAAGAATATAAAAATGGAGATTGGATTTAGGGCTGATTTGATCGTTGAAGAAAAGGTTATCATTGAGCTGAAATCCGTTGAAACATTGGCGCCCGTTCACCCAAAACAACTTTTAACCTATTTAAGGATTACGGGGCTGAAATTGGGTTTATTGATCAACTTCAACAAGAAACTCGTAAAAAATGGCATAACACGAATTGTAAATAATTTATAGCCCGAAGTGAATTCTTGGCGACTTACCGAAATAAAATAAACTCGCAAAGACGCGGAGACGCAAAGGGAAAAACACAAAAATTTATCCTATGCTTAGCGCCTTGGCAGCTTGGCGGGAGAAAATAAAATAAACTCGCAAAGACGCAGAGACACAAAGGAAAAAAACATAAAAAATTTATTCTATACTTGGCGCCTTAGCGGCTTGGCGAGAGAAAATAAAATAAACTCGCAAAGACGCAGAGACGCGGAGACGCAAAGGAAAAAACATAAAAAATTTTTCCTATACTTAGCGACTTGACGATTTAGCGTGAGAAAAAACAGGACGTAATTTCATGCGAAAAGGCAATGAGAAAATGAGTTATAAAGTTAATTAGCAAGGAGAGTGGATGTGAAGATATTCATAAATGATTCTGAAATGTTCCAGCGAAATATTTAATATTGCAGTACAACTCACAGTTTTATGAAAAATTATATAAAGGAGGATGATCCTTTTATTGTTCCAACCATCGACATGAAGTTGATCGAAGAACACTTTGGCAACGCAAGTAATAAATATGATAAATGCAGCATTGCCAGGATGGAAGTACCACCAAGATGGAAAGAACCTGCTCAAGTGCCGGAATTTGATGAATTCACCCTAATGGTTAAGGGAAAAAAACTCATTAACATTGATGGAGAAAAAATAGTATTGGATGCCGGCCAAAGTATATTGGTGAAGAAAGGCGCACGGGTTCAATATTCCAATCCATATGATTATCCTGCCGTTTACTGGTCGATTTGCCTACCTCCATTTTCCCTGGATACGGTTCACAGGGAGTAGGTAGAATATCTGTATTATTCTGATGATCATGACAATTGGATATGATTTTTGTCATGGATAATCTAATAATGACATTTCCTTATATGGTGCTAAAGTCAAATTGAGTAAATTTGACGCTGAATTATAATTTAATAATACAGGTAAAATGAGAAAAAAGATTGTTGCAGGAAACTGGAAAATGAACAATACGCTTGAAGAAGGAGTAATCCTTGCTTCAGAAATCGTAAATATGGTCGCCGATGAATTGAATGATGATGTGAAAATGATATTATGTACGCCATCGATTCATTTGAGTAGTGTTTCCAAAATTATTGGTGATGCTGAAAAGGTAAGTTTAGGAGCGCAAAATTGTAATGATCAACTTAAGGGAGCTTACACTGGCGAGATTTCTGTTAGTATGTTAAATTCTGTTGGCGTGGAGTATGTGATCCTGGGCCACAGTGAGAGAAGGGAATATTTTAGTGAATCAAATGAGTTTTTGGCGAAAAAGGTTGATACTGTATTGGAAGCAGGACTTACACCAATTTTTTGTTGCGGAGAGACGTTGGAAATCAGGGAAAAAGGAGAGCACTTCGATTTTGTCACCAATCAACTCACAGAAAGTTTATTCCATTTATCCGTCGAGGATTTCAAGAAATTGGTTATTGCCTACGAACCAATCTGGGCAATAGGAACGGGGGTTACAGCTTCCAAAGAGCAGGCTCAGGAAATGCATGAAAAACTGAGAGCACATCTGGCCGACAAATATGGTGCTGATGTTGCTGAAGGAATTTCTATTCTTTATGGAGGTAGCTGCAATCCTAAAAATGCAACTGAATTATTTGCACAAAAGGATATTGATGGTGGCCTGATAGGCGGCGCCTCTTTGAAATCCCGAGATTTCGTTGACATTGGTAAGTCATACTAAGAATTTATGATATTGAATTTTTTAAGGAGAATTGTCCTGATTGTAGTTTTAATAATCATAGGCAATTCTCCTTCTGTATTTTCTTCACAGGTGGATTTTTGCAAACTTTTCGGAGCTGTTTATGTCGAAAAGAATCCAAAATTTGCTGACTTCAGGGTTTACGAGGAAGATTCCGAAGCATTTTGTGACATCAAAGTTTTTGAGATGGAAAGTAGAGTTTATGCAGATCAGCAAGGATTATGGCATTTCACAGAAACAAAAGCTTTTGCAGATTTCACCATTTATTTTGAGCCTCAGAAAGGGCTTGCTGAATTCTCCGTTTATTTCATTGATGTAGAATCGTTTGCCGGTTGTAACAATTAGCAATGAACCATTATTTAAAAATAACGATCTCCTGCAATTCTGAGCTACATGATATATTAATCGCCGAGCTCAGTCAGTTAAATTTTGATTCTTTCCAGGAAAATGAGGAAACACTTGATGCGTTCGTTCTAGAGGATCTATATGATGAAAACATTATTTTACCTATTCTGAAGAAATATGGAATTTCTCATAAAATTATTGTCGAGAAACAAAAGAACATCAACTGGAATAAGGAATGGGAAAAAAATTTTGATCCTGTTTTTGTGGACGAAAAAGTACAAATCAGGGCAATATTCCACGAACCTCAACCAAATTACAAGTATGATGTAATCATCAATCCCAAGATGGCATTTGGCACTGGCCACCATGAAACCACTCAATTGGTTGTTGCTGAACAATTGAATATAGATCATGAAAACAAAAGTATTTTAGATGTAGGTACGGGTACTGGTGTTTTGGCGATATTAGCCTATAAATTGGGCGCAAAATCTATCACAGCAACTGATGTTGATGATTGGTGTATCGATAACAGTCGGGACAATCTGGAGCTGAACAAAGTCAGAAATTATAAAATTTTACAGGGAACCATTGATAAACTTACATTACCCGGTTCGTACAATATCATCTATGCCAACATAAATAAAAACGTGTTGATGAGTGAAATACCATTATACAGTTCGTTGATGAATGAACACGGAATTTTGGTGTTAAGTGGTTTTTATATGGAGGATATGGATGATTTAAAGAAAATAGCCTTTCAAAATGGATTAGAACACAAACATATAAAGACACTCAACAGCTGGGCTATGATGCATTTTTATAAAGCAAAATCATAATCAGTTATTCCAATTTAGCGTTATTATCTCAGAAAACTTATCCAGTTGATATTTATCAAATTTTGAAATGAAGTAGTCGCTCAATTATTGCTAAATTGTCGACTTTTCAATAAAGCAGTATGTTTATGTAAAATCGCATGAAACATACTATACCTGAGATAATTACTGAGATTCTCAGCGCAGGATTATAATTTAAAAGCTTATAAATCTGCAAATATTAAGCACATGAAAAGGGTCTTCAATTTTATCCTGTTGATACTAGTTGCACATGTAACTATGGGTCAGCATATATATTTAAATGATTCCGCAGAATCATTTGGAACTCAAATAGCAACTTTTTTAGAACGCACTAATAACCGCGAGGCTTCAAGCATTGGTCAGGACTTTAATGCATTATGGCCAAATTCATTTTCTGTCACACAACAATCTCAGATCATGAAGATTGCTATTGGGTTACAGGATATGAAATACAATGCTATTCCGTATCAGCGAGATTTTTTTGGCGCTCTAACTTCCGGTGTAAACCTGATGGGACTTTCAGAAATAAAATTGGATAATTTTCTCAGCATGATTTCAAAATCTCTGGACAGAAGTACAGCAAGAAATTTTTCAAGGGAGATGGTGAATTTAAGAACGTTTTTTGAGCTAGAAGCGCTGCATTTCACGAGGGCCAACAGTTTGTACGCATTTAATGGGGAGTACGATTTTGAATTTGTAGATCCTGCCGAAGCACAAACTTATGAAGATCTCATTATAGAAAAGGCAGAAGAAAATGAGGACGAATCAGCTGATGAAGGTTGGGAAGAAAGCGCTGATGGAGATTGGGAAGATAGTTCTGATGCAGGATGGGGAGATAGCGAGGATTCCTGGGGTGATGATTCGGATGATGGTTGGGGTGATTCTGATAATTTGGAGGAAGAAGATGAGTCAACAAATTGGACCAATGTCGATGAAGAAGGAGAAACTGATATTATAGCGTTGACATTTGATGAAAGCAGTATGGATATTGATTTACCCAAAAAAGTTGGCGCAATAATTTCATTCACTCAGGTAGATTTGGTTATCGTAAGCAGGTATGATTCCACGACAATTGCTGCAACAAATGGTTCATTTTTATTGGACAAATACGTATTCGTAGGTGAAGAAGGAAGATTTGACTGGACTTCAGCAGGAAAAGACCCGGATGAAATATATGTAAACCTGGATAAGTATAGCTTTAATACAAGGAATCCATATTTGGAAGCCGTGAATGTAAAACTTTCATATGCCAATAAAATTGACAAAGTCGTCAAAGGATATTTTGAATTTAAAAGTGTAAGGCATAAAAGTGTAGAGGATGCTAAATATCCGAAATTCATATCCTATGAAAATGATATTCGCGTAGAAAATCTCGGTGATGACAACCTTGTTTTCATTGGAGGTATTACCCTGGAAGGCGGCACCTTTATTGGAGCCTCTGCATATGGAAAAGATTCAAAAATGGAATATTCTGATGAAGAAGGTAAGAAATTTAAAATATATTCCAAGCTTTTCAATTTCAGGGATTCTGTCATTACTTCTTACAATTCCAGAGTCAGCATTTATCACGGTAGAGACTCCATTACTCACCCTTCTGTAAAGACAAGATTTTATACCAACGACAAAAGGTTTGTAGTGATAAAGGATAAAAACGGATACAATATTAGACCATTCAATGCCTCTTATTTCAATATGAGTATTGAGGCTGACATGATCAATTGGGACATGAATAGTGATAGTATGAATATCACTATAATGAATGCCAAAAGTTTGCTCCCGTCCTACTATAAATCTATAGACTATTACGATTTTGAAGAGATTAAAGAACTATCCGGGATATACAATTTCAATCCGCTTTTAGTGGTATACAGCTATGGCGCAAAACAGAAAACTCGTGAGTTTTATGTGACTAATCTTATTGAAGATCTAAACTTGAATGAGAAAGCAGTAAGGGGTGCGATGCGACATTTGATGTATCTTGATTTTATAGAATATGACAATATTGGAGGAAGAATTTTTCTCAAAGACAAGGCAATCCATTTTGTGCGCTCTAAAAATAATAAGAAAGATTATGATGACCTGATGATTTCCTCATTATCGCCTGACAAACCAAATTCTACACTTCATTTGGATACGGATGAATTGACGGTTCGGGGTATTGATAAATTCTTTATCAGTCAAATTCTTGATGTATATATTTTTCCAAATGACAATGAAATTACATTATTAAAAAATCGTGATTTTAAATTTGATGGGCGACTTTTCGCTGGAAATTTTGAGTTTGTAGGAAGGAATTTCACTTTTAGATATGACAGCTTTTTAGTTGACTTGGCAAATATTGATTCCATAAAATTTTATATCGATGGGGAAGGAGAATATGAGAAAAAGCAAGTTGGAAATAAGCTGGTTTCGCTGGATTTATATGATAATTCTGTATTAGATCTAACGGCTAACGGCAGCACCACCGGTACCCTGTATATAAACAGGCCCGACAATAAATCAGGAGGAAAAATTTTTCCGCAATATCCCGTATTTGACGCTGATCGTGGGGCGATCGTATATTTCGATAACGAGGATATGTTGGGAGGCGCTTACGATAGATCAGTATATTTTGTGGTACCGCCTTTTGGTATTGATAGCTTAAGCAGCAGCGATCCTGCCACCATCGGCTTTGATGGCACGTTTATTACCGGAGGAATATTACCGGAATTCAAGGAAACACTTAGAATTATGCCAGATAATTCCCTTGGATTTGAACATGTTATTCCCCAGGATGGATTTGAATTGTATGGGGGAACAGCTAAAATTTACCATAAAGTCCAGCTGAATAATAGCGGACTCGTCGGAAATGGAAGAATTAATTATTTAACCAGTTCTTCATATTCTGAAAATTATGTTTTCTACCTTGATTCAATGGTCACGGAGGGAACGAACTTTAAAATTAAAGAAGGTGACCTTAACGGCGTTTCCTATCCTGACATTTATACGGATAATTATGAAATGATATGGCATCCTCATGAAGATCATATGATTGTTAAAAATCAGTTGGATAGTTTCCGATTGTATGATAATTCAGCTACCCTAAATGGTTTCATTGATCTTTCAGCCAATGGGGTAAATGGTGGCGGAACCATGACAACAAGAGGATTTGAATCTCAATCAGATGAATTTACCTTTTCTGAAACAGACCTTATTGCCAAGCATTCTTTCTTTGAATTGGCATCGGACAATCCGGAAAAACCTCTGTTGACAGGCGATGATATCCGCTTAGAATTTAATTTCGACACAGATATTGCGAATATCAGTCCTGAAATCGAAGGTATGGCTGCCATAGAATTTCCGTATGCTCAAATTAAGACCTCGATTCAAAAAGCGCAATGGAATCTTAAGGAACAAAAAGTATATATGACCAAACCACCTGATGTGGCAATAGAAAACTCTTATTTTTATGCTACCAGAAAAGAGCTGGACTCATTGGCATTCAATGCCGAATCAGCAGTTTATGATCTTCAGACAAGTGAACTTAAAGTATCCGGAATCCCGTATATTATTGTTGGAGATGCAATGATTACCCCGGAAAATAATGAAGTGCTTATATTGGAAAATGCTCAGCTTGGAGAGATTTATAACACTACGATTGTTATCGATACCTTGAATGAGTATCATAGATTAATTAACGGTACCATTCAAATTCATTCCAGAACAAAATTCACCGGAGATGCTACCTACGAATTTGTAAATGCTGTAAAAGATACGTTCAATATTAAGTTTGGGAAATTTGAATTATGGAAGGATCCGGAAATTAAGGGATCTCAATTGCAAACTGTTTCCAGTGGTGTGATTGGAGAAGATTTCAAATTACGCATATCAGAAGGTCTGTATTTCAAGGGAGATGTAACTATGTATGCGCGAAACAGGGCGTTGAAGTTAGACGGGTATGTTCAATTTGATTTACCATCCCGTCAGGATTATTCTACCTGGGTAAAATACTCAAGTATGGATGAGGAGACCCAGGACGTAATGTTCAGTTTTAACCAGGCTGTCACAGAAAATGGAAAATTGCTTAATGCCGGGATTCATTATAATATTTTTAATGATGAATTGTATGCAACATTTGCTGAAGAGAAGAGCATTGATGCTGACGAAGATTTTTTCAGTCCGGATGGTATCATGTATTTCAATGCCGAGAAAGGGATGTTTATGATTGAAGATACCGCAAAGACAAATGGCAATAAATTTAGCGGCAAGGTATTCGGTTATAATGATGCAACAGGGGCAATTGATTTTGAAGGACCTGTTAATTTTGTGGAATCCAGTGAAAATGCAAAATTGACAGCCTCCGGATTTGGAAGTGGAAATGTCAAGGACGGTTCATTTGAAATTAATTCTCTCCTTAAATTTGACTATGATATTCCCAACCAGGCACTGATGGTGATGGCTGCGGATTTATTTGAAGTAATAGAAAATTTTGGAGCACCGGAAGCAGAAAATAATCCGGATGCATTTTTATACAAAATCGCAGAATTTATTGGAGAAAGAGCGACAATGGAATATGATCAGAGAAGCCAGGGAGATTACTTACCCATTGCCTCATTTACCTCAAAGATGGCCGGAAGCCTTGTTTTTTCAAAGGTAAATATGGAATGGTCTACCAAACACAATGCCTGGTACAGCAAAAATAAATTAGGGTTATCCAATATATTGAGATCGGATATCAATGCCTCAATTGATGGATTTATAGAAATTAAGCGAAGTGCAGAGCATGGAAACATCATGAATATATTTATTCAGGCATCCTCAGATTGCTGGTATTATTTTGGGTTTGAGGATAACCGTTTGATGTTATATTCATCAAATGATGAGTTTGTTGATATCATCGTTGCAAAAAGCAATATAAACAAAGCAGGATTTGGCGAGTATGCTTTTCTTGATGCGGACCTTCCTGATGTGTTGAAATTTATTGACAGGTTCAGGCTGGATTATTTAGGCATCAAGGAACCTTACGAAATCAGGATGCCGGTAGAAGAAATTTCAGAAAGGCTTGATTTTCTTGCAATTCCTGTAGATAACACCGAAGATGGGGACATGATTCCTATGGAGATTGAAGATAATACCGAGGAAAGCCTGCGTCAAGATACACAACCGGTGGTTGATGAGCCAATGACAGAGGAAGATTTGCTCAACCCTGCAGAACCCCAAACTGAAGAAGATCTACTCAACCCGGCAGAACCCCAGACAGAAGAAGATCTACTCAACCCGGCGACAGAGCCAGAAGAAGAGGTGGAGGAAGACGATGATGAAGGATTTTGATTTAGCGAAAAAAAACCAAGTTTCTAATGGGTGTATAACAGTTCTATAAAACATAATAACAATACCCTAGAAAAGGAGAAACCTGGATTAAGTGATAATGACATTGAAGGACACCTACTGGTTGTCTTTTATTTGAAAACTGCTTCACGTCAAAACGCAAAGAAAAAATATCGATTTTCGCTTTATCGCGAATTCATTGCACACTTTGCTTCACATTATTAAAGGTTCAATTCAGAAACTAAATATGAAATTTAATATTTACACAAGTGACATAAACACCTCTGTCATCCGAATAATTTCAGAATGTAAAACAAATTAATGCGTTCAAGGGCCTCGGTCTGTGGAGACACAGACCGAAATAAATAATGGTTTGTGAAAACACTAACCAAGGCATGGGCCATGATCCTTAAGTTCTTAATCGAGGTAAGAGTCAAAGAATATTGGCTGTACAATTAATATCTGACTCTATTTTTTTATTGAAATTTCAACTCTTCTATTTATAGTCCTTCCTTCTTCTGATTCGTTTGAGGCAATTGGTTGTTTGAAACCCTGTGCAAGGATTTCAAGACGAGACGGGGCAATTTCGTTTTTAATAAAATAATCTAAAATAGATTGAGCTCTCCTTTCAGATAAACTAACATTGAACTGTTCCGTTCCCACATTGTCTGAATGTCCGGAAAATACTAATTCGATGGAAGGATTTTCGTGAAGAAAAATAATAATTTTATCCAAAATCGGATATGTATTTTCATTTATGAAATCAGAAGCAAAATTGTATATTATTGAACATTCCAATATTAGCTTATCTTTTCTACCTGAAATAAAATCTTCGAGACTTGAATAGTCGGTGGCATTGGCAATTTTTACTTTTGACAGCCCGTCTTCGCCCTTTTCCAGTAATATATCCAGCTTAATTTCTTTAAAATCAATGTCATTAAGCAAGTCAATTTGGTTCGATTTATTTTTATAACCAAAAGCATCAACTGTATAATTGTAGGCAGATCCTACCGGAAGAAGTATTTCATATTCACCGGTCAGGGAGTCAGAAATCGTAAATCCTATATCTGTGTTTTCTGGCAGCAAATTATAGAAGACTTTGGCCATCACAGGTTCCGTTGATGCAGCATCCAAAACTTTACCTGTAATACGTACTACCGGTGAAGGTTGATAAAAAATAGGCATCGCGATTTTATAAATCTCACCATACCCGTCTTCTTTCGATTTGGAATAATAGGCAGATTTGCCGGATGGAGGGATATTAAAAAAAACATCATCACCTACAGAATTGATGGTTGAGCCCAGATTTTCAGGTTCCGTCCAATTGGTCCATGTATCGTCTAATCGACGACTGATATAGATATCACTTTTTCCATATCCGCTAAATCCTTTAGATGAAAAATACAACGTTTCATTGTCAGCAGCCAGGAACGGAGAGGATTCCATGTTTGCAGTATTTATATCATTTCCAAGATTTAAAGGTTCGGTCCACCGATTATTCCCTTGTAAAAAGCTGATGTAAAGATCTTTTCCTCCAAACGCATCGAAGCGATCAATTGCCATGATCATCACTTTCCTGTTGCTGGAAAGAAAATAATTACCATCGGTAGTTTCTATTCCTGCATTGATAATTTCTAATGTTTCGGGCTTACTCCATCCTTCGCTGGATTTTGTTGAAATAGATACACCGGGATTCATCTTGTTTCTTTTGATATATTGATTACCTAATAACACCAACATGGCATTGCCATCGGGGGTGATAGAACTGATATAATTTGGGCCTTTGTTGTTAAGTGGTGTTCCCAGGTTTTTGGATTTGCTCCATTCACCGGTATCATCGTTAAACTCAGCATACCATATGTCATTTTCATCACGCTCGCCACCGGTATTTTCAGGGTGATATGCGCGGCTGAAATATAATGTTTTGCCATCCGGCGAAATCAATGGGCGCGTTTCCTCATATGAACTATTTATATTTTCACTTAGTCTTTCAATTAAAATGTCTTCTATTAGGTTTTGAGGTTGATCGATGGTAATTACAACAGGTTTATTCGAACCCGAAACACCAATTGCATCGATTCCTGTGTACCCTGGCACTTTGCGTCCATCTAAAACAATTTTTAGTTGTTTTACCTTATATTTAGTTTTTTCAATATTTATTCTTAATAATCTCGAATTGAGATCAATTGGTCTTGGTCGAAAAGTATGAACCAGAAATTCGTTTCCATTCTTATCATATAAGTATATCTCATAAAGTGAGCTGGGATTATAGGATTCAGCGATCACGATTTGTTGAATACGAATTGTTTTATCAAAAGTTACGGATATGTAATCAAGTTTATTTGGTTTTGCAGGCATCCATGCGCTTGGGTTATCGCCTCCTTGTGGCATGGCATTAGGTTTGCCGAGAACTTGTTTGGCGGAATATTCATTTTGCGATAATTCCGATGAATAATCCAACACGTTGCTTGCCCAATACACCCTTTGAGCATGTGTGCTAAAAGAAATAAAAAATAGTAGAATCAGTATTCTTATTGTAAGCATTATCTATGTGTAATTTTCAAGATTGGATTTCAAGGACAAATATTTTACTTAAATTTTAATATTCGCACTTCAACTCTTCTATTTAACTGGGAAGCTTCAACTGATTTTTCTTTTATTAAAGGTTTTGACCCACCAAAAGCTTTGGTTTTTATTTTCCTTGAACTGATTCCCTTCCCAACTAAATAGTCTTTTACTGCCTCTACTCTATCCTCGGAAAGCTTCATATTTAATTTTTTAGAACCCCTGTAATCGGTGTGGCCCTCCAGTTGAATTTGCATGGTTGAGTATTGAATCATTAATTTTGCAAGCTTGTTTAATTCCCCATAAGACTCGTTGGTAATATTTGATTTTCCCTGCTCAAAAATTAGCTTCCTAAGTCTGATTACCTGGTTTTCTTTTACCTCCGGACTTAAATAGTAATTCCTCCTGATCTCACCATCAATTACAAAATTTTGGGGATTAAGATTTTCGGTAAACTGCCCGTAAATTTCAGACTTTATATCCACCCTATAGGATGTTTCTAAATTGATAAAGTATTCATAATAACCTGTAGAATCTTTGGAACTGATAATTCCGATTTCACTGCCGTGGGGCAAGCTTTCGAGGATTATTTTAGCATAGATGCCAATTTTTTTTGGGTTTTCGCTGATTGTATCATACACATATCCATGCATCAATACTATGCTATCCTCCACGATGGAAACCTTCCCGAATACTTTACAGCTATTGATTAAACTAATAATGCAAAAAAAACAGAGTGCAAAAAGTTTGACAACTAAAGACTTAGGGAAAGAGTTAAGTTTAAAAAGATATATATATTTTATTATTATCATAAATGTAGAATTGAATTAAAAAATCTGACCCATAAAAGAACTGTATATACAGATTCAGAATTTTCAATTTTCCTCCATTTAAACCTTTAAAATAGATGAATAAATTACCTCTTTATTTTATTGCTTTAATACCCGCTGAACCATTGAAAGAGCAAATCAATGCACTAAAAATTAAATGCTCAAAATCATATCAGTCGGATCACGCATTGAGATCTCCGCCTCACATCACGATAATTCCGCCTTTTAATATGAATATAGAAAATGACAAAATAGTAACAGAATTATTAGTGAAATTTGCAGATCATTCCAGTCCATTTAAAATAGGCTTGTCTGGGTTTGGCGCATTTAAACCGAGGGTTATCTATATAAAAATTAAGCCGAATAACATTCTCCGTGAAATACAGATATCGCTAGCAGAACAATTTGATGTGGAAATCAACATACCCTTTCAGCGCCACAAACCTTTTCGTCCTCATATCACCGTGGCTTTTCGTGATCTATCTCCTGAAATGTTTTACAAAGCATGGGAGAAATACAAGTATGAATCCTTTGAATCCACATTCGCAGCAAACAGTATATTTTTATTGAGACATAATGGAAGAAGCTGGGATATCGCTAATGAATTTCCCTTTGGTGAATCTGTGTTACCATCCTGAAGTATTCAGGATAACTTTGGTATTATCCTTTGATGCTTGAAAACTCTTCATTTGCCCATTGTATTGAAAATGAGTAAGATTGATCTGATCATCAAAAACTTCGCTGATAATGGCATTGTCAATTTCGACGTTATGGATCTTCTTTATCTTTTTCCCTTCGAAATAGCACAAAACAGCGTTGTCATTAATTTCGTAACCTACTAAATCCAGCTCTATAGGATTGGAGTTGATTTTGACCTTGAATCGATCGGTGATGTACTTTTTTAATGGAGCGTTATTGATGTTATTTTTATTAACACTTACTATTTTGAATTCAGCATTTCCCTGGTTTTGGATGGCTAGTTCAAGATCATCTATAAAAATTTTTATGGAAATTTCAAGGGATTGTGTATTGGAATTGTGATAAACCTCACACACACTTACGTGAAAAGCATGTAAATTTGAAATTAAAATAAAACAAAAATACCGGCCAATCATTAAAAGCATTTGAATGAAATTATTATATTAATTCAAATTTATGCATTATTTTTGCGATTCTTAATAAAATACAATTTTTAATCTTTAGTAATTTCGTTCGTCGATGTCACAGTTTTCACTTTATTATAAGCTAGGCATCAGGTATATTCTGGACATTTATAATGTTGAATATATACTGTTTCTCATTTCTCTTCTTGTAGTTTTTACCATAAAGGACTGGAGGCGAGTGATTATACTACTCGTATTTTTTATATTGGGATATACCATCACAATTACTCTCGCCAGCTACAAAGTGATGACGTACAATTTTGGTTTGATTGAATTTCTCCTTCCACTTACGATATTTTTTACTTCTTTCACGAACATATTCAAAAAAAAGGACAATTTCCGGTATCATGGAAACATGAGAAAAAACTATTTTCTGGCCCTGGTTTTTGGCGCTATTCACGGCTTTAGTTACAGCAGGTATTTAACCGGTATTACCAATGGATCTATGACAACGTGGGATCAATTTTCTGCTTTCAATATTGGCCTTGGCTCAGGCCAAATCCTTGTATCCTTATCGTTTTTACTGATTGCCTTTTTTTTCGTAAGTATAATTGGCATAAATAGAAGAGATTGGGTTATGGTTATTTCCTCGGGAATCGCAGGAGTTGCACTAACCCTCATGTTTGAATCCAAGTTTTGGTAACATTAAGTCATTTTTAAATGAAAATTTATATAGCATTTATAATTCTTTCCCTGAGCACACTACGAGTTTTTGGGCAGGAAAATTTTGAGGGCAGGAAGTTTGAACAAATGGGAACAATATTGCCAACTCCCAATTCCTACAGAACAGCATCAGGAGCGCCGGGGCATGAGTATTGGCAGCAAAAAGCAGATTATGTTATCGATGTGGAACTCAATGATGAAAATCAGACATTGAGTGGGTATGAGGTAATTACGTATACAAATAATTCTCCGGATCCATTGTCATATCTGTGGCTTCAGCTGGAGCAAAACATAAGAAATGTAGATTCAGATTCGTACAGTACCGCCGATTCCTATGTCAACCAGGATATGAGCAGAAGCCGGATCATTAAACTTATTGGACATAGCTATGACCTCGGATTCAATATAATTGAAATCAAGGATATGGATGGTAATGATTTACAATATGTCATCAATAAAACTATGATGAGGGTAAATTTGCCAGAAACAATTCAACGAGGACAGCAATATTCTTTTTCTGTAAAATGGAATTACAATATTAATGACAGGATCACTGTTGGCGGAAGATCCGGTATGGAGTATTTCCCTGAAGATGGAAACTACCTATATACCATTGCACAATTTTTTCCAAGAATGGCGGTTTACGATGATGTGAATGGCTGGCAAAACAAGCAGTTTTTGGGCCGGGGAGAATTTACTTTGCCATTCGGAGATTACAAAGTAAAAATTAAGGTTCCGTCTGATCACATCATAGCATCAACCGGGCAGCTTCAAAACCCTGAAGAAGTCCTTACTCCAAATCAAATCACATTATTTGAAAAGGCCAAAACTTCTGATGTGCCGGTGATCATCGTATCGCAAGAAGAGGTAGAGAAAAAGGAAAAAGTAAAAGCAAAAGGCTACAAGATCTGGGAATTCCATGCTGAAAATGTAAGAGATTTTGCATTTGGCAGTTCGAGAAAATTGATCTGGGATGCCATGGGCGTAGACATTGCTGGAAAAACGGTGATGGCAATGTCGTATTATCCCAAAGAAGCAAATCCATTATATGAAGAGTATTCGACGCGGGTTGTTGCGCAAACGTTAAAAACATATTCAAAATATACCATCGACTACCCATACCCGGTGGCCATATCCGTGGAAGCATCAAACGGCATGGAATATCCAATGATATGTTTTAATTACGGTAGGCCAAATAAAGACGGCAAATATAGCGACCGCTTAAAAAGAGGAATGATATCAGTAATAATCCATGAAGTAGGGCACAACTTTTTTCCAATGATCATCAACTCTGATGAAAGGCAGTGGTCATGGATGGATGAAGGATTAAATACTTTTGTACAATATCTCACAGAACAAGAATGGGATTCTGATTTCCCATCACGCAGGGGCCCTCCGGAAAAAATTGTGCCATACATGAAAGGCAGCAAAGATTATATGGTACCGATCATGACCAACTCTGAGCAAGTGAAACAATTTGGAAGCAATGCATACGCAAAACCAGCTACGGCTTTGACCATTCTTCGTGAGACTATCATGGGGCCTGAGTTATTTGATTACGCGTTTAAAGAATACAGCAAAAGATGGGCTTTTAAACATCCTTCGCCTGCAGATTTTTTCCGAACATTGGAAGACGCCAGCGCCGTGGATTTGGATTGGTTTTGGAAAGGTTGGTTTTATACAACAGATAATGTTGATATAGAAGTTGCAGATGTAACCTGGTATAAATATGATAATCAAATTGAGGAAGAGATTATTGTCAGCAGTAAAAAAAAGCAAAGGAAGAAGAAAAGGGATAGCGGAGAAGAATCGGGAGGTATCGATACGCAAGGATTTACACCTGACGAAATTCAAAGTCCTAAAGAAAAGCTATTGTTTCCCTTACCTTTAAAAACATCAATTTCAGAAGCAGATGAATTAATCAATTCAAAGCATAACTTTTATGAGGTTCAACTGAAAAACCATGGAGGACTTGTGATGCCGGTGATATTGCAGTTTAATTACAGAGATGGATCTTCAGAAATAAAGAGGATCCCTGCTGAGATCTGGCGCCATAATGAGAAAGAAGTAACGAAAGTTTTTGTGTTGAATAAGGAATTGGAAAATGTGGTCCTGGATCCATTTAAGGAAACTGCCGATGTAAATGAGGCCAACAATCATTTTCCACCAAAAGAAATTACTTCTGACTTTCAAAGATATAAGAAAAATAATAAGTAGACGGCTCCATTTTATTGGGTTACTACTTTATTAAATTATTGTTGTGTAGGCTCTGATCAATTTTTGTGAGATGAAGAACACTCAGTAATTACTAAAATCCCGATCTATTGATTAGTGATTTTTATTTTAATTGCAAGTATGAATATTTGCAATAGTCATGGAGATAGTGATTCTGTATACTTATAAAAATACAGATTGTAGCTAATCCTGATTGTTAATAAACCCGAAAATAATCATTTTATGAATACTTTTGAATGGAGGATAGTACACCTTTGTATATTAGTTTTTAGCTTTTCGAGTCAAATTTTTGCGTCCTCTGAAATAAAAGCGATATATACCGAAACACCTCCAAAAATTGATGGGCGTATTGACGATCAGGCTTGGGAAAAAGCCGCAATAATTACAGATTTAGTGCAAAGACTGCCAAACCTTGGTGAGCCGGTTTCTGAATCAACAGAAATTCTCATACTTTATGATAAAGATTATATCTATGTGGGAATGCGATGCGCCGATGACCCAAAGCGAATTACAGCAAACGAACTAGCAAGGGATGTAAGCCTTGGCAATGACGACAGGGTGCAAATCATTTTTGATACTTTTCTGGACAAAAGAAATGGTTATTGGTTTCAGATTGGACCGAAGGGTTCCATTGGTGATGCGCTCGTGAGTGAGAATGGCGCCAGTTTTAACAAACAATGGGATGGTCTTTGGGAGGGCAAAGCAAGGATTCATGAAGGAGGATGGGATGCCGAAATAGCGATTCCTTTTAAAACATTGAATTTTAGACCTGGCCAGAATGAATGGGGCATGAAAATAATTCGTCACATTAAGCGAAAAGCAGAAAGTTCATATTGGCCGGTAGCTAATTTGGACTCGTACAAATTTCAGGTTTCTGACGCTGGGTTGCTAACAGGTTTAGATGGAATTACAAAAGGAATCGGACTGGATATTCGTCCCTATGTCATCACTGGAATTGACAATCCTCAATCGGACAACAGGAATTATGTCCGGAATAAAAATCCGCTTTTCAATCTTGGGGGTGATATTTTCTATAGAGTTACGCCCGGTATCAAAGCAGCGCTTACATTCAATACAGATTTCGCGCAAACGGAAGTGGATAGCCGGCAAATTAACCTGACCCGGTTCAGCTTGCTATTTCCAGAGAAACGTGGATTCTTCCTGGATGGGGCGCAGTATTTCAATTTTGGAATTAATGGTGATCGTGAGAACATATATGGTAAAAGGAATATACCTTTTTTCTCCAGGAGAATCGGACTGGATCAAGATGGAAATCCAATACCTATAATATTTGGGGCGAAAGTTACAGGTCAGGCCGGTCCATGGAATATTGGCTTTCAAAACATCACCGATAAACCGGATAATGGCAGGAATTTTACCGTAGCCAGGGTTACGCGAAATTTCGGAAATCAATCTTACATTGGTTTTATTGGCACCAATGGTAACGCCCTTTCCGATGCAAGCAATCAATTAGTCGGGTTGGATCTTCGGCTGGCAACCGCAAAATTTAAGGGAAATAAAATATTGGCTTTTTCCGGTTTTGGTATGAAATCCTTCACCGAAGGGCTCGATGGTAAAGATGCTTCCTGGGGCGCTGAGGTAAATTATCCGAATGACTTTCTGAAATTCAGGTTGGGCCATCAGGAGATAGGTGAGAATTATCGGGCCGGAATTGGATTCGTACCGAGGTTAGGAATTAGGGAGAATTATGTGGAGGCGGCGCTCGGTCCGAGGCCGGATCAATATGGAATTCTACAACTGAATTTCAGAGCAGGAGGAGATTTTATCACTGACTTTGACAATGAATTATTAACCCGAAAAATTGATTTAACACCCTTCGAGATTGAACTAATCTCCGGTGATGAATTTGAACTTTCAACAATTTCCCAATATGAATTTCTCAAAGAAGATTTCGAGATTTTTCCAAAGGATTCAATCACCATAGCTGCAGGTTCCTATAACTTTTGGCGGCATACCATAGAATTCCAGAGCGCACAACGACGACATATTTGGTTTCAACCGGCTTATACCTGGGGATCGTTTTTTAATGGGCACAGGCACGATTTAGTGTTTGCATTTGGGTACAAAATCAACACCCCAATTTTTGTAGGTTTAGAGTATGAAATAAATAAAGTGTATTTGCCGGAGGGTGATTTCGAGACGCAGGTTTATCGGGCAAATGTCAACATATTTTTCAGCCCGGATATATCACTTACCAATTTTATACAATACGACAATGTAACGGAAAAGATGGGTTGGCAGTCACGATTTCGATGGATACTGAAACCGGGCAATGAGATATTATTTGTCTGGAATTCCACGATGTATGAGGCTCCCGAAAAAAATCGATTTGAAGTTCAGGAAAGCTCAACAAGGTTGAAGTTGAATTATAATTTCAGGTTTTAGTAATTAGTCTATCAAAATAATGGTTTTCATCCGGGGAAAATAGCTAAAATGTATATCATTGGTTTTATGGATTTTACATTTTAGTTATATAAGAATTTTTAAAACTTCTGTTCACATAACAAGATTATTATATTTACCCTTTTAGAATTTCATAAATATTCTCAACTACTTTTTCGGCATCTCTTTTTGAGAAACAAAGAGGAGGTTTACTTTTCAACACATTATCATAGGGGCCATCAGTACCAATTAGAATATGTCTATTTCTCAATTCATTCTTTATGCGAGCGGCAAGTTGGGTATTTTGTTTTCCATCCTCATCGATAATTTCAAAACCGAGGAAAAGCCCTGACCCACGAATATCATCGATACTATTAAAATCTTTTTTCAGATCGTTCATCAGGGACATGTAGTGATCGCCAACATCAAGTGCATTTTGCTGCAAGCCTTCTTCTTCAAGTACGTCCAGCACTGCTAAACCTATAGCGCATGATACAGGATTGCCACCAAATGAACTAAAAAATTCTACTCCATGTCCAAAAGAATTTGCGATTTCCTGAGTGGTGACCACTGCACCCATCGGGTGACCATTACCCATTGGTTTTCCAACGATAACTATATCCGGAATAACTTCCTGTTTCTCAAATCCCCAAAAATGTTGCCCTAATCTTCCGAAGCCGGTTTGCACTTCATCGCTGATGCACACTCCTCCCTGGGCCCTGACAGCAGGGTAAAGATGTGTTAAATACCCGGGCGCCAATGGTACCTGGCCACCACAGCCAACAACCGGTTCGCTGATAAATGCGGCCATCGGATCGCCAAATTCTTTCATTAATTCTATGGCTTCAACGGCATAATTTTGGCCGGCAAATTCATTCGAATATGTCCCCCTATATGTATCAGGAATTGGAACTTTTAATATAAATGCCTTTTGCCCCGGGCCATTTTTATTATTGAATTTATAGTCGCTTATCTCAATGGCTGAATTGGTATGTCCATGATAACCATGCTCCATTACCATGATACTCTGGCGCCTTGTGTGATGCCGGGCCAAACGGATTGCCAGGTCGCTCGCAGCGCTTCCGGAATTCACAAAATATACCTTGTTGAGTCCAGGAGGGAAATGATCCAGTAGCCGTTCTGCATATTCATTTAATAAATCATATACATACCTTGTGTTGGTATTGAGAATGGCCATCTGTCTCTGGCCTGCTTCTACGACCTTCGGATGAGAATGACCAACATGTGGTATATTATTGTAGGCGTCAAGGAACGTATTTCCATACCCATCGTACATGTATTGAAAAGCAGCGCGCTGCATGTAAATAGGATTGTGATAACTTA
>Ga0114950_10000690_pt1 | contig 23868 bp, 21 predicted proteins | sample N075metaG_FD_83503 | JGI IMG/M metagenome (GOLD analysis project Ga0114950, IMG submission 83503) | Deep subsurface microbial communities from Kermadec Trench to uncover new lineages of life (NeLLi) - N075 metaG | ecosystem: Environmental > Aquatic > Marine > Ocean trench > Sediment | place... | reverse complement strand
TTGAAGACCCCAATAGCGGGCCTTTGGGACGTCCGTTTCGATCACGAGCGCTTCGTCGGGTGCCAGGTTCCAGAAGAGGAATGCATAACGGGCATCGCTGAGTCCCTTGGCCACCGTCTGTTGAGCTGCGAATTCGTTGTCGGTTGCCTTCGCCCGATGCTCCTTCATGTAATCGTTCCAGCCGAACAGGGAACGCTCGACCTGCTCGAGCGCGTGGTCGAGCTGGCGCGCCAGGGTCTCGGCCTGCGGGCGCTCGGGCGCCGGGAGATCGTCGAGACATTCGATGGTCATGACGGCGGGCTCGGCGGGTTGCCAATCGACGTAGTACTCACGCAGGGAGAGTGTCGTGACGTCCTCCGGGATCGGGAAAAAATCGGGGTCGGTCCCATCGCCCCCGAAGAGGATCTCGAAATCGTCCCCCGCCTCGATCCCGCGGTCGACGGACGAGATCGCCGCCCTCGTCCCCCATTCCTTCATGTGCATGAAGCCGACCCGAAGCGTGATGACGAAATGTTCACAGCTGTGCATCTTGCCGCGGACGCGGTAGCGGCGTTTCGGATCGATTTGCGCGTGGTGATAGGCGTTGTCCTGATTGGGCCCCCCCCATTGGCTGGCCAGATCATTCGAGCGATGGAAGAAGGGCGCCGTGGTGTCCGCATGGGGGATCGCCCAGGCGAGCCAGCAGGAGACCTGGTCCGCGAGGTGGGCGATGCCCTCGACGCGGTCCGCACTCTCGTTCGGAAAATCGTCTTCGAGGATCCGCTCACCGAGCGCTTCGACGCGTTGGCAGAAACGCTTCCACGCCTCGACTTCGGGGGAGTCGCCCTTTGCGGAGGAGAGTTTCAGGGACAGGGGATTTCCTTTCGACGGCGAGTCGGGGCCGGATATTCGAGGGTGCAGAAAATCAGGCGCGCATGGTTCCGCCACCATCCACCATGAAGGTCTGACCGGTGAGGTATTGGCTGGCATCGGAGAGCAGGAAGGTGACGGCGGGCGCGATGTCCTGTTCGGGATCGCCGTCGCGTCCGAGGGGATGGTCCGCGTACATTTCGGCGAAGGCCTTCGCGCGTTCGCTGCCCTCGTCCGCGACGGGCATGCGGTGGGCGACGGAGGCCGGACAGACGCAGTTGACCGTGATGCCGTATGGGCCCCACTCGCGGGCGGCCGTTCGCGTGAGCGAGCGGACGGCTTCCTTGGCCGCGGAATAGGGCCCGTAGCCCGGAACGCCGGTATTCCCCATAGAGGAACCGAACGTGACGATTCGGCCGCGACCTCGCTCGCGCATGGCGGGCAGGACCGCCTGCATCAGGAAGAGCGTTCCCTTCGGACCGGTTGCGAGTACGAGATCGAAGTCTGATTCCGTCACGTCCTCGAGCTGCGTCACGGGACGAAACGACTGCGCGTTGGCCACGAGACCATCGATCTTTCCAAAGGCATCGAGCGTCGCGCGGGCGACGGCCTGACTCGTCTCAGGCTTTGCGACATCGGCTTGCAGCGTGCGATGGGGCACCCCCGCCGCGCGCAATTCCTCGGCGATCCGTTCGAGGCGCTCGGGTTTGCGGCCGGTCACCACCAATTCTGCGCCGGCGCGGGCGAGGACGCGGACGATGCCGAGGCCGATGCCTCGGGTTCCTCCGGTGACGATGATCGTGTGGCCGCTCAGATTCGTTTGGATCTCGCGATTGACGTCCATCGGGACACGATAGCGGCGAGATCGGTCCGCAGGCGAACCCGCTCAGCCGGGTGCATCCGCGACGCGCACCAGCGCAGCGGTCGTCAATCGCTGCGCCCTTCCGGAGTCGCGCAGCTCGACCCGGATCATCCGATCCGCGGGCGCCCCGATCCAGAGCGCCTGGCTCTCGACGGGACCGACAGAAGCCGAGGCGAGGTAACGCAGGTCGAGCTCGGTCACGACCTGCGGCCGGGCAAGACCCGTATCGGCGAGGGCGAGGGCGGCGCATTCGACGACGAGCGCGACGAGAGCGCCCTGCATGACGCCCTCGGGGTTGAGCAGTGCCGGTCGCAGAGTCAGCCGGACGAGGCCGCTCGCCGCGTCGACCCGCTCGATTCCGACCTCTTCGTCGAGTGACCGTTCGAGGGGATGACGCTCGATGACGAGGGGAGTCGAGAGCGCGGCGAGGTCGGGCGCTTCCTCCGGGCGACGACCGATGCGCGAGAATGTGGTCGTACCAAACGCATAGGGCGCACCATCGGCTTCGAGGGTGACGCTCGTCGAGACGAGTCGCCGACCAGAACGCAGCCGTGTTCCGCGCGTCTCGATCCGAACCGGCATGCCGGGACAGGGGATACGAAGGGAGAGATCGCTCGTAAAGGTGGCGTCGGTCCCGGCGATCTTCCGGGTATGGAATCCGCCGACGAGGTCGATCGCCGAGGCGACGACGGTCGCCCGCAGCGCGCCGCCGACGCAGATCTCGGGATAGGGGTCGATCGTGAGTTCGACGTCGCTTTCGTTCGTTCGGGAAAACCCGTAGCGCGTAAAGAATGGCGGCGGGGTGGTCTGTTCATTCGTCTTGTTCGTCTCGTGTGACATGCCGACCCGCTTACTCGAGCCCGAAGCAGTTGGCGTAGTAGGTCGTCGTCGCGGGCCAATCCGAGAAGAGGGCGCGGATCCCGACTTCATGGACGAGGGCGTCGATGACCCGAAATACGTCGCCGTCATCGACGAGGCCCGGCAGCAGAGGTCCGAGATAGAAGTCTTTCGCGCTCCCTTCGACTCGCCCGTCTCGGATCCGTCCCGAACGTTCGAGGGTCCACGCAACGATCTCGAGGCCCGCGGCGCGCGCGCGCTTTGCATACGCGGTGGCCCGAAACGCCCCGTTTTCGTCGAGGCGAAGCAGCGTCGAAATGGGCGGGGCGATCGTGCGGAAGCCCTCCTCGAAGAGCGCGGCGAATTCGGCCTCGGAGGGTGGCGGAATCTCGGGTGAGGGTTCGACGAGCCAGATCGCGCGGGCGCCATAGGCGGGGGCGACCCCGAGCCAGAAACGAATATCCTCAGCGTCGAAGGATTGGAGGGTTACGTCCTCGGGGGGTACGCCCGCTTCCTGGAAATCGTCGAGGAGCTGTTTCGCGTAGGCGTGCTGGCTGTAGTCCCCATCGAAGGGCATCGCGACCTCCGGCGCCTTCAGCTCCGGCACCATCGCCACGCCGAGCTCGCGAAAGAGTTCCAGACTCTCGCGATGGGTCATCAGGGTTCCGCCATTCGAGTAGAGATCGGTGCGCCAGACGGGCGTTGCGTCGACATATTCAGCCGCCGTCGTCGCCTGGGGATTGGCGGCATCCATCCGGCCTTCGAGCCGGCGGAACTCCTCGAGCGTGAGGTCACTGGTGCAACAGCGCGCCCCGGCGGGTTGAAGCAATTGCGGTGAATCGGATTCGGATTGGAATTCGAAAGTCGCCGGGTGGAATCCTTCGCTGCATCGCGCGGCGAGCGAGGTTTCGAGGATGTTGGTCGTCGTGGCGAGATCACATTGCGAATGGCGGCAGACCAGCTTTCGATCCGCCGTGAAGGTCGCATCACATTCGATCGCTCCTGCCCCCATGCGCGCTGCGGCGACGTAGGACTCGCGCGTATTCTCGGGAAACTGAAGGGGGGCGCCGCGGTGGCCAATCGAAAAACGTGTCGCGCGGAAGGGTCCTTCGCTACAGGACTCGAGTCGGTCGCGAAGCGCGCCCGCAGCCATCTGGTCCTTCAGGTAGAAGGGGCGCGGGCCCAGCTGGATCGTCCGCTCCCCCGGACTCGAACGCGGGTCGGAGCGGGAGGGGGGCGTCGCATCGCAACCCCCGGAGAGCGTGAACAGGACCAGCAGAGCGAGCAGCCGGGAGCCGCCGCGACCGAAATGTGGATGGGCCTTGGACGCAGATTGATCTGACATGAATGCCGTCTCCCACCGACGCGGTCCCGGAAAGAGCGCTCTCCGGCCCCGGGTAGATTCCGTATGATCCGAGTCCAATAATCTAGCAAGGGACGATCTTCATGAAGCTTGGCTGCGCCGTCGAATATGCAGGAAAGTCCGTCGAGATTCCGATCGAGCGGATCAAGCGGCTCGAGAAGCTCGGCTACGACTCGGTCTGGACCGCGGAGGCCTACGGTTCCGACGCGATCACGCCGCTCGCCTATATCGCCGCGCATACCAAGAAGATTCGGCTCGGCACGGGGGTGATCCAGATCGGCGCGCGGACGCCTACGATGACGGCGATGTCGCTCGGGACGGTCGACCATCTGGCGGGAGGCGGTCGGGTGATCGGCGGGCTCGGGCTCTCAGGGCCCCAGATCGTAGAAGGCTGGTACGGGACGCCCTGGGGCAATCCGAAGAACCGGCTGCGCGACTATGTCACGATCATGAAGAAGATCTTTGCGCGTGAGGGGCCCGTCGAACACGCTGGACCCGAGATCCGCTTGCCCTATGACGGCCCCGGATCCTCCGGAATGGGCAAGCCGCTCAAGTCGATTCTCCACTACGACAAGAAACCGGCGATCTGGCTCGGGACCGGCGCACCGGAGATGGTCAAGATGACCGCCGAGTTGGCGGACGGTTGGCTCGCGTTCGGGATGCGTCGGGGCAACGTCGAACTGTTCAAGTCCTGGTTCGAGGAGGGATTCGCGCGCGCGGGGAATGGCAAGGGCTATGACGATTTCGAGATTCAGGGAGGCGTGTCGGTTTCGATCACGAACGATGTGAAGGGCGCACTCCAGGCCAGCAAACCGTTCATCGCGCTCTACGTCGGCGGGATGGGACATCCGAAACTCAACTTCCACAACAAGCGGATGCATCGCGAAGGATGGGGCGAAGCCGCGGACCGGATTCAAGAACTCTTCCAGGCCGGCAAGCGCGAGGAGGCGATTGCAGCCGTCCCCGACGAATATGTCGACGAGGGCGGTCTCTTCGGGGACGTCGCGCGCATCAAGAAGCGCTGGCGGGCACTCTGGGAAGACATGCCCTACACGGGGGTCACCGTGCGGTCCGAGCAGGAAGAGGGCTTCGAGCTGATGGCCGAACTGGTGGGGGCGGGCGACTAACCCTTCTGAGGCTCGGGCAGCTGGAAGTCCGGGATGCGCTTTTCGAAGTTGGCCTTGATCGATTCGATCTGATTCGGGCTGCCGAGCAGCTTGCTCTGGAGCCGGGCTTCGAGTTCGAGGCCCGTTCGTTCATCCGCGAACCAGGCTTCGTCGAGAAGCCGCTTGCCCGAGCGGATCGCATCGGGGGATTTGCTCGCGATCTCGCTTGCCAGCTCGAGCGCCTGGGCGAGCGGGTTCTCCGAAACGTGCGTGACGAGACCGAGCTCCTTGGCGGCCGGGCCGTCGAGGATTCGCCCGGTAAAGGTCAGCTCCTTGGCGACGTCGAGAGACACGATATTACGGAGTGTTTGCGTGATGCCGACGTCGGGGATCAGACCCCACTTGATTTCGAGTATCGAGAAGCGCATGTCCGGTGCGGCGATCCGGATATCGGTACCCAGGGCGATCTGAGCGCCCGCGCCGTAGGCGACGCCGTGGATCGCGCCGATCACTGGCACGGGAACCCGCTTCCAGACGATCGCGGCGCGCTGGAAGAAGTTCTCGGGTCGATCGCCCAGGCTCTTCAGGCGATTTCCCTGGTCGGGCGAATCGCCGCTCTGATCCGCCATGCCCTGGAAGCTTGCCATGTCGAGTCCGGCACAGAAGCCACGGCCGTTTCCCGAGAGCACGACCGCACGCACCTCGCGGTTGTCGATGAGCGCTTCGCCCGCCTCGCCGATCGCGATCCACATCTCATGATTTACCGCGTTCATCTTGTCGGGCCGATTGAGTCTCACGTCGGCGACGTGATCCCGGATATCGATCGTCACCAGATCCGCCATGGCTGATTCCTTCTCGACCTGCCGGCCGGGTGCGAGGGTAAGAGGGAATCGCATTATAGAGATGTTTCGGGGTGGCGGGACGCCTCGAAGTTGGACTTCGCGTGCCATGGCAGGCCCCGGGTCCCCTATGCTCGAAAGCCCGCCCTGCGGGTCGAGGAGGAGCGATGATGAGCGATTTTCGAGCGGATCTGTGTGAGGGGCGTGTGGCGTTGATCACCGGCGGTGGCACGGGAATCGGACGCGGGATCGCGCAAGCCCTCGGAGAGCATGGCGCCAAGATCTGTATCGCGAGCCGGCGCACGGAAGTCCTCGAAGCGGCGGTCAAGGAACTGCGAGAGGACGGCATCGAAGCGATGTGGGTGCCCTGTGATGTGCGCGAGCCCGAACAGGTCGAGGCCGTGATCGAAGCGATCCTCGAACGTTGGAATCGGCTCGATATCGTGATCAACAATGCCGCCGGCAACTTCATGGCGCCGATCGAGGGCCTCTCCTACAACGGCTTCAAGGCCGTCGTCGATATCGATCTGCGCGGGACCTATCACGTGACGAAGGCGGCCTTCGAGCGCGCGCTCAAGCAGGCCGGCGGGCACATCGTGAATATCACCGCGCCCTTCGAACGCATGGGTGTCGCCTACCAGGCACATGTCGCAGCCGCGAAGACGGGCGTCGATTCGTTGACGCGAACCTGCGCGGTCGAGTTCGGGCCCTACGGCGTGCGGGTGAACGCGTTGGCCCCCGGTGCGATCGGTGGGACCGAAGGGATGGAGAGGATCGGAAGTGGCGATGAACGCGATGCGCGCTGCCCTCTCGGCTATGTCGGGTCGCCGGCGGATATCGCGAACGCCGTGCTCTTTCTCTGCAGTCCGGCCGCCGCCTATATCTCGGGGCAGGTGATCTGCGTCGACGGGGGCTCGGCGGTCGGGGCCCTGCAGATCATGCCGCCCGGAAGCGACGCCTGAGGCAGAGCTTTCTTGTGGGCAGATGCCGCGATTGCGGGATCAGGCCTTGGCCATTTCTTTCTCGAAGTCCGCAATCTGGGTTTCGATCACGCCGACCAGCGCGGCGGCGCGTGGGTAGCCGGCGTACTGCGCAATCATCAGCATGAACTCCCGGATCTCGTCGGGGCTGAGTTCGCCATTTTTGAGAGCGGCCTTCACCTGGATTCCGAAAGTCATCGGCTCTCCCTTCTCGGCGATGATTCCGAGCAACAGGATTCGCCGATCGCGAATGGAAAGGACGTCGCGGGACCAGACCTCGGCGAAGAGCTGCTCGAGCATGATGTCGGTAAAGAGATTGCCCTCGGGTGGAGTGACGACGTCCCCCGCGTAAACCTCATTGAGCATCTCGAGTCCACGCTTGCGGCGTGCTGCATCGGCCATCGTATTGTTTCCTTTTCGCTTCGTGATCGGACTGGGGAGTTCCGGCGATTGGTTTCGAAGAACTCGAGCGCGCCTGCAAGGGATGCGCGCTCGGACGGAAGTCTATCGAGCTGGAGCGGCCGCCGAACCCTCTCGAGGCCCGTTCGGAACGATTATCGTTAGCGGCCCAGCGCGCCGCCGCCGGCGCTTCCTCCAGTCGCATCGCGGGCTCCCTTCGCGCGCCGGCGCACTCCCCTTGCTTCGCCGCTTCCTGTTCATACCGACCTGCATGGACATCAAACTTTCCTGATAGATGTGTCCGAGGAAAACGGGGGGCGTCTCCAGTCAGGCTCTCGGCGTATCAGACGACCGCTCAGTTGTTGTCGAGCAGAGCTTCGCGGGATCTCAGAGTGCGGCTGCGATCTGGGACTCGACGAACGGGTTGCAGGCCCCGCGACTGTATCGACCAATCTTGCGGTCGACCTCGACGCGTGGACGCTTAGCGCCACTGTGGATATCTTGGCAGAGCAATACGGTTGTCGGATTCGGGACCCACTCAAGCGGCGACCAAGAGGCCTGGATCGCGAGACTTTCCGAGCCGAACACCTCCCGTCTGCTGGGGATTGGCCTAATATCGCTGGCGGCAGGTCGGGGAGCGCGAGTACAGAATCCTTGACTCTTCTGAGGGGTAGTGCATCATTCTTTCTGTAAATAGCATCCTGCCGCAGGCGGGGTTGAGGTGGCGGACCCAATCGCTCTCCCTGGAGTTGCTTAAGACACCAAGGGGAAAGAACGAACGTGGCCCACCACGAAGACGAACGTACCACGATGCACGGAGTTTTGGACATGCTCGTTGAGCAAGGACTGGAAGGCATGGCCGATGCCATGGCCACGATGCTCAACGAAGCGATGAAGATCGAGCGCTCAACTCGTTCTTCGGGCGGAACCCGGAACCCGGAGAACGGCCTCCTGAGCGCCTCGGCTACGTCAACGGCTTCAAGCCGAAGAGGCTTTCGAGTCGAGCGGGGCTTTTGGATCTGCAAATTCCGCAGGTCCGATCGATGCCGAGGAGAAGCCCGCTCGAGTTCTATCCACAGAGCCTCGAACGCGGGATGCGCAGTGAGCGGGTCCGATCAGTCGCGGCGTCAGTCGAGTCGCTCCTGCTCGTCCTTGCAATCGATGCAGAGTGTCGCGACGGGCCGGGCCATGAGGCGCTTGACTCCGATTTCTTCACCACAGTTCACACACTCCCCGTAGTCACCCTGATCCAGTCGCCCGAGCGTTTCCTCGATCTTGCCGAGCAGCTTGCTTTCCCGCTCTCGAATCCGTCCCGCAAAGGACAGACTGGACTCGGCGAGGGCCATATCCATCTCGTCCGGAGAATCATCACGGTCGATCTCCAGCTCACCGTTTCGCGCCCGAGCTGTCTTCTCGAGAATTACTTCGCGCTGTGCTTGAAGAATTGCGCGGCAGCGCTCTTGATCACGTTTTCTCATTGCAGCGTCCGTCCGTCATCTATCCACCATTTCATCGTTCGAGAGCGTGAAGAACATGACCCGCCTCCATTTCTTCGGTGTAACCCGGCTCGTTACCCCACCGATTCGACTCCCGACGTCTTTCCCCCAACGACGGTTTACCCTCGATGGGGGTCTCTTTGGCGGGTACTTCGGCACGTCGAACGCGGCAGGATAATGAATTGGGCGCAACCCGCCCAGCTCGAATAGAAGGTCGGAGCAATGCCCGATATGATGCAGCTCGCACGAGCGTGGCGGGTGACGCGGCCTTCGCATTCAGCGAGCAAGCTGAAGCCCGCCGCTGGAACCTGATGAATTCGCTTCAGGCCCTCTGCCTGTGGCACGGGAGGCTGCAGGGATCGCGAACTGGGGACTCTTGAAGAACCCGCTACGCTTCTGCTCGCCGCGGCTCAACGAGCTTCAAAAAGTGGATCTCGCAAAGATAAACGCCGTCGACATGGTGCTGGCCATGGTGATCCGTTCCGGGTCGCCCAGTTTCTGCTCGAGGTCGGCAATCCGGAGCCTGCAGCCCAGATCGTCAAGGACGCGAGCGGGGTGCCCGAAGCATCTCGATATTCATCTCGTGATGGACAGCTGCGGGACGCACGAAACACCTGCGATCCAGCGTTGATTGGCGAAGCGCCCTCGCTTTCACGTGCACGTTACGCCGACGAGTGCATCGCGGATCAGCCTTGTCGAGCGATGGTTCGCGACGCTCATTGCCAAACGACTCCGTCGAGGAACACACCGAAGCACACTTGTCCTCGAAGCAGCGATCAAGAATTACATCGAGATCAGCAATGAGGATCCAAAATCATTCATCTGGACGAAAACCGCAGATGAACTTTTTGAATCAATCAAGCGGTTCTGCTTGCGAACTTCCGGAACAGGAGACTAGCTGTCCTCAGGCTGTTCGAAGCTCATGTCGTCCATGTCCCAATATCCTCGCAGATTCGCGAGCTTTCCGGCTTTGTTCACCCGATAGGTGAAGAGCCCACTGACGATGGACGAGACACCGTTCGAGAATTTCATCGTCAACGTGAGGTGGTGTGCGGACTCCATCCCCGCCGTGCGGGAATCGCGGACCTCGATCGTGATCGAATTGGGGCCGATATTCTTCTCCCAGAAGTCGGCGAGCTCCGCCTTGCCGCGAATGCCCTCACCCGTTGGGTTGGTCGGGGCGACACCGATCGGGTCTTCCACACAGATCTCATCGGCCATCAGGTCGAGCCAGGTCTCTTTGTCACCCGCCATGACGGCCTTCCAGGAAGCCCGGGCCGCGATGACTGCAGGATGCTTTTCGTTCATGGTCGGATTCCTTAGGCGGCGCGCGTGGCGGTCACTTCGCCGTCGGCCTCGATGAAGTCTTCGATCACCTGGTAGAGGTATTCGCAATCCTCTCGGGTGAGCGTGGGGTGGCAGGGCAGCATGATGCCGTGCTCCATGATCTGGTCGCAGGTCCCCAGGCCATCCGGATGCATCCGGAACTCCTGGTTCCTTAGCATCGGGTGGCGAGTGATGTTTCCCGAGAAGATCACACGACTCATGATGCCCGAGTCCTCGAGCTGTGTCTGAAGCTTGCGTCGGCTCCAACCGGATTCGGGTCGCAGCTGGATCGGATAACAGAGCCAGGTCGTCTCGGTATCCGCGATGATCGTGGGGATCACGAATTTGTCGTCATGTTGACGCAGGAACTCGGTGTGCCAGTTGAACCGCTCTGCACGCAGCTTCCAGAGCATGTCGATCTTGTCCATTTGCCCGAGTCCGAAGGCGGCGCCGCATTCGTTTGGGATGAAGCCGTAGGCATTCTCCTCGAAGATGAAGAGGCCGTCGTACTCGACCCCATCGAGATCTTCGAGAAAGCGGCCGTCGCTTTCGTCCCTCTTCGTGCCGAACATGAATTTCTCCGACGATCGCCCCCAGGAGCGAAGCGACAGGGCACGATCCAGATACTTGTCGTCGTCGAAGAAGACCATCCCGCCGTTGCCGAGCGCGGTGATGATGTGATGGATCGAAAAGCTCGTAATCGAAATGTCGGCACGGGTCGCGGTCTTGCGGCCGCGGAGTGTGCCGCCGAGGGTATCGGCGCTGTCGTGGATGACGAAGAGGTCATGCTCGTCTGCATAGGCGCGGACCTTGTCCCAGTCGCAGATGCCGCCCACGAGATCGGGGATCAGGATCGCACGGGTTTTTTCGGAGACGACATCCGGGATCTGGTCGACCTTGACCTGATAGTCCGAGAGCCCGACGTCCAGAAAGACCGGGTTGCAGCCCACGTGATAGATCGCGGCCACATCGGAAGAGAAGGTCAGCGCCGGGGTGATCACCTCGGATCCGAGCGGCAGGTTCGCGAGCCGCATGGCAATCATCAACGCCGACGAGCCCGAGTTGACCATCACGCCGTGTTGCATCCCCATATAGTCCGCGACGCGCTGTTCGAACTCCATGACCTTTGCACCCGGCATCAGGCCCATCGGATCGGAGAGCTGCGCATTCACACGGTCGATTTCGTTCTGGTCGAAGAGGGCGCCGCCGTAGAGGAGGGTGCGCGGTTCGATTCGGCTCACAGGGAATTCTCCGGGTTGGGGTGGGGGCTGTGTACAGAGCCGACACTGTAGGGCAGCGGCTCGAACTTGCTTCACGGCTGCGTGTCGTCCTGCTTCTCGATTCGAGCGTGGGCGGGGCGATTCGCGGCCGGAAAGTCGCTCGCACCGGATCGGCAACGCATTCGATTCGGGAAATTCCTGGCTGGAACGAGCAGGCGGAATCGCGGTTGCAATTCGAATCACCCCGCTTTGCAGAAACCATCCGAGAACCGGCAGATCAGGCGCGAATCCACCGACTTAGGGTGAATTTCCTCACAACCATTCGGGATCTCGCCGAGGGGATTTCTGGACTCGATGACTCTTCAGAAACTCCAGAGCATCGGTCGCAATCGAGGAGCAGGACGGATTCACGATGCCGAACGACACGCACATCGCAGGGGCCGGGCGAGCAAGCGCCGGGCGACGCAACCGACGGGGCGGATTCACGCTCGTCGAGTTGATGATCGTGGTGGCGATCATCGGCGTCATCAGCTCGATTGCGATTCCCAGCATGCAGGATTCTGCGCGTCGAGCGAGACGCAGTGAAGCCTTCTTGAATCTGAAGGGGATCTACACGGCCCAGAAGATCTACTTCACCGAAGAAGGCCGGTATGGCTCGACCTTCGACCAGATCGGATTCGAGATCGCCGGAGCGACGCCACTCGACGACACGACGATCCAGTCGCAATTCTACACCTATACGCTGCAATCCCTTGATGTGGACGGGGTTTCGAGCGCGAATTATTCCGCTGTTGCGGCCGGTGATCTTGATCCAAGTGACGCGATGCTCGACATCATCATGATCGAGTCGGGCGTCGTCGTCATCTCCAATTAACACGCTCGAGGGTGCGAACAGGCGGCCCATGAAATGGGCCAGAAGAGGAAAGCAAGTAATGAGATTCGTATCGAAAAAGGACGTGAAGAAGGACGTAAAGACGGCGTTGTCGGGACTGTTCGTGCTGATGTTGACAGGCGTCGGGTTCGGGTTCGCTTCAACGGCGACCGCGGACGAGTCCGCAGCCAATCTCGAGTTCATCATGGTCTCGGACGATATCCGAAAGACGATGACGGAGACGGCGCGGCCCGAAGGCACGGTGGCCTCACCGGCGGGAAATAACGGCCACGGCAACAACCTCGACGGCGTGGATTCGAGCAATCCGGGCGAGGGAGACGGCGGGCCGAACGGCGCGGTTGATGAGTCCGGCGACTTTGATGACGAAGGCGGTGGTGGCAGCGCCAGCCCGAGCCTTGAGGAGACGAACAGCGGCAAGTCGGGTAAGTAGAACGGTCGGCTACAGAACCGACGCGTATTGATCGAAGTCTCGGCGGGAGGGCATGGTCCCTCCCGCCGAGACTCGCTCAGGGGATGGATGACGAGATGTCCAGTGAACTAGGCGTGGATTCGACTGAGGGGGCCGTTTCGGTCGATCGTGATCATCTCGCAGCACGCAGCCTCACCGAACGGTTCACTCGACTCCGCTCCGCCCATCGGGCATTGCCCTCGGCTGCTGCCGATCTCCAGGAGCGCAGCGACCGGGAGGCTCGCGCCGAGTCACTCCGAGCCGAGCTGAAGCAATTCATCGAGACCGAGGGGCTTTGCGAACTGGAAATCGCAGCGGCTCGGCAGCCGCTCGACGCTCGGCTCGACGAGATGGAGCGGGAACTTCTCGCTCGATTCGATCTGATCGAATTCGTTTCCCTTCGCGCGACGATACCCCGCTCGGTGGAGAGTCATCGCCGCGAAGTCGTCGCACTCCTCGAGTCGCTTCTCGTAGCGCGTGATGGATTGGTCGCGCGACTCTCGAAGGTCGAGTACCTGATCACGATGCTTTCGACCGAGGAGGTCGAGGGGCGCCGCAACATCAAATACGACCCCGTTCGTCTGACTCCGATGCTGGAGGCCTTTAGCGTCGAGGGCCTCGATCCGCTGGAGGCGGATGCGATCGCCGGTGAGCTCTACCAGATCGCGTCGCTCGACGCCGACAGCGAGAATCCGGTTCGTGTTCTTCGGTCGGTTCGCTCGCGCAAGGAATCGATTGGTCTGGGCTGCCTGTGTCCCAACGTGCTCCGCGCCGTCGTGACCTATAACGTACGGATGTTCAACCACGTCGAGTCCGCGACGGATCGATCGCGGGCTTCGGACGAGATGTTGGATGGGCTCTTCGGGCCCGAAACCCGCCTGGCGGCGATGGAGGAATCGGCGAAGGCCAGCCCCTTCCCTGCGGACGAGAACCTGCAGCTCGCGGTGTTGACTCCGGAGGTCGAGACCTCGGTCTTCGAGTCGCGAGAGCTGTCCGGCGTCATCGACGCGCTTCGTCGGCGTCTTCGAGGCATGCCGATCGGAAGCTGCACCTCCGAGCGGATTGCGTTGATCCTGGATGTCGGAGATCTCGACCCGGTCGAGAGCAGAGCGTTGAAGGCCGACGAGCGCGACGCACAGGCGCGACTTCTGGCGTTCACGGTCGTCGTGGGCCTGCTTCTGCGGGATATGGGGGCCGTCGAGTCACAGCTTTCGGAGCTCGGAGTTTCGACTCGCGCCCTTTCGGGTTGCTGGGTCAGGGAGTTGAATGCGCGGCTCTCCGAAATCGTCTCCCAGAATCTGACGAGTGATTACGCGCTCGCGAGCAAACTCTCCGGGATCAAGGCGAAACATCTCCTGGCGCCGATGTCCAGAGCCAAGGCGGAGGAGCGTGAATCTTCTTGCGATCCGGATCGTGTTGGCGATGCGGGGATCGTCGAGAATCAAGAATCTCCGCACGCAATCCCGTTCGGTTCCAAACGCAAGCGCAAGGCGAAGCCTGCAGAGACGCAGTCCCTCGCATCCGGATTCATGCAATGGGCGAGCATGGCGAAGGAGCGTCTCGCGGCTCCGGTCGCGGGCATGGCACTGGTGATCGTGCTCGTGTTGACAGCCGCCAATTGGATGGGGACTCCGAAGACGACGGTGGGAATCGTGGCTGCTGACGAGCTCTCTGCGATCTCCCGCTTCATCGCGTCGGCCTACCGGAGTGAAAAGGGCCACGGTGGGTTGTTGATCGGACGAGTCAAGCCCGCGTTCCTTGGGCTCGGCGACGAGAGACGGCTCGACGAGGCGCGCAGGTTATCGGCCCGGCTCGAGGAACTCGGTGTCCGGGAAGCGATGCTGTACGACAGTCGGGGGCATCTCCATGTCCACTATGTCGACGGCGCCCTGCGGCGCCCGTCCGCGACCTTTGTCGTCGCGAACGCTTCCGTTATGCGCTGAGCCGAGTCGCTTGTTCGGGCACTTATTCGGGTACTAGGTGCCGTCGCCCCGTACTTCAGGCCGGATGGGATGACTCTCGGGCAGGGCGCAATACGCGCCCTCCGAGAATCCTTGATCCGCGACATCGAATCCCCGATTGAAGCGCGCGCGGAAATTCTCCCAGGCGATCATGCCCGTCAGTTCGACGAGCTGCTCGTCGGAGAGGCTTCTGCGGAGGCTCGCGACCTGCTCATCCGTCGCCGCTGCCGGCGTCGAGGAGAGGGCGGCGGCGTAGTCGAGGACTGCCTTTTCGAGATCGCTGAAGGCGGTGCTCTCCGCGTGTCGCGTGAGGTCGCGAAGTTGCGCTTCGGTCACGCCCTGTTCCCTGCCGACGGCAGAGCTGATGTCCAGTCAAAACAGGCATCCAATCATCGAAGCGGCCTTCAGACTGACGAGCGTCTTGAGCTTCGGCTCGACGCGGGTCGCTCGCTCGAAGGCCATCTGGAAGAGCCCTGCCGCCCACATGAGACCGCTACTCCTGGCCATGATGCGCAGGGGCTCGGGTACGGTACCGGCCTGTTTGGCGGCCTTCCGGAAGATCAAGCGCTGAATGAAGCTCGCCCGCTCATCATTCAATCCATCGATTCGAGCCATCGTCATCTCCTTTTTCATCACTGGGCATTCGGGTTAGTCGGAGATCGGATTCGGCGAGCGGTCGTCGCGCGCCAAGCTGAATGCGATCCACGGAAGCAGCAGCCCGGGCAGGTAGACGCCGGGCAGATCGAGCAGCCAATGGGCGTGGCCGAGGGCGCCGCGCAGGGTGTCCCAGGCGTGCAGGAGCGCGTGGGAGGCGAGGAAGAGGGCGGCCACGGAAGTGAGGGGCAGCCGAAAACGAGGGCTTCCGAAAGCCCAGACGAGGGCGACGCCCGAGGTCAGGAACGCACAGCCGATATCGCGGACGAAATGGGGATTGAACGGGCCCGTGTCCGGAACCGCCGCAGGTAGATCCGTGTACCAATGCATCGGTCCCACCAGCATCCACAGGGCGTTGGCGATCAATCCGAGTCCGACTACGAGCAGGATCCAGGTTGTCGTCGTTCTCTTCTCGCTCATCGACCGCGAACCTCCGCAGGGCTTTCACCTGAGAATGGGGCAAAGGGAGGCCGACTTCCGAAAAGGTTTCCGAAAATCCGCCGAACGCAGGCGTTTTCCAACCCCGCTTTCAGAAATCTACACCGGGCGAAAGCCGTCCAGAAGCCGCGCTGCGTCGTCGTAGTCCACGAGCCCGAGCCGTCCGCCCAGAGGTTGCTCGTAGGAGCGGAAGCCGATCAGCTTTTGCGCGCGCTCGGGGAGGCCCTTTGCCGTCTCGAGAGACGTGGTCAGCGGGTGATCCTCTTCGCAGGAGCCGGGCTGTCTCGCCGGGGCCGATGCAGATCAGTTGCGCGGTGTTCAGGTCGTCGTCGTTCGCGCCGAGGCAGTGATCGCCGAGACTCGGGTCGAGGCGGGCCCAGATCGTGTCGGGGTCGGTCTTGCGGTCGAGATGCGCGAGTTCCGGCATGTTGAGCTCCTGGGTGGACGGGTCAGGCGTCGGGCAGATCGAATTGCGGCGTCGGGTACTGTGAGGAGATGCCGCCATCGACCGGGACGACGATGCCGCTCACGAAACTCGCCTCATCGGAAGCGAGGAAGACCGCGGTATGGGCGATGTCCTCGGGCGTTCCGAGTCGGCGCACGGGGACCTCCGCTTCGAACCGCTCACGGCCGCCTTCGATCGTATCGAGCCACGACAAGAACCCCGGGCTGCTCATTGGGCCGGGTGAAATCACATTCGAGCGGATGCCGTGTCGCCCGTATTCCGCAGCGACGCTCTTGCCGAGGTTGACGACGCCGGCCTTCGCCATGCCGTAGGCCGCCAGATGATGAACCGCGCCGAGTCCCGCGCCCGAGGTCGTCATCAGGATGCAGCCGCTCTTCTGAGGAACCATCACGCGCAACGCGGACTGGGTCCCGTAGAAGACGCCATCGAGGTTGAGTTCGATGATCTTCCTGTAGGCTTCGACGGGCATGTCCATGGTCGGCTCCGGGCGCGCGCCGCCGGCGTTGTTGAACATGACATCGAGGCGCCCGTAATCCTTGATCGCCCGGGCCACCAGGTCTTCGACCTGCTCTGGGTCGGTGACGTCGGCGGGATGCGCGACGACCTGACCGTCGGTCTGAAAGGCTGCCTCGGCGATGAGCCGAACGGTTTCCTCGGCGCCGTCGCGATCGATGTCGTTGACGATCACGCTCGCGCCTTCCTGCGCGAATCGAAGGGCGCTCGCGCGGCCGATCCCGCTGCCCGAACCGGTGATGATCGTGATCTTGTTTGCGAGGCGTCCGCTCATGTCGCTCGTCCCTTCGCGCTTGCCGCGATTCGCCAAATGATCGTCGAGTCGCTGGCCGCGAGTCTAACACGCGCTCCAGGGGTGGGCGGCCCGGTCGGGGTTAGGCGCTGTCAGTTGCGACCGCGGCCCGGATGGGTAAATCGAAGCGCGCGTTGCGGGTCGATGCGGCCCTCTGCTGCGAGCCAGCGGACCGTGTCGTAGAGGGTCTCGTGGGGATCACGGAATTTGATGTTCAGTTCGGCGGTCGCGTGGCTCGCATCGAATTCGACCCATTGCGTGGCGAGTCTCGTCGCTTCCCGTGAAATAGAGGGGTCGATCTCGACCAGCGGTCGGAGTCGGTCGCCGAGACGTCCGAGCAGGCGGATGGCGCGGCCCGGGAGCTTTACCCGAGGCAGGCGGATCCCCGCGGCGCGATCGAGCAGCTCGGCGAATTCTTCCCACTCGAGGTAACGCGCGGCTGCGATGAATCGCCCCGGCGCGGGGTCGCGTTCGATGAGCGCCGTATGGACCCGGGCGAGATCGCGCACGTCGACCGTCTGGAACCCCGAACTCGTGACGATGACGCTCGCCTGCAGGAATTGTTGGATGCCGGTCATCGCTTCGGAGAGGCCGGGATCGTCGGGCCCGATCACGCCGGGTGGGTAGACGATCGAAATGGGCGCCCCCTCCTCCTGCAGTTTGCGCAGATGCCTCTCGGGTGCCGACTTCGACAACGCGTAGCTGTCGCCGCCCTCGACGATCGGCGCTTCCTCTGTCGCGACCTCGAGACCGGTCGTGTCGAGGAGTGCCGTCGTCGAGAGGTGGACGATTCGTTCGAGGCCATCCGCGAGCGCCCGATCGACCAGCAATTTCACGGCGCGCAGGTTTTCACGTGCGACTTTTCGAGCCACCGATCGGGAGACCGCGAGCGCGACCGGGGCCGCGGTATGAACCAGCCCATCGCATTCGCGCAGGGCATCGACGGTCGCCGGGCCCGAGGTGATCTTGCCGACGACGAGGTCTTCGAGAACGCGCGGTTCGTGTGCCCAGAGAAGCCGGGCCTTCGCTTCGTTTCGAACCAGGAGCTTGACGTCGTGGCCTGCTTCGAGGAGCGTGCGAACGGTATGGGTTCCGATGAAACCGGTTCCGCCGGTGACGAGGATTCTCATGGGGCTCCTCCGCTGGATGAAGGAAACATAGGGGGCTTCCCCCGAGAAGACCCGAGGAGGGGAGGGGGTGTCAAGAAAGTCCGACGGACCCCGGGTCCTTGCGAGGCTGACTGCGGAGACCAAACGGGGCGCCCGGATCAATCCGGACGCCCCGTTTGGTTTCGATACTAAGCCGAAGTGCTCCCCGGCGGTGAGCTCGGGCAACGTAGTTGGCAATCGGCTCTCAGGCCCTGATCTCTCAGGCCTTGATGTTGTTGCTCGCGGCCTTGACGGTCTTGATGATGATCCCGGCCACCTTGTAGGGATCGGCGTTCGATGACGGTCGGCGATCCTCGAGCCAGCCCTTCCAGCCGGCGTCGACGGTCGCGATGCCGATGCGGATCGAAGCGCCACGATCGGATATGCCAAAGCTGAACTGGTCGATCGACTGTGTCTCGTGGGAACCCGTCAGGCGTTGGTCATTGTCGGCACCGTAGACTGCGATGTGTTCTGCTATCACGGGTTCGAAGGCCTTGCAGATCTGTTCGTAGACCGACTGGCTGCCGCAGGTGCGCAAAAGATTGTTCGAGAAATTCGCGTGCATTCCCGAACCGTTCCAGTCGCCCTTGATCGGCTTGGGCTCGAGATTGATCGAGTAGCCGTAGCGTTCCGCCGTTCGCTCGAGCAGGTAGCGCGAGATCCAGGTCTCGTCCCCGGCCCGCTTGGCGCCCTTGGCGAATACCTGATATTCCCACTGACCGCACATCACCTCGGCGTTGATCCCCTCGATGTTGATGCCCGCATCCAGGCAGAGATCGAGGTGCTCTTCGACGATCTCCCGACCGAACGCGTTGCCGGCTCCGATGGAGCAATAGTACTGGCCCTGGGGAGCCGGGAATCCGCCGGCTGGGAAGCCGATCGGGGTGTTGTGCTCGTTGTCCCAGATGCAGTATTCCTGCTCGAACCCGAACCAGAAGTCTTCATCGTCATCGTCGATCGAGGCACGGCCGTTGCTCTCGTGCGGCGTGCCGTCGGCGTTCAGGACCTCGTTCATGATGAGCCAGCCGTTCTTGCGTCCGGGATCCGAGAAGACCGCGACCGGCTTCAACAGACAGTCGGAGTTGTTGCCCTCGGCCTGCTCGGTTGATGAACCGTCGAATGCCCAGATCGGCGTGTCTTCGAGCTTGCCGCTGAAATCTTCGACGACCTTCGTCTTGCTGCGCAGGCTTTGGGTCGGCTTGTAACCGTCGAGCCAGATATATTCGAGCTTTGCCTTGGTGCCCATTCGGGGGGATCTCCATTCCTTCGTTCATTCGGTGAATCGAGTGCGGACTCGTGCGTACTCGGCGAGCCAGTCTCCCCAATCTGCATTGCGGAGTCGATTCAGGTTCAGGGAGCGCGATTCCAATCAGTCAGTCGTTCGCAGAGACGCTCCCCGGGGCCGCAGTCGTCTCCGCCAGGCGGACGCGACCACGGACGCAACGGGGTTCTTGCCAAGGCCCGCTCCTCGCTCGCATCCGCGATGAGGCGTGCGACGAGAGGCGCGTGTGCGATGGCTCGAGCTCCACAATTCGCTAGCAGTGAAGCAACGACTGTGCCAAAGGCGGAGCCCGATCTCAATCGTCGGGGGAAACATATTGGGCGCTGAAATCCATCTGAGGGCTGTTTCGACGTCGCTCCGTCCACTCGGCCCGCTGCGGGTGTGCCTGATCCTGCCCATCCCGTGGGCAGGCTGCCTATTTGGCGAGCAGATGGGGCGTGCAATCGAGAGAGCGAGGTGGGGTGAAATCAGCGGTCACGAATCAACTCACGCGAGGTCACCCGCCGGGGTCGCCCAGCCGACAGCCGACAGCCGATGGAATGGATTCGTCTCGAGTGACTGAATTTCCGGATAGAAATCCCGATCGGAATTATCTGGCGCGGGTCGTCGATTTCGACACGGCTGCCGCCGCGGGCGGTCTATGATCCAATCGATCCCACAGTGGGGGAGACCCTCCGATGCCGCCTGTATTCTCGCGCTTCGTGGCTCGTTCGAATCGTGCAAACGCCGACCCGAGGTCCAGGTCGAGATGTCGGTTTCGGGTCGGGCTGTGGGTCGCCGCGCTGTGTTCGATCAGCCTGATCGCCTCCACAGCAAATGGCATCGGACTGCTTGGCGGAGTGGGCGACGCGAGCGTCCCCGGTATCCCCGATCTGCGCGGCTTTCCTCAGGCGACCTACTACCGGGTGACGCACCCGGATATGCGCCTCTGCCCGTCCCCCTGGTGTGGGGGCGTCTTCGTCGAGCGCGTGAACAAGCGGCGGTCGAAGTGTGCCGACGGGACGGTCGCCAAAGAGTGTCACGCCGCAGTCGTCGATTTCTCGGCGCTGGGCCTTTCGCCCGAGGACGAGAGCCGGCTTCAAGCGGGCTTCGTCGCAAAACGTGTGCTCGTGCGGGGTGATCTCGAACTCGTGGATCTCGGGAGCGGGAGAGGGATTCCGACGCTCTTCGTGACCGACGCCTGGCGAGGGGTCACCGGAACCCAGGCCAGACCTGGAAGCTATTTCGGAGTCGTCCACAGCGGCATCGTCTGCATCACCTTCCCCTGTCCGAGCTTCACAGCCTTCAAGCTGAACGGACGCCGGATCGGCTGGCTCCACAGTCTCGATCTGGCATCGTCCGGTGCGACTTCCGAACAGATTTCACTCGGACTGGCCGAACTCGCAAACGGACCCGGGCTGATCGGCTTCGGCCGGCTGCGTCGGATCGAGGGGCCGGCCGGCTGGGGGAAGGAACTTCGCACGAGCGAGTTCTACACGAAGGTCGAAGCCAGCCTGCCCGCCGCTTGCGGCGGATTCACCTACCCACCGAACCCAGCCTGTGCGGACCGGGAGTTCTGTGAACAACCTGCCGGAACCTGCTTTGTCGCGGATCTCCCGGGGACGTGTCAGGAGATCCCCGAGGTGTGTATCGAAATCTACGATCCCGTCTGTGGCTGTGATGGCGTGACCTACAGCAACGAATGCCACCGACAGCAGGCGCAGGTGGCCCTCGATCACTTCGGATCATGCGAGATTTTCCCGCCGATTCAGTGCGGCACCGCCACCTGTACCGGTGGCACGGTCTGCTGCAACCCGTTGCTCGGGATCTGTACGCCGCCGGGGCTCGCCTGTATTCAGTAGACTCCTCCTACTCTTCGAGCCGGGCGGGGTGCGATCCGCTCGGCTGGCAATGAGTACGGAGGAATGCCGATGCCGACCCCGATGGAACGCGCCCCGGACCCGGGACTCGATTACGTCCCGATCCCCAAGTCCCGTTACACGAGCGCCGAGTATGCGCAGCGCGAATGGGAGCATATGTGGACGAAGACCTGGACCTGTGCGGGCCGGGCCTCGGATCTCGAACGACCGGGGGACTATTTCACCTACGAACTGGGTCCCGAGTCGATCCTCGTCATCAAACAGTCCGATGGATCCATTCGCGCGCGGTACAACGTGTGTATGCATCGCGGCACTCGTCTGCGCGAACCGGGGCGCGGTCACGTAGAAAAATTCTCCTGCCTCTTTCACGGCTGGGAGTACGCCATCGACGGAACCCTCCTGGCGGCCCTGGACCCCGAATGCTTTCCGCAGGGCGTCGATGTGGAGAAGCTCTCCCTGCGTCCTGTCCTCTGTGAGGAATGGGCGGGCTTCGTCTTCGTGAACCTCGACGCTGGGGCCGAGCCACTCGCCGACTACCTCGGTGTCATCCCCGAGCACCTCGATCCCTATCATTTCGAAGACTGGAAGATCGCCTACGACTGCACGATCGAGATCGAGTGCAACTGGAAGACCTGCGTCGACGCGTTCAACGAGGCCTATCATCTATCCGCTACGCATGCCTGGACACTCGCATTCAGCGATGACACCCGAACGCTCTACGACTGTTATGATAAACATACACGGATGATCTTTCCCGAGGTCCAGGCGAGCCTGCGGCACCCGGGCGCGAATACGGTGACACCGGAGATCAAGGAGATGTTCCTCGCGCGGATCGGGATCGAGGATTTCGAGGGCAACGCAGACGATGCGCGCAAGGCCTTCGCGGAAGCGCAGAGGAAGATCGGGCCGACGATGGGTGCGAATCTGGACGATCTGAACGAGTCGCAGCTCTGCGACGATTTTCATTACACCGTCTTCCCGAACATGACCTTCAATACGCATTCGCTCTTCACCTGGGTCTTCACGCATCGCCCACACCCGACCGACCCGAACAAGATGTATTTCGATTTCATCAGCCTCATGAATGCGCCGGGGATCGAGGTGCCGCGACCCGAGAAGGAGTTCTATTCGACCGAGAACGGCGACACCCTGGAGGGCAAATGTGATGGCGGGGAGCTGCTCGACGAGGATCTCTACAACCTGCCGCGAATCCAGGCGGGAATGCGCTCGGGCGCTTTCAAGGATCTTCATCTCGGGATGCAGGAGGTGCGAATCCTGCATCACCACCGGACGCTCGAGGGCTATCTCGAGGCGGGGCAGGACGGCGCGGACTCGTGATCGAACGGGGTTGAACGTGGCTGAGAGGGAGGCGGGGCTTCCGCAGGACGCTGATTCACTCCGTTGGTTCGAGATTCCGATCCCGCTGCCCCCGGTCGGACAGACGGACGTCTTCTCGGTCGGGGAACTCGAGCTCTTGCTCTGTAACGCCGAGGGTACGCCCTACGTGGTGAAGGATCAGTGTCCCCACATGCGAACATCGATGAAGGGTGGGCTGATCAGGGGTACGATCCTGGAGTGCCCGCTCCACGGTGGTTTGATGGATCTGCGGGATGGATCAGCGAAGGGCATGCCGATACGCCGGCCCGGAACTTGTTTTCAGGTTCGTCTCGAGGCGGATCGGTGGCAGGTCGGGCTGCCGGCCTGATGTGTGATGTCCAGAAGACGTGTGGTGGCCAGAATGAGGACGCGCCCGGACGACGCGAGTCCGCTTTGCGGACTGGATCGACATTTCGCGGTGCGATCAAAAACCAGCGCCAACGAAAAAGTGAAATAACGAGGAGCCAGCCATGTACGATCTGATCGTTCGAGGAGGAACCGTCGTCGACGGTACGGGAGCCGAGCCTTTCGTCGGGGATGTTGCCATTCAAGACGGCAAGGTGATCGAAGTCGGCTCCGTGTCCGAAACGGGACGCGAGGAGATCGATGCGACCGGCAAGATCGTGACACCGGGCTTCGTCGATATCCATACGCATTATGACGGTCAGGCGACCTGGGACGAGTTGCTGACGCCCACGTCCTGGCATGGTGTGACAACGCTCGTCATGGGCAATTGCGGGGTGGGCTTCGCTCCGGTTGCTCCCGATAAGCACGACTTCCTGATCGGCCTCATGGAGGGGGTCGAGGATATTCCGGGCACGGCTCTTCACGAGGGGATCACGTGGGAGTGGGAGACCTTTCCAGAGTATCTCGACGCCCTGGACAAGCGGAAGTTCACGATGGATGTCGGAACCCAGGTGCCCCATGGCGCGGTCCGGTCCTACGTGATGGGCGAACGCGGCGCGAAGAACGAGCCGGCCACGACCGAGGAGATCGAGAAGCAGGCCGCCATCGTCAAGGAGGCGATTCAAGCCGGCGCCCTCGGTTTCTCGATGTCGCGCACGATCGTTCATCGCGCGGTCGACGGCGAAGTCGTTCCCGGGACCCACGCCGCCGAGGATGAAATTTTTGGAATTGCGCGCGTACTCGGTGAACGCGGTACGGGCGTCGTCGAATTGGCCCCGGCCGGAATCCAGGGTGAGGACATGTCCGCGCCGGACAAGGAGATCGATTGGATGCGTCGGCTCTCCGCCGAGATCGG